>Ga0233425_10002601_pt1 | contig 34960 bp, 36 predicted proteins | sample Watercolumn_Towu_2_FD_181712 | JGI IMG/M metagenome (GOLD analysis project Ga0233425, IMG submission 181712) | Freshwater microbial communities from Lake Towuti, South Sulawesi, Indonesia - Watercolumn_Towuti2014_140_MG | ecosystem: Environmental > Aquatic > Freshwater > Lake | place...
TAAGCCGAGAGTGGCGCATTGAAAAATTCCCGCGGCAAAAACACTGTCGGGCCTTGGGCGCGGCAGAAACTTGACGGGCTTGAAGCATACCTCGATGCCTATACCACCGCACTTTCGAAGCAAAACTTCGACCTCTATTATATCGACGCTTTCGCTGGATCAGGAAAATCACGCTTACGTGGATATTCAGACGACAATGACCCTACAAATTCTCCGTTCCTTGACGAGGCGTTCGCGGCGAGCGAAGCTGAATTCATAGAAGGGTCGCCACGCCGGGCGCTAGGACTTTCGAGGCCATTCAAAAAATACTTCTTCTTCGACGCTGATCCCATTCGAGCTCAGATTTTGGCAACCGTTGGTAAGGAATATCCCGGGAGGGAATTTGTAGTAGAAATCGGCGACGGTAACCAACTAATTCGCAGCCTGCTTCCTCGCATAGACTCGCCAGCCGCACGAGGTATTGCATTTCTTGATCCATATGGACAGCATCTTCATTGGCACACAATCGAAGCGTTAGCTGCAACAAAACGCTTCGAAGTCATCATAAACTTTCCACTAGGAATGGCGATCAATCGTCTCATTACAAAATCCGGCGATATTCCGGTGAACTGGCGCAGGGACCTCGATGCATGTTTTGGCAGCAACGATTGGGAACGCCTCGTCTATGACGAAACGCCAACCCTTTTTGGCAATACGGAACGACAAAAAGCTGAGAATGCAGGAAAGCGCCTGCTTGAATACTACGTCGGGCGCCTCAAGAGGATATTTGGTCACGCGGCCACGCCAAGCCTCGTCAGAAACACGCGTGGAACGCCAATCTATTACATGCTCTGGGCCGGACCGCATCCTCTAGGCCATAAAATCGCCGATCATATTTTGAGGCTTGGCGAGCGCATCGCTTCAAGTCGAAGAAAAACGTAACCCTCTATCGAGCGCGGGCTCTATCAAACCGGCTTGCGCTCGACGCCCGGCGCGAAAAGTGCGAAGCGGGGGCGATCTCGCGCATCCGGAACAATCGACATGTCAGACGCCAAAACCGTCGCTTTCATCGGCCTTGGCGTCATGGGCTATCCGATGGCCGGCCATCTTCACCGCGCCGGGCACAAGGTGCGGGTCTATAACCGCACCGCCGCCAGGGCCGAAAAATTCGCCGCCGCTCATCCCGGCGCGGAGCGGTTTTCGACCCCAGCCGAAGCGGCGAATGGCGCGCAATTCGTCTTTTCCTGCGTCGGCAATGACGACGATCTGCGCGCGGTGACGGTCGGCGAAGCTGGCGCCTTCGCCGGCATGTCGGCGGGCGCGATCTTTGTCGACCATACGACGGCTTCGGCCGAGATCGCGCGCGAACTCCATGCGGCGGCGGCCGAGCGCGGGTTCGGCTTCATCGACGCGCCGGTCTCCGGCGGACAGGCCGGAGCCGAAAAGGGCGCTCTGACCGTCATGTGCGGCGGCGACCCGTCCATCTTCGGCAAGGCGGAGCCGGTGATCGCCTGCTATGCGCGGGCGTGCCGGCTGATGGGCCCGACCGGCGCCGGCCAGCTCACCAAGATGGTCAATCAGATCGCCATCGCCGGCCTCGTTCAGAGTCTCGCCGAGGCGCTGCATTTCGCCGGCGCCGCCGGACTCGACGCCGAAAAGGTCATCGATCTCCTGAAGAATGGCGCGGCGCAATCTTGGCAGATGGAAAACAGAACGAAAACAATGCTCGCCGGCGAGTTCGACTTCGGCTTCGCGGTCGAATGGATGCGCAAGGACCTGGCGATCTGCCTCGCCGAGGCGCGGCGCAATGGCGCGCGCCTGCCGGTCGCGGCGCTCGTCGACCAGTTTTACGCCGAGGTCGAGAAGATGGGCGGACGACGCTGGGACACGTCGAGCCTCATCGCGCGGCTCGAACGATGAGGCGGATTTAAGGCGAATTCTTAAAATTTCGTGACTACGGCGGAACCATTCTCAGGGTGCGGCGTTTCTCCCCGGCAAAAAGAGGAAATGTCCAGGGTCGCATTGTTCGCGTAGCGATCCGCGGTTGAATTCCCGGTCACCCTGTGGGGAGCCCTAAATGGCCGTTTCGCGCGAAAGCCCTTTCGCAAGCCGTACGTCAAGGATCGTTCTCGGATTCACCGTCGCCATTTGCGCCGTCGCTGCTGTCGCGGCCGCGCCGTCGACGACGTCTGAACCGAAGAGCCGACCCGTCGCCACTGGCGTCCAAGCCGCCGTGAGCCTGAACGACGTTGGCCTGCGACCGCTGGCGCGCGGAGCGGCGATCCGAGTGGGGCGCGCCTATGGCGCGGAGGATGAAGATTGCACGCTCGTCATCACGCCGAAGGCTGACGAGAGTGGTCGCGTCCGTTACATGCGTAGCGTCTCCTGCGCGAATTGACGCTGCAGGTCGCGCTCCCGGATTAGGCCGAAGGGCACAATCCTTGGGCGAGGTCGTTCGGAAACGGACGCTTCGCCCTTTTGTTACCGGCGATCACGTTCCTAAAACTTCGTCTGCAGGCGCAGGCCAAGGTAGCTGGCGCGCGTTCTCACCGGATTCCACGGATCGATGATCTGGACATCGCCTGAAAGCCGGAACCACCGCGTCACCGCGAAATTATAGAAGGCCTCGACGCCGCTCTCGCTGCGGCGGTTGATTCGTCGCGCCTCCAGTCCGGAGAGAAGCAGCGAACTGAGTCGATAATGGTAATAGCCGACGCCCCAGCGATCGTCTTCGCGTCCCGCCAACAGATTATAGCCGGCGAGGCCGGCGACGACGCTCCATCTGACCGGATTGGGATTGCCGTCAGAGAGAGTCGCGAGCGAAAACACGCCCCAGCCGACTTTGGGGTCGTCGGCGCTGTGCATCAGATATTGCTGGATGGCGTAGGAAACGAAGCGATAGCCCTTCTTGGTGATTCCCCTGAGCCGGGCGATCGCCGCTGGTTCGCCGATGTCTTCGAGGTCGAACCCGCGCGCGTTGCTGTAGGCGACGCGAAAATTATGGAAGCCGTTGAGTCCGCCGATTTCGAAGGGCACGGTCAGCATCAGCCCGGCGCCGATTCCGCGCTCGAACGGCCGTTGGATGACGCGCGGCTGCAGAGCGTTGCGCGGGTCGGCGACCATCAGTTTGAGATCGAAAAACTTGGTCTTGAGCGCGGCGACGCCGCCCAGAAGATAGGGCGGGGCGACGATCAGGCGATCGGCGACGCTTTCGGGCGAGCTGACGCCGATGCCGGTCGAGGGCAGGGCGAAGGAGCGGTTCATGAAGGTCTCGATGCCGCCGCCGCCGACCAGCGGCGTCTGCGCGGCAAGCGTCAGCATGTTGAATTTGCCGATCGTGACCGAGAATTGCTCGCTGAACTCCTGGGTCAGGGTCATCGACAGGGCCGAGTGATAGCCGTCGCGCTCGATGAAGGCCTGGGCGACATTGACCGGCAGCAGGGCCAAATCCTGCCGGTTTATGTTGCGGCCGAAGTAATGCTCATATTGCGCGTTGAATTTGAGCCCCTTCCAGAAGCCGAGCTTCTCGCCGTCGACGCGCAGAAATGTGTCCATTATGCCGCCGTAGCGCGCCGTCCGATCGATCGCGCCGGCGGTGATGCCCTGGTCGAACTGGGTGATCCAGACGTCGACGTCGATCCCATATTTGCGCAATTGGTCCTTGGGACCGCCCGGCGTGTCGGTCAGCGACTTCTGCTTGGCGAGGGAGACGAGAGACTCCTCGGCAGCGGCGGGCCCCGCCAAAGCGAGAAAGGCGCAAGCCGCGAGCGCCGCGCCCAGGCGGCGACAATTTCGGCCAAAGGAGGCGGCCTCGCTCAAGTCGCTCTTCTCCCGAAGACCATCGCCGGCCAATCCATGAATCAAACGGATTGTCGAGCTTAACGCGCCGGCGTGCTTTGTCTATTGGCAGCGCGCAACAGTTGCGTGCTTTGATTGGTTGCCCGCTTGCTCGTTGACGCGCTAAGCCCCTCTCCCTACTGTGCGCGCCTCCCCTAAAGATTGGCCAGCTCGCATCCCATGTCAGCACCACTCCTTTTGTCGCCCGAACTCGTCGACGCCGCGCGGGTTTCGCCCGCCTGGCCGTTCGAGGAGGCGCGAAAGCTGGTCAAGCGGGTCGAGGCGAGCGGTCAGAAGAGCGTGCTGTTCGAGACCGGCTACGGCCCGTCCGGCCTGCCGCATATCGGCACTTTCGGCGAGGTCGCCCGCACCAGCATGGTGCGCCGCGCCTTCGAGGTCCTGACCGAGGGCAAGGTCGCGACAAGGCTCCTTGCCTTTTCCGACGACATGGACGGGCTGCGCAAGGTTCCCGACAACATCCCGAATAAGGAGCTGGTCGCCGCGCATCTCGGAAAGCCCTTGACCCAGGTGCCGGACCCTTTCGGCACGCATTCGAGTTTTGGCGCCCATAATAATGCGCGGCTGCGCGCCTTTCTCGACGCCTTCGGCTTCGACTATGAATTCGCCTCGTCGACGGAATATTACAAAAGCGGGCGTTTCGACGCGGCGTTGAAGCATATGCTGGCGCGCTACGATTCGGTGATGAGGATCATGCTGCCGAGCTTTCGCGAGGAGCGCGCGAGCACCTATTCGCCGTTTTTACCCGTACATCCCAAGACCGGCATCGTCATGCAGGTCGCGCTCGACGGCTATGACGCGCAAGCCGGAACGATCTCCTGGACCGATCCGGGCACTGGCGAGAAATTCACGACGCCCGTGACCGGCGGCCATTGCAAGCTGCAATGGAAGCCCGACTGGGCGATGCGCTGGTATGCGCTTAACGTCGATTATGAGATGGCGGGCAAGGATCTCATCGACTCGGTGAAGCTCTCGGGCGCGATCGTGCGCGCGCTCGGCGGACGGGCGCCTGAAGGCTTCAATTACGAACTTTTCCTCGACGAGAAGGGCCAGAAAATCTCGAAGTCGAAGGGCAACGGCCTGACGATCGAGGAATGGCTGACCTACGCCAGCCCCGAGAGTCTCGCGCAATTCATGTTTCAGAAGCCGACGGCGGCGAAGCGGCTCTATTTCGACGTGATCCCGCGCGCGGTCGACGACTATCTGAATTTCCTCGACGCCTATCCGCGCCAGGACTGGAAGAACCGTCTCGGCAATCCGGTCTGGCACATCCACGCGGGCGATCCGCCGGAGGCGGAAACACTCGTACATACGGGCGACACGAAAGGCACGAGCGTCTCCTTCTCGATGCTGCTCAATCTCGCCGCCGTCGCCAACGCCGAAGACCCGGCCGTTCTGTGGGGTTTTCTGCGCCGCTACGCGCCTTCCGCGACGCCGGAGAATTATCCGCGCCTCGACAGGCTTATCGGCTACGCCGTCGCCTATTTTCGCGATTTCGTGAAGCCGGCGAAGACCTATCGCGCCGCCGACGAGGTAGAGCGGGAGGTCTTGCGCAAGATTGACCAGACCTTGTGCGCGCTCCCTACTGGCGCGAGCGCCGAAGAGATTCAGGCGGCGCTTTACGACGTCGCCCGCGCCGTGCCGCGCTATCAGGATTTCGCCGCCAAGGGCGCGACGCCTGAGCGTCCCGGCGTCTCAAACGATTTCTTCAACATGCTCTATGAAGTGCTGCTCGGCGAGAAGAAGGGGCCGCGCTTTGGCTCCTTCATCGCGCTTTACGGAGTCGCCGAGACGCGCAGACTGATCGAGGACGCGCTCCACGGCGCCTTTGTGGCGCGCGAAACCGCCTGATGCGGGCCGCCGACGCCGAGATTCTCATCGTTCCCGGCCTGTACGGTTCGGCGTCGGAACATTGGCAGAGCCGCTGGCAGGCGAAGCTTTCGACAGCGCGGCGCGTGACCCAGCGCGATTTCGGCAATCCGAAACGCGCCGCGTGGGAAGAGACGATCGCGCGCGAGGTTCTCGCCAGCGCTCGGCCCGTCGTCATCGTCGCCCATTCGCTCGGCGTCATCGCGGCTCTGCATGCGGCGCAGCGCGTCGGCGATAAAATCGCCGGCGCCTTTCTCGTCGCGCCGCCGTCGGAAGCGGCGATCCGCGAATTGCCGTCGATCGATTCCGCCTTTCTGCCGATTCCCCGCGCGCGGCTTCCCTTCCCGACGGCGATGGTCGGCAGCAGTGACGACCCTTACGCCGATCTGCCCTTCGCCCGCCATCTCGCGCAGGATATCGGCGCTGAGTTCATCGACGCGGGAGCCGCCGGCCATATCAATGTCGACAGCGGCCATGGGCCCTGGCCCGAAGGTTCGCTCGCCTTCGCGAATTTCATGGCGAAGCTCTAAGCCGTCATTAAATTGAGAGTATTGACACCTAATGGGCGATGGTCGAGGCTAACGCAGCGCGACGGTCGCGGCTTTCTCGCAGTCGGCGTCCACGCGTTTTTGCAACTGCCCCTTATTGAGAAGATTTGAGATGAGCATCACGAAATCTTTCCGCTCCGCTGCGCTTTCAGCCGTCATTTTGGCCGCAAGTTCGCCCGCTTCGATGGCGTTCGAACGACTCGAGCAGCCCTCTTCCATTCCGGGCGCCGCTCCCTGGGACGAAACGGCCTGGAACGATTTCTACAGGCTGAGCCAGGGCTCCCGCCTTATCCCTTGGGACTGGATCAAGGCGCTCAAGCAGGCGGACGGCCAGCCCTTCCTTGCGGATGGACTCGCCCGCTACGGCTATCTCGCCAATCCCGCGAGCCCGACGCCAGGGCTTCCGGTCGGCTTCATCGTCGCCGACGGCGCCTTGGGACCCTCTTGCGCCGCATGCCATACGCGGCAGATCGAGGTCGAGGGCAAGTCCTATCGCATTGACGGCGGTCCGGCGCTTGCCGACATGGGCGCGCTTTGGGCCGATCTCGATGCGGCGGTAGGCAAAGTTCTCGCGGATACGGCGAGTTTTTCGGAATTCGCCAAGGCGGTTCTTGGAAGCGGCTACGATCCCCAGAAAGAAGCCAAGCTGCGCGGCGAAGTCGATCTCTGGTATGCGCGCCATCACGCCATCACCGAGACGGGCCTACCCAAAGACAAGCCTTGGGGCGCGGGCCGCATCGACGCCGTCGGCATGATCCTCAACCGGGTGACCGGCCTCGATATCGGGCCGGGGCCGACTCATATCATTCCTGGAAATATGCGGAAGGCCGACGCGCCAGTGCGGCCGCCTTTCCTGTGGAACGCGCCGCGGCAGGACCATACGCAGTGGCCGGGATTCGCCGATAATGGCGACCGCATTCTGGCCATGGCCAGAAACGTCGGTCAGGTCTACGGGGTTTTTGGCGAATTCTTCCCGGAGAAGGACGCCACGCATCTCCTGGGCTTCAATTACGTCAAATCCAATTCGGTCGACTTCAAAGGGCTGATCGAATTGGAGCGTCTCGTCGAGCGGATCGGTCCGCCGAAATGGCCGTGGCCCGTGAACATGACGCTCGCCGCGCAAGGCAAGCTCATCTATGACCGTCCTTATGAAGAGGGCGGATGCTCCGATTGCCACGGAATCGATCGCGGACAGCCGCGACTGCTCAATCCGGACACCTGGTGCACGCCTGTTCAGGACGTCGGCACCGACGCGCGCGAATATCAATATTTCGCGCCGGAGTGGAAGGTCGACACCGGCGCGCTGACGGGCGCCTACATTCCTTTCGTATCGCAGCCGCTCGACAGGAAGGACGCGCCCGTCCAGGTGCTCGCGACCGCGGTGCGCGGCGCGATCCTGCAACATTTCATTCCGGTCACGGTGAATGCGGGCGAGCGTCAGAAGGCCGACGTAGCGCTGGCGATTATGCAGCCCCTCGTGGAAGAGCTGAAGGGCGTCTACAAGATTCCAGGCACGCCGGGCGCCGGACGCTGGGCCTGCCGCCGCGCGCCGGAAACCGAGGGCAAGATTAAGTATGAAGCCCGCGTCCTCGAAGGCGTTTGGGCGGCGGCGCCCTATCTTCACAACGCTTCAGTGCCGTCGCTCGGCGAGCTCTTGAAGCCGCCGCAGAACCGCGTCAATGATTTCAAAGTCGGTCCGGCCTATGACATTTCCGCCGTCGGCCTCGCCGCGGAGCAGCCGAAGTCGGCGTTCCCGATGAAAACGGATTGCAACAGAGGCTCCGGCGTCAGCCATTGCGGCCACGACTATGGAACGGCGTTGAGCGACGCTGAAAAGCGCGCGCTGCTCGAATATTTGAAGACGCTTTGATCGGCGCAAATCGCGCCGATTGCCGTCACGAGGATTTCCGGTCCGGAATCAGTTCCGCGGGGCAGGGGCCTGCGATCCTGGCGACGGCGCGAAATTCATGGCGACCATGCATCCGTCTTCTCTGATACGCTTGAAGGATGAATCGCAAAAGCCATGGCGAGGCTTTCTCGCCGATTTTCGCAGGATGGCGCACCGGATCGAAAAGGATGCGCGCGCGAATGAGCCGCGCCACGCTCCTCGCCTCGCTGACCTATGCCGGCGCGGCGCATGCCGAACTCCTGAAATTCGAGACGCGTCCAATTGGCGCCGACGAATTGGTCTCCGCGAGGGTAAAGGTCGACGGCGAGACATATGAAGTCTCGGGAACGCTGTCGAAGCCGGCGCAGCCGCCAAACGGCGGCGTCAAGTCGATTCTGATCGAGATGCAGCCAAGCGAAAATGTGAAGCCCCTCGCGCTCGAGCGTGGGCTCGCCGCGCTGACGCTCGATATCGCCAAGCTTCCCGACAAAGCCAGGGCGCCCGCCTTGCGCGACGTGCTCGGCCATCTCCGCGGCGCGCTCAAGATGAAGCGCATCGTCGGCCGCGCGCAAGGGATCGACGCCGACGCGATGTCGGGCGCGGCTTCGGCCTTCGACGGTCTGTTGCTCGAAGACGCAACCCGCGAGCCGGCGGCGCCGACGCGCTTCATCGCGAGCTGGGTCGCCGGTGCCTATTGGGGCGAGAAGCCGCGCGTCGAATTTACGAAAACCGCGCCGCCGAATGGCCGGCGCTTCTATCTTGCCGGACTTGTCTCTTCGACGACGGCGACGAATTGCGTTGCGCCAATCAACGCGCGCGCCTCCGCGCCGGCGCAGCGGGCGCTGTTCGTCGCGCTCGACGAATGGACCGCGAAGGGCGTCGCGCCGCCTGCTTCGCGCGCGCCGCTCGACGCGGAGCTTGCGTCGGCGCAGGCGTTGAAATGGCCGAAAATCCCCGCTTTGCCGCCGGCGCCGCAAGGCGACCGGCGCGTTCCGAAAATCGACGCCGACGGCAATGAGACCGTCGGCCTGCGCTTGCCCGACCTCGCGCTCCCCATCGCCACCTTCACCGGCTTCAACGCGCAAAGGAACGAGCGAGGACGGCGCTGCGTGGCCGGCGCCGCGATTCCCTTCGCCGCGACGAAGGCGGATCGCGAGAAGACCGGCGATGCGCGTCCTGCGCTCGTCGAACGCTACGGTTCGCGCGCCTATTTCGTCGCGACGATGCGCATCGTCGCCGACAAGCTCGTTAAGGAGCGCCTGCTGCTGCAGAAGGACGCCGACGCTTATGTGGCGGCTGCGCGGTTGGCGCCTTTCTAAGAATTGAGGACAAATATTCCGGCATTGAGATAGGTCGCGAAAGCGACCCAGAAGGCGGTGGGCGCGAGCGAGCATCCGGCGAAGCGGTCGAGCCGGTAGAACAGGACGACCGTTGCGACGAGGATCGCCTCCATCGGCGAAATGACGGCGAGTCCGAGCAGCGGGCTTCGCGCCGAAAAGAAAGCGAAGGACCAGGACGCGTTCAAAGCTAGTTGCGCGAAAAAGAGAAAGAGCGCCGCGCGCCGTCCCGGCATCGCCGGCGTAAGCCTCAGAATGCGGTAAAGCGCGCAGGCCATCAAGGCGTATAGTGCGGTCCACGCCGGAGCAAACAGCCAGCTGGGCGGCGTCAGCGCCGGCTTGACGAGCGCGTCGTACCAGGGCGCGATATTCGGCGTCGTGGCGAAATTGCCGAGCAGCGCGGCGGCGAGCACTGGCGCCGCGGCGGCGAGCGCCGCGATGCGCGGCGACATGCGTTCGGGATCAGACCTCGAATCGCTCATGCGCTTCCTCACGTGGTTGTCGCAGCGCAGAGGATAAGAAGCCGGTTCTACGGGGCCGGGAAAAACACCGGCGTCGCGCCGGCGCGAACGCTGTTCTGCGAGGCGAACATGTCGTCCTTCAGCCAGTTCGGCGGATCGTCTTCGCGATGCCGGGCGATGAGAGTCTTGTCGCTCTGGCCGAGATAGATGCGAATGCCGCCCCAGACAGCCTTGTAATCATCCTCGCCGACGCGGCTTTCGACGAAACCGGTGATAGCCGAATTGCCGAGATTCCAGACCAGCGCCTCGCCGCTGAGCGCCGCCGCGTGGCGCCCGCCGATGTAACGATGGCCGACCGAGATTTTGACATTGTAGGTCGGATAGACGCTGATATCGACCATGTCGAAGAAGCGCCCCCGCCGCGGCTGCCATTGATAGGCGAGAAACCCCGGCCCATAGCCGAGCGGCGTCAGGAAATGTCCCGAACTCTCCTCATAGCCGGCGACGCTGCCGATAGAAAAGGGTCCGTAATAATAGGCGCTTTCCGCGCCCAGTCGGAAACGCGTGTCGTCGAGACGCTTGTCGTTGGCGATCGAGCCATAAGTCCCGAGGAGGCCGACGCTCGGATCGCGCCAGAAGGCGTGCCCGGCGCCGGCAGCGACGAAGAAGCCGCGATGCGCCGCCGCCAGCGTGTCGATCTGAAAGCCGAAGCGGTCGCCGACGGGTGCGGCGATCGACGCCGCCCCGCCGGCCGAGGCGTTGTTCAAACGCGCGAAGCCGAGCCAGTCGGAGCCGCCGCCGAATCCTTCGAGCTTGCCGTTGACGCCGTCGACCGCGCGCTTCGAGGCGGCCCGTTCCGAAATCGGCGGCTTCCACCATGACAGACCATTTTCGGCTCGCGCTGAAGACGTGCAGAAGGCGACCGCCAGAACGGCGAGAAGCTGACGCTTAAACGACATGTTAGTGATGTCCCGTGCGATTGATCGTCGCGAGCGATTGACCCTAGCGACGATCAGCCTTGTTGGCTGTCACATAGTCGCAACAGTGCGTTAAATTAGAGGCGTTTTCGAAGCCGAAATCGCTTCGCGGTTAATATTACGGATCAAGACTTTGGCCGGCGGCGTTGAGATGTTCGCTCAAGTTTTCCCGGGTCGCCGGGTCGACAATGGCGAAGGGCGCGGCGACCGCCGCGCCTGCGACGCCGCCGACGGCCGAAACGGCGCCCGACGTCATCAGCCCGAGCCGGTCGCCGACGCCCGCCTGGCCTTCCCTGAGCGGCTGCCCCTGCGCCAGCCGCATTCCGATCGAGCGCACCACCTCCGGGGAGGAGGCGAAGGTGCTGTGTCCCAAAGGATCGCTCGACGCGACATTAGTCAGATCGATGGCTTTGACCTGATCGCGATCGAACACTTCCCTGTAGGGCGGGACGTTCGGATCGACCGCCCCCAGTCGCGTATTGCCCCAGAACCGGCGCGACGCGGCGAGCGCGTCGTCGTCTCGCGACGCGAACAGCGTGAAGATGGAAGGCCGAATGCCGATCTCGGCGATCTGCCGCCGGAAGACGTCGAAATCAACGTCAGGCGCGGCAAGCATGACATTCTGGATTTTCGAGCCGATGCCCCCGTTCCGGATCGCCATCTGGCGCAGCGCTTCGAGCGTCACCCAATTGCCCATGGAATGCGCCAGGATCGAGATTTCGCCGACGTCCCGGTCGCGCTGCAGCGCCTGCAGCACGCTCTCCAACGCGTCCCGCGAATAGCTGGCGCTCTCATGGTCATAGCCATATTGCAGCAGCCGGCCGCGCGACGGCCAGGTGAACAGCACCGGCGTCACGTCGGCGCCCGAGTCATGGACGATCTGCGCGAAACGATAGACGGCTTCCTCGAAACGCGTGTTGTAGCCGTGAACGAAGAGCAGCACCTGCCGCTTGGGCGTCTTGCGGATGCGCGCATTGAACGCCGCGATCGCCGCCTCTCTGCTGAGAACGTCGGCGTGCACGGCGGTGAATTGGGTGGCGGGGTCGGGAAGGGGTGCTTGCGGCCATTGCACTTCGCCGATCATACGGACGGAGTCGGGCGGAATCGATACGGCGATATCGGCGAAATGGACGCCCCGACCGCGTTCGCCGGAGAAGATGACGCCGGGCTCCGAAGGTTCCGGCGCCCTGGTCGTGACGACGAGCAGGTCGACGACGCTCCCGCCCGGAGCGACCTGATGCGTCGCGACGAGCGTGCCATGCGGGCGGCTCGCGCAAGCGCTGACGGCGAGCGCGAAAAACGCCGCCAAGATGATCCGTCCCCGCCCCATAAGACCGCCGTGTTCGAAAATAGTCGCGCCGCCGCCGAGCAGAAGCTAACTACGCTCCACTCCGTCATTTTTACGGCGCAAATGCGGCGGCGCGCCCGGCGTCACATTCGAATTGTGCGCAAGCGCACTGATTTCTCGGGAGAAATGCGGCATGATCGCCAAGCTCGACCGAGAGTCGAGCGTCGGAGGCGGGGCTGGGACGAATCGCCTTCGACTGCGCAGGGGAGAGCTTTGAAGGCTTTCCCCTGCCTCTCAGCCGCGGGTCAGCGCCTTTTCGATATCCTTGAGCGGATGGCGGGTGAGGTCCTTGGCGAGTTCGCCGACCACCTTGCTCTGCGCCTTCGCCGTCAAGTCCTTGCGGATATCGCCCAGGGCGCGCGGCGGCGCGACGATGGCGATGGCGTTCAATTCGCCGGATTCCGCCGCCTGATTGATGCGGTCCGCCATGGCGCGGGCGAAGCGTTCTTCCTCCAGCTCATGCCAGTCGGCGTCTTCCACCGCGCTGCGCACGCCGCCTTTCGAGGCGAAACTGCGGCCGGGCTTGTCGGTTCCCTGCTCATGCGTCGGCGGATTTTCGTCGATGCGGGTTTCGACGACCCGCAGGTCGAGGAGTTCGGCGTCGCCGTGGTTTTGGAAAAACAGCGCCCGCCGGCCGTCTCCGACCAGGACCCAGGCGCCGTTGCCGACGGAAAATTCGACCATGGCGCTCCCTCGCCTTCTCGTTAGCGGTTCGTTCTTGGCGCTTTTGTTGGCGCGAACGCGGACGACTCTCGCCGCCGTCGCAGCTTCGCGCCGGACGGCTCTCATTCAAGGATAGGGCGCCCTCGCGCGCGTTCAAATCGCCCATTGCGACAAGATCGTGTCGCATTGGACGCAAACAGCCAATTGTCATGACACGATCGGTTAGGAAGCGGCGCGCGCTCCGTGAACAGCCGTCATCCGCCTTTTCGTTGGCCTCGCTCTATGCGGCGAGCTTCTCTTCCTTGCAGGCTGGGTCGTCCGCAGCCAGCGGCGCGGCGTCGTGCGCGCCAGCGCTTGCGGCTCCGTGCGTCAAGAGCTGGCGCAGGGCGGCGCTCCGCCTGATCGAGCGTTCATTGAACGCCCACAGAAGCCAACAGGCGCCCAGAACGCTCAACAGCGCCGTATAGGGCTCGCCAAGGGCGAAGGACGAAAGGAATGAGAAATCGGGAACGCATTCCTTGGCGTATTCGCATGCGTCCGACCAATCCTGAAACCACTGCCTGACAGACTCCATCGTGACCTCCTTGCCGCGCTGCATGCGATTCGCCGCGCACGCCCCCCGGTCGAATCGTGTAGCGCAGGTACGTTGCAAGGATTGTGCGAAGCAACATGTCGCGCGTCAATCGCGGCAGGCTCGGTCAAATTGGCGCACTGCCTTGAAATTAAGTATAAATCTCGCGCGCCGAAGAGTGCGCGCGCGTGGATCGTCGCCGTCGCGGCGATCGTCAATTATCTCGATGAGACCTGTGGAACGCCGTTCAGGAGGCGTCGCCGATCGGCCATTCGCCCTTATAGACCCCGCCCTTGTTGTCATGGGCTTCGACGCGGATCGTCTTGGCGCCGTTCGGCGCATAGGTGAAGCGGAAGGCCGGGTCTTCGGACAGCGAAATGCCGCCCTCCATCTTGAAGATCGTCGCGTCGCCCTGAAAGACTTCGACGGAGTCGATGAAATGCGCCGGGAGATAGGCGCGCGAGACCGGGTCCATCTGCATGCCCGAAGCGTTCGGGTGACGGATCATGATCTGCGCTTCGCGCTTCGCCGGATCGGCGCTCTTGAACTCGCGATATTTCATCTTGCCGAGATTGGCGATCGCCTCGTCCTGATCCTTGACCGCGGGCGCGGAACAGCCGCCCGAGGCTTTGACGAATTTGGCGTCGGCGCGCAGCTTTCCGTCGCTGGTCTCCGCCACTGCGTGGACGTTGGAGTAGGAATTCACCCGCACGCGGGTTTCGATGAAGCCGACGCCGGATTTGTCGCCGAGCGTAAAGGCCGCCGCCATTGGCATCGGGTTCTGGTCGATGACGAGCGTCGCGACTTTGATTTGCGTGGGATCGGAGAAGCGCATGGTCATTGGAACGATGGCGGCGTCTTCCGCCCGCGCCGGCGCTTCGAGCGCAATGACGCCGTCCGCGGTAGCGATCGGGCGGTTTTGGAAAATGTCGGTGACGAGCCCCGGCCAGGGATCGGGCGCGTTTTCCGCTAGGGCGGCGGTTGCGACAAGCGCAAAGAGGGCGCCGGCGGCACAAAGGGCTCTCTGGTTCATATCCGGCATCCTCCCAAAAACTTCGTCATTGCGACCGAAGCGAAGCAATCTAGAGTCGCGAGGCTCAGCCGGATTGCGTCGTCACATGTTGCGAGGTCGGGCATACCCGACTTCGAATAAGCCTCCTCGCGATGACGGCAAGAGCGCTGATCCGCGGGCGAGAATAAGCGTCAGCCTTCGCCGCGTCACGTGACAAAGTCATTCACGGCCCCTCCCACTCCAACTCCGTGAAGCCCGCCGTTGCGTTGCGGGCGTTGTAATCGTCGAACAGCCGCCATTTCTCGCGCTCCTCAGCGCCCGCTTCCTTGGCGGCAGCCGCGACGCCCTCGCCCTTTTTGATCGCGGCGCGAAGATCGGCGGTGAGCCGCATCAAATAGGCGCGCTGATCGTCGAGCGCCTTCGGCCAGGGAGCGGGCAGGGGTCCATGGCCGGCGACGACCTGCGTCGCCTTGATCGCCGCGAGCCTGTCGGCGACGTCGAGAAAGCCCAGAAGGCTGCCGTCGACGACCGGCACATGTTGCAGGAAGAGCAGATCGCCGGCGAATAGAACCCCGCTCCTTGGATCGAAGATTGTGAGATCGCATTCGCTATGCGCCGTGCGCCAAGCCTGCAGGATTATCTCGCGATGGCCGAGATCGAGCGTCATCGTGTCGTCGACGGTCACTGTCGGCGCCACGATCGTGACGCCATCGAGCGCGTCGCCCATCTGATCGCGAAACGCCGCAAGATAATGCGATCCGCGCGCCGCGAGCGCACGCGGCAGATTTTTGTGCCCCACAAATATCGCGCCGGTCTCAACGAAGGCGCCATTGCCGAATGTATGGTCGGGATGCGCATGAGTGTTGATGACGTAGCGGATGGGTTTTTGCGTCTTCTCGCGCAGCGCCGCGAGAAAGGCGCGGCCTTCGATCAGGCTGCCGCCCGTGTCGATCACCGCGACGGCGTCGTCGCCGACGATCGCCCCGAGATTGGCGATGTCGCCGAGATTCTCCCGAGTCATCAGGGAGGTTTTCCCCTGATGCGCGTAAACCCCCGGCGCGATTTCAGTTAAGGAGAAGGCCGGCGCCGCCGATGCGGCAAAAAGCGGCGCGACCGCCGCGGCGAGCCCCAATATGAAGCGCAACATATTGTTAGCCTTGGCTGTTTGACGGGCTGCCGGATGCGACGCATCGTGCGGCCGCGCCTTTGTTTTTTGCGATTGCGATTCAATCCCTAGCGACATATTATCCGGCCGTTTCCGAGCTAAAAGATGTCTCCCGGACGGGAACCGGGAGCTTCTCGCCGCTGGCGGACGTTTTGTCCCGCTGGCATGAGACAGAAACGGAAATCGCCTTCCCAATGTCGAGGCGCCTAGGAGGCGCGACGTCAGCGGCGGCGCAATGATAATGCGCGCCGGGCGTCGTCAGGAGGAAAAGCTCATGCACAAACTGTTGTTGTCGACTTCGGTGGCGGTGCTCGCGCTCGCCGGCGCCGCGAAAGCCGACGAATTGCTGACCCTGCAGAAAGACCCCAAGCAGTGGGTGATGCCGACCGGCGATTACGCCAATCAGCGCCATTCGGCTCTCAAACAGATCACGACCGAAAACGTCGGCAAGCTCGCGCCGGCCTGGCAGTTCTCCACCGGCGTTCTGCGCGGCCATGAAGGCGCGCCGCTCGTCGTCGGCGACGTGATGTATCTGCACACGCCTTTCCCCAACATCGTCTATGCGCTCGACCTGAAGGATCCTGACCACAAGATCATCTGGAAATACGAGCCCAAGCAAGACCCGTCGGTCGTGCCGGTGATGTGCTGCGACACGGTCAACCGCGGCCTCGCCTATGGCGACGGCAAGATTTTCCTGGCGCAGGCCGACACCACGCTGGTCGCGCTCGACGCCAAGACCGGCAAGCTCGTCTGGTCGGTAAAGAATGGCGATCCCGCCAAGGGCCAGACCTCGACCGCGGCGCCCCATGTCTTCAAGGACAAGGTGTTCGTCGGCATCGCCGGCGGCGAATTCGGCGTGCGCGGCCACATTACCGCCTATGACGTGAAGACCGGCCAGCAGGCATGGCGCGGATATTCGATGGGCCCGGACGCCGACACGCTCATCGAGCCGGGCAAGACCACCCATCTCGGCAAGCCGGTCGAGAAGGACTCGGGCATCACGACCTGGGAAGGCGATCAGTGGAAGATCGGCGGCGGCACCACCTGGGGGTGGTACAGCTACGATCCTGAACTGAATCTCGTTTACTACGGCTCGGGCAATCCCTCGACCTGGAACCCCAAGCAGCGTCCGGGCGACAATCGCTGGTCGATGACGATCTGGGCGCGCGACCTCGACACCGGCAAGGTGAAGTGGCTTTACCAGATGACGCCCCACGACGAGTGGGACTATGACGGCATCAACGAGATGATCCTCGCCGACCAGGACATGGGCGGCGCGAAGCGCAAGACTCTCGTCCACTTCGACCGTAACGGCTTCGCCTATACGCTTGACCGCGTCACCGGCGAGTTGCTCGTCGCCGAGAAATATGATCCGGCTGTGAACTGGGCGACCAAGGTCGACATGGACAAGTCGTCCAAGACCTATGGCCGTCCGCTGGTCGTGTCGAAATATTCGACCGAGCAGAACGGCGAGGACGTCAACACGCAATATGTCTGCCCGGCGGCGCTCGGCTCCAAGGACGAGCAGCCGGCGAGCTATGACTCGGCGACCGGCCTGTTCCTGGTCCCGACCAACCACGTCTGCATGGACTATGAGCCGTTCCGCGTGAGCTATACGGCGGGCCAGCCCTATGTCGGCGCGACGCTGGAAATGTTCCCGGCGGGCAAGGACAAGGGCGAGACCCATACCGGCAACTTCATCGCCTGGGACGCCAAGACCGGCAAGATCGTCTGGTCGAACAAGGAGCAGTTCTCGGCCTGGGGCGGCGCGACGTCGACTGACGGCGGCGTCACCTTCTACGGCACGCTCGAGGGCTATCTGAAGGCGGTCGACACCAAGACCGGCAAGGAGCTTTACAAGTATAAGACTCCGTCGGGAATCATCGGCAACGTCACCGTCTATGAGTCGGGCGGCAAGGAATATGTCGCGGTGCTTTCGGGCGTCGGCGGCTGGGCCGGCATCGGCCTCGCGGCGGGCCTCTCGAAGAGCAACGAGGGCCTCGGCGCCGTCGGCAATTACGCGTCGCTCGCCAATTATACGGCGCTCGGCGGCGTCTTGACGGTCTTCGCTTTGCCGAACTAAGCAAGACGAGAAACTGACGAAGGTCGGCGCTCGGCGCGCACCGTTAAGGTGCGCCGCCGAGCGTCGGCGTTTAAAGTGTGTGAAAAGAGACCAAGGAGAGTGGTATGAGATCGTCGCTGGCCGGAGCGTTGGCTCTGGGCGTCATTATGTGTGCCGGGGGCTCCGCGTTGGCAGATCCGCCGGGAGATCCCAAGGCCGTCAAATCGGTCGACGGCAAATATTTCGACGCCAAAGGCGACCCCACTTACAATGTCGGACCCGACGGCAAGGTGGACTGGTACACTTTCTCCGGCTACCGCCGCTATCATGCCGAATGCCACGTCTGCCACGGTCCGAACGGCGGCGGCTCGACCTATGCGCCGGCGCTGAAAGATTCGGTGAAGCGTTTCAATTACGCGGAATTCGCCGGCATCGTCATCGGCGGCCGTCAGAACGGCAACAGCGTCATGCCGGCCTTCGCCGAAAATAAGAACGCCGCCTGCTACATCGACGACCTCTATGTCTATCTCCGCGCGCTCTCGACCGGCGCGATCGAGCCCGGCCGTCCGGCCAAGAAGGAAGATCGTCCCGAGGCCTTCGCCAAGGCCGAGGCCGAATGCATGGGGCAGAAGTAAGGACGTCATCGCGATCGCATGATCGACTTGACAAATCGCTGGCGCGGCATGGCCGCGCCGCGCTTCCCGGCTCTCGCCGCCGCAATCCTCTTTGCGGCGGCGCCCGCCTTTGCCCAGCAAATGGGGCCGGACTTCGGCGCCAAGGGCGACGACAATCAGGGGTCGATCGAACTCGTCGATCCTAAAACGCTGCGCGTCTGCGCCGATCCGAACAATCTTCCCTTTTCGAATGACAAGGGCGAAGGCTTCGAGAACCGCATCGCCGAATTCCTGGCTAAAAAACTCGGCAAGGAACTCGCTTATTCCTTTTATCCGGGCGCGACGGGCTTTGTGCGCAACACGCTCAACGCGCATCTTTGCGACGTGATCCTCGGCATGCCGCAGGGCAATGATCTGGTCCAGCCGACCAATCCCTATTACCGCACGACCTATGCGATCGTCACCCGCGCCGGCTCCGAACTCGACGGCGTAAAATCGCTCGACGATCCGCGGCTGAAGGAAAAGCCGCGTCGCATCGGGCTTGTCGCGAATACGCCGCCCGGCAATGTGCTGGCGATGAACGGCTTGATGGCGTCGGTGAAGCCCTATGCGCTGATGGTCGATACGCGGGTCGAATCCTCGGGCGCCGCGATGATCCATGATCTCGAAAAGAATGAGATCGACGCCGCGCTGCTGTGGGGGCCGATCGCCGGCTTTTACGCCAGGCGTTCGAGCGAGAAGCTGAATGTCGCGCTGCTGCCGGAGACCGCCGGCGCCCGCATGGCGTTTCGCATCGGCTTCGGGGTTCGCCATTCCGATCAGAACTGGAAGCGCGAACTCAATACGCTGATCGCCCAGAATAAGACCGAGATCGAACGCATTCTTCTCGATTACGGCGTCCCGCTGCTCGATGAGCAGGGACGTCAGATCACGGTGACGCAATGAACCGGATGAAACATCGTTCGCCACGCGTCTTGCTCGCTCTTTACGCCGCCATCGCGCTGTGCGGCGCGCCGGCATTCGCGCAGGCGCCGCCGGAGCCCGAAACCTATCGCCTTGGCGATTATCATGCGCCGACGCCCGCGACGCTCAAGGGCGCGACGGTGCTCGACACGCCGCAGGCGTTCGAATTGTGGAGCGGAAAGAAGGCGGTCTTCATCGACGCGCTGTCGCATCCGCCAAAGCCAGAAGGATTGCCCAAGAATGCGGTTTGGCGCGATCCCAAGCGCTTCGACATTCCCGGCAGCGTCTGGCTTCCCGACACCGGCTTTGGCGAATTGTCCGAGCCGATGGCGCGCTATTTCGAGCAAGGATTGGCGCGCGCCAGCGGCGGCGACAAAGCGAAGCCGCTTGTCTTCTATTGCCGCACCAATTGCTGGGCCTCATGGAACGCGGCCAAGCGGGCGATCGCGCTCGGCTACACGAAGGTGATGTGGTATCCGCCGGGCGCCGACGGCTGGGAGCACGCCGGTCATCCCCTCGAAGAACGCCAGCCGGAGCCGCGAGATTAGGACGACCTAATTCGGAGAGAGCTGTCAGTCCCGACGCGCGCATTGCGCGCGATCGGGAATCCATATTACTCCATCGCCTGCTGGATCGCCCGCGCCAGAACGCCGAAGCGCTGCTCGATCAGCGCCGGGCTTTCGCACACATAGCCGACCATGCGCCGCTGCTCCTCGAAGAGCCGCAGCCGCCATTGCAGCGCTTCGCTGGCCGTCCTGATCGCTTCGGCGTCCGGCGGCGTTTGATCCTGCAGGTCTCGCATCGTCTGCGTTTCCTCGCGGGCTTTTTCCGCCATGCCCTTCAGACGCCGTCCGAACCGATCGAGGCCGTTGACCACGTCGCGCCGCTCGTCATTCATGCGCTCGTAGACGCCGGCGAAGAGCGTCGTCAGGCGCTGTTTGCGCTTGTCGCCGGCAGATTTGGCGAATTGCGCGATGAGCGCTTCCGCTTCATCGAGCGGCGTGCGCCGCTGCGCAAGGCGGACGACAAGATCGGCGACAGTTTGGTCGTCGCGCCAATGTTTCATGGCGTCGTCGAGCGGCGGACCGGTCCAGACGCTGGCGATCGCCAGTTCGGGCACGCGCACTTGGCGGCACGGCCAATCGGGCTGGCTCGGCTGCGGCGGCGTTTGCGCCGCCGCGGCGCCGGCGAAGGCGAGCGAAATCAGAGCGAGAAGCAGGCTGCGTTGAATCATGAAGTCCGCCGGGCGTCGCGGGAGCGCGACGCGCTATAATGCCCCATGCTGATCATTCCCGTCATTGATATTCGCAACGGCGCGGTGGTGCGCGCCCGCGCCGGCGACCGAAAGAACTATTCGCCGATCGCATCGCCGCTCGCGGCGACGAGCGCGCCTTCCGATGTCGTCGCCGGCTTTTTGACGCTTCATCCTTTCGAGAGAATTTACGTCGCCGATCTCGACGCGATCGAGGGAAGCGGCGACAATCGCCGCGACATCCGCGCGCTGACCAAACGCTTCCCGACGCTGCGTTTCATGGTCGACGCCGGCGCGAGGACTGGCGACTGGCGCGGGGCAAGCGGAGTCGAATGCGTCATCGGCAGCGAATGTTTGCGCGACTCAGAAGCGATCGGCGCGCTCAACGACGATCTCGATGTAATTCTGTCTCTCGATTTTCGCTGCGACGAATTTCTCGGCCCCAAGCCGCTGATCGATCGCGCCGAGCTATGGCCACGCCGGGTCATCGTGATGACGCTCGCGCGCGTCGGCGCCGGCGCCGGTCCGGATGTCGACCGGATTGCATCAATCATCGCGCGCGCGGGCGAGCGGCGCGTCTATGCCGCCGGGGGCGTTCGCGATGCGCGCGATCTTGCGCGGCTTGAAGCGATCGGCGCCGCCGGCGCGCTCGTCGCGACGGCGCTGCACGACGGCGCGCTGAATCTCGCCGATCTCAACCGCTTCAACGCTAAACGCCAACAAAAAAGGGAGCCTCGAAAGGCTCCCTTCTGAAACTCCTCGGCAGGAGGTCCGCTGGCGCTCAATTGGCGGCGAAAGGATGGACCGCGTTGACGCGGGCCGAAAGCACGCTGCGCGCGCTCGGATCGCCCTTCATCGCGCGGGCGATGGCTTCCTTGGTGGCGCCGTAGTTGAAGTCCTGGATTTTCTGATCGTCATTGGCGTCCCAATGGATGAAGACGCCGACGCAGATGAAGAGGTCGTCGGCCTGGCTCAGAGGAATGACGCCTTCGGCGACGCTGTCGGCGACGGCCTTGGCGACGCCATATTGCGCCGGGCCGAACATCTGAACCGCCTGCTTGGCGTTCTTGATGGTCACCTTGTTGAACATCATCGTGTAGGGCTTCACCAGCAGGTTCGGCGCGACGACGGCGAGCAGGGTGGTAAAGCCGTCCTTGTTATTGACGAGGCCGTTGGCGAAGGCCTTCTCGGCCGCCGAGCCGCGCGGACCCATGATCAGGTCGATATGCGCGACCTCATTGCCGTCGCCGACCAGCGATTCGCCGACGCTGGTCTTGGCGCTGCTCGAGGTGAAGCCGGACGACGGCTTCGGAAACAGCGCGCCCAGAATTTTCTCAAAGAACGAAGCCATGATCCCATCCCTCCCGGTGCGTTCGCGTCGCGGCGCCGTCTTTTTAGACTTTACGCGCGCGGAATGCCCGCTTTCCTCGTTGCGCCTTCCTTGCGGGAAGACGGAATTGCCGCTGGCGACCCGGCGCGCCAGGCTTGAATCGCCGCCAACCTCAACAGCTTGCGCAGTGGCGTCGCCGCATCGGCGGCGCGCGTCGGTCGGCGACGCGCGAGCGGGAAGCCTTCAGCTCCCCGCTGCGCATGATCCTTTCGCGGTCTCAGTTCGGCGCGAAGGGGTGCTTGGCTTCGTTGCGCTTGGCGACGACTTCCGAGGCCTTCGGCTCGCCCTTGATGGCGCGCGCGATCGCTTCCTTCGTCGCCGTGTAGTTGAAGTCCTGGATCTTCTTGTCGTCCGAAGCGTCCCAGTGAATGAACACGCCGACCGAAATGAAAATGTCGTCGGCTTCGTCGACCGGGATCACGCCCTCGGCCACCGAATCCGCAACCGCCTTGGCCACGCCATGCTGCGCCGGGCCAAACATCTGCACCGCCTGCTTGGCGCCCTTGATCGTCACCTTGTTAAACAGGATCGTGTTGGGCTTGCACAGAAGGTTCGGCGCGACGACCGCGAGCAGCGTCGTGAAGCCGTCCTTGTTGTTGACCAGCGCATTGGCGAAGGCGAGTTCGGCCGCCGAGCCGCGCGGACCCATGATCAGGTCGATATGCGCGACTTCATTGCCGTCGCCGACCAGCGACTCGCCGACCAGCATCTTGTTGATCACTGCCATGTATTCCTCCCAGAATTCCTCTTGACGGCGCGCGCCGTTTGGCTGCGAGCGCCTCTATCCCCTCTTCGGCCTCGGGCCAAAAAAGCCCGATCAGTCCGCTGGCCGGATAGCCGCGAGACCATCCCGCGCGCGGACTCAACCATTTTTGCGCGGCCTTGCCAAGATGGCGGCCAGATAATCGGCGAAAAGAACCGCGACCGTCAGATCGGCGCTCGTGCCCGGATTCAGTCCGCGCCGTTTGAAGGCGCGATCGAATTCCAGCGCCAGTTCGAACGCCGCGTCCCGGCCTTTGGCGCTTTTGAGACCTGCTTCAAAACGGGCCGCCTCGCCGCGGACCGTTTCGGCGGCCGCGCGCCCATGTTTGCGGGCGATATGGCTGTCGGGAAAAGCGGCGAGCAGCGCCGCATAGACGCGGAGCGTCGCCAGCGGCGCGTCGGCGCCCCGCATTCGCGCCTCAGTCAGCGTCTCAAGGCCAAGATCGAAAATATCGGCGAAGCCATTGGCGTATTGCCGGGCGATGCGGTCGCGGTCGGCGGCGGCGCGCATCGCCTCGATGAGAGACGTTTCGGCTGGCGCATGGACGTCGTGCTGGGGCGCGTCTCCGAGCCCCGCCGGCCGCGCGCGGGCGATGGCGCGAAAGGCGGCGGCGGCGTCATTAACGTCGAGCGCCTGCAGCACGCGCCGGGTCTCGCGGCGCAAATCGGCGCTTTGCGCGGTCGCCGCGGCCTGCGCCAGCGGCGCGCAGAGCAGAATAATGCCGAGATTGGTGTTCTGCCCGACCCGCGCCCAGGTCGCTTCGACGGCGCCTTCAATGCGCGCGCCGACGGTTGATTGCGGCGCGGCGATGAAAGGCGCGGCGGCCTCGGCGCTGGCGAGGAAATCCGCCGTGGTCATGCCATGGCCGTCGGCGAAGACATGGACATTGCCGGGCTTTGGCGCCTGCAGCTCGGCCTCGCAGGCGGCGACGAAGCCGGTCGCGATATCGCGCGGCGAGACGGTGAAAGCCGTCACGTCAGACGCGCTGGCGCGCCGGCGCGATCAGCGCAAGCGCGTCGGCGGCGATCCGGTCGGCGATCGAGAAGGGCGTCACCTGCTGCAACCCGCTCCAGCCGGGCATGCTATTGACTTCGAGAATGAGCGGCTCGGCATTGCGGTCGTTGATGAGGTCGACGCCGGCGAAATCGACGCCGAGCGCCTTCGCGGCGCCGACGGCGATCTCCGCCTCTCGCGCTGAGGGCTCGACCGCGAGCGGCTTCGCCCCTTGCCGCACATTGGTGATCCAATGGCTCGAACGTCGGCGCATGGCGGCGACGATGTCGCCGCGCGAGACGAGAATCCGCATGTCTTCGAACGGCGGTCGCGCCGGCCCGACGAAGCGCTGCAGATAGAACACGCCGCGCGCTTCCTGCAGCGACGGCAAATCGCTTTCCTTCTCAATCAGTCGCAGACCCCAGCCCTGCGCGCCAAACAGCGGCTTCATCACCAGCGGCCCCTTGGCGCATTCGCGCCGGGCGATGGCGCGCGCCTGCGCGAGACTCTGCGCGGCGAAGGTCTGAGGCGTCGGCAAGCCGGCCCGCGCCAGCAGAAAGCTCGCCATGGCTTTATCGGTGCAGCGTTCGATCGCCCGCGCGCTGTTGACGACGGGCGCGCCGAGCGCCTCGAGCGCATGCAGAACGCCGAGCCGCATGGTGATCGCCTCCAGCGAGCCGTCGCCGATGGCGCGAACGATGGCGAGATCGGGCAGGTCGCCAAAGCCAGGAATGACGAGGCCGCTGGCGCGGCCCGTCTCTATTTTGCAAGCGGAAAGCCTGACGGCGACCGGCGTCGCGCCCTGCGTTCGCAAGGCGCGGAGCGTACGCTCGACATGCCAGTCGAGCTTGTCGGTGAAGACCGCGACGCGGGGGCGCTCCCTCTCCCCGCTCGCGGGGAGAGGGCTGGGGTGAGGGGCTTGGGGTTTATCAAGCACGTCGAACGCCGCCACTAAATGCCCAGGCCCCTCACCCTAACCCTCTCACCGTTACACGGGGAGAGGGGACTCATACGAGTTCCGGCTGAACCGTTCGCTTGGGCCGTGTCATTCCCGGCGGGCCGAAGACCTGACCGGGAATCCAGGGCCAATCCAAGAATGCTGGTTTTGCTCTGGATTCCCGATCGCGCGCGTTGCGCGCGTCGGGAATGACAGCCGAGCGGATCAAACTGAATTGGTATTACCCGAACGACTTGTCGAGCAGCGCCAGATTGATTTCGCCGGCGCGGAAGGTTTCGCCGGTCTCGACCGCGGTCACCAGCGCTTCGGCCGGCGAAAACAGGCTTCCGTCGATCTTGTAGAAATCGCCCTTATAGGCCTTGAAGATTTCCGCGAAAGGCTGGCCGTAATCGCGCGACGTGCTGCTCGGCAGCTTCTCGGCGAGCTCCTTGGCGGCGGCGGCCGGGCCTTTCACGAAGAGATGCGCGCGGCCGGCGTAAATGATCGCGTCATTGGTCCGGCCCATCGCCTGCACGAAGTCGGGGTGGGGCGGCGAGAGCGGCGCGGTAGCGATTCCGTCGATGATGTCGTCGAGCGGAAAATGCAGCTCATGCGCTTTGTGCAGCGCGACTTCGAGCACCCGTCCGACCACCTGAACGCTGCCGGCGAGCGACTGGGTCGGCGCATAAATGAAGGCGACCTTGTCTGGCGACACGCCGGAGCGCGAGGCGACTTTCTCGACGACCTCCTTTGGCGGCGGCGAACCGCTTTCGAGGACGATGGTCACGCGGTCGGCGAGATCGTGGTAGGAAAGCTCCTCGAACAGCTTTTCGGCGCGGGCCTGGGCGCGGCCAGGTCCCGAGCCCAAAGCGAAGAATTTCTCATGGGAGAGGCTCCAGCCGGCATATTGGCTGGCGAGACAGGCGACGACCGGGTCGGCGCTCGTGACGGTCAGCCAGAACGGCCATTTCGGCGCGGCCGGGGCGTGCGAAAGAGTGACGCTGCCCAGCCCGCCCATGCAGATTTCAGTCAGCAGCAGGCCGGTCTCGACGCCGCCGGGGACCTTGGCGCCGGCGTCGATCAGCAATTCGCCGAGGCCGCCGCGCTCGACCGCGACCCGATATTTCGCCGCGCCCGCGACGAGACGGTCGACCAGCGCGCCCGCAAGCGCATTGACGCTTTCGGTCGTGCGGCCGGTGACATTGAGGCTTCCGCTCACTTGTGGTCCTTCCCCTCTTTCATTGCGTGGCGCTTCGCGCCCTCGCCCGGCCGTTCTATGCAGCGCGCCCGCAGCCGTTTCGCGCCCGAACTTATCGAGCTTTCAGGCGAAACGAAAGCCGAGCCGAGTCGCAGCGGCTGTCGCGGAGGAGAGGACGCGGCATGGACCCTTTGACATGGAACTGTCGCAAAATTTCAATCTTTGTGGGTTTATTAAGGCGACTAATCCTTAGGCGTTGACCATCGCTTGTGCGATTACGCACGGCGGTTGTGCAGGTTTCGAGTGAAATAGCGCCACAATGATTTTTGCCGGAAGGAAGAGGAAATGGACCTGCAGCCGACTGAACCGAACCCCGCGGAGCGCACGGCCAGAACCCTCGAGTTGAACGACGTCCTATACGTGGCGCTGGCCATCGCGGTCATTCTTTTCGGCAATGTGGCGCTGGTTCGCGGCATGGACGTGGCGCTGGACGCCTGGGCGCGCTCGCCCTTCTAGTCGAAATCTGAAATCCCCTTCCGAGGCCAGATCCGCCGGCAAGACGACGGCCAAAAGAGCTTGGCCGGCCGTTGGCGGCTTGCGCATTTCATCGCTTTCTCGGGAGGCGATGGACGCGGCGCCCAGAGTCGCGGCATGATAAACGTCAAGACTCCTGATCGGGTCGGCGGAGACATGTCGATGATGAGGCTCCTCCTTATTCTCGTCGCGGCGATCGGCCTGATCGCGCGCGCGGACGCACAGGCGGTGCGCCGGGATTCCGCCAAGGCTTTCCAGAAAGTTCGGGAATGCTCGGCCCAGATGGGGCCGGACATCATTACCTTCAGCTTCTACCAGCCGACGCAATCGAGAAGCCAGTTCTGCGAGGACATTCCCGAAACTGGACCGACGACGATCGTGATCGACACGCTGCAGGACGAGTTGCGGGACATGTTGGTGGAAATCCGCATCGTCGAGGCGGACCCGAAAGGGGACGATGAAGCCGGGCCTAACGAAGCCTATCTCCCGCCCGCCCAGTTCCGGACCGGCGTCATCCAGCTCGAACACGACTTCACGAGAAAGGGAGACTACGTCGCCCTGGTGCGGGCGCGGAGCCCGGATGGCCGCAAGGAATATAACGCCCGTTTCGCCTTCTCGGTCGGCGAAGAATTTCTGCGCGACTGGACCGCGGTCGCCATCGCCACCGGCGTGGCGCTCGCTCTTGGCGCGGGCTGGTATGCGCACAGCTTCCGCGGAAGAGCGTCCGGGAAGACCAAGCTACGGAAAGCGTGATCAGGACCGGCTTCGGTTGCATCTCTAGATCACGCTGCTTTAGGCGGAGTCGCGTAAACGCAGATAACGTGATCGATTCCAAAAGTTTAGAGCGCGCTTTGTGCGAAAAGCCGGTTGCCACTTTTTCGCAGCGCGCTCTAAGGCGACGGTTTGCCGGGCGCTTCAAAAGACAAATCCGTCCCTGCCGCTTCAGGCGTCGCGCCGGACGCCAGGGCGTCGTCGAGCCGGTCGAGTCGGATCATGGCGAGACCTTCTTCCTCAAGGCGCGAGCCGGTGACGCCGATTTCGACTCCTCCGGCGCGGATCGCTTCGCCGGGCGCCGGCGCGCCGCCCTGCGCGCGATATTTGGCGACGCGCTTGCGCACCAGGCCGCGATGCTTCATCCGCGACACCACCTCCTGGCCGACGTAACAGCCCTTCTTGAAGTCGATCCCCGAGAGCAGATCCATATTGGCTTCGTGAGGAAAGGCGCCGCCATAGGCGAAATCGACGCCGCCGAGCGGCACGCCCGCATGGATGCGCAGCGCCTCATAGTCGCGCCGCTCATTACTGGTCGGAACCCTGCCCTTTTCCGCGATGGCGCGAAAACCAAGCGGCCCGCGCGGGTCGGCGGCGATGGCGACGGCGTCGACCGTCGGAGCTTCGTGAGAGTCGGGGAAGGCGATCGCCTCGAATGCGTCGCTGCGGTTCGTCACCGTCAGTTTCGAACGCAGTTTGTAAATGTTCAGACGTTTTTGAAGATCGGCGGCAAGGTCGAGCGGACAATCGATGAGATAGCGGTCGCCGCCCGCCGCGAAGACAAGAAAATCAAATAAAATCTTGCCCTGCGGCGTCAGCAGCGCTGCAAAGCGCGCCTCGCCGGGTTTGAGCGAGGCGACATCATTGGTCACGAGATTATGCAGGAACTTGCCCGCGTCTTCGCCCGAAATCTCGATGATTCCCCGATCGTCGAGGAGGATCGCCTTGGTCATCCGTCTCTTTTGCCTCCGCCGTCGGCTGCTTGAGTCTTGCGCCTCTTTGGCGCATTAGCGACTAAAGCCCACCCCCTGACCCCATCGCAAGCGAGGCGCCATTTCATGCCGCAGGCCTTCGATGTCATCCTTTCCGGCGGCGCGCTGGTCAATCAGGACGGCGAGGGCGCGCGCGATGTCGGCCTTCGCGGCGGCAGGATCGCCGAGATCGGCGACCTCTCCCACGCCTCGGCGGGGGAGACGATCGACTGCCGCAGCCTTCATATCCTGCCCGGCGTGATCGACAGCCAGGTGCATTTCCGCGAGCCCGGCGCGCCGCACAAGGAAGACCTTGAATCGGGGTCGCGCGGCGCGGTTCTCGGCGGCGTCGTTGGCGTCTTCGACATGCCCAACACCAATCCGCTGACGACGGGCGAAGCGGAGCTTGCCGACAAGGTCGCGCGCGCGACCGGGCGCATGCATTGCGATTTCGCCTTCTGGGTTGGCGGCACGCATGAGAACGCCCGTCATCTTGGCGAGCTGGAGCGCCTGCCCGGCGCAGCGGGCATCAAGGTGTTCATGGGCTCTTCGACCGGCTCGCTGCTGATCGCCGACGACGCGGGCGTCGCCGAGGTGCTGTCGCATACGCGCCGGCGCGCCGCCTTTCACAGCGAAGACGAAGAGCGCCTGAACGAACGCAAGCCGCTGCGTGTTCCCGGCGATCCCTCCTCGCATCCGGTCTGGCGCGACGTCGAGACGGCGCTGCGATCGACGCGGCGTCTCATGAACATCGCGCGCGAGAAGGGCGCGCTCGTCCACGTGCTGCATGTGACGACGCAGGAAGAGATCGCGCTGCTCGCCGAACATAAGGATATCGCCAGCGTCGAGGTGACGCCGCATCATCTGACGATGGACGATAGCGACTATGCGCGCATCGGCACGCTGGCGCAGATGAATCCGCCGGTGCGCGAGGCGCGCCATCGCGAAGCGCTCTGGCGCGGCGTCGCGCAGGGCGTCGTCGACGTGCTCGGCTCCGACCATGCGCCCCATACGCTGGAAGAAAAAGCCAAGCCCTATCCCGAGAGCCCGTCGGGGATGACCGGCGTGCAGACGCTCGTTCCTCTGCTGCTGGATCACGTCAACGCCGGCCGGTTGACCCTGCAGCGTTTCGTCGACCTGACGAGCGCCGGTCCGGCGCGGCTCTTCGGCATCGCCGGCAAGGGGCGCGTGGCGGTCGGCTATGACGCCGATCTAACCGTCGTCGACATGAAGCGGCGCGAGACGATCCGCAATTCCTGGATAGCCTCGCGCGTCGGCTGGACGCCCTATGACGGCAAGGAAGTCGTCGGCTGGCCGGTCGGAACCTTCGTGCGCGGCGCCAAGGTCATGTGGGAGGGCGAACTCATAACGCCTTCGCAAGGCGCGCCGATGCGCTTTTTTGGGAAGCGCTAAAAACGCGCATTGCTCGCTTTCAATAGCGCTGCTTGTCGGGAAGCGCGCGATATTCCTGCCAGACCGCATCGGCCTCGGGCCGCATCAGCTCGACGAGCCCGATCGAGCGCTGCGCCATCGGCTTCTTCATATCCTGATCGATCGCCTGATCGTCGAAGAGATCCTTATAGTCCTTCCATTCCGCCCCGTAAAAAATCTTTCCGACGCGCGCCCAATAGGCGGTAGAGTAGCACATCGGGCAAGGCTCGCAGCTGCTGTAGAGAGTCGCGCCCGCGACATGCGGCGAGCCGAGCTTCTTGCAGGCCGCCCTGATCGCGTTCATTTCGGCGTGCCCGGTCGGATCATTGTCGCGCAGCACGCTGTTGCCCGCGGCGCCGATGATCTCGCCGTCCTTCACGACAATCGCGCCGAACGGCCCGCCGGTCCTGTCGACAACGCCGGCTTGACGCATCAGCTTGATCGCCTGCGCCATATATTCGCGATCCTTGTCGGTCGCGGGCGCCTGGACAGGAGCCTTGCGCTCCTTTGCGACGACCCCGCCCGTTCCGGCGGCGGCCATAAGCGTCGCCCCTCTGGCCAGAAACTCCCGGCGCGGCGTCATGACGACGGAGGAAAATAATTTGTCGAGCGAAGAAAGAATATTTTTAGTCTCACTCATCGGATCGCCTCCCGTCGTTGCGCCGATTGAATTGTAATGCGGCAGGAAAGTCCAGCGGTCGTTGCGGCGCGTCTCTATTGCGAAGTTTGCCTAAGTGCGGAACATTGCGGCCTCGCGCGCGGTTAGTCGCTCATTCCCAATTGCGGGTCATAAGGAGCGGGCCATAAGGAGATTGAGCCATGCCGCAGGGAGATAAGTCGGCCTATACCGACAAGCAGAAGCGCAAAGCCGAGCACATCGAAGAAGGCTGTGAGAAGCGGGGCGTGTCCGAAAAGGAAGCCGAGCGCCGCGCCTGGGCGACGGTCAATAAGGATGACGGCGGCGGCAAGAAATCCGGCTCCGGCCGCGGCCATCCCGAGACGGGCCATCCGGCCGCGCATAAGGGCGGCAAGCTCGGCGGCGAAGCCTCCGCGTCGCGGCCTGCGTCCGAGCGTTCGGCTTCCGCGAAGAAGGCCGCCGAGACGCGCAAACGCCATCAGCGCCGCGCCGGCTGACGCGCAGTCGCGGCTGTCAAGGACAAAGCTTCCGCTGCTAATCTTCGCTCCAGAAATAATGCCAGACGCCGTCCGCCGCGATGCCGATGCGCGTCGCGCGAGGCTTCCCTTCAGCGTTCGAGCGCGCAAGATCGGCGAAGCGTACGCAGGGCCATCGCGCCAGGGCGTCCTCCGCATCGGCGGGCGGCCCCGGATGGCGCGCGAAGGCCGGCCATTCATAGAGCGTCGTCGGTCCGCGCATGATTTTGACGTAAGGCTGAGCGAAAATCGCGCGAATGAGCGAAATCGTCTCGCGACCCTTGCGGTCGAAGGAGAGCGCCTTCAAAATCTCGATGGGATCGATTCCGGCCTTGAAGACGCCGCTCCTGGCGAAGAGCGGCCGCGTTTCGTTCCAGTCGATCGGAATGCGCAGCGCTTCGACATCGCCCGTCTCGCAAGCGGCGAGAATCTTGTCGCGGATTTTGGCGACGGGCGCCGGCAGCAGCGCCAGATCGCCGATCGTGGGCGATACGATGTCGGCCAGGGCGTCGGCCTTGGGTTTGCGGCTCATGCGGGATGATACCGCATGCCGTCTTCGATTTGCCAATGCCCTGAATTTCATCATTCTTCTACAGCCAAGATTGTCTCGATGCAATGAAGCCGCCATGTTCATCGGCGCGTTTTGCGGAGGTTGAGTGGACGAACTTCAACATCAGGACGGGAAGTCGGGGAGGAAGGCGTCGCCGCGTCTCGAAGCGATGCTGCGCCGATCGGCGCTGGCGATCGTCGCCGAGCGTCTCTGGCGGGCCGGTCTGGCGCTCGCCACGATTCTTTTGTTCTTCCTTGCGCTCTCCTGGCTGGGGTTCTGGGGCGCGGCGCCGGCGGAAGCGCGCATCATCGGCGTGGCGCTGTTCAGCTTCGCGGCGCTCTACGTCGTTGTGCGGGAATCCATGCGCGGCTGGCCGCATCGCGCCGCGGCGCTGGAACGACTGGACCGGAGCGCCGATTCGGCGTTGCGCCCGGCTTCGTCGCTCGAAGATCGTCTCGCCTCTCAGAACGCCGATGCAGGCGTCGAGGCGCTCTGGGCGCTGCATCGCCGGCGCTTGGAGGAAGCGCTGGCGAAGACGCCGATCGAGGCGCCGCATCCGCGCGCCCCACAGCGCGACCCTTACGCCTTGCGCGCGTTCGCGCTCGTCGCCGCCGTCGCGGCGGCGTTCGCGGCCGGCGGCGAAAAGCGCGCGCGCCTTGCCGCCGCCTTCGATTGGCGCGCCGCCTCAAGCTTCGGGACCAGCGCGCGCGTCGACGCCTGGCTGGAGGCGCCAGCCTATACCGGCCGTCCGCCGATCGTGCTCGCCAGGGAGGGCGAGGCGCCGATCGAAGCGCCGGTCAATTCGACGCTGCGCATCCGCCCGCCGGACGCCGGCGCGTCGGTCTCTGGCGGTCTCGTGGCGCAGCAAGCCAGCGAGGACTCGGGGAAGGAGGCGCCGCCGAAGGAACAGTCGTTCAAGCTCTCGGGGGCGGCCCAACTGTCGCTGTCCGACGGTCGGCGCTTTGATCTCGCGGCGATCCCCGACAGGCCCCCGACGATCTCGCTCACCGACAGGCCGCGCAACAATGCGCGCGGCTCGATGACGCTCGCTTTTCGCGCCGGTGACGATTACGGCGTCGTCGGGGCCGAAGCCGTCTTCAGCAAGCCGCCCGGCGGACCGCGCGCGCTTTACGAGCCGCCTCGGCTTGCGCTTGCGCTGCCGCCCGGCGCCGGCGGCCAGGGCGAAGGCAAGGCGACGATCGATCTCGCCGACAGCCCCTTTGGCGGCGCGAAGCTCGCGATGCGGCTCGTCGCTAGGGACGCCGCGGACAATGAGGGCGTTTCGGAAGGGATTGAAATGATTCTGCCGCAGCGCCGCTTCGTCAAGCCGCTGGCGCGCGCGCTCGCCGAACAAAGACGCATTCTCGCGCTCGGTCCGGATCGGCGTGACAGCGTCCGTACGGCGCTCGAGGCGCTGTCTCTCGCGCCGGAAGCCTTCGAGACGCCGTCGGCCATACATCTCGGATTGGGCGAGGCGCGCCGCGCGCTTGACGCCGCGCGCAGCGACGATGAATTGCGCGGCGTCTGCGAAATGTTGTGGGCGATGGCGCTCGACCTCGAAGAAGGCGACATTTCGCAGGCCGAGCGCGACCTGCGCGCCGCCGAGCGCGAATTAAGGGATGCGATCGCGCGCGGCGACAGCGAGGAGGACATCGCTCAGCGCGCCGAGGAGCTTCGCGCCGCGCTCGACAAATTCCTGCAGCAGCTCGGCGCGCGACTGCCGCCCCCGGGCGCGCCGCTGCGAGAGGCCGAGGGGAGCGCCGACTCGGTCACGCCCGACGAATTGCAGTCGATGCTCGACGAAATGAACCGAGCGATGAAGTCCGGCGATATGGCGCAGGCGCAGCGCCTCCTCGACGAACTCCAGGACATTCTCGAAAATGTGCAATCGGGGCAGGGCGCGGGCCAGCGCCGCGCGCGCGGACGCGAAATGAACCGGGCGCTCGGCGAAATCGATCGGCTGTCGCGCGAAGAGCAGCAATTGCGCGACGAAACCTTCCAGGGGATGAACCCCGACGAAGATGATGCGGAGCCGCGCGCCTCGCGCGGGGGCCGTCAGAACGGCCAGCGCCGGAGCGAGGAGCCCGGCGCGGAACGTAACCGCCAGCAGGCGCTGCGTGAGCGGCTGGAGCGCCAGCAGGATGCGCTGCGCGAGGGCGGAATCGAGGCCGGCGAAGAACTCGACGAGGCGCGCCGCGCGATGAAGGAGGCGGAAGAAGCGCTCGGCAAGGCTGGAGAAGGACGCGGCAGGGCGGTCGACGCTCAAGGGCGCGCGGTGCAGGCCCTGCGCAAGGGCGCCGACAGGTTGGCGCAGCAGATGCGCGGGGAGGGCGACGAAAGCGCCGACGAAGAGGGCGGAAACCCCGGCAGGCGCGGGCGGCGCGGCAAGGGCCGCGATCCCTTGGGGCGCGCGGCGGGCGACGGCGACCGTCCGGACGTTTCCGGCAAATATGATCCGCTTGGACTGGCGCCGGCGCAGCGCGCCCATCGCGTGCAGGAAGAGTTGCGCCGCAGGCTAGGCCAGCCTGAGCGTCCGCCGGAAGAGCTCGATTATCTGCAGCGGCTGCTGCGGCGATAAACGCCTTGCGGCCCGGCGCAGGCTTCTCTACAGCGCAGCTGCGTAGATCACGCTGCGTTTAGGCGGAATCGCCTAAACGCAGATAACGTGATCGATTCAAGAAGTTTAGAGCGCGCTCTACGCGAAAAACCGGTTCCCACTTTTTCGCGAGCCGCGCTCTATGGAGAAGCGCCGCTCATGCCAAGTCCGTCAAATCTGTTGGTGATCGTCGCCGTCGCGGCAGTCGCGCTCGTCGTCGTCGCAGGCTTCGTTAATATGTTTCGCGGCGGCCAGGGCGCGCCGGCCCGCGCCCAGAAGCTCATGCGCTGGCGCGTCGGCCTGCAATTGCTGGCGCTTATTATCGTTCTCGGCGTGCTCTACGCGAGAGGCCGCTGGTAGATTTGCCTTGCCAAATCCCGGCGATCTGGTCCGCGAGCCTTTGGCTCGCTCGAAGCGACCAAGCGGATTTCGTATTACAGCTACTTGCCGGCGCGTTTCTCCAGCCATGCGACGATCAGCGGATCGTCGATGGCGCCGGTCACCGTCGCTACTGCGCCGTCGGGGGCGACGAGCGCCGTGAAGGGCAGTTCTCCGCGCCAGCTGTTGTCCGCCTCGAAATAAAGCTTTTCGACGAAATCGTCGGCGAAGCCGTAATGGTCGGCGTTCGAGAGTCCGGCCTTTTCGATGCGCGCCTGCGCGCGGGCGCGGTCCTCGTCGCTATCCGTATTGACGAAGACGAGGTCGATTCCTTTTTTCTCGGCGGCGAATTTCGCCCATTCCGGCAATTCGACGAGGCAGGGCGGACAGGTCACCGACCAGAAGTGCACGATGAGCGGCTTGCCGGCGTGCGCCTTGCTCAATCTGGCGAAGTCGCCGCGGCCATAGGGTTTGAAGTCGAAGGCGGCCGCGCCGCCGGAGGCGAACGCAAAGGCGAGGGCGAAGGCGAAGAGGCGCATCAGGCGAAATCCGACTAAACGGTTCTTGAGGGTCCCGTCATTCCCGGCAGGCCGCAGGCCTGACCGGGAATCCAGAGTAAATCCATCCGCTTATGGCGTGATTCTGGATTCCGAATCGCGCGCGATGCGCGCGTCGGGAATGACAACGCTGTATTACCGAGTCGCCGCCGCGCTTTTCTCGTCCCGCGGCAGA
>Ga0233425_10002602_pt1 | contig 34956 bp, 21 predicted proteins | sample Watercolumn_Towu_2_FD_181712 | JGI IMG/M metagenome (GOLD analysis project Ga0233425, IMG submission 181712) | Freshwater microbial communities from Lake Towuti, South Sulawesi, Indonesia - Watercolumn_Towuti2014_140_MG | ecosystem: Environmental > Aquatic > Freshwater > Lake | place...
ACTGATGCTGGAGCCTCGTCGCCTTGCGGCGCGAAGAGCTGCGGGCTATATGTCACAACAGCTAAGAGAGCGCGTGGGTCAGACTGTCGGCTATCGGATTCGCGGTGATGCAGTCGTGAGCGATCGGACGCGCGTTGAGGTTGTAACAGAGGGGATTCTTACGCGCATGCTGCATGCAAATCCGGAACTCCCGGGCGTGGGACTTGTAATTTTCGACGAGTTCCACGAGCGAAGCATTCATGCCGATCTCGGACTTGCGTTTACGCTCGATGTGCAGAAACACTTGCGTGAAGATCTGCGCGTGCTCGTCATGTCTGCAACACTGGATGGTATCGGTGTTGCCCGGCTGCTCGGTGACGCGCCGATCATCGAGAGCACAGGCAAAGTCTTTCCCGTCGAAACGCGATATGCGCGATTTAACTCAGAGAAGTCGCTCGAAGCAAGGGTGACAGATACAATTCTGCGCGCCCTGGCCTCCGAAGAAGGAGATGTTCTGGTTTTTCTTCCAGGAATGCGGGACATCCGGCGTGTTGAGGAAAAACTGCTGGCCAAGCCGCCCGAGGATTCAACGATCCATGTTCTCCATGGCGATCTACCACCAGCGGTTCAGGAGGCTGCGCTTGGTCCGGCGCCCGGGGGAAAACGAAAAATCATTCTTTCAACGAGTATCGCCGAGACAAGCCTGACGATCGATGGAGTTCGGATTGTGGTTGACTCCGGGCTTGCGCGGGCCGCATGGTTCGATCCGCGCCGGGGAATGTCCGGGCTCGTGACGATACCGGTTTCCAGGGCGGTTGCAGATCAGCGACGCGGGCGGGCTGGAAGACAGGCTCCAGGAACATGCTACCGGATTTGGACCGAGAGCGATCACGTAAATCTACCAGCGTATCCTGTCCCCGAGATTCGCACATCCGACCTCGCACACGTGGCACTCGATCTGGCCCAATGGGGGGATCCGGCCGGCCAGACGCTGTCGTTTCTCGACCCCCCGATGGAGGCGCACCTTGCGCAGGCAACAGAGATCCTGCGCGGCCTCGGCGCAACAAGAACCGATGGGAGCCTTACCCCGCACGGCAAGCTGATGGCGGGATTACCGATACATCCCAGGTTTGCGCACATGATTCTGAGGGGTAAAGAACTTGGTTACGGTGCGAGCGCATGCGAACTCGCAGCGTTACTGGAAGAGAGGGAAATGAGCGGAGGTGGGCCAAACCAGGATGTGGATCTGGCGTCGCGTATTGAAGAATTTCGGAAAGGGAGGGGTGTGACGGCGGGCGTGCGCGAGCGCGTATCCGGGCAGCAGCGGCGGTTGATGGAGATGACGGAGACCCAGGGAGAGGTTGGTGACATATCCAAAACGGGGCTTCTCCTTGCTCTCGCGTATCCCGAGCGCGTAGGCCGCCGGCGGGCAGAACGGTCCGAACTGTATCAGCTGTCGGGCGGAACCGTCGCAGCGCTGCCCGCAGGAAGTCTTCTTGCCCGCAACGAGTACCTGACAATTGCTGATGTTGATGCGGGTAATGCCTCGGCCAGGATTCATCTCGCAGCGCCAGTACAGAAAGATGAGCTGGAGATGGCGTTTGCCTCGGACATAAGCATGGGAAAAGAAATTGCGTGGAGCACCGCCGATTCAAAAGTGAAGGCCCGCCGTCTTCGGAAACTCGGAGCCGTCATTCTCGATGAGCAACAGCTTGAACCCGAAGGAGAAGAAATCTCGCGCGCATTGATTGAGGGAGTGCGTCGGATCGGCCTTTACTGCCTGCCGTGGGACAAGGAGACCGAGCGATTTCGGGCCCGTGCGCAATGGGCGCGCCGGGCCGCGCCCGGCATGTCCGGTTTGCCCGACCTTTCCGACGAAGCGCTGGCAGCCTCCCTGGAACATTGGCTGGCGCCATTTGTTGAAAACATGTGGAAACTCGAACAACTGCAAAGATTAGACCTGCTCACCATCGTACGATCGCTCCTCACTCCGCAGCAAGCACGCGATCTTGACCGTCTCGCCCCTTCTCATCTTCAGGTACCCAGCGGTTCACGCGTTGCCCTCGACTACACACAAACCGAACATCCGTCTCTGTCCGTGAAGCTGCAGGAGCTTTTCGGGCTTGTCGAAACACCGCGCGTAGCAGGCGGAACGATCCCTGTCACCATCCACCTCCTCTCTCCGGCCGCGCGGCCGCTGGCCGTGACACAAGACCTGCATAGTTTCTGGCAGAGTGTCTATCCCGAAATCAGAAAACAGCTGCGCGCCCGCTATCCGAAACATCCATGGCCGGAAGATCCGTTGACTGCAACGCCAACCAGGCGTACGATTCAAAGAGGCAAGCGTTGAATCAACAATAACACTGAGACGCCGGGAATCACTCCGAACAGAGACAACACCGGTGTCTGCATTATCCCTCCCCGCGTTGACCGTGTAACATCATTTGAAGAAGAATGTATCCCTCTCGAAGTTATTGAGTTGTCGCGATACTCTCGCCGGCCCTCGTACCACCCCATTCGCAGAATGCCATTGGAGAAAGAACATGGAAGAACACAAAACGGATGTCATGAACCGTCAGGAGTTTTCGAAATCATTGCTGAAGGCAGGACTATGCACCTGTGCATGGATGATGTTCCCGTCGTCCGGGTCGGGAGCGAGTTCCGCACCCCTGCATCGCGAGCCCGGCTCCACGTCTGAAGACGTGGATTTCATTGCCAACTGGCTGAACGATCTCATGGATACAATGGAATCAACGCTCGACAGGGAGACGCAGGTAAAGTTGATCGAGGGCTGTGGACGGGGTTGCTTCAACCGTCATCAGTTCAAGAAGGACATCGCGGAGGAGGGAAAGGGCGATCTCACAAAATTGATGAAAGCGTATGACCGGAATTTTGAGATCTGGAAAGAGGAAAATGGTGTACACATCCGTTACGGAAAAGTCTCGAAGCAGTGCTACTGCCCGGTTGCAAATCGCCGGCCGGTGAGGGAGAACGACATATTTTGTGAATGTACCCGCTCCACACATCAGGCAGTACTTGAAACGGCGCTCGCGAAACCCGTAAAGGTTGAAATTCTTGAATCACTCCGACTGGGCGGCAATCACCCGGCTTTCAGAGCCATGGAGGTATGTGAACTAAAACCCATCTGAAGATGTTGTGTATCAAACAGAAATCGTACATACAAAACGGAGCGGGTCACGATGGGCAAACGACTCACAGAGCAGCAGAAAAAATCCTATGAATCAAACGGATACATCATCGGCTTGCCGCCGGTGTACGACGCTCGAGGAGTGCTGGAACTGAATCAGGGACTCGACGAGTTGCTGAAACTCCTCAAGCCCGGTGAGGATGCAAAGGAAATCCGGGAATGGCATGAATCAAGCCGGTTTTTGTATGACATCTGCACGAACGACATCATCCTCGATTACGTCGAGGATATCCTCGGTCCAGACTTCTACGTTTGGGGCTCGAACTTCTTCATCAAGCCTCCGCGCAGCAGTTCAACGGTCGGATGGCATCAGGATACCTATTACTGGCCGGTCGATCCGAAGATTTCTGCAACGGTCTGGCTGGCGTTTGAAGATGTTGACGAACAGAACGCCGCCATGAGGGTTATTCCCGGCTCCCACAAGGCGGGGCTTCTGAAGCACTCGCGCTCAACAGATACCGACTCTGTGCTGACGCTCGAGCTGGAGGGTGGTCAGTTTCGGGATGACGCCGCTGTGTCGCTTAATCTGAAAGCCGGCCAGATCTCGATTCACGACGACAAGATCGTGCACGGATCTCTGGCAAACCATTCCAATCGCAGAAGGGCGGGATTGACAATCCGCTACTCAAGCACAATCGTCAAGTGCGACCTCTCCGTTAATCCTCACTTCAAATCGTACCTCTGCCGCGGCACAGATACGTACAAACACAATCCTGTTGGCGCAATTCCCTCTCAAAAGTACGGCAGACTTGAACGCAAGCACGTGAGCGTCGAAGAAGCTGGTGTGGAGGCGGAGAAAAAATTCGGATTGGTACGGTAACGACCGGGCATCCTTCTGAATTCATCATTCTTCAATCGATATTGGATATTCGCGTGATCAACCCCTCCGGAAATAATTGCACGCCTTCACTTTCAAAGCTAGCGCGCGTTAACGCGCGGTGAGTATCTGCGCCGGAGGCGCATCTGCCTCCAGCGGAGAATAACGAACATTCGAATCGCGAATGCTGAAGTTGGTTAGCCTTGCATCCAAGCCCCCTTCTGCCTACCTTTCTCCACCGATTCCACACCCCGTTTTGCACATCCTTCGTTCTCAATCAGGAAAAGCCATGAACAAAATCCTTGTCGCCCTTTCCCTCTGCGCGCTCGCCTCTCTCTCCTCTGCTCAAACATTGCAGCCGGATTGGGAAGATCCCGAGGTGGTTTCCATCAATCGTTTGCCGATGCGGGCATCGTACTTTCCGTTCGAGTCTCTCAAAGCAGCTCAGGAGGGAAACAGAGAAAACTCCAGCCGATTTCTCACCCTCAACGGAATGTGGAAATTCTCCTGGGTTGATCACCCGGACAAGCGCGCGAAGGACTTTTTCAAGACCGAATTCGACGATTCAAAGTGGTCACAATTCCCCGTGCCTTCGAACTGGGAATTCAAGGGATATGGCGTGCCGATCTATGTCAACATTCCGTACGAGTTCAGCCCCTCGAATCCACAGCCGCCGGATATCCCCGACTCCCTCAATCCCGTCGGCAGCTATCGAAAGATCTTCACACTCCCCGCCGCCTGGGATGGAATGCAGGTCACCATCCACCTCGGCGGTGTCAAGTCCGTCTTCTACATTTGGGTGAACGGACAGAAGGTCGGGTACAGCGAAGACAGTAAACTCGAGGCCGAGTTTGATATTACGCCGTTCATCAAGAAGGGAGAGAACCTCGTTGCACTCGAGGTCTACCGATGGAGCGATGCTTCCTACCTTGAGTGCCAGGACTTCTGGCGGGTGTCCGGCATCGAGCGCGATGTCTTTCTATATGCTAGGCCGAAAACACACTTGTATGACATCCGGATCGTTTCGGTTCTGGACAATCTCTACAAAGACGGGATTCTGGGCTTTGACGCCGAACTGAAATCAGCGGCCGGTAGTTCGGGTGCGGACTACTCCTGTGCGATCACGCTCCGCGATGCCACCGGAAAAGAGATGATCAGCAAATCGGCGGCATTTCCAGCACTGGATGGAAGACTCCCGATTTCGACAGTTCATATTTCCGATCGGTTGCCATCCGTACAGGCGTGGTCTGCCGAAACTCCCTATCTGTACACACTCGATATTGTGCTGCGGGACGGAAAAGGAACTGTGCTGGAAGCGATCTCAAATAAAGTCGGATTCAGAACGGTTGAGGTCAAAGGCGCCGATTTTCTTGTAAACGGTAAGAGGGTCTTCATAAAAGGCGTCAACCGTCACGAGCATGACCCCGAAACCATCCACGTCCTCAGCCGCGAACAGATGGAAAACGACATACGGCTGATGAAAATGTTCAACGTGAATGCGGTCCGCACCTGCCATTATCCGGACAATCCGATCTGGTATGATCTCTGCGATCAGCACGGCATCTACCTGATCGACGAAGCAAACATTGAATCGCACGGCATGGGTTACGATCTCAACCGGACGCTCGGCAACAATCCGATCTGGCTCAAAGCACACCTGGAGCGGGTCAGTCGAATGGTAATCCGCGACAAGAACCATCCGTCCATTGTCACGTGGTCCCTCGGCAACGAAGCGGGCAACGGCTCGAATTTCTATGAGTGCTACAAGTGGATCAAGAACTATGACGCAACACGGCCGGTTCAATATGAACGGGCGCTGCAAGAGTGGAACACGGATATCTACTGCCCGATGTACCCGCATCCCAATTCACTTATTCAGTATTCACTCTCCAATCCCACGCGTCCGTTGATCATGTGCGAATACGCCCATTCGATGGGAAATACACTGGGAAATTTCAAGGAATACTGGGAGATCATTGAGTCGTACCCGGCTCTCCAGGGCGGGTTTATCTGGGATTGGGTTGACCAGGGAGTCTGGCTCGAGAAGAACGGTGTCAGGTTCTACGGTTATGGCGGCGACTGGGGTCCCCCGGGAACGCCAAGTGACAACAACTTCATGTGCAACGGCATCGTACAGGCCGACCGCAAACCGGGTCCGCAAGCCTACGAAATGAAGAAGATGTATCAGAACATCAAGTTCCGGCTGTTGGATGAGAAGCGGGGCGTCGTCGAGGTGAAGAACGGTTTCTTCTTCCGGGATCTTTCGAACTATTCGTTGAGCTGGGCGCTGCTCGAGAACGGAAAAGAGATTCGGAACGGAAAAATCCAGACGATCGAAGCAGCTCCAGGCAAAACAGTTTCCTTCGATCTTGGACTGAATCTGTCGCCGCGCTCTGGATCAGAGTACTATCTGCGGGCGTCACTGCTCACGAAGAAAGCTGAAGGCCTCATTCCGGCCGGGCACGAGCAGGCAAAAGAGGAATTTGCGATAGTGGCACAAGCCGCCCCCGCAACTTTCGTTGCGGACCGAATGCCGGTCACTGTCGACGATTCCGGCGGTCGGTTCACGCTCAGCAACAGGAATTTCTCGCTGGAGTTCAACAAGAATACCGGCGTCATTCAATCGTACGTTGTGAAGGGAAGACAAGTGTGGTCACAGGGTCCACGCCCGAATTTCTGGCGTCCCCCCAATGACAACGATTTCGGTGCAGGATCTCAGAAAACGATGGGAGAGTGGAAAGATGTTGGAAAGTCGGAGCGGCCGAAGCGTGTCATGGTTGACCGAGATGAGAAGAATCCCGACGGCGTGGTAACCGTCAGGGTGGAAATCCCGCTGCTGAAGAACGATGCACTGGTAGTAACGGAATACGTGGTGGACGGACGCGGAGCAATGAGTGTGCGGAACAACTTCATTGCTTTGCGCGGGAAGCATGCAAATTTGTTCAAGGTCGGAAATCATCTGCTGCTCCCGACCGAATTCACGTCGATACAGTGGTATGGCCGCGGCCCGCACGAATCGTATTGGGATCGAAAAGCGTCAGCGTTCGTAGGTCTGTATGAGGGAACAATCTTGAGCCAATATCATCCGTACGTCAGGCCCCAGGAAAGCGGGAACAAAACCGATGTCCGGTGGGCAAGACTGAAGCGGAGTGATGGATCGGGATTCGAAATCAGATTTATTGATGGCCTGCTCAATGTCAACGCTCTTCCGTACAGTCCGGACCAACTGTATCCGGGTGAAACGAAAAAGCAGACGCACTCGCTCGAGTTGAAGCCCGATGCGGTCGTCCACCTTGACATCGACTTTCAGCAGATGGGTGTGGCGGGAATCGACAGCTGGTATTCGCTGCCGCTGGAGCAGTACCGGTTGCCGTACCAGAATTATAGCTTCAGCTATAGGATACTACCATTGCCCTAACTGTGGTTCAACAATTTCTGTATTCGGAATTCGATATTCTTTAATCGATATTCACCGAGGGTATTAGTGGGCGAGCTCAGGGAATATCGCCCGCCTGCCTTTTGAAATTCCTTAAGGCGGGCAGGAATATCGAACACCGAATAATGAACTCAGAAATTTGGTTTAGCTGGCAGAGGCTTCCCTCATCAGCGGTTCAACCGGGATGAAGGAAACCTCCACACAGAACATCCAAACCCTACTTGCGCTTATCCGGCCACGGCGGCGGCGGAGCAAGCTTGCCGGGCTTCGTCTTCATCTGTTCCTGGATTACCTGAATCGCGCGGTTCAGCTGCTCGTCCTCTCCGGCAAATTCCTTCGCGGGATCATTATCCACAAAGATGTCGGGTTCCACGCCGACACCCTCCATAATCCACTCCTTGCCTTCTATATCGTAGCGCGAAAACTCTGGCCTGTTCAGGTATCCACCGTCGAGCAACGGAAGCGAGCCGCGTATTCCCACGACACCGCCCCATGAGCGTTTGCCGATGATCGTTCCGAGCTTTTGCTGGCGGAAGCGGTAGGCGACAATGTCACCGTCGGACGCGGAGAATTCGTCGATGAGAAGCACCTTCGGTCCAAGGACTGTTCCGCCCGGATCGATTGTCGGTGCACCGTTGCGGGCGATGTTGATCATTGTGATTTCTCGCCGCAGACGCTCGATAACCTGCGGGGAAACATTACCGCCGCCATTGCTCCGGCAGTCGACAATCAGAGCTTCTTTCCGTAGCTGTGGATAATAGTATTTCACAAACTCGTTCAGCCCCGGAGCGCCCATGTCGGGAACGTGAACGTAACCGACTTTCCCGCTTGTCGCCTTCGACACCTTGTCAACGTTACCCTGCACCCAGTTGTAGTAGTAGAGGGGCAGTTCGTTGCCGGTTGGAATCACGACCGTCTCATGTGAACCAGCCTCTTTCGGTTCAGCGTTCAACTTGAGTTTGACCTGTTTGCCAACCGTATTTACAAAGGCCTCGTAGATATCCACCATCTGGTTGGTTTGCTTGCCGTCGACAGCGATGATGAAGTCCCCCTCTTTTGCATTCACGCCGATGTCCGTGAGCGGCGACCGGAGCCGCTGGTCCCAGTTCTGCCCTTTGAGGATGCTGGCAATGCGGTAGTACCCCGATTTTGCATCCCGCTCAACGACGGCACCAAGCAATCCCATTGGCACCCGCTCCGGTCTTGGCATTTCACCGCCGCCGACGTAGGTGTGTCCTGTCGTCAGCTCACCGATAAGCTCACCGAGGATGTAGGTGAGGTCTGCCCGGTGGTTGACGTAGGGGAGGAGTACCTCATACCTCTTCTTCATTGCGGGCCAGTCAACACCGTGCATGTTCGGCGCATAGAAAAAGTCCCTCATCTGTCTCCAGCACTCGTCATAGATTTGCTTCCATTCAGCGTGCCGGTCGAGTTTCACTTTCATCTCTGACAGATTAAGCTTGTCCTTTGCATCAATCTTGGCGGTCGGCAGATCGATGATCGCGTACGAACTCTCCTGAGAAATGAGCATCTTCTTCCCGTCGGCGGAGATCTCAAAACCATTGATCTCACCAAGCTCGGTTTCCTTCTGCTTCTCGAGATCATAGAGAAAGAGTTTCGATTTCTCGTCTCGTGTTCCATTCCGAATGTAGTAGACCTTCTCGCCGACCGATTGCACATTCCTGTAGCTCGAAGCCGAAATCGGGAGCACGGCAATGCGGGTCTGTATTCCGTCAAGATCAACTTTGACAACCACTTCCTTCTTCTCAGGCTTTTCGTCCTTCTTTACCGCCTCTTTCTCGCCTTCCGGTTTCTTGGGCGGCGCTTTGTCCTCTTTGATCTTCACCTCGTCGCTTTTTGGCTCGAACGGAGATTTGGTTTCCTTCGAAAGCGTGAGGAAGTAGATTTTGGCCATGTCGAAGTACGCGTGATTGAATTCCGTCTGTCCATACGAGGGATTGAATGACCGGTTTGAGACGAAGAAGAGGTATTTGCCGTCGGAACTGAAGGCGGGCGCGAACGATGAGAACCATCCGTCGGTCACCTCGGTGATCTGCTGCGTCGCCAGGGAGTACAGGCAGACCTTTGTCATTGTTTGCGTGCCGGGCTTGGCGAAAGCAATCCACTTGCTGTCCGGGGACCAGGCGTAGTTGTTGATTTCAAATGCGTCCGACTGAAAAACAACAGTGACCTTTTTCGATTCGATATCAAGATACTGAAGACACTGCTGCCGATCCGCCCACATAATCTTCTTATTGTCGGGCGACCAGAGAAGGTCATACTTATAGACATCGCCGTTGAAGGTAAGCTGCGTAGCGCCGGCACCCCCGTCCTGCGGCAGAATATGGATCTCGTCCTCTCCCGTTGCATCGGAAACATATGCGATCCACTTCCCATCCGGGGACCATTTTGAGTTGCGCTCGTGCACACCCGGTGTCTTTGTCAGGTTGCGGATGTTTCCATATTTGGCAGGCACAGTGAAGACGTCACCGCGGGCACCCATAAGGGCACGGTTGCCGTCGGGGGAGATTTCATAGTTTGAAACGTTCTTGCTGACGTCAGCGAAGCCGCCGCGGCCGCTGTCAAAGTCTTCGTTGATAACAATGGTCACCTTCGTGGCTTTTCCTGCGGCAAAATCGTACTTGTAAATATAGCCGCCATTCTCGAACGCGATGGCGTTGTCGCCAAGCGAAGGGAATTTGACGTCGTATTCGGTGAAGCTGGTAAGTTTCTTTGTCTCTTTCGATGTGAGATCGTACGAGTAAAGGTTCAACTTCTTGTTTTCATCGCGATCGGAGACGAAGTAGACCGCGGAGCCATGCCACATCGGAAAAATGTCTTGTGCTGGATTGTTGGTGATGTTGATCGTGCGCTTGGTGTTGAAGTCATAGATCCAGACGTCATCAGCCTGGCCACCGCGATAGCGCTTCCAGGTGCGGAATTCGCGGAACACACGGTTGAATGCAAATTGTTTTCCGTCGGGCGAGAACGAACAAAAACCTCCACGCGGAAGGGGAAGCTGTTCCGGTATTCCGCCATCGACAGAGGCCAGGAAGAGCTGGCCGCGGAAGTCGTTCCATTCGATCCGGCGCGAGCGATACACGATATGCTTGCTGTCCTTCCACGCCATGACGATGTTGTTGGGTCCCATCCGGTCGGAGACGTCGTCGCGGTCAAGCGTGGCGGTATACGTAAGGCGCTTTGGAACCCCGCCCTCTGCTGGCATGAGATAGACCTCGGTGTTGCCGTCGTATTGTCCGGTGAAAGCAATCTGCTTTCCGTCGGGGGAGAACCGGGCGAACATTTCAAAACCGATGTGGGTGGTGAGCTTTCGTGCCACGCCGCCGGTGGCAGGTACTGAGTAGAGGTCGCCAGCGTATGTAAAGACGATCTGGTTTCCATGAATTGCAGGGAAGCGCAGGAGGCGCGCTTCCTGTGCATAAAGGCAGGTGACGAGGAGAAGGGAAAAGGCGCTGAATGCGAAACGTCGAAGCATAGGACCTCCGGATGTTTTTTGAAGATCAGAATGCCGGAATCTAGCGAATTTTGTTGTTAAGCGGCAAGATTTGGGACGAAATGGTGACAGAAGGAAGGCTGGTAAATGGAAAGACAGAATCCCGCCTTCATGGAAAATCACACGGCGGGACCTGATGGCTTGCTGTGAAATCCGAGATGGATCCTTCGACCTTTCGGCTTCGCTCAGGATCCTCAAAACACATCAGGGTTAGCAAAAAGCGCTAACCCCGGTCGTTGCCGAGATCTTTCAGGTCCCGACCAAAAACGTCGGGACGCGAAAAATGACGAGGGGTTAGCACAAAGCGCTAACCCCAGTCGTTGCCGAGATCTTTCAGGTCCCGACCAAAAACGTCGGGACGCGGAAAATGACGAGGGGTTAGCACAAAGCGCTAACCCCAGTCATTTTCGCGCTTTGGGAGCGGGCGATCCCGATTCAATCTCAATTGAATCGGGACGACGTCCACCCTGGATAACAAAAGAAAAAGGATTAGCATGCCATGCTAATCCTCTTGTATTTGGAGCGGGTGACGGGGGTCGAACTTCCAAAATGACCGGGGTTAGCTCCTGGATACGAACTAAGATGCTAACCCCGCTGTCATTTTGAGAATCCCGCCTTCGTGGATGATAAAAGCGGCGTGACCTGATGACCTGACGCAAAACTTCGGATGGATCCTTCGACTCGTGCCGACACACCACGTCGGCACTCGCTCAGGATCCTCAAAACGCATCAGGGTTAGCAATAAGCGCTAACCCTGTGCGTTTTGGGAGCGGGCGACCGGGCTCGAACCGGCGACGTCCAGCTTGGGAAGCTGGCATTCTACCACTGAATTACGCCCGCGTTGCAAATATACCCCAGCTTGGTCCCGACCTAAAACGTCGGGATTCAGAAAATTGCAGCCACTCATTCCGCTTTCCAGAATCCCGCCTCTGAGCGGAATCCAGGAGCGGGACAAAAAGCGTTCGTGGGCAATTTTCGAAGAAGCTGACACTCTACCAACTGAGTTACACCCGCAGAAAGCTCTAGCACAATATACCAATCGACCACTCGATTTGCAATACTTTGTCAGTGACCGCCCGCTTCTTCGGATTGCAGCCTACCGGCCTTCAACATTCAGCGGCAGATCAACCCACGCAAGTCCCACGTCCCGCCGCATGTGACTCGACGCTCCCGGCGGAATTCCTTCGCCCGCATAGCCATCGTAAAACAACGCAAGACGATTTCCAACCTTCACCACCGATGGAAGGCCGATGATCTCTTTCGACCAAGCACAATTTGAGCCGTCGAGCACAACCGCTTTCTGATCCGGATTCCATTTCTCAAGATTCTTCGTCCAGTAAACCCAGACCGCGTCCGTGTACTCCAGGCCGTTCTTCAATCCAACATGGTTTGTGAACAAGAACCACGTCTTCGTGCTCGCATCGTACAGCAGCGATGTATTCTCAATTTGCTCTGAAGGCGGGAGTATCGGGCGTCGGTCGATTGTCCATGGTGCGTTGAGATCGCTTGTTCGTGCAATGCCAATCGTGCGGAGAATCGGATTGTCCGTCGACGCGCTGAAGAACATCAGGTACTCGTTTCCCTTTCGGATGATGTGACCAGGACTCGCAGTAGCGGAATAGTATGTTTCCGGCTGCGGACTGAACGGGACAATGTGGTATCTCTTTGTCCACGGTCCGGTCGGAGAGGGGGCATCGGCTTTCATCGTAAGATAGGGGAACGCCGGGACCAGGTCGGGGGGAGGAGACGTGTTGGGCGTGCCGAGGTAAAACGTATGCCACGTGCGATTGTCGAGAAACGTCACGCCGTACGAAGCGGAAGCGGCGTCCTTCTGACCGCGCTCGCCGAATTCAAGCACCGGTCCGACCTTCTCCCAATGTGTAGCATCCTTGCTTGTCGCCAGGCAGGCCAGCCAGCCTTTGGGTCCGGCGCCGTCATAGTGCATGTAATAGATACCCCGGTGTTCCCAAACCCAGATGTCTCTCGCTCCCAGGGAATCGCAGCTCCGCGGTCCGTTGCCATGTCGCAAGACGACGCCCTGGTCTTTTGCGTCGAGACGATAACGGGCAACCGGCCGCCCGTCGGGGTATGGCGTCGGCGATTGAACAGCCATCAACTTTGTTCCCGAGGTCTTTCGATCTGGTGGTTGGCTCTGGGCGACAACGGACCGATCACCAAGACACAGTATGAGCAGCAACAAAGCAGAGAGAAGAGCCGTTTTCCGCAACGGACCATTTTCGGGCTGACTCATGCAAACCTCCGTTTACCGTGCAGGTCTTTCTATCGACCGACTGCAATCCTCTTCGGAAACACCAGCGATCCGGCAACCGATAGTGCAATCACCGCAACGATGATACCGAGAGACCACTCAATGGGAAACTTCCCCCCGAAGGCGTGATTCAGCCACACCATCTTCAAGCCTACAAAGATCAAAACAACGGCAAGACCGTACTTCAACAGGTAGAATTTGTCGACCATACCAGCAAGCATGAAATACATAGCCCGGAGCCCAAGGATGGCAAAGATGTTCGAGGTGAACACGATCAAAGGCTCCTTGGTCAACGCAAAGATTGCAGGAACGGAATCCACTGCAAAAATAATGTCCGTCAGCTCAACAAACAAGAGCGCAACAAACAGCGGTGTTGCATGAAGAACGCCGGACCGCCGCACGAAAAACTTCTCTCCCTCGGACTCCGACGTGACGGGAACAAACCGCCGAAAGAGCCGGATAATGGGATTCTTGTCGGGCTCGATCGGTTTCTCGGGTCCCACCATCATTTTGATACCCGTCAGGATCAGGATGCCGCCGAAGAACCATACAACCCATTCATACTGAAGCAGGACTGATCCGAGCGCGATGAAAATTGCCCGGAAAATCAGGGCACCGATGATACCGTAGAAGAGAACGCGATGCTGGTAGACCGAAGGCACCGCGAAGAAGCTGAAAACAACAACGAACACAAAGATATTGTCAACAGAAAGAGCCTTTTCAACAAGGTACCCTGTAAGAAACTCCAATCCCACCTGATCGGCAGCCGCCGTCGGATTGAATCCGGGAATCGCGAGAAGACGCGGATCTTGCGCGAACTTCCAAAGAGAATATTGGTAGAGTCCATAGTTGAACGCGAGTGCAAGCGAGATCCACACAACGCTCCACGTTGCTGCTTCGCGAAATGAGACGACATGAGCTTTACGGTGAAAGACGCCCAGGTCAAGCAGAAGAAGAAACAAAACAAAGACGGTGAAGAGAGCGTACAGCCACCAGTAGTCTGACAGGGGAAACAGTTCAATGTTCACGAAGCAGGACCCTTTTGTTGTTTAGTAGGACTTGTCAATCATATTGCCTGAAGGCTCTGCCCGTACACCATTGCCTCAAGCCGGGCAACCCGCTCTTCCATCGGCGGATGAGTGCTGAACAGCTTCATCAATCCTCCGCCGAACAGCGGACTCACGATAAACAAATGAGCTGTCGAGGGCGAGGCGTCCATCGGCAGCTCTTCGGCGCGCCGATGGAGTTTCCTGAGAGCGTTCGCGAGCGACAGGGGATTGCCGGCCATCTGGGCGCCCCCTTCGTCTGCAAGAAACTCACGTGACCTGGAGATGGCCATCTGAATCATCATTGCGGCAAGAGGGGCAATGATCATTGCCGCAATGCCCGCCACCGGATGGGATCCTTCTTCCTGATCGGAACTTCTTCCCCCGCCGAAAATCATCGCCCATTGCGCCATGTTTGCGATCATGCTGATGGCGCCGGCAAACGTGGCTGCCACCGATGCAACAAGAATATCCCGATGCTTGATGTGGGCCAGTTCATGAGCAATGACACCACGCAGCTCGTCTTTGGAAAGAAGGCGGACAATCCCCTCTGTGAGAGCAACCGCCGCGTTCTGGGGGTTCCGCCCGGTCGCGAAGGCATTCGGTTGATCGCCGTTGATCATGTAGAGCTTTGGCATCGGCAAGCCCGCGCGTTGCGTCAGATCCTCTGTTATCCGGTAAATATCGCGGTACCGACCGGGGTCAAGTTCTTGTGCGCCATACATTTTCAGGACAATCTTGTCGCTGAACCAGTACGTGCCAAAATTCATAACGACAGCGATGAGGAATGCGAACATCATGCCTCCTTGTCCACCGAGCAAGTTGCCCACAAACACCAGCAACACAGTCAGTACAGACATCAACAGCACAGTTTTGATCGTATTCATGGTTTGTTACTCCTCTGTGTAATTTGAATTGTTCGCAGATGAGTGGTTGAAATGAATCATGATATCAAGTTCCTGGGCATTCGGATCGAGAACGTGACGGATCTGTTGAATGCCGCACCCCAGGATCCTCGACAGTTCTTCTCTCAAGACCGGCTCTGAAACACCGAACAAGCCGTCATAGTACTTCTGACAGAGTGAATCATTCTTGCGGTTTGAAACCATCCGCGCCTCGGCCTCAGGGAAAGGCTGAAACGCCCGTATGAGAATCATGTTCTGTACAAAAACGGCCGTAATTCGTTTGGGAGCGTTGCCCAGAAGCTCCGTCAAAAAGCCCTCCATCGTGTGTCTGACGGCGGCGGCTTGAGAATTGCGCTCGTTGCTATCAGCAAGCGTTAAGAAAGGCAGCATGATGTGTAACCTCCAATAAACGCAAAAAGCCGACACGGATCCCCAAGGATTCTTTCGTGTCGGCTTACTTACCGCCACGCCTGCTTTTGCAAGCCTGCGTCGCAGCTAGTCTTCCATATCAAAATTTGGGCTGGCGTACCCCCCAATCAACACTCGCGTCTACCCCACAATATCTCCAGCACTCCTGCCAGCCACACCAATATAACGCAGAGGACCGGCTGGGAGTTCCCACTATTCGAGTGTAAAAACTATAATTCTTTCGCCTGTTTTTGCACTAATATCGGAATGCATGCTGATCACACCGCGGCCCGAAAGGTCGGAGATTATCTTTTTCAGTGTTTCCCGGGCCCCTTCTATGAGGTTCGACCGGACCTCCTTCAGCAATTTCACCCCTTGCGCATCCTTGGCCAGCTGCTGTTCCGCGGGGGTGAGGACGCCCTCGAGCCGTACGACCGCCAAATCTTCCAGCAGGTACGTTCGGGTTTTGGTAGGGCCGCGTCCCATGTATTCGCGTTCAAACTTTATCACCGCCTCGCTTATGGCGGCTTCAATCTGTCCTACTGTTTTTGATGGCATAAGAACGAATCCCGGCTCTTGATTTGTCCCAATGTACGGGGAGATTGCCCAAAAATCCATGGTGGCGGAGGTTTCCTTCATCTTAGAAAGTTCTTGGCTGAAGGAAACCTCCAGCCCAACCTCAACGCACAATCACCTCGTCGACAAAAAGCCAGGCTTTGCCCCCGGACCCTGGATGCCAGGAGGGACAAATTCCAATGGTTGTCCCCCTTATCTTGATAAATCTAGCCTGTGATCCATTCACTTGACAGGAAAAATCGTTGACAAAAACGCTCTCCGACTGTATCACCGAATTATCAATATCGGCCAACATCTTCCAGTTTTCACCGTCGGTGGAAACGGCAATCTTTATTGCCTTCGGCAGGAAGATCCATGATCCTTGCTGCTGAAGGAAGCCAATCGAAACTTCGTTCACAGTTTTGACCGCGCCAAGGTCAAGCGTGACGAGAACATCGTCGCCGTTGAACCCAATCCATCGCTTATCCTGGAAATCAGTCGATCCGCGTCTTCCATCGATGATTGCCGATAAACCCGTCCCGGGATACTTCTGGCTCGGCGGCTTTTCAAATGCCGCCGACTTCACCGGGAGACATTGTGTAAACCGTCCGCTCGCCTGCTCCGCACAGAGTTCCCTGCCGAGGGCGGCAGCAGCTTTGATGATGGCGGTGTGCTGCAGGGAGATCGGGCCGGTATACCGCGTTGACTGTAGTGTCGGATCGGTGCCGTCCAGCGTATAGTAAATCTCGGCACTATCGGTGTCGCACGAGAGCTGCACAGAGAGGTTTTTCTCGAACGAGCCTTCAGGTGGCTCAATAGTCACGATGGGAGGCGACTTGAACAAGCCGAAGGAGGAGAGAGTTGGATTCGTGCGAGATCGCTCGATGACAAGTCGGACCTTCGGCGTTGAGATGGTCGGGAATCGCAACAGCCGCTTGTAGCCGATTGTGGTGCCGCGGGCGAATTCCTTCCAGGCTCCATTGCTGAACGCCTCGAGTCGAAACGATTCAACCCTCTGCCCCACGGAAATATTCTCCATGAGCATTGCGCGATCAAACATTTTGGTGTCTTTGAGCCCAAACTCGATTGTTGCGGTTTCGACATCCGCGGCAGTTGTCCAATACGTGTCTGTATTCTGATCTATGGCAGCCTCCGCCCGATGTGCCGGCGACTCACTCGTCGCAGATGCATGGGCTTTGGCAGCGAGGTTCACCCGGAAGGTCTGATCAAGGACCGTTCTCATGCCTGCAAGGCTTCTGACATCAAAATCCGTGATGCGGCCACGTTTATCGGGGGGAATGTTGAGCAGGAGTACAGAGTTTCGTCCGACGGAGCTATAGTAAATGTCAACGAGCTTTGAAGGCGATTTGACGAGGTTATCCTGACCTTCGTGATAAAACCATCCCGGCCTGATGGAAACATCCGTTTCGGCGGGGTACCAGGCAAGCGTAGAAGCGGCTGCGAGTTTGCCGCGGCCGCCGAGATCTTCGCCCATCAGATCCCGGGGTACAAAGGCCCCATCAACCTGCTCTTGCTGAGAAGCAGCGGCAATCGACTGCAAATTTCTAGTGACATCAGGCACCACACTCCATTCGGTTTCTCTTCCATAACCCGATTCGGTGCCGACCCATCGGACATCAGGACCCATGATCGCGATTACCGCGTTCGGTTGCAGTTTGCGTATCAGTCTATAGTAGGCTTGCCAGTCGTAAATCTGCCTCTTTCCGTTCGGCCCTTCGCCATTCGCGCCGTCAAACCAGACTTCCGATACTTCACCGTAATCTGTCAGGAGCTCCCGCAACTGATCGAGAAAATGCTTGTTGTAAACAGGAGAATCGCCATAGGTTTTCTCGTGACGATCCCACGGTGACAGATAAACGCCGAACTTTAATCCCATTTCCCGACACGCGTTCGCGACATCTCCGACGACGTCCCCCTTCCCACCCCGCCACGGACTGCTTTTGACGCTGTGGTCGGTGTACCTGCTCGGCCAGAGACAGAAACCGTCGTGGTGTTTGGCGGTGACGATCACGAGTTTCATCCCGGCGTCCCTGATCACGCGGACCCACTGGCGGGCATCAAGATCGGTCGGATTGAAGGAGCGCGGATCCTCTGTGCCCTTGCCCCACTCCTGGTCCATGAATGTGTTCATGCCGAAATGAATGAAGGCAATGAACTCGAGCTTCTGCCAGGTGAGTTGTCGCGCCGAAGGTGCAACGGTTGCAGCTTTGCGCACGATGGCCGCGGGAGAATCGCCCGGCGCGATCATCACAACATTTCTCTCTTGACGGGCTAGGGCCGTCGAGAGCAGCAGGAAGAGGCCGATAGTTCCCCGAAGAATGCCGTGCCGGGTAAATGATAAGCGCTGGAACGGTCTCTTACGGATTGAATTCATCACGAAGATTCTCCCTGCTCTGGAAACCACAGATGTACCTCACTCAACAATAATCTCATCCGCGAAAATGTAAGAGTCTCTGCCTGCCGATTGGTGCCACGATGGCAACCTCCCTGGATTTTTCGCGACAATTCTCAGATAGCGAGTTGAAAGATTTGTGAACGAAAGGCTTAAATCCTGAACCACAACCTCGTCATCTTTTGGATCGACGGTGTTGAGGATTTCCTTCGCGAGCACGAAGTTGGTCGAATCGTTTGATGTCCAGACCTGGAGCCGTTCCGGCATCAGAACCCAGGAAAAACTGCGCTGCAGGAAACCAACGGAGATCTTCTTCACGGCCGTCGGTTTGCGAAGGTCGATGACGATGTCAAGGTCCTGACCCTGGTATCCCTGCCAGCGGCCGTCGGCGAAATTCTCTGAACCGCGTATGCCGTCGAGCAGGCCCGTCTCGCCGCCGGCGGAATAGGCGGGATTATATTGGCTGTAGCGTGAATTGAGCTTGTAGAGACAACCGATTGCTTTGTGGATCAGAAGGAACTTCTCGGCTACCGGGTACGCCTGCCGGTCGATGAAAACACGCGCGCGAACAAGTGACGACCGCTCAATCTGAAACGGCGCCGTGTACCTGGTTGAGCGAAAGCTTGGTTCCGAGCCGTCAGTCGTATAATAGATTTGCTGGTCGTTGAACGGGGTCTTTAGAGTGATCGATCTCTTTCCGTCGACAACATCGCTCTGAGGTTCGATCATTACAATCTTGTCGAGGTCGACGAACTGAAATCCAAGACGGTCGTACTTGTCGAGAATGCGGTCGAGCCACCAGCCGCGATTCTCGCGTTGCCAGAGCCCGACATACTCAGCCTTGAGGAAATGAAGCTGCTCAAGCAAGAAGGTGAGGCCGCCGCGAACAGGCGCTACCTCGTCCCCGTCGCCCGACCGAATGGCTTGTGCAAGCGCTCCCCGTACGAGGTTCTTTCGGGCCGTGAACAATACACGCTTTGCCGCAAAGAGCGCATAATCGAGCGTTTGCGCATTGCGCGTCGCCTGTTGTTTGAGTGCTGTGAGTTGGTCGATAAGGACTTTGGTTTCCTCGACGATCCGATCGTTGTTGATTCTTGCATCCTCGTTGGTGTCCTGGGGATCGGCGTTGAGCATTCCGCTCCAGACGCCGGCGTCGCGAAGCATTCCGCGGACAGGAACCCGGCGGAGGGAGTCAAAGCGAAAGAGAGCCGCTGCCGCGCCGTCGACACCGTAGAAAAGCCCGTCGAACGATCGGTTGAAAACAGCGAGCCGTTCGCTGCGGTCGTTATTTGCAGCTTCGCCGCTGAGAGGACGGGCAGGGCGCCATGAGCACTCCGCACCCCAGAGCAGCCCATGCCAGTTGTAACTGAAGAAGTTCTCGCCATCATCATCCCACGCGGTGTTCATCATCCCCATCGTTCCGAGCTTTGCCCCATCCCGCCCGTAGTTGGAAATATTGACCACCGCGACCGACATGTTCGGCCAGACTTCATTCCAACAGCTGACGCCCGGAGCCACCATGAAATCGAAGCCGGTGTTTTTGAATGGGATGATAGCGTCGTCAAAACTTTCCGCAGGATGATACCCCCAGGAGATGACCACAAGGTCTTTCGGGAGCTTTCCGATGATCTCGGGATTCTGTGCGGCGATGTCGCCCCACATCAGTATCCTCTTTCCATAGGGCTTGATGAGATCGTTGATGCGGTTGATGTGATACGCGTACACGCCGGGCATTCCGAGAGAATCGACCATGCGCTTGCCGGGTCCGGCTCCGAGTCCGTACACTTCGTCGCAGTTGATGTGGAAAAGGGAGCTCTTGTACGCCGGAACGATTTCATCATACTCCTGCTTCAGGAATCGATACGTTTCTTCGACAGCGGGTGTCACGACAGAGGGATTTTCCTTGATCGAATTATAGAACGGGCTGCGGAGCATGTGCTCCATGTGTCCGAATGATTGAGCGTTGCCAATCAGCTCAATGTGATACTTCCGCGCGAACGCCGTCAGCTCCGCAACCTCCTCGGCGGTGAGCCCGTCTGCGGGAGCGATTTCGGGATGCGATTTCAGTCTGAAAATGTGCTCGGTGTAGAGAGTGAAGAAATTCTGTTTGTACTCGGCCATCGTTCGGATCACGTCCTTCAGGTAGGCGACTGTCGGTATCGGCCCGCGGCTGATATCGTCCATCCACCCTCTGTAGCGAAGGCCCGGCCAATCGGTGATCGTGAGGCACGGAATGGCGCTTCCCTGACGGTTGGATCTGATAAGCTGCTTCAGTGTCTGCACCCCATAGAACACGCCGGCGGCGCTGTTTGCCGCGATGAGAATTTTCGATGTTGTAATATGTAACACGTATCCTTCGTCGCCGATCTCCGCAGGAAGCGAAATCTTGGCCGACTTCAGCTCCTTCTGCAAAACCTTGTCGCGTGCGGGTTGACCGATCAGAATGACCTTGCCGCGAAGCACCTTTGTGATGGCCGGTTTGAACTTCAACTCCACATTGATCTCATCGACGATTTGATTTCCTGCAAACAGGTTGTCAGGGTCCTTGGAGTATTCAACAAGGATCTTGACGTCGCGGGTAATGGCGAACTGACCGCGGCCCGTGACGACCATTTGCGGAGTTGGTATCAAGCGCAGGGCGGGTCTGGCAGAATCAGCGCCAGGCTGAGCGTTCGTAGTGAAACAAGCCAGGAGGAGCGAGGCAGCAAGTGCGGTTAACCTCAAGCCGGCCGATGGACGATCATGAATCTTCATAAAGCCCTTCCCAGTGAAGTGAAAAATATCGTTGGAGATCTGTTGAACGCCAGGAGGAGGCTGAAAAACAGAAATCATGATCGCCACGAAGGCACAAAGTCACGAAGTCGTTTCTGTGAAACGGCCGGTTCTTTCCAAGGTCGTCTATTACCGACGTGGATCCTCCGTGTCTTGGTGACTTTGTGGCAAGAAACATGGTTTTCCGCACCCAGCTACAACTCATACGTCGGAATACCAGCGTTCGAATCGTTCGCAATAACCTCGAACGCCCTCTGCGAACCAGACGCCAGGACAACCTTTGCATCAAACGTCAATCTGCCGAATCCCCGCAGTGTAAAGGTCTTGAAAGAACAATCGCCATGCAAAGACGAAAGTGTGACCGAGATCTTTTTGCCGGCGCGCTTCATCGATACGGTTCCATAGGCGTAGCCGTTCGACCAAAAATACTCGCCGTCCTTAGGAGCAAACATCATCTCGCCGTCAACAGCCGAGTACTGGAACCCCGTGAGTGCAAGGAGTTCCGCCCAGCTGATCATTGCCCGGCCGTAGTGATGACCGCATTCGGCTTCGTCGTACGGGTTTCGCCGGAGACCATCGTACCTGTTGCGGACGCTGGAAATGCAGGTCAATCCGTTCTTTTCCTGGCCTTCGTAGAGCATGCCGATAGCCGCCGTGTACTCAAATCCCGTCATGACTTCCGTGAAATAGGGAAAGGGATTTTTCGGCCTGTCCTTTGGATAGCTCGCCATCAGCAGCGCGGATTCCTTCCCGAGAGCGAATGTGCGAAGGCAGTTAAAATGATCTGCGAGGGAGACCTTGTAATTGTATTTCATGATGCTCTTAAGTGTCGTGCGGACATGCTCAGGCCTGGTGAGATAGCCAAGTCCGGAGACGTGAGCAAGCATTTGCCCGATCAACTGATCGACCAGGCACGCATTGCCGAGTTGATAGTCGGGATTCGAGAAATCGCTGGAGCCCATACCGACCAGTAAGCTCGGGGCAATATTGGACTTGTCGAGCGGCGGAACAATCTTGTGAGTGTAGTACTCACCATTGAACAACGCGCTGTCGATCCAACGGCTGCCCTGTGCGAACAGGGAGCCGCACGTTGCAGCAAATGCATCGTCGCGCATGAATTGCGCCATCCGCTGGGCTGAACGCAGTGCACCGAGATACCAGATACCCATTTGCGGATTGGGGCCGTAGTACTCGACATCCATCGTGTTGTGCTGGCATCCCTCCATCACGCCGTTCTTGTTTGCATCCCATCCGCCCTTGATCCAGCAGAACTCGAGAGCCTTCTTGACGGTGGGCCAGAGAGCCCTGAGCATGGCATCATCCCCGGAGAGCTGCCAATCGCGGTATACCTTCATGATACAACCCATTTGACCGTCGGCCGCGGCTTTGCCCCATTGTCCATCCTCGAGCGGGAGTTTGACGCGGAAGCTCATCAAGCCAGCATCATCCGTTTCCTTCCCGAATTCGATCTCACGCATCGATTTGGCAACGGAGCCGAACAAAAACGCGACCGCCTGCTCGTAGTTCCAGACATGGGTGCAGGTTCCCCAGCAGCACCCGTCTTTGTCGCCGCACCCTTCCCAGGCAAAAAAGCGGCCGTCTTCAGCCCGGAAGCATGTCTGCGTGCGAAGCGTACTGAGATTGAACAGGGCGGATTCCTTGACGTCAGGCGGCACATTGCTTTTGCAGAAAGCGTCGACAAATTGGACTGTTTTATCGTGCAGGCGCTTCAGGTCCGGGAGAGTCTTCTCGAGCACGTTCCATGCGTCGCTATAGCGGGTTGCATAGTAATTGCCGATCCGTTTTGGGGACCACGCAAACCGATTCGGAAAATGCCAGGTGATGAAAAATGTAAACTCCTTTGTTTCATTCGGCTGCAGCGTATTGCGAACAGCCAGAGAGGCTTTCGGCGTTGCGATCGTTGTTGTCCTGTTTTCGAGCTCTCCGTTGTCGCTGAAATCGTCCCAGAAATCAAGGATGGGCGTTCCCCATCCGGCGTTGAGCCACGCAGTGCGATGCGTGACGCCCTCTTGTGCAGATGTGGCAAGCGACATCGTACCCCAACGCTCGTCATCGCGTTTCACACTGTCGGACGACATGAATACACCCTGGACGCCACCCGATGAGCGAAATTCATTCTTGTTGTGCGACGCGACATTCTTCACTCCGTCGTTGCCGATGAAATTCTCCATGGTCCCGCACACAGAAACATCGAGTGCCCGTTTGGAGATATTCTTCACTTCATACGTAAGCACGGCGATGGGAATGCCGCTGGCCTCCGGATCCGTGGGGATAAGAGGATTGTATGCCTTGATGCGCACCGTCGCCGGAATGCCCGGATCCGAGAGATTGACAATCCCGAAAGGATAGCTCGCGTCGAACGTGCACGTGCTGAAACAAGGAAGCGCCGGATTTGTTGCATCCTTTACGCCAAAGGCTCCCTGGTAAAGATGTTCATCGACAGGCCCCTGCAATGCCCTCACAATGGGTTCGCCGCCGGGAGTCTTGAGTCGGATCGCGAAAAAAGCTCCGCCCGGATTGAATCCTTTCGCGGGGCGGTTGACGATCTCCCAGTCCCTCAAATCTCCCCGCCCGCCAAGAGAGACGGTGCCCGTCCCAATGCCGCCGATGGGAAGGGCAATCTGACTGAGATGTTGCTGGTCATAATGTCTGATAATGGGCCAGGGCTGGCCTGAATCCTGTGCAAACGATGCAAGTGAGGCAATCGCGGTGATCGGAAGAAGCCATCGCAGAACGCTCATCGTCGTGCGAGTCATGATGCACCTCGAAGTATGTTGAGGAGTGTACAAAAGGAGAGAACGCAAGAAGCAATGCCAGAGTGATACCTCCCGGCCCGATGCAGTTATTTCGCCCGGACCAGGCAACGATTGTTCTTATTGTTGTACTTCTTCAAAATCGTGCAATACACCGCCTGTTCCCGGCGACACGCACCGGCTACATCATTTTTTCCAAACGAGGCATACTTGCAGTTGTAATCGCAGAACGGCGGAATGTCTTTGGGTAGCTCTTTTGTCTTCTTCGTGTGTGCCATTACCTGAACCACGATAGAGCTCTTAATCGAACACTGAAAACACAGATGTTATTGATTTACGCAGACGATAGAACTATTCATCTAAATATTACTATCTGTGGACATTCCGTAGCATCTGTGTACTCTGTGTTCGATTACCTGAACACGCCAGGGATCTCTCAACGGAATAACGGCACCACCTTGAACGTCTCTATTGAATGATGCGGCAGCGTCAGTGGGAGTTCGTCGGATCTATAGGGAACGGGCTTTCCTTCTTCCTCAATGATGTTTGTCTTTTCCACTCCCCGCAGAAGCGTCATGAATCTGGCCTTTGCCGCGCTATTCACACCGGCGTCCTCATAGAACCGGAGAACCACGGAATTGTCATCCTCGCACTTTTTCATGGTGCTCAGGACGATATTATCGGTGCCGATCGAGAGAAAACTTTTTTCCTCAGGAAGCGTCGGGGGGCCCGACGGGCGCGGATTGAACACCACCACGATCGGTGCATTCGCCGCCACACCAAACTTTCTGCCATTTCTCCAATCCGGCCGGTGCGAGGTCATGGAGAAGCGGTAGGTGTGGTCGCCCTCCTGAAGGTACCATGGTCCAAGGCCGTGACAACTTCGGCGCGATGTCAGAAGGATCGGCTGTAGAAGCGGAGATGCGAGCGGTTGATCTGTCGGGTCCTGATAGTCCCACGCAGCGACGCTGGAGCTGAACGTCACACCAACCAGGTTGTCCCACGCGCTCATCCAGTTTTGGATAGGCCGCGGCCGTATTGTCGAGACCTCCTTCAAATACCTTTCGCCTGCGACTCCCTTCATTTCATCCCTCCCGACTTCCACGGCGCCGAATGGGATCTCGTAGGCAACTCTCCCCTGATCCAGGTTGAGCGGAAACGCGAGGCGGAACTCCCGGTACTTTGTACCATCCCATTTCAACAATTCTGTTTCAAAGTCAATTTGCTTCAGCGCAGAATAGAGAATGACGCGCTGAACGACCGTAACGTGACTGATCTCCTGCCGCAATTCCGCCACCCGGCGCACGGAGCCGGACTCTATAAGCCGCCATCCCGGCCCGTGGTTGCTGAGCTTATCGAAGCCCTCCATCGATGGCTGCTGAGGCTCGGACCACTCGCCCGCATCCTCGCCGACCGATTGCATGGTGAAGAGCTCATTGCCCAGGAATTTTCCTGTGATCAGAAGCTCTTTCTGCAGTTTGATGTCAACAATCTGTTCAACGCCGCCAGGAGCAAGCGAAACAATGTAATGCCGGTTCTCCAGAGTCAGGATATCGGCTGATGAAGTGTCCGGCAAAAGAACACGAGGCGACCGGCGGATATAGATCGTCGAGTAGCCGACGGGTGGAAGGTTCTCCGCTATGAAGACAACGTCGGCGGCGCTGACGCTTCCATCAGGGTGTCGCGTGATCGTGGTGGTCTGTGACGGGATGATTCTTCCGGATGCATTGTACAGCACAAATCCTTGCCTGAATTCGCCCGGCGCAAAGTTGACAGAGAGATGAACGGGTCCCGTCCGTCGCCAGGAGAGGCTGTTGAAGAGAATCACAGGCAGACCTTTTGCGGGTGATGTTTGAATCCGCGCAGCGATAGAACCGGCGGCGGACGCGGAGATCCGCTTGCCGGTGTCGCGCGCGAATTCATACTTTGCGCGAAACGTGCTATCGGTGATATCGCCATTCTTGCCGCCCCAGCCATGATCGGGATAGAGTTGTGCCTCCCAGGCAGCGGTGAGTTCGTCCTGAGGATAGCGGGCAAATGATTTTGAAAGAAGCGCGTCAATGGTTGAAAACGTCTCGGCCGCGGGCAGATAGAAATCTGCCTCCCGCTTTGCAGAGACAGCCCGGTGGTGTGTCGGGCCGTGGATGTAGAGCCAGATGTTGGGGCGCTCGCCGAGCACGGTCGGAAGCTGCGGTCGTTCGGCGGCAACGCCATTGAAAAACCGCTCAGCGGTCGAATAGCCAATATGGGGAAGAGTCAGCGGCTGCGGGTTCGCGTCCGGAAGGGAAATCGACTTGAATCCGTTCCACGTCTCAATGAGATCCCCGTAGCGGACCGGAGTGCTCATGTCGCTCATGGAGACGATCGGCACCGTTGCGCTGCCATTCGGAATCTCGCTGCTCCATTCGCGTGAATAGGTGGCGATAAATCCAGCCATTTCAGGAAAACCCTTCCTGCCGACTCGCTCCGCGAAATCACCATAGTGCCCGGGGCTCATTGCCAGTATGCCCGAGCTGTCGGGGCTCAACCAGCGGTACAGGCCCCTGCCGAACCTGCTCATGAACAGGTACGGCACGCCGGCCTTCGACATGATTTGTGGCATTTGTGCCGTGCGCCCCGGAACGTCGGGATTCCAATAGGTGCGGGAGTTGGCGCCGGGGAAATTCTTCATCAACCATTTCCTGCCGCAATAGAATTGTCTGATCAGCATCTCACCCGAGGACAAATCTTCATAGGGTTGATTGTATGATGCTCCGATCCCAAGCTGGCCGCTTGTGATCACTCTCTGCAACTCGCTCTTCCGGTCAGGGTGCCGCTCAAGAAACTCCCTCAAAAACAACACATCTTCGAGATCGAACCGATACTGCGGGTCTGCTTTCATCAACTCCAGAGCGGGCGCAAGTATTTTCTCGTCTCTGTCTTTGATGCATTGTTCCGGCGAATCCATCCAGGCGATATCCTGGTGGGTAGAAATGATGAGATGGAGTGTATCGCTTTTTCTCGCAGCAGAAGAGAGCGCTGCGAGTGTCGGGCTCACTTGCGGTGCAAATACCGCCGTGTGTTCAAGAATCCAGCCCCCCGAGGAGAGCGTGCGACTGTTCAGCGAAACGATCTTCTTGGGGAAAAGGATGGTCTGGTTGACATCACTGAAGAAGCCCGGGATGTCGACAATCTTCTCTCCGTCGACATACAGCTTGAAGGGTAATTGCTTCTGTACGGGGAACGAGAACGTGACAACGGCGGTATCGTTCCGATTGAGCAACGTGAGAGGCGTGACGGGAGATTCGGAAATCGAGAAGCCGACCTTCCGGGTCAACCAGGTTCTCGGAGCCGAGAGCCTTGCGTGGTACTGCTTTCCTTGTTCATCAATATAGATCTCACACGATGATTCGCTCGCGACCCTATCGGCAAGGTAGGTCAAAACATCCGAATCCCTGAAGACCATGAACCAAACCCGCGAACCAGCACTGTCGCCAACAGCCCTGAAGCGTACCGGTTCGCCCGTCGTGACGAATCTTCGCGGAACGAGTATTTGAAGATAACCGAAGGCGTCGGTATGCTGGTCGCGCATCGCGCCGTAGAATGCGAGTCGGACACCCCCTGGCACACCGGCCTCCCAGGAGATCGTGTCGACTGTTGAGAACGCGACGCGCGCTGTATCGTTGACCATCAGCGTAAATCCAAACGTCGCGTTTGGTCGGGTGAGAATTCCTGCGTAGAGGACAAACGAAATATCGCCGGAGTCTGATGACGCTGGTACCGGAACGGATTTCCATTCAATCGCATGAGCGCCGGTGGTGGCGCGCGTGATAAGCGCGAGGGGACGGTCGTCGCGAATGCGCGGATAATCGATTAGTTCTCCGCTCAATGCTTCCGCGTACCCCTCAACACTCCCCGCGAGTTTCTGGAAGATAAAAGCATTGCGATCAATGGCTCGGAAGTCCTGAGCCTCCAATGCGGCGGAGGCCATCACAAGAATAATGGTGATCCAACATTTGCCCATGACATGCTCCTGGTACCGGGAAGGCGAGGCAGGCGTAAGATAAGAAAGTGTTGGAAATAAAAAGGGTGCACGGCGCCATTCTTGCATCCATCCCGATTCCACCCTACCTTCTAACACAGTGCCGCCTGGTGTCGTGCAGATATCTGTTTTCCAACCGTGCGTTCAGGATTGGGACTTATGACGACCAGATAACGGCGACGATGATACTTCAACAGAGCGGCTCTTCCATGGTCAATTATGATGAACAAGTGAATCATGGCCGTACGGTGTAAGCCTTACATTGCATTGCTGCTGCTGGGAGCTCTTGTTTTGCCTCCGCAGCTGTTCCCCCAATCAGTTTCCGACAGCATCAAGTACCGCCTCCCGGTTGTGACAACCATCGGTACGCGGATATCAGAACCATGGCTCGAGGTGCCGCTGGCGCTTACCGTGCTGCCGGCCAGCAGCATCGCGTTGACCAGAGGATACGGACTCGATGAGGCGCTCGCGGGAGTGCCGGGCGTGCTTGTTCTCTCCCGATTTGGAAATCAGGATGTACGCATCACCATTCGCGGTTTTGGGGCACGTGGAGCCGGCGAGCGGTCCAACTCGGGGACCTCGAGGGGAATTCGCATTCTGTCCGATGGTTTTCCGGAAACGGAGCCCGATGGAAGGACCGCGTTCGACCTCGTCGATCTTTCCGGAGCGGGATCGATTGAGGTCGTTCGTTCCAACGCCTCTTCGCTTTGGGGCAACGCCGCAGGCGGTGTCGTCAATATCAGGTCTCATACGAATTTCGAGGAGCCGTATATTCGGTACTCCTCCGCATTCGGAAGCTACGGTTTTCACAAGGAGGTGCTGCAGGCAGGGGCCCGGGTGGGAACCGGAACTCTGGCGGTGTCCCTGAGCAATACAAATGCCGAAGGATGGCGCTGGCACTCGCGCAGCTCGCTCACCCTGTTGACGACGGCCCTTCAATCACAGCTCGGCGAGGCGACGACGCTCGGCGTGTTCCTCACGGGCGCGAGCAACCTGTTTCGGATTCCCGGACCGCTGACACAGAGTCAATACGATGCAAACGCGCAACAGGCCGACTCGCTGTACATCAGGCGTGATGAACGGCGGTTCAACAGGCTCGGCCGCATCGGCGTCACCTTCTCGCATGACATCGGTGAAGCGCACTCGTTCTCGGCGTCCGCGTTCGTGAATCCAAAGTACCTGCAGCGGTCTGAACGCAACACGTACCGAGACTTCACAAGATATCATCTGGGGGGCAACGTTGCATATCAACACAAGACACTTCTGAGCCCGGCGGTGAGCAACACTCTTCTTGTCGGAATGGACGAGGCATATCAGGACGGAGCCATCCTGTTCTATACGCTGACGCCGGCCGGAGGAAGAGGATCCACGCTCACAGAAAACAAACGGGAAGGTGCGAACAACTTCGGCTTCTTCGTGCAGGACGAACTCGTCGTTGATGAGCGCTGGAGCATTCTCGCCGGGGGAAGGTTTGACGATATCACGTACTACGGTCAGAGTTTTGTGAAGCCGTGGCTTAACGACGCGCGGTCGTTCAGACACTTCTCACCAAAAGGGGGCGTGACGTACCGTCTTACGCCGACGCACAGTTTCTATGCCAATATCGGAGGAGGTGTCGAGGTCCCGGCCGGAAACGAGACAGATCCCGTTCCCCCGGATACAATTCATGCATTGAATCTCCTCCTCGAGCCTGTCACATCGACGACATTCGAAATCGGAACGAAACAACTGATGAACATTCGCGCCGGCGGTTGGAGTGGAACACTCGTGTATGATGCCGCGTTGTACTACCTCCAGGTTTCGAACGACATCATTCCGTACCGAAATGGAAGGTTTTACTTTACCGCGGGCAAGACCCGCCGCATGGGAGCTGAGTTTGGGCTGAAAGTGCAGCTGGCGAACGGCTTGTCGTTCGACGGGGCGCTCACGGTTTCGGACAACAAGTACCTGGAGTACACAGTCGATTCGGTGTACTACAATCCGAACAAAGCCAACATCGTGGCGAAGTATGAGGGTAACACTGTTGCGGGTGTGCCAGGTGCATTCTACAGTGGATCTGTGAAATTTGCCCCTTCAAGGGCGGAGGGTCTGTTCCTTCGTCTCAACTGCCAGGGGACGGGGGCCTATTTCGTGGACGACCCCAACCTCGTGAAGGTGCCGTCGTGGTTCATTTTCAACGCTTCGATCGGGATCGAGCAGCTTCGCATTGGCGGGACTGCATTCACGCTTTCGGGTTTTGTCGCCGCGCAGAATCTGTTCAATGTGAAGTTCATCGGTTCCGCCTGGATTAATCCGGATCTGAATGTTCAAGGAAAACCCATGTACATCGAACCCGGATTGCCGAGGAACCTGGTGGCGGCCATTACAATTGGCGCGGCGCTGTAGCGGCCCTCGCGGCCGAAGGGAAGAATCTATCGTGTGGAACGCGCCGAAGGTTCCGCTTTCTCCGTGGCGTAGAGATGGCGTTTAATCTTCTGTGTTGCTGTCTTTTCGAAGGGCTCCCGTTGCTCGATGGCCCGCGCCAGGCGCGAAAACGAAGAAACCTGCTCATTTGTCGTTCTGCGGATTGTCTCCAACAACTCCTGAATGCGCTCTTTGGCCTGGGTTTCCGTCAGATTGGACGCCGCAAATTCCGCATCGAGTTTTTCGTAGTCGAGGAAAATGCGGGCGATGAGCTGCCCCTGATTCTGTAACACCAGAGACTCCAACACAATGTCAGATCGGTTGATGACCGATTCGATCACCTCCGGATAGATGTTCTCGCCGCTCGGCCCAACGATAACATTCTTCTTGCGGCCGCAGATGTACAGATAACCATCCTGGTCGACCATGCCGAGATCACCCGTGTGAAACCATCCATCGGAGGTTACAACCTCTGCTGTGCGTTCCGGGTCACGATAGTAGCCCAGCATGAGGCCGGGACCCCGAATTACAATTTCCCCGATGCCGCTCTTCTGATCAGGATCTTCAATTTTGAGCTGAACGTCGGGCATCACCGGACCCGTAGAGCGATAGCGGGTGTTCGCTGCGCTTGATCCGGCGATGAGGGGAGAAGTCTCGGTAAGGCCATAGCCAATGGCGTATGGAAATTTCGCCTCCCGGAGGAACCGTTCAACGTCCGGCGCAAGTGACGCACCGCCGACGCCGAAGAAACGGAGCGCGCCTCCGAATGTGGCCATGAGTTTCCGACCCGCCATGCGATTGATCCGTCTTCGCATCGGAGGGAACGCGTACGCCATTCGCACGAGCCGTCGCTTCTTGATCTCCGGCAGAATACGAGATTTGTACATCTTTTCAATGATGAGCGGCACCGTGAGCATTGCGGTCGGTTTGACAGCCTCAAGGGCAGGGAGGAGCACCGTCGCGGTGGGAGGCTTGTTGACGTAGTACACTGCCGCGCCGCACAAGATGGGCAGGACCAGGCCGAGCGTGCATTCGTAGACGTGCGCGAGGGGAAGAACCGATAGAAACCGGTCCTGCTCGTTGATGTTTGGTAGACACGACGACGCCTCGGCGTTCCAGACGATATTCTTGTGCGTCAACATTACCCCCTTCGAATGTCCTGCCGTCCCGGAGGTGTAGATAATGCTCGCCAGGTCGTCTTCCCGCACCGTTGTTCGCGCGCGGCCGGCCAGGCGCAATGCAAGGTTCTTGATCTTTCTCAACTCTTTGCTTCCTTCTGCCACGAGGCGCCGCAGGGTCGCCTTTGAAGTCGAAGGATTGATAATAGAGAAGTCGTTGAGAAGAATAACGCCCTGAAAATTCATGAGGTCGAGATCTTCGATCTTGTGGTAATAGCGCTCCGAGACGAATACGGCCTTGCAGCCGGATTGTCGCAAAATGTGATGAATCTCGGACGTGTGGAATTCCGGGAGGATCGGCACGACGACGGCGCCCATGCCGGTGATAGCAAAATAAGCGATTCCCCAATGGGGGTTCCCCTCGGCGAGGATGGCGACGCGGTCGCCATGGGCAAGGCCCTGATCCTTTAGAAAGTGCTCGATGTGCGTGACTTCGCGCCGGAAGTCTTCATAGGTAATCGGCACACCGTCTGAGAACGAGACGGCAGGCCTTTTTCCGAATCGTTGTGCACTGTTCTCGAGAAGAGCAGGAAGCGTATATTCGTTGAGGCGCGAGTTCATGATTGTCTGTTCCGGATGGTATTGATGGCCTTTCAAGGTATGTAAAATTCCAAACGAACAAAACGAATTGACGCTTCATTGACTATGAATTAGAATATTGCCATTATTGAGAAGGACAACTGATGATTTCGCCGAGCTCCCGGCATCTCTGTTCCATTCGGTGACTCTCTCATCAGCGATCCAAGGGAGGCTGTTCTTTCACTCATCCTTTTACGTCACGCAAAGGAGGTCTCCCATGATTCTTGTCCGCAATATCTTCCAGCTCAAATTCGGAAAAGCCCGCGAAGCCAAGGCACTCATCAAAGAGTACGACGCCAACGTCAGGCAGCACGGCAACCTCCCTACCCGATTTCTCACCGATCTCACTGGACCGTACTACACCTTCGTCATGGAACTGACGTTCGAGAGCCTTGCGGCTCTGGAAACGTCACAGCGCGAGACGATGGGCTCGAAAGAGTTCTCCGACTGGTACCAGAAGTTCATCCCGCTTGTGGAGTCTGGACACCGCGAGATGTACTCGATCGTCAGCTAACTCGCTCTGAAAATTGTTGCATCGACAACGGAGTATTCCATTCAACGTCTGGAGGTTATGATGGACAGGTTTCTTATCATTTCACCGCATACGGCGGCGGATTGTGTGAACGCACTCAAAGAGATTCACGCGGCCGGGTATATCACGCATTTCGATTGGGGCTGCAAGGACGGCGATCATACCGGCTGGGTCGTTCTCGAGGCATCGAATGCAAAGGAAGCATTGATGGTGGTGCCGTCGATGCAGCGAAGCAAAGCGAGAGCCGTGAGACTGGTAAAATTCTCCCCATCGGACATAGACAAACTCCACGTTAATACAAAATAGCCAGGAGAGAAGCAGCCTCGTGAGTGATGAACACCAACACCTTGCCGTCACATCGCAGCAATTCGAAGTGATCAAGAGCATGGAGCCGTTTGTTGAGCAGCACCTGGAGCCCCTGCTCAAGCCGGTCGGAGAGAGCTGGCAGCCGTCGGATTTCCTCCCGGATCTTACGAAAGATGATTGGCGTGAACAGGTGAGTGATTTTCGCGCGCATGCACGGGAGCTCCCCGATGACCTGCTCGTGGTGCTCGTCGGCGACATGATCACCGAAGAAGCCCTGCCAACATACCAAACCTGGCTTAACAGACCTCAGGGGGTAGGAGATCCAACAGGTTCGAGCAGACTCCCCTGGGCGCGGTGGGGCCGGGGCTGGACCGCAGAAGAAGGTCGTATTGTTCGCCGAGAAGTACGCAGAACGCTCCCGGGCTCCGGATCTGAGGGCAAAACGGAGCCACTGAAGACTATGTTCCAGGTTTTTGCCATATTGCGTGGCACGCTCTTCCCCCCGACCGAAGGCACCGGCAGATCATCCTCACAATTGTTAGCATTCCTCCCGGCCGGTTCTTCGCACTCGAGGGTGCGCGACTAACTCACAGCGTACCGATGGTTCATATTCAAGAAAGGAGCACAGCATGAGCAAGAAAGTACTGTTGGGGTGTGCGGCAGTATTCATTACGGTGCAGATTCTGGACTTTCTCTTCCACGGCGTGCTGCTGGCCTCAACATACGCATCCCTGACTTCTCTGTGGCGTCCGGACATGGAATCGAAGATGTGGATCATGTACGTCGTGTCACTCGTCGGCTCATTCTTCTTCTCATTCATCTTTTCCAAGGGATATGAGAGCAAGGGTATCGGGGAGGGGCTGCGCTACGGGTTCTACATTGGCGTATGGATGAGCATGGGATTTGCGTACGGAACATATGCAATGATAGCGATTCCCTATTCGCTTGCCCTCCAGTGGTTCATCTTCGGTGTGATCGAGTACATGATCGCCGGTGTGGTAATTGCACTGGTGTTTGGAACGAAGACGAAGGAAGCCGCGAAAGCCGAGAGCGCTTAGGCAACAGTGAATGGTTTCCCGCGGGGTTGAAGGTTTCCTTCATCTCAGCATGCTCGCTGATGAAGGAAACCTTCGCATGTGGAGGATTAACCTAAAAACCCGCGACGCCGAGAAAAATCCTGATCGCAATCAACACCCACCCCACAACGACAACCACCCACGCCACTTTCTTTGCGACCTGGACAAGAATCAAGAACGCCGTGAGGATGGCCAAATAACCAATCGGATCAACGAGATCGGTCGGCACCCTGGCTGTCGGAAGTACGCGGCCCAGCAAATAAACCACGAGCAAGCCGACATAATGGGCCGCCGAATAAAGGAATGTCAAGATCGCGTTGAGGATCTCTTTCCAAGGTATTTCAAGGTACAGCATGCACGTATTCATCAGTCCATGCATAGAGGCACTCCCTCTTCTCTCTATTGATTCACTCGTTCGGCAAGTTCGATCTGTGGTCCGGTGACGGTGACCCTACCGCTCACAACACCGGATGTATGTGTATCGGCAACACCCTTGAAACCAGGTTGCTTGCCGCCGACGGAAATCTCGATGGTCCCGGGCTCGACAACGCGCTTTGCCTGGCTGTTGATGACGGAAATCTGACGGGGTTCGAGTACAAACAACACCGTCTGTTTCTCTCCAGGCTTCAACGATATTCTTCTGAAACCCTGCAAAGCCCGGATGGGCACCGGAACCGATGCATCGATTTCGGTGACGTAGAGCTGCACGACCTCTTCTCCCTGCCGCGTACCGGCATTCGTCACATCGACAGAGATCCTGATCGG
>Ga0233425_10002603_pt1 | contig 34940 bp, 29 predicted proteins | sample Watercolumn_Towu_2_FD_181712 | JGI IMG/M metagenome (GOLD analysis project Ga0233425, IMG submission 181712) | Freshwater microbial communities from Lake Towuti, South Sulawesi, Indonesia - Watercolumn_Towuti2014_140_MG | ecosystem: Environmental > Aquatic > Freshwater > Lake | place...
CCCTGGCCTCCGGGTTGTCTTTGCTCAGCGCCTCTTTGGTTACCCATATCGATAACTCCATCTATTCCAAGACGATGATTGAGTTTGATCAGAAAGTCGGCCTGATTGATAACCTTTTCAAAGATGCGGTCGGTGGAGGCCAGAAATTGCAGGGCCTGGTGGCTAAGGGAAAAAATAACCAAGAGATGAAGATGATTAATGCCTTTATGCACTCATTGTCCGTTGCTAAAAACGCCTATGCCGGTCAAGGCGGCGTGGCCGAAAAGGTCCGGGCTTCGATCAAGAGTATAGAAGAGTTGGAGACTTTGAATAACAAGATCCGAACCATGACCGCCAAACAGTTAAAAGAAAGCCAAATGGAAGTTTCCAAGGCCGGAGCGAGTCAGGAAAGTGTCGTGGCCTCTTTGAATCGGGCTTCCAAGCGAACCATGCAGATCGTTATCTTTGTCGGCGGGCTGATTATCCTGGTAACCTTGGTCATGGCTGTGATGCTGACTCGGTCGATAACGAAGCCCATTAACGATGTGGTCAGAGGATTGATTGACAGCGCCGATAAGGTCACGGCGGCCTCGGCCCAGATCTCCAGTGCCAGCCAGTCGCTGGCCGACGGGGCTTCGGCTCAAGCCGCCGGTATTGAAGAAACCTCCGCTTCCATGGAAGAGATGTCTTCCATGACTAAGCATAACGCCGATAATGCCGACGCAGCCAATACCATGATGAAAGAAACCAGCGCGGTGGTTGATAAAGCCAACCAGGCGATGGTGGAACTCACGGGGTCCATGGGAGCGATTTCTTCCGCCAGCGAAGAAACGGCTAAAATCATCAAAACCATTGATGAGATCGCTTTTCAAACCAACCTCTTGGCCTTGAATGCGGCTGTCGAAGCGGCCCGGGCCGGAGAGGCCGGGGCCGGATTTGCCGTGGTGGCCAACGAGGTCAGAAATCTAGCCATGCGGGCGGCTGTGGCGGCCAAGGATACCACCGAGCTGGTTGAGGGGACCGTAAAGAAGATAAAGATCGGCTCAGAAATCGTTGTTAAAACCAATGAGGCCTTTGCCAAGGTGGCCGGCAGCGCCAAAAAGGTCGGAGAATTGGTGGAAGAAATTTCCGCGGCCTCCAAAGAGCAGGCCCAGGGCATCACCCAGATCAATAAGGCCATTTCGGAGATGGACAAAGAAGTTCAGATGAATGCCGCCCGAGCCGAAGAATCAGCTTCGGCTTCGGAAGAATTGAATACCCAGGCTGATACCCTGCAAGGATATGTGGACCAATTGGCCGGACTCGTGGGCGGCAAGGATACAAATGATACAATTGAACAGGAACAGGATTCTGAAGTCCAGGAGCAGGGGAAGGTAAAACAAAAAGTCAAGCAGCTTCTTCAGATAGTCTATAAACCGAAATTGGGCCAGCAATTGGCCTAAGAAGAACCTTAGCTCAAAACTGTTTCAGAAAGACAGAATAGCGAAAGGAAATTCTGGCCAGGATTTTTACCGGTCAGGTAACCAACTGGAAAGAGGTGGAAGGGGGGAAAGACCTCCCTCTCCAAGTAATCTGGGGCAAGGGGACGCCGGGACAGAATGCCCTCTGGATCAAAGAAATCCTAGACGGGGCCCCGGTGAGGAAAGATGCCCTGGAAGCAGGCGATTATTACAGTATTAAGAAAATGGTAGAGGCCAACCCCGGGGCGATCGGCATTGATCCTGTGGGCTTAGCCGAGGAAAAGAATAATATCCCGGATGGGCCTCGAGTTTATAGCCCGGTGATTATGGTCACTAAAGGGGCCCCCTCTCCGGCGGTAAAGAAATTAATCGATTTTGTAAAAGGAGAAGGGAAAGAATATATTTTGAATTAGGATTAATGATTCTATTGTTATAAATATAATTATTTTGGATAGTTGTTAGTTTTATTTGAAGTAAAATCTATTAAAATGACCCGGACGTCCTGTCTTCTTGCAGGGTTGAGCATTCTGCCCGAGAAGACAGGACATTCTTTTTGGGAGTCCTTGCCAGTCAAGAGGTGTGCGGCAACGGTCCGGATCGATTTATCTGCCTCTAACCACTACATATTGTATGCCTTAAAAATAAAATCCTTTCTATAGTATTTTTTTCTTTACATCTAGTTGTTTTTTCCTTTAGAATCTCCGGAAAACGACCCAGCAGGGATGGATGGTTCGGCCCCTGCCGGAAAGCCGACCCGACACCTAAAATGCAAGAAGAGGAACCTGTCACGTGAAACTTAAAAGATTGGAACTTAACGGGTTTAAATCGTTTTCAGAAAAGACTATCATCCATTTCCCCAAAGGGATTAGCGGGGTGGTGGGACCCAACGGCTGCGGAAAAAGCAATATCGTCGACGCCATTAAATGGGTGATGGGGGAACAAAGCCCCAAACAATTGCGCGGCAAAGGCATGGAAGATGTTATTTTCGCCGGGGCCAACGGGAAGGCCTCGGTCGGCATGGCCGAAGTCTCCCTGGTCCTGGATAATAATAACGGGTCAATTCCTCAGGAATATGCTGATTGCAGTGAGGTGGTCATTACCCGACGGCTTTTCAGGGACGGAGACAGCGAATATGCCATCAACAGCAAACCCTGCCGATTAAAGGATATTACTCACTTGTTTATGGATACCGGAGTGGGCAGCAAGGCCTATTCGGTCATTGAACAGGGCCGGGTAGGGGCCATTATCGATTCCAAACCGGAGGACCGCCGTTATTGGATCGAGGAAGCGGCCGGCGTTTCCAAATATAAGAGCCAGAAGAATGAGACCCTGCGGAAGCTGGATTTAACGCAGCAGAATCTCCTGAGGGTGGGGGATGTGATCGCCGAAATCAAACGGCAGATGAATTCTCTCTACCGCCAGGCCAAGAAGGCCGAACGATTCAAAGAGATCCGCAAACTGGCTAAAGAGGTCGAACTGGTCCTGCTGGCCAAAGAATATGAAGAACTCCAAATCGGAAAAGAGGCCAAAGAACAAGAGGTTCTCGTTCGGGAAGCCCAGACCGCCGCTGTTCGGCAGGACTGCCAGTCTCAGGAGGCCCTTTTAGAACAACTTCAGAACGAGATTGGGGTGTTGGAGAAACTTTTAAAAGAAAAACAGGAGCGTTTTTATCAGCAAAAGGGTGAACTACAAAGACAGCAAGGGGCCATTCACCAATATCGCCGTGAATTGGAGTCTCTGGGGCAAGAGGCTCTGGAGATTGAACGAGAACTAGAGGACATTCAAAATTGGCTGAGGGATAATGAGCCCCTAGAAAAGAATTTGGCAGAGGAGGTGTCCACCTTCACCCAAAGGGTAACCCGGGAGGAAACTGGGGTCAAAGACGTGGAACTGTCTCTGGCGGAGGCCAAAAAAGATTTATCCGCCGCTCAGGCAGGGGTAGAACAGACGAAGGATGTTTTGGTCTCTAAACTGACGGAGTTGAGCCGGATTAGAAACATGCGCGCCGGTCTGCAGAAATTGCAGGAAGACCGGCAGAGACGAATCATCCGCCAGAACGAAGAAAAGGTCCAATTGCAGGAACGGATGGATTTCTTGAACATTTCGGTGAAAGAGGTCCTGGACCGGCTTGAAGAGGAAAGAGAGACTCAAACCCAGATCAGAAGCCAATTATCTCAAGCCCTGGGGGCCAGAATTGAGACGGAAAAAGGTCGAAAAGAATTAGAAGATGAACTTCGGGATTTGGAAAAGGCCTGGAATCAGGATTTGACCCAGATTCGGACTCTCCGGCAAATCAGGGATAGTTTTCAAAGTTATCAAAACGGGGTCAGGACCTTGCTTCAGCATGAGGGCTTCCTGGACCCATCTTTGGGTCCCGAACAGAAAGTCGTCCTGGCTGAAGGATTGGAAACCGAACCTGGGTGTGAGTTGGCGGTCGAAGCGGCCTTGGGAGAGGCCTTGCAGGCCCTGGTTGTCCATGAACCGTCCCGGGCTATCAGGGGCATCACCTACTTGAAGGAACAGGGAAAAGGGAAGGCGGCTTTTTTACCTTTAAGTTTTTCCTTGAAGGACGAACAGTTATCTGATGAATATTTTAAAGAAAAAGGACTTGTTTCCCTTTTATCCAAAGTGACCGTCAAAGAGGCCTTACGACCTTGGCTTCACTCTCTCTTGGGGGCCTTCGTCCTGGTTTCAGACTTGAACCAGGGGCTGGAGATCTGGAAAGACCATGACGGTCGGGTAAGTGTGGTCACTAAGGAGGGGGATGTTATTGATTCCCGGGGGATTATCTCCGGAGGGGGGCTCAACCGGCCGGAACACGGAATTCTGGTTCAAAAAAATCTCATTCACAGCCTGGAAGATAGAGTCAATCAAAGGCAGAAGGACATTGATAAAATCAAAGAACGGCTCCTCGGGATTGAACAGCAGCTTTTAGAACAAGGGGAGCACATCAAGTCTTTGGAAGAGCGGCAACGGGAGGTGGAAGAGGAGATCTTAGTCTTGGAAAAACGCCAGATTGGCTTTCAGGAAGAAGCCAAACCCATCAACCGACGTCTGCAGATGTTATCTCTGGAAGAAGAGGAGTACCGGACCCAGGAAGAAGACCGGACCTCGGAAGAACAGGCGTTAAGGGCCCAGGAAGAGACTTTGAGCCTGGAGATCGAAGGGTTAAGAGAAGAGGTCCGGACCAAAGAAGAGGGGATCGCCGCCTTGGAGGTAAACCTGGAAAGGGAGAGGGAGTGTTTGACCCTGGCCTACGCCCAGTTGTCGGCCTTAAGGGAAAAGGGCGAACATATCGGCCGGGAGTGGGAACGGGTAAAGGGAGCGGTGGCTGAGAAAGAGGTCCGGCAAAAAAGGCTTCAGGAGAAGAAGGAGTCCGGCAGCCGGACCCATGGTGAATTAATCGAGAAGATCTCCCAGGGGGAAGAAATCGAAAAGACCTTGATCGAAGAAGTCAGCCGATTGAATGAACAAATGCAAGTGTCCAATCAGTCTTGGGAAAAGCTGGGCGGTCAAAAAGAGGAGCAGGAAATCCTCTTTAAGGAAAAAAGGACCCAATTAACCGAGGCTGAAAAAAGAGAAAATGAGTGCCGTATGGAACTGGCCCAGGTCAATATGAAGATCAGTATGCTTCAGGAACAGAACCTGGAACAAACCGGTCAGTCCTTGGAAGAGATTGTCCTTCTCCATTTAAAAGGAGATGAAAATCTCGAAGAATTGAAGGAAAAGAAAAGACAATTTAAAGAAAAACTTGAACAAATCGGCGAGGTGAATCTAACGGCTTTGGAAGAATACAATGCCTTTAAGGAACGCTACGATTTTTATCAGACCCAAGAGGAAGATCTGACGAAATCAATGGATTCCTTAAAACGGGCTATTCAAAAAATAAATGCCACCTCCAAAGAACTTTTTCTGTCAACCTTTCAAATTATTCAAGAAAAGATGGATGAGGTTTTTCCCGTTTTATTCCAAGGGGGAACGGCCAAACTATCCTTAACCAACGAGGAGGACCCCTTGGAAGCTGGCGTCGATATTATCGTTCACCCTCCGGGAAAAAAGTTGACCAATATGACCCTGCTTTCGGGCGGGGAAAAGGCTCTGACGGCCTTGGCCTTACTTTTTTCCACTTATCTGGTCAAACCCAGCCCTTTTTGCCTTCTCGATGAGATAGATGCCTTCCTGGATGATGCCAATGTGGAGCGATTTAAAAGTCTGGTGCAAGGCATTGTCCGGGATTCGCAGATCATTTTGATCACCCACAACCGCCGGATGATGGAAATGGCCGATACTCTTTATGGGGTGACCATGGAACAGCCGGGTATTTCCAAACTGGTCTCGGTCCGGTTGGACAGTATTCAATAAAAGCGGTATCCCTTCCCAAATAAAAAAGCCGCTGGTTTAACCGGCGGCTTTTTTATTTGGTCCTAATGGAGATCTGTTTCTTACTCAGCCCTTCTTTAAGGCCTCCACCACCCGGGCCGGGGTCAGGGGGATTCGTCGGATACGCACTCCGGTAGCATTAAAAAAGGCGTTAGCTACGGCCGGGGCCAGGGGAGGAACGCCGGGTTCTCCGATCCCGCCGATCCGGTCCGTACTGGGCACGATGTGGACCTCTATTTCCGGGGTTTCGTCCATCCGCAGGAGGTTATAGTCTTCGAAATTGGCGGAGGCTACCCCCCCTTTGGCGAAGCGGACCTCTTCCTTCAGGGTCGTGCTCAGGGCCATGATAATCGCCCCTTCGATTTGAGCGACTAAGGGATCGGGGTTGATCACCGGTCCGCAATCCACGGCCGCCACGACCCGATGGACCTTGACCCGGCCGCTTTTGGCATCCACGGAAAGCTCAGCCACCTGGGCCACCCAGGTCCCGAAGCAGGCATGCTGGGCCACTCCGCGCCCCATGCCTTTCGGCAGGGGTTTTCCCCAGCCTGACTTCTCGGCTACGGTTTCCAAAACCCTTTTGGCCCTTTTATTGTTCTGCAGGTTCTGGAGGCGGAAGGCCAGGGGATCTTTGCCGGCTTTCAGGGCCAGCTCATCGATAAAGCATTCGATGGGGAAGGCATTGGGGCCATTCTGAACCGACCGCCAGGGCGTCACCGGTATGGGCAGGTCGGTGAGATTCAGTTCGATATAGAGGTTCGGGATTTCGTACTGGATCCGGTCGTTCCAGTGAGGGGAATTATCTTCATCCCAGAGGCCCCAGAGGCAATAATAGTCGACCCCGTTCTTGATGGCCGCCGGGTTGATCCCTTTCAGGATGGAGACACAGGCCGTCTTGTGATTCCAGCCGGAGATTCGGCCCTGCCCGTCAAGACCGGCCTGGATGCGATGGGTCATGGCCGAACGATAGGCATCGTACTTGATGTCATCTTCCCGGGTCCAGAGGAGCTTAACCGGTTTTCCCAAAGCCTTGGAAATTCCAACGGCCTCAAAGACGAAATCCGGCCGGGCCCTTCGTCCCAGACCGCATCCCAGGTAGGTTGTATGGACCTGAACCTTTTCCGGGGCAAATCCAAATATTTTAGCGGTTAATCCCTGAGTGACGGTTTGGGCCTGGATTGGGGCCCAGATCTCGCAGCGGTCTCCCTGGACGTGGGCCGTACAGTTCATAGGCTCCATGGTGGCATGGGCCACAAAGGGGACATAATAGGTCTGTTCCAATTTAAGGGACGCTTCACTCAGGGCCTTCTGGGCATCTCCGATACCGATGACCTTGGCCCCGGGACGATCCAGGTCGGCCATCATGGTTTTTTCAATGGACGGATTGTCCATATCCGGCAGCGTTCCCTTGTCCCAGGTGATTTTCAAAACCTCACGGCCTTTCAAGGCCGCAGCCGTGGAGGTGGCGCACACGGCTATCCCCTGGGGGATCTGGAATACTTTGACCACGCCGGGGACCTTTTCGGCACCCTGAGCATCATAAGTAAGGACCCTGGCTCCATAGGCCGGGGGCCGGGCAATAACGGCATGGTGCAGATCTTTCAGGTCTACATCGGTTCCGAAAACAGCCTTTCCGGCGACTTTTATGGGGATATCCACCCGGGGCATGGGTTTCCCCATGTAGCGGAATTCCTTGGGATCTTTTAAAGGAGGGTCTTTGGGGATGTCCATTTTGGCGGCCTTGGCGCAGAGCTGGCCGTAACTGAGGGTTCGTTTAGTTTTGACATGGGAAATTTTACCCAGCATGGCCGTGCATTCCCCTTCAGGCACGCCCCAGGTCTCGGCAGCGGCTTTGAGGAAGACGGCCCGGCCGGCTGCCCCGGCCTTGCGCAGGGGCTCATAAAAACCCCGGATGCTCCCGCTGCCCACGGTGATCTGTGATTTCAGCAAAGGGCTTTTGAACCCGTCGGCCACCCCTCCCTGAATAACCCGGACCTTCTTCCAGTCCGCTTCCAGCTCATCGGCTATGATCATGGACTGGGCCGTGTGGACCCCCTGGCCCATCTCGGAATTACCGATAGCAATGGTCACCCAATCATCGGAAGTTACCTGAAGCCAAACATTGGGTTTAAAGGTGTCCAGGTCTTTCTTGTCCGAGGCATTGAGAAGCTGAAATCCCGAAGGGGTCAGGGACAGGGCAATGGTGAAACCGGCGGCCAGAGAGCCTTTTAAAAAATCTCGTCTTGAGATGGATGTTTTCATGTTTTCTGGCCCTCCTTCCTGGAGATTTGAACCGCTGTTTTTATCCCCTTCTTGATCCGGGGATAGCTGCCGCAGCGGCAAATAATATCGTTCATCTTGCCGATGATCTTAGCGGCATCCGGTTTGGGGGATTCGGCCATCAGGGCCGTGACCTGCAAAATGACCCCCGGTTGACAGTAACCGCACTGGACCACCTGTTCCTTGATCCAGGCCTTTTTCACCGGATGGTCTTCCGGAATCCCTTCGATGGTGACGATCTTTTTCCCTTTGGCCTGTTCGACCGGGATGGTGCAGGAACGTGCGGCCTTGCCGTTGATCAGGACCGTACAGGTCCCGCACTCCCCAATCCCGCAGCCGTACTTTGTCCCCATGAGTTTCAGGTTGTCCCGGATGACCCAGAGCAGCGGGGTATCCGGGGGTACTTCGACCTTGAATTTCTTGCCATTGACATTCAGAGAAATCATAAGCCCCTCCCTTCCCTAAGATACATAGTTTTTACTGCGTTCATCCTTGATTCTTAGGAGCCATAGCCTACTTGAAGATAAATGTCAATCTGGAAAATGAATAGAAAAATCGAATAGAAAGAAAGAAAAAGTCTTAATACGTTTGTTGTTTGAAAAAATCATTCAGGCTTTGAAAACCGGTTCCCTAAATCCCCCCTTTTTCCAAGGGGGGAAATGTTCCATAAGACTCCTCCCTTTGAAAAAGGGAGGTTGGGAGGGATTTTTCATTCTATTTTCAAACAACTTAACTGATACAAAAAGTCAAGTGTTTCCCAGAGAGAACGGAAAGGGTCAAAAGGTAGAGGAGGCCCCTTTTTTTAACCGGTCTTCATAATTGCCAAGGAGTTTTTAAGACACCAAGAAGGTCCAAACGCTTTTTTGTTGCATTACAGGATCGAAGCTCATTATAAATAATTTGAGCGGTTGATCGATATGTGAAAAAGGAGGACAGTATGCCACGACTTAAATCCGGAGACAAAGCCCCGGCATTTAGCCTATTGGATCAGAATGGAAAAAAGGTCGGATTAAAGGACTTTCAGGGATCAAAGTTACTTCTCTATTTTTATCCCAAGGCCGGCACCTCGGGTTGAACGAATCAAGCCGGGGGCGTCAGGGACGCTCGGGAGGAGTTAAAATCGCTGAAGACGGCAGCCGTGGGCATCAGTCCGGACCAGCCTGATCAGCTGAAGAAGTTTGATGAAAAGTATGGCTTAGGATTCCCCTTACTCTCTGATCCGGATCATAAAACGGCTGAAGCGTATGGGGCCTGGGGTGAGAAAACCATGTATGGGAAAAAAGTCTGGGGTATCATCCGTTCTTCATTTTTAATCGATGAAAAAGGCAGGGTCGACCAGGTGTGGTATAAAGTAAGTCCTGCCGATACGGTCCCCAAGGTATTGGAAACCTTGGTGAAAAAATAGTTCGGAATTGGAGAGAAATGATGTTGAAATGGTTTCGTTCGAAGGAAGACAATAATAAAGAAGAACCCCACCCCTATATTGATGCTCAGGACAGTTCAGCAGAAGAACCATCGTCCAGTGAAAATAAAAAGGGATTTTTTGCCCGGTTGAAGGACCGGCTGACCAAAACCCGGGAAACCCTGATCACCCGGGTGGATCGTCTGGTTCTGGGTAAAAAAGAGATTGATGATGATTTGCTCGATGAACTGGAGGAGATCCTGATTACCTCTGATCTGGGCGTCATGACCACCCAGGCCTTGATTGAATCGGTTCAACAGAAGGTCAAGCGGAAGGAATTGGATGATCCGGAGCGGCTGAAAGAATATCTGCAGCAGGAAATCCTCCACTTCCTGGCTGTCCCTAAAAAAGACCTCGATCTTTCGCAACAGCCGTTTATTATCCTGGTTATCGGGGTCAACGGGGTCGGGAAAACAACGACGATCGGCAAGCTGGCTCAGAAGTTCAGGAGTCAGGGACAAAAGGTTTTACTGGTGGCCGGGGACACCTTCCGGGCCGCCGCCGGGGAACAGTTGGAGATCTGGGCCGGACGGTCCGGGGCCGAGATCATCCGTCAGAAGGAAGGCTCCGATCCCTCGGCTGTCGTTTTCGATGCCCTGAAGGCGGCCCGTTCCAGGGCGATGGATGTGGTCCTGATCGATACGGCCGGGAGACTCCATACGCGGGTCAATCTGATGGAAGAGCTGAAGAAGATCCGCCGGGTGATCCAGAAAGAGATTCCGGAGGGTCCCCATCTCACCTGGCTGATCCTGGATGCCACTATGGGTCAGAACGCCATATCCCAGGCCCGCCTTTTTAATGAGGCCATGGAGATCGACGGGATCATTCTGACCAAATTGGATGGTACGGCCAAAGGCGGGATCATTGTGGGCATCTGTAATGAACTGAAGATCCCCATCGAGTTCATCGGCATCGGCGAAAAAGTGGATGACTTGCAGCCCTTTGATCCGGAGGAATTTGTCCGGGCGTTGTTTTAAAAAGATGTTTAGGGTTCAATGTTCAAGGTTTTAAGTTAAAACTCACTCCTCCCAAGTTTTGGGGGACAGCCTAAGGGTTTTTTTACCCTTGAACGTTGAACGCCTTTCTACCAACTCTCTTTCAACTGAATTTCCTTCTGATTGCCTAGGACCACCAAAAGAAATTTGTCGGGCCGGAGATAGACCCGGGCGACCCGCAGGACCTCTTCAAGGGTCACCTGAGCGATCAGACGGGGGTATTGCTCCGGAAAATCCAGACCCAGATCATAGAATTCCATGGCCCCCAGCAGACGGACCAGCTTGGCATTCGTATCCATTCTAAAGGGAAAACTTCCGATTAGGTAGGCTTTGGCTTCCTCCAACTCGGTTTGGGTCACGCCTTTTTCCAGAAATTGTTTCATTTCTTTAAAAATTTCAGAGAGGGCCTGGTTGGCATTTTGATTTTTGGTCTCCATGGCGATCTGGAAGGCCCCGGGATATTTTCGGGCGTCAAAGTGGCTGTAGATACCATAGGTCAGACCAAGGTTGTCCCGGATATTATCCATGAGACGGGAGACAAACCCTCCTCCCCCGAAGATATAATTCATGACCTGCAAGGCATAAAAATCCGGATTGGATCGGGCAATGCCCAGGTGCCCCCAAATGATATTGGCCTGGGTAATAGGTCGGTCTATTTTTTCAACAACAGGGCCGGTTAAAACCGTCGGTTTTTGAAGGGGGGGATCGGGGATGGGTCCGCTATTCCACCCTTTTAAAGACGCCTCAACCAGGCGAACACCTTCTTCGAGGCTGACCTGGCCAACCAGAAGAATCGTGGTATTGTTGGGCCGATAATAGGTTTGATGAAAGCCGAGGATATCCTCCCGGGAAATGGACGAAAGACCGGCCAGAGACCCTAGAGAAGGAAGGGCATAGGGATGAGCCCCGAATAGTTTTCCGGCAAAAGCCAGTTGGGCGACCTGTTTCGGTTCTTCTTCCAGACGCTTGAGTCGGGCCTTCAACTGGGCCACTTTGCGCTCGATCTCCGGGAGTGAAAATAAGGGGTTTAACAAAACGTCCGCCAGGACCTCCATTCCCAGGGATAAATCCTTTTTAAGGATCGCCAGGGAGACTACCGAATAGTCCGATTCGGCGAAGGCCGAGATAGAGCCGCCGACCGATTCAATCTGTTGTCTGATTTCCGTGGCCTCTCTCCGAGGGGTACCCTGGAGGAGGAGTTCGGCTGTTAGATTTGCCAGGCCGGGCAGCCTGGCTGGATCCTTCGTGGCCCCGGCCCCGAACATGACCTGAATATGGACGGTTGGGAGTTGGTTCCTTTCGGCCACAATAAGGGTCAACCCATTGGGCAGTTTTGTTTTTTGAGCTACAGGACCAGCCCAACCGGCGGAAGTCAATGATGCTAAAGCTAAAACGGCCAGAGCCATAAGTATTCCTATCTTGGGTTTCATTTGGAGTTCTTTCCGGGAGAGAGGGCCTTCTGCTGGTCCGGGCTGCTGGGAATCAAAAGGCCGATGGTCTTCTTTTGGCCCTCAAAATAGGTCTGATAGACCCTCAAGAGGTCTTCTGGGGTGACCGACCGGATTCCCGGGAGGTATTTTTCGAAATCCTTCCAGCTCCTCAAGGCCTGAAATTTCCCGAAATGTTTGCCCTGATTAAAAATGGAATCTTGAGAAAAGATGAAACCGGCTTCGATCTGGTTTTTGGCCTTTTCCATCTCTTCCCGGGTGGGGGGATTTTTCTTCCAATCCTCAAGCTCCTGAAAGAGCCTGGTTTCGAGCTGTTCCGGTGTCTGCCCGGGCATGGCCTGGGCATAAAAAAAGAAAAGGAAAGGATCCTTGGAAAGAAACGGATAATCGGCCCCGGCCGTCAAAGCCTTTTGCTCCAGATAAACCATTCTTTGGACCATTCGGGAACTCTTTCCTCCGGCCAGGATTTGGGACATGACCTCCAGGGCAAAGGAATCGGGGTGGGGATAAGAGGGAACGTGATAGGCCAAAAGGACATAAGGCAGCTGGGCCTCCGGACGGTGCAGAATGATTCGTTTGTCGGCTTCCTGGGGAGACTCTTTAAAAGCGGTGGCCGGGGGCTTAGGTCCCTGGGGAATTTGCCCAAAGGTCTTTTCGATCATCGGCATTAGGGTTTTTTTATCAATATCTCCGACAACAATCAAGACGGCATTGGCCGGTTGATAATAGGTCCGGTAAAAGGCCAGAAAGTCTTCCCTTTGGAGTCGTTCCAGATCTTCCATCCAACCGGTTACCGGCCAGCGATAGGGATGGGAGCGAAAGGCCGCGGAAACCACTTCTTCAAATAAGGAGGCCGAGGGATCATCTTTAACCCGTAACCGGCGTTCTTCCTGAACCACTTTTTTCTCAGTGGAAAATTTTTCTTCATCGACCTTTAGAGCGGTCATCCGATCGGACTCCAGTTCCAAGGCAACCAGCACCCGATCAGAGGCCAGATTCTCGTAATAGACCGTATGATCACGGCTGGTGAAGGCATTGTCCTGGCCGCCGTATTTTTGGATAGTCCGGGAATAGAGCTTGGGACCGACTTTTTCCGTCCCTCTAAACATGAGATGCTCAGTCAGGTGGGCCAGTCCTGACAGACCGTAGGGTTCGTTTCGGGAACCGACTTTATACCAGACCTGGATGGAGACAACCGGGGCCTTCTTATTGGTCACCAATAAGACCTCCAATCCATTCGAAAGACGGGTCTCAAAGACGTGATCCTTGGGCAGGGCCTGAAGTCGGGAAAAAGAGCCTAGAAGCAAAAAACTGAAAGATATGATCAGGACGATAAAAGTCATTCTATTCATGTTGACCCTTTATAAAGCTGTAGTTTGTTAAATCCCTCCCGACCTCCCTTTTTCCAAGGGAGGAGAAAGACTTCCCCTTTAGCAAAGGGGGAGTGAGGGGGATTTTGCCCATCAGATTGCCAATGAGATGGGATAGGTTTTTTTTCAAAGCCTTACCCTGTTGGGAAAATTATTATTATGCCGAAAATAGAATTTGAGGCCTTCCAAAGGTCCTGCGCTATTATCATCCCCCGTGGCGACTGGTCAGAGGAGCCTTTAGTGCCTAAAAAGTTTTACCCGAATAAGCCTATACTTGACAAGTTCTTTTTAAAAGTATATGTAAATACTAGGGGATAATTATTCAGGCCCTCAAAAAAGCAAATGAGGACGACAGGACTTTCAGGCCCTTCTCCCTGTTGGTCGAGTCTGCTTTCCGGAGAGGAAAAGAATGGCGCTGGAAAAGCAAGTGTGGGATATAATGGATCTGCAGTATGAAACCATCACTCCGGAGACGCCTTTAGCCGAGGCCTGCAGGGTCTTGGGCCTTTTCGGCAAGGAAAAACCGGGTATGCCGGGGCTGGTTGTTCAACGGTCTTCCGGGGAGTATCTGGGATTTCTGACGGTGAAGGATTGCCTGGGATATTTGAATGATCTTTATAAACAATCAAAAAAAGGGGACCGGGAAGAAGATTGGCTGGATAGACTTCGTGGGCACGACCCTGAAGAGACGCTGATAACGGTCAATGATGCCTTAGTCCACCTGGAGGTCTCCGTCAGCCCCAATCATAAAATGATCGATCTGCTCCAGGTCTTAGAGGATCTGGGGGTGGATTTTATCCCGGTAGCGGATGGGGAAAAAATTGTCGGGGTCGTTCGAAGCACGGCTATTCTGGCAGAGATCGCTCCGAAACCCCGTTATCAGGTTTATTGATCAAAAGAGGTCTAGAGCTCTCGGGAAATATGAGAGAATTAATTTTTTGAAAGGGTCCTTTCAGCGAACCATGGAACGATCTCACATTAATACCAAATATGATGAAGAGTTGAGTCTGCTCAAACATAAAATCCTCCAGATGGGGGAACTGGTGGAGCATAATATTGTTTCGGCCATCAGTTCGGTGATCAACCGGGATCCTGAATTAGCCAAGAGCATCATCGATTCCGATCATCAGGTCAATGAACTGGAAGTGGACACGGAAGAGATGTGTTTGCGGGTTATTGCCCTGCGTCAGCCGGCGGGCAGAGATTTACGTTTTATTTCCACGGCCATGAAAATCATTACCACCTTGGAACGGATGGGGGATCTGGCCACCAATATCTGCAAACGTTCCCTGGAAATGGTCGAAGAGCCGCGGACCGGTGTCTGTTTCCATCTGCCGATTATGGCCGAGGCCGCCGAAGACCTGGTTCATCGGGCTTTGAAGGCCTTTGTCAATGAAGATGTGGAATCGGCGCTGCAGGTCTGCCGGGATGATAGTTATGTCGATGATACCTATAAGAAGGTCATTGAAGAGCTCCTCAGTATGATGGGGGAAAAAACCCTGGCTGTGCGCCGGGCCATGCAGATCATGTTCGTGGCCAAGTCTCTGGAACGGATCGCCGATCACGCCGTGCATATGGCCGAGATGGTCGTCTTTATGGTCGTCGGAAAGATTATTCGTCATCAGGAAAAGACCCTGGATTATTTGGATGAAGAATTTCATGTGACTCGAGGTGCCAACATCTCCGGATCAAACCCCTGAAACATTTCTCCAGTCCTCCTCTTGGATGTCCAGAATAGACTTTTTAGATCTCTGGAACCGATTCCAGTTGCCGAAAGGGCAGGGTGTTTTGTTGAAGTGAGTGCCTGATAGTCGTCGCAAAAAAAATTGACAACAGAGTTCAAATATCGATAAGGTGAGGGGCAGGGAAAGGAGTCTGTCTATGGGTGAAGAAGTCTATATCGTCAGTGGAGTCAGGACCCCTTTAGGGTCTTTTAACGGGAGTTTGGGTCCCTTTACCGCCACGGAACTGGGGGCCATGGTCATCAGCGAGGCCCTCCGACGGGCGGGGGTGAATAAAGAGCAGGTGGATGAAGTTATCATGGGCAATGTCCTGCCGGCCGGTCTGGGGCAGAACCCGGCCCGCCAGGCCATGCTCAAGGCCGGTCTTCCCTATGAGGTGGGGGCCATAACGGTGAACAAGGTCTGCGGATCGGGCTTAAAGGCCGTTATGCTGGCGGCCCAGGCTATCGCTTTAAAGGATGCCGAAGTGGTGGTGGCCGGCGGTCTGGAAAATATGAGCCAGGCCCCTTTTTATCTGGAAAAGGCCCGGACCGGCTACCGTATGGGAAACGGCAGATTGATTGATTCCATGGATCATGACGGCCTCCGGGATATTAACAATGATTTCCTGATGGGAGTCAGTGCCGAATATTGTGCCGAAAAATATGGGGTTACCCGGGAGGATCAGGATACCTTTGCCTTTCAATCCTACCAGAAGGCCCTGAAGGCCAGGGCCGAAGGAAAATTTAAAGAGGAAATATTACCTATTTCCATCCCCCGTAAGGGTAAAGACCCCTTACTCTTTGATCAGGATGAAATTTTGAGGGAAACCAGTCTGGAGTCTTTGAAGGGCCTGAGAGCGGCCTTCAAAAAAGACGGCACGGTTACGGCCGGTAATGCGTCAAAGATCAGTGACGGGGCGGCCGCCATGGTTTTGATGTCCGGAACCAAAGTCAGGGAACTGAATCTGACACCCCTGGCCCGCGTGGGGGCCCAGGGCTCTTCCGGTTTAGATCCGAAATATGTTTTAGTGGCTCCGATTCTCTCCATCCCCAAGGTCCTGAAAAAGGCCGGTTTAACCATTCAGGATATAGACCTTCAAGAGGTCAATGAGGCCTTTTCTTCCTCCACGGTGGCGGTGATCAAAGAGTTAGGTCTGGATATGGATAAGGTGAATGTCCACGGCGGATCGGTGGCCTTGGGTCATCCCATCGGCGCCAGCGGTGCCCGGGTCCTGGTGACGCTGCTTTATGCGATGAAAGACCGGGGGGCCAAACGGGGAATGGCCTCTTTATGCCTGGGCGGCGGAGAAGCAGTGAGCTTAATAATCGAATCAGCACAATAAAGGTTTAAGGTCCAAGGTTCAAGGTAAAACCTTACACCGTACACCTTGTACCCTATACCTTATTTTTATAAGGAGGTTTTATGAAAGAAGTGGTGATTGTCAGTGCGGCCCGGACACCGGTGGGTCGTTTTGGTGGGACTTTAAAAGATACCCCGGCGGTGCAGCTTGGGGTTTTAGCTGTTAAAGAGGCCTTGAAGAGGGCGTCTGTGGCCCCGGAGATGGTCGATGAACTGATTTTCGGTAATGTGCTGCAGGCCGGTCTGGGTCAGAATCCGGCCCGGCAGGTGGTGATTCATGCCGGTCTGCCGAAAGAGGTCCCGGCCTTGACGATCAATAAAGTGTGCGCGTCCGGTCTGAAGGCCGTTATGCAGGCGGCCCAGGTGATCAAGGCCGAGGATGGGGATATCGTTGTGGCCGGCGGTATGGAAAATATGAGCCTGGCCCCTTATGCCCTGCGTCAGGCCCGCTGGGGGGCCCGGATGGGCAGTTCGGAGATGGTGGACCTGATGATTTACGACGGTCTACAGGACGTTTTCGGCCAGGTCCATATGGGCATCACCGCGGAGAACGTCTCCGCGCAATTCGGAATCTCCCGGGAAGACCAGGACAAGCTGGCCCTGCGCAGCCAGCAAAACGCCCAGAAGGCCCTGGCCGAAGGGCGCTTTAAAGATGAAATCGTCCCGGTACCCATTCCCCAAAAGAAAGGGGACCCGAAATTTTTTGATACGGATGAACATCCCCGGGCCACCACTTGGGAAGATTTGACCAAATTGAAACCGGCTTTCAAAAAAGACGGAACCGTCACCGCCGGGAATGCCTCGGGGATCAATGACGGAGGAGCGGCCCTGGTGGTTATGTCTTTAGACAAGGCGAAAGCCTTGGGCCTGACACCGATGGCCTTCATCCGGTCCTATGCCACGGCCGGGGTTGATCCTTCGATCATGGGGACCGGCCCTATTCCGGCCTCCCGCAAGGCCCTGGAAAAGGGCGGGCTGACGGTCAAGGACCTTGATCTGGTGGAAGCCAACGAGGCCTTTGCCGCCCAGGCTGAGGCCGTCAACCAGGCTATGGGCTGGGATCTGGAAAAGGTTAATGTTAATGGCGGGGCCATTGCCATCGGCCACCCGATCGGGGCCAGCGGGGCCAGGATTTTGATTTCCCTGCTCTATGAAATGATCAAAAGGGATTCGACCTTAGGGTTGGCCACGCTTTGTGTCGGCGGCGGCATGGGCGCGGCCTTGGTTTTGGAGAGAAAATAATAAAGGCGGGTGTAAGGTATAAGGTCCAAGGTAAAAACAAAAGAATTTGTATTCCTATATGGCCTCAACCCTCAACCCTTAAACCTTACACCGTATACCTTGTACCGTTTTTTTATGAAAGGAGCACCAATGTCATTTAATAATATTTTACTGGATATTCAAGAGGGGATTGCCACGATCAGCGTCAACCGCCCTAAGGCCCTCAATGCCCTCAATCCCGAGGTGATGGGTGAAATTGCCGAAGCCTTGAAACAGATTTCCGCCAATAAGGACGTCCGGGTGGCTGTCTTAACCGGGACCGGGGACAAGGCCTTTGTGGCCGGGGCCGATATCAGTGTTATGGCCAATCAGACACCTATGGAGGCCAAACGGTTTTCCGCCTCCGGTCAGGAAGTGCTTCTGACCATGGAGGCCATGGATATTCCGATTATTGCAGCAGTCAACGGCTTTGCCCTGGGCGGCGGAACGGAGATCGCCATGGCCTGCGATTTTATCTACGCCTCGGAAAAGGCCAAATTCGGCCAACCGGAAATCAATCTGGGAATCATCCCGGGGTTCGGCGGTACGCAGCGGCTGGCCCGTTTAGTCGGGAAAGGGTGGGCCAAGGAATTGTGCCTCACCGGCGAAATCATTTCCGCCCAACTGGCTAAGGAGATTGGTTTGGTCAATAAGGTTTTTCCGGCGGAAGAATTGATGGCTGAAACGATGAAGACCGCCAAGCTGATGGCCTCTAAAGGACGGGCGGCCCTTAGGGCCATCAAACAGGTCATGAATCGAGGCAATGATGTGGATCTGCGCAACGGCTGCGCCATGGAAGTGGATGCCTTTGCCATTGCCTTCACCAGCCCGGATGCCAAAGAAGGTTTGACCGCCTTTTTGGAAAAACGCAAACCCGAGTTCAAAGGGGAAATATAAAATAGTTACGGGTTGCGGGTTGCGAGTTACGGGTCACACCTTTATAAACCGTTGGTGGTTTCTCGCAACTCGCAACCCGTAACCCTCAACTCGCTAACGAGGAGAAACCATGGATTTCAACCTTACCGAAGAACAACAAATGGTTCGAGATATGGCCCGGAAGTTCGCCGAAGCCGAGATCAAACCGGTGGCCGCCCGGCTGGATGCCACCCACGAGCATCCGGCGGAAATTTGCCGAAAGCTGGCGGAGCTTAAATTCCTGGGCATCGCCGTGCCGGAAGAGTACGGCGGCGGCGGCATGGATTATGTCAGCTATGCCGTGGCCTTGATCGAGATCTCCAAGGCCTGCGCCTCCTGTGGGGTCATTATGTCGGTTAACAATTCCTTGTACTGTTATCCGGTCATGGCCTTTGGGACCCATGAACAGAAGATGAAATACCTCTATCCGGTGGCCAGCGGGGAAAAGCTGGGCTGCTTCGGCCTGACCGAGGCCGGGGCCGGGTCGGATCCGGCGCGGATGCGGACCACGGCGGTCTTAGACGGCGATGAATGGGTCATCAACGGAGAGAAAAAATTCATCACCAACGGAAACGTTGCCGGGTTTTGTGTCCTGGCGGCGGTGACCGAAAAAGGAAAAGGCTATAAAGGAATCAGTTCATTTGTCGTGGACTTGGAAAATACCCCTGGTTATTCCCTGGGACGGGTGGAGGAAAAACTGGGTATCAACGCCTCCGGTACGGCGGAGATGATTTTCGATAATGCGCGGATTCCCAAGGATGCCCTTTTGGGAAAACCGGGCGAGGGTTTTAAGCAGATGCTCATGACCCTGGACGGTGGCCGCATCGGGATTGCCTCCCAGGCCCTAGGGATCGGCCGGGCGGTATTGGAAGAATCCATTGACTATGCCAAGGTCCGCGAGCAATTTGGAAAGCCCATAGCCAGTCTTCAAGCCATTCAATGGAAACTGGCCGATATGGCCACCCAATTGGATGCCGCCGAGTTGTTGACCCTGCGGGCGGCCTGGATGGAAGATAACCATCTTCACTATGAGAAGGCGGCGGCCATGGCCAAGCTTTATGCTTCCGATACGGCCATGCAGGCGGCCATTGAAGGCGTCCAGGTCCTGGGCGGCTACGGTTATTGTAAAGAATATCCCATGGAACGCCATATGCGGGATGCCAAGATTACTCAGATCTACGAAGGCACCAACGAGATTATGCGTTTAGTTATTGCCAATAATATTTTGAAAGGAAAATAGGCTTAAGGCGTAAGGCACAAGGCACAAGGAGGAAATTCATTCTCGCCTTGTGCCTTGTGCCCCGAGCCCTGTGCCAGTAGGATAGGAAAATTATGAATTTCGAACTCACCGATGAACAGAAGATGATCCAGAAGATGTGCCGGGATTTCGCCCGCACGGAGCTGGCCCCGCAGGCGGCCAAACTGGATGAAACCAAAGACCGTTCGATATTGAAGGCCAATCTTAAAAAGATGGCTGAATTGGGATTTATGGGGATGAATATCCCCGAGGCCTATGGCGGGATCGAGGTCGGGGCCGTAGCCAACAGTCTGGCTATGACCGAGATCGGGGCCGGCTGTGCGGCCACGGCCGCGACCATGTCAGTCACCAGCATGGTGGCGGAAGTGATCTTTGAATTCGGGACGGAAGAGGCCAAAAAAAAATATATCCCCCGCATCTGTTCCGGTGAGTATCCGGCCGGGGCCTTCGGGCTGACCGAATCGGGGGCCGGATCGGACCCGGCGGGCATGAAGACCGCGGCGGTCCTGGACGGGAATGAATGGGTTCTGAACGGCCAGAAGATTTTTATCACCAGTGCCGAGTATGCCGGGGTGGTCGTGGTCTGGGCAGTGACCAACAAAAATGCCCCTAAAGGCCGGGGCATCAGCGCCTTTGTGGTCGAGCAGGGGACCCCCGGATACATTGTCGGGGCCGACGAAAAAAAGATGGGCCAGAAAGGCTCCAGCACCAATCAGCTTATTTTTGAAGACTGCCGTATCCCCCAAGAGAATCTCTTAGGTTCGGTGGATGACGGTTTTCGGATCGCCTTGATGGAACTGTCGGGCGGCCGCATCGGCATCGGGTCAATGGCCATCGGCATCGGCCGGGCGGCCATGGATTTTGCCGTGGACTATTCCAAGGGCCGGGAACAGTTCGGCCAGCCCATCTCCCAGTTTCAGGCCATCCAATGGATGATTGCCGATGCCTACACTGAACTGGACGCCGCCCAGTTGCTGGTTCTCCGGGCCGCCTTCCTCAAGGAAACGGGGAAGCCTTTTATGCGCGAGGCCTCCATGGGAAAGGTCATGGCCTCGGAAGCGGCCAACCGGGCCTGCTATAAGGCCATTCAAATCCTGGGCGGCTACGGCTATACGGCCGATTACCCGGTGGAACGTCTGGCCCGTGACGTGCGGGTCACCACCCTTTATGAGGGGACCTCCGAAATTCAGCGTCTGGTTATCGCCAGAGATCTTTTGGGGACGGATTAAATGAATGACCAAGGCCAAAGGGGCATGATCCAGGTATATACGGGGGAGGGCAAGGGAAAGACAACGGCTGCTCTAGGTTTAGCCTTTCGTGCCGTTGGTCATGGACGCAAAGTATATATCATCCAGTTTCTTAAAGGCCCTCAATTAACCGGAGAGCTCTTATCGGCTCAGAAATTGGAACCTTTATTGACCATAAAACCCATGGGACGGGCCGGGTTTACCAACCTGGCCAATCCGGGTATTCAGGATCGGGAACTGGCTCAAAAGGCCCTGGACCACGCCTGGCAGTTGATACGCTATGAAGTCTGTGATATCCTGATCCTGGATGAGGTGAATATTGCCGCAGCCTATAACCTGATCAAGGTTCAGGAGTTGCTGGATTTGATGGATGCCAAACCCCGGGGAATGGAGTTGATCCTCACCGGACGCTATGCCCTGCCCGACATTATTGAAAAGGCCGATCTGGTCTCGGAAATCAAGAATCTGAAACACTATTACGATCAAGGAATACCGGACCGCATCAGTACCGAACGTTGAGCGAATCCGGTCTTTTTTCATCACAGACAAAGTCCCAGTACCGTTTTATGTATCCAACACCCTTCCCTATATGAGGTCTGCCGATGATCTTGGATTGGCGCAATGAACTGACCAGAGAAGGCTCCAAGGTTACCCTTTCCGGGCTGCAAATCGCCATGCATTGCCATCATTACAACATCAATCTGCAGAAAATGCTGGAAGACCATATGGGGGAGGCCGGTGTGGATTTGATGGTCCAGGCGGCTGAAAAGGCCAGTTATTACGGATTCCACTCCCTTGTCGAGCAGTTAGATCGACTGCGGACCATTAAATCGAAATTGGAACTCTTCTCCACCCTCTATCAGACCTGCGGCCTGGGTATTATCCATTTTGAAAAAGTCGGACCGAAGGGGGGACGAATCGTCAGTATTTCCAGCCACCACGTTGTCGGCTGGCTGGCTAAACACGGCCGCCGGGATACGCCGGGTTGTCATTTTACCAGAGGCTGGATCGCCGGGGTGATGGAAGTGATCTACGACCGTCCTCTGGGTTATTATCTCGTTGAAGAAAAACAGTGCAAGACCAGCGGCGGGACACAGTGCCAGTTTATCGTCCGGGAGCAAAACCGTGCCCATTGACGGAATAAAAATCGTACAAGCCGTCATGGAAGGGAGCCGCATTCGTGATGCCAAAGGCATCATCCCGACCTTCGGCGTTTACCTCTCTCTGTCTTTTGTCGATTATTACAACCAGCTCTCTTTTCAGTTTGAGAAGGAATGGGGAGAACAAGAAGGGAATAAGGCCGCTTCTCTCTTGGTCCGGGCGGCCCAGCAGTGCGGCTATGCCACTTTTCAGGGCATACGCAACTCCTGGGAATGGGAGGAACTGGTTCAACCGATGATTGAAAAACATGAGGACCAGATCTTCGGATTTACGGCCATCGCCGAGGCCTTCGGCTGGGGCGGACTGACGGTTGCCCGAATTCTTCCGGATCAAGAATTGGTCCTGCAGGTGACCGATTCTTATGAAGCCTCCGGGTTCCTGGCCCAATTCGGCAGGGCTGAAACCGGTAAATGCTATATGCTGCAAGGCGTCACCTCGGCATTCATGGATCTCCTTTATGGAGAAGAGTATCCCGACGGGTGTTGCACGTTTCAGACCAGGGAAACCTGCTGCCGGGCTAAGGGAGACCCCTATTGTGAGTTCGTGGCCAATAAAGTATTTGAATAAAAACCAGGCCCCATCCGTCCCAACGCACGGGCACTGCTGGGAATTCCTCTCCTGTTCCAAAGTCCTCTGCCCGGCCTACGGTAAAGAAGACTCCCGGTGCTGGTTTTTGTCCCATACCCATTGTGTCGACCATGCCGGGCAGGATTACTTTGAGAAACTTTCAATCTGTTTGACCTGCCCCTATTTCCAGGACCAGGCGGACCGGGATCCCAGGGGGTGGAATGTCTTTGTCGCCGACCAGCTCCGACAGCAGAATTTTAAAGTCCTGGAACAGATTTATCAAAAAGAAGGGAGCTTTGTTGAAATCCTGAATCGAATCCCTGACGGGTTATTCACCACGGACCGGGAATTCCGGATCACCTATTTTAATCCGGTGGCCGAAAAGATCACCGGGTTCTCGGCCTATGACGCCGTGGGGATGTATTGCAAAGATGTTTTTAAAAATCCGATCTGCGAATATGACTGTGCCTTAAAAATGGCGGTGAAGCTCGGTTCCATGATCCACAACCGGGAATACACCATTACCAATATTGACGGGAAACGTTTGCCGATCATTTGTTCCACCTCAGTTTTCCTTGATGCCCAGGGACAAATTACCGGGGGAATCGAGATCTTTAAGGATATCTCGGAATTGAAACGGCTGGAAGATGAGATCGTACGACGGGAAAAGAAATACAGCCGCATTTTTGAAGGCAGCCATGATATGATCTACCTCACCAACCGGGAGGGGATTCTTCTGGACGTCAATCAAGCCGGGGTGGATATGCTGGGGTATGAGAGTAAGGAGGCCCTTTTGGCGATTGGCAAAGTCACCGGCCTCTATAACAAAACCGAGGACCGAAATCGATTCCTGGAGCTGGTCACCCAGGAAGGGTATGTCAAAGACTTCGAACTGGAATTAAAGAGAAGGGATCGTCTGCCGGTTCATGTCTTGATTTCCAGCCGACGTTACGATAATCCGGAAACCGGTGATGTGGAATTTGAAGGGATTATCAAGGATATTACGCTGCGGAAGGAAGCCGAGGAGTCCTTAAAACGCAGAAATATTGAACTCTCCCTGTTGAATCAGACGGCCGTAGCCCTTAATCACTCCCAGGATTTGAAACAGATTTTAAGGGAAACCCTGAACAGTATTCTGCAGGTCCTGGGACTAAAAAAAGGAGGGGTCTTCCTGATCGATCCGGAGAAAAAAACCGCTGTGCTCCAGGTCTGGTTTCGTTTACCGGCCCCCGACCTGGAGAGCCCCGCTTCTCTCATCTTTAAAGACAGTCTCCTCAAAAAATATTTACTGGAACAGGGAGTCACATTACCCCCCAGACCCATGTTCCCGGGGTTTAAGGTGACTTACACCGCTAAGGGGGGGAAAAAAGTGCCCTGGTTGACCTGTTTTCTGATCACCTTCAAAGGAAGAGGTGTGGGGTTTTTTGCCCTGGACCTTCCTCCCCACCGGACCTTGACCGCCCATGAAATCCATCTATTGGGATCCTTGAGCCATTTTCTGGGAGGCGGTATCGAAAATGCCAGGCTTATGAAAACCATTCGCCGTCACCGTCAGGAGTTGCGGCGATTGACCGAAAAACTGTTCCAGACCCAGGAAGAGGAACGACGCCGCATTGCCCGGGAACTCCATGATGAGGCCGGGCAGGCCCTGACGGCCGTCAAGCTGGGGCTGGATCGGTTGGAAGAGGCCCTGCCCGGGAAGTATCCGCTTCTACAGGGGCAGGTTCAGGAGATCCGCAAAATGCTCCTGGCTACCTCCTCTGAGATCCGTCGCCTTTCTGTTCGTCTCCATCCCACTTTATTAAGCGATCTGGGGCTGGAGCCGGCCCTGGATCTGTACCTGAAAGGGGTGACCAGTCATTCCCCTTTGCTGATCAACTTCCGGATGGTGGGTTTTGACCGCCGTCTGGATCCGGATATTGAAACCGTCCTCTATCGCTTCAGCCAGGAGGCCTTGAACAATACCCTTAAACATGCCCAGGCCAGGCATTTCAGCCTGTCGATCATTAAAAGCTATCCCAAGATTATCTTTCTGGCCGAAGATGACGGGGTGGGATTCAACGGGCAGATCGGGAGGGGCAATACCTGCCTCGGTTTACTGGGAATGAGGGAGAGGACCTCACTTCTGGAAGGGAATTTCCAATTAAAGAGCCGCAAAGGGGAGGGGACAAAAATTAGAATCGAAATCCCCCTCAAGGAATCACAGGACTATGGATTCACCCATTAAAATCCTCATCGCCGAAGATCATACCATCGTTCGGCAAGGTCTGGCCCGGTTATTGGAAGATCAACCCGGGTTCATGGTCGTCGGTGAAGCGGTGAACGGCCGGATGGCTATTGATAAGGCCCTGGAGCTGGCCCCGGATGTCATTATCATGGATATTGCCATGCCCATGCTCAACGGCATCGAAGCCGCCCGGAGAATCCGTCGTTACCTTCCCAATACCCGAATCATCATCTTATCCATGTACGCCCAGGAACATTACATTAACGAACTTCTGGAGGCCGGAATTTCAGGATATCTGTTGAAGGAGTCGAGCGGCCGGGACATCATTATGGCCATTCAGGCGGCCATGAAAGGGGAGACCTTTTTAAGTCCCTCCATCTCCAAGCTCTTGGTCAATCGCTATCTTTCTCTTCGTAAAAGTTCTCCAAAAGAAGAACGATTCAATCAGCTTTCAAATCGGGAACGGGAGATCTTCCAGCTCATCGCCGAAGGGCATTCTACGAAAAAAATTGCCCAGTTGCTCTGCATTAGTATCAGTACGGTTAAAACCCATCGACAAAAGATATTAGATAAGCTTGAAATCGAGTCTCCGGCCCAACTGGTTCAATACGCCATCCTGCTGGGATTGGTGGAGCCGGAAGGGTGGAACAATAAAGCTTTCGAGTAAAAAAGTTAAATGATTTAGATTTGTTACTCTAATCCAGGGACCGATCGTCCCACTCCTCTCCACATCCCTCTGTGGGTCCGGAAAAAAATCAACCCTCTGTGGGTCCGGAAAAAAAACAACCCTCTGTGGGTCCGGAAAAAAAACCTCCCTCTGTGGGTCCGGAAAAAAATCATCCCAGTTTTTGATAAAATCATCCTTTAGACGATTACCCTTGACCTTCTCTTGTGGTAGATATCGAACTCTTGCTCTCGAACGGGGGACAGTTTAGGTCAAGGCCCTGCAGGCAGGGATATCCAGGCATTACCCCTCTCTGGTGTTAGAAAAATGAGAGAGGGGTGTTTTGGATTGGGAAAGGGGGTGGAACGGGGGAAAGGTTCGGAAGGAGTCATTGAGATATCATCAGGTCAATACGTCAACACTTTCATTGAAGGAGGAACAAATGTCCAAACAGAATTTAATCGATGCTTATCGGGGGAAAAGGCCGGCTGCAGTTCCTTGGGTACCGTACGCCGGTGTTCATAGCGCCTTTCTGATTAATGAACCAGCCGATAAATTCTTAAAAGATCCCCAGCTCTTGGCCAAAGGCGTGGTTAACGCCGCCAAGAGATATCATGCCGACGGGGTCCCGTTGTTATTCGATCTCTCCGTCGAGGCCAATGCAGTAGGGTGCGAGCTGAAATGGTGGCCCGATAATGTCCCCTCCGTGACCAATCATCCCCTGTCCGATAAAAGTCTGGCTGAATCGGGGTTGAAACTTCCAACGAAAGATTCCGGAAGGTGGCCGACCATCTTTGAAGGGGCCAAGCTCGCCAAACCCCAATTGGACGAAATGGACTGCGTGATGATGGGTCTTCTCTGTGGTCCTTTGACCTTAGCCTCTCACTTGGCCGGTGTGCGTATTTTTACCGACGTCTACAAAAACAAGGCCAAAGCTCATGAAATCATCAAGTTTGCCGGAGAAGTGGGGGCCGTTTCAGCACAGTTTTATGCCGAGATGGGCTGCGATATCATTGCCATTGTTGATCCGGTGGCTTCTCAGATTAAACCGGAGACCTTCCGGGAATTCGTCACTCCCAACTCCCAGCCGGCTATTAAAGTCATCCATGATGCCGGAAAAACCTCTTCCTTCTTCATTTGCGGGGATTGCACTAAGGTCCTGGAAGAGGTTTGTACTATAGGGACCCATGGTTTTGCCATTGACGAACAACTGAATCTCCTCTGGGTCCGGGATATGGCCCTCAAACACGGCGTCGGTTTCGGCGGAAATCTTAAATTGACCCTGGCTTTAAGTCTGGGATTATTATCGCCCCGGGAAGATGCCATCGTCAGTTTAGCCTCCGGAGGGGCCACAGGCTATACCTTCGCCCCTGGCTGAGACATGCCTTACGATGTTCCGGTGGAACATATGGATCAAGCCTATGAAGCCAAAGCCTGGTTTGAACAATATTATTCTAAATATCCTGAAAAATGGTAGAACAGGATAGACCCAAAGGAGGAAAACTATGGGAGATAAAATTACAATTTCTGTTCTCACCTTGGACAGCATTCAGTGTGCGGCCTGCGGATATATGATGGAATCCATTGCCGCCCTTCCCAAGGATGTCCAGGACATGATTCAATATCAGGAATGGTCGATCAAGAATAAAGAAGGTATCGGGAAATTCATTGAAATGAAAGGCCGGGTCCTGCCGACCATTTGCATCGAAAATGATCTGGTTTTTGAAAGTATCATCCCTCAATATGAAGAACTGATTGATGAGATGGCCAAAAGGGCCCCTACACCACAGATGGCCGAACGGATTAAATCCCTGCGCGACCATGGTTTTGAATTCGATAAAATCCAGGAAAATCTGGCTAAGGCCGGGGCCGGCGCCAAGACTCGCACCGACTCCTGATCAATAATTTCATTGATATTCATCTGTCGTTCGGAGTGTGCGGAAACCTTAACTCCCCACCCAATCCTCCCCTCTCCGGGGCCTTGGCTCTCCGAGCCGGAGGTCGAGAGAGGGTGAGGGTGCGGGATGGGGCATGGGTTCACACTTCGTGAAACCGTAAAAGACATAAAAAATAAGATTGCCATAAACTCGAAGGGCGCTCAACGTTGTTCGAGAATAAATATGAATAAGGATAGGTGATGCTCATGTTTACTTTTGCAACGGAACAAAAAATTTGCTCTATTGGAGGGATTTCCTTCGGCGGGCAACCGGGACAATATGCCACGGTGCTCTGTCCCTCTATTTTTCAAAAGGGGGATAAGGTCTTTGAAGGGGCCAAGCGAAAAGATGGTTTCAACGAATCACGAGGAAAGGAGATGTTAAAATCCTGTGAGGAGTTGGTTGCCCAAACCGGGGTGAAATGCATGCCGGATATCGTGGCCAATACGGGCGCGGAATTCCGAGAATATATCGATTTTGTCAGCACCAATTGTTCCCTTCCTTTCTGCATCGATGCCTGGGTCATGAAACCCAAACTGGAAGGGGCCAAATACTGTGCTGAAAAAGGATTATTGGACCGTGTCTTTTATAACAGTCTGACCGTCTGGGAAAAAGACCTGGAAACGGAAATCAGAGAGATCTATCAAATCGGCATCAAACATGTCCTCTTGGTGGCTTTCGACCAGGCGGACCAGATGCCCACGGGCCGGATTACCGGAACGCAGCGGATCTTGGAGGCCATCGAAAAAGTGGGCGCCAAATTTGAGAGCATTTTTGTCGATACCTCGGTGATGAACGGACCGGCAACGGCCTTATGCGGTTTGGCCAACAAACTGATCAAGGAAAAATGGGGCTACCCCACAGCCAGCGCTCCCAGCAACGGCTCCTATATGTGGGGTAAAGCCCGGGAACTGTGGGGCTTCAAGGGGTGGTCGGCTGCCGATGCCGCCCTGGAAAGTCTTTCGGCTTTTTATTACCATGATATGGTTTTTTCCGGTCCCATGGCCGGTTCAATCCGGATTTTTCCGGCCGTGGCCATGGCAGATGCCTTCCTGGCCACAGCGGTCTATTCCGAAACCAAACGCTGGCCGGTGGAAGCGGATCATCCTCTCTTTAAACTGTTCCCTGAATTTGTGGAGCAACTCAAATCCCTTGGATAATAAAAGTCTTCATCCCTTGGGATGATGGAGACCATATTTTTATTGCACCTGAAAGGAGTATGAATGACGACATTAACACCACGAGAACGAGTGATGCGGACCTTCCGGCGGGAACCGATCGATACCATCGCCTTTTTCAGCGGCATGGGCATGGTGGTCAAGCAGGCTATCCAAAAACTCGGTTATAAATTCCCGCAGGTCCATAAGGATCCGGAAAAATTAGCCCTGTCGGCCATTGAATCGAGCCGGATATTCGGTTTTGATTCGGTGGTCATCCCTTATGATATGTGTATGGAATCCGAAGCCGTCGGCAATTCCATCTCGCTTTATGAGAATTCCGAAGATATCCTTTATCCGACTATTCCGGAAAAGAAGTGGAAAAGTATGGATGAGGTCAATATCCCCTCTAATATCATGGAACTGGGACGCCTGTCCTTTCTTCCCAGGACCATCAAAATGATCAAAGAAGCGGCCCCGGAATTGCCGATCGGGGTTTGGCAATTGGGTCCCTTTACCCAAGCCGGCCAGATGCTGGAATTGGATATTTTATTAAAAGGTGTTTTCAAACAAAAAGCCCAGGTAGAGGCCACTCTGGATAAGCTGACGGATATGGCCATTACCATCGGGCAGAGCCTGCAGGCCGCCGGCGCCGACTATATCACCCTCCGGGAAATGGGTACGGGGACCGATCTCATCAGTCCTCGAACCTGGCGAGAGATGATTCAGCCGCGGATGCGGAAGATCCTGGCTGCCTGGAAATCCCCTAAAATCTTGCATATCTGCGGGGCCACGGATTTGATCATTGAAATGATGGCCGATTGCGGCGCCGATGCCGTGAGCGTCGATATCAAGAACAACCTGGTGGAATCGCGAAAAAAACTGGGGGATAAGATACTTATCTTCGGAAATTTTGATGTCTTCGCCCTGCCCTGTAAAGAAGAGACCACGGTGGAACAGGCCGTGGAAGGCATCAAAAAGAATATTGACGGAGGGGTGGATGCCGTGTGGCCCGGCTGCGATCTCTGGCCGGACATCAAAGAGGAAAACATGCGGGCCATTGTCCAGACGGCGCGGGAATACGGTAAAAAACCCACCGCCTGTGTGGGCAGGTTATAAAAGGCCTTTTCGGTCACCATCCCAAACGGCGCCGCCATGCCCCGGGTGATGCCCGGCAGACGATACCGGAGGGGGTTAATTATAGATAAGGAGGATGTGTTCAATGGCAAGTAAAGAAGAACTATTGGAACAGTTGAAAGACGGTGTTATCAATTACCAGGAAGATCAGGTCAAAGAGGCTTCCCAGGCCTGGCTGGATGGAAACTATCAGCCCCTGGAGGGGATCATGGACGGTCTGGCTGCCGGGATGGAAGTGGTAGGCCAGTTGTATGAGGCGAATGAGTATTTCGTCCCGGAAGTTCTCATGTGCGCGGATGCCCTGTATGCCGGCCTGGATATCTTGCGGCCCCATGTGCCCAAAGCGGACGACGTCATGAAGGCCCAGGTGGTTATCGGCAGCATCCAGGGCGATGTGCATGACATCGGCAAGAATCTGGTGAAGATGATGTTCGACGTGGCCGGCTGGGAAGTCCACGACCTGGGCCGCGACGTCCCTCTGGAAAAATTCGTCGAAGAACAGATGCGGACCGACTCGGAGGTCGTAGCCATGTCGGCCATGATGACCACCACTATGCTGGGGATGAAGAAGGTCATCAAGATGATCAAGGATAAGAACCCCAACGTGGCCATCATGCTCGGTGGGGCGCCGGTGACCAAAGATGTGGCCAATCTCTTCGGGGCCGACGGCTATGCCGAATCAGCGGGTAATGCCGTGGCCGAAGGAATCAAGATGATCGCCCGGTTGCGGGAGATGCAAAAGAAATAGAAGTCGCTTTTTTTGATCCTCTTCCGAAGACGGGGCGGTGGTCCTTTTGGGAAAGAATAATCCTCTCCCTGAAATAGGGGGAAGCAGGTTCGGGCCTTTTCCCCCTCCGCCTCCTTCTTAAAAGGGAAAGGATTGGTCTTACTTTATCAGGGAAAGGAATGGTACGAATGGAGAAAGCTAAACTTATTTTCCAACCCTCTGGCAGGCGGGGAGAAGTCGAGAAAGGGATGACGATTATTGAGGCCTCCAGGCGGGTAGGTGTAGATATTGAAGCCCTCTGCGGTGAGAAAAAGGTCTGCGGTAAATGTAAAGTGCGGATCGAAGAAGGGTTCTATGAAAAATACGGCATCCAGTCCACCATGGGCCACACCAGCCCCTGGCAGGAGGAAGAAGAAAAATTCATCAACGAAGAACAGAAAAACCTCGGCTACCGGCTGGGCTGTGTGGCCAAAGTGGAAGGGGATCTGTTGATCTTCGTTCCCGAGGAATCACGGGCCGGGAAACAGGTGGTCAGCAAGGCTGCCCGGGATATACATATCGACTGGAATCCTGCTGTAAAAACCTATTACGTTGAAGTCGTGGAACCGACTTTTGAGCATCCTACCGGGGATTTTGAACGGATCCAGGATGAACTGAATCGTCAATACGGACTCAAAGACCTGTCCATCGATTACTGGACCTTGAAGAAATTACCGGCTCGGCTTCGGGACCAAAAACGATGGGCTTTGACCGTTTCGGTCTGGATGGATAAGGAGATCATCCGGGTTCAGGGAGGCAAATCAGAGAGAGATAATTACGGCCTGGCGGTGGATATCGGCACCACCACCGTGGCCGCCTATTTTTGCAACCTGCGGACCATGGAGGTCCTCGAAACCGTCTCGATGATGAATCCCCAATGCAAATACGGGGAAGACGTCATGAGCCGCATCACCTATCATATGATGAATGATGACGGACTGGAGCGGATGAGTCATGATATGATCGACGGCCTGAACACCTTGGTCAAACAGGCCGTGGAGTCCACCTATCCGCCGAAGAAGAAAAAGAAGGTCAAAGAAGACGAGAAGGTGGTTGAAATCTGGGAAGAAGTGACCGAAGAAGGGAAAACCTATTTGCGCCTCGAACCGAAGGATATCGTCGATATGACCATTGTCTGCAATACGGCCATGCATCATATCCTCCTGAAACTCGATCCGGAGTTCGTCGGACTGGCCCCCTTTCCTCCGGTCGTCCACCGCAGCCTGGATATCAAAGCCCGGGATTTAAAAATCGGGATCAATGAATCGGCTTATATCCATATCCTCCCCAATGAGGCCGGGTTCGTAGGGGCCGATAATGTGGGGGTCTTGATCGCCGAAGAACCGTATAAAAGCGATGAAATACAATTGATCATCGACATCGGAACCAATGGGGAACTGGTTCTGGGGAATAAGGAAAAGCTGATTTCTTCTTCCTGCGCTACCGGCCCGGCCCTGGAAGGGGCCCAGTTGGCCTACGGGATGAGAGCCGCACCCGGCGCCATTGAGCGGATCAAGATCGATCCTGAGACCCATGAGGTGGATTATAAAGTCATCGGCCGGGATGCCTGGCGGAGTTTTTCCAAACCGGAGGAAATGAAAACCAAAGGGATCTGCGGGTCCGGGATTCTGGATGTGCTGGCCGAACTCTACAGTTCGGGGGTCATCATGAAAAGCGGGGTCTTCAGCAAGACCCAGAAATCGAACCGCTTCCGCCGGAACCCGAATACCAAGCAGCCGGAATTCGTCATTGCCTGGGCCGATGAGACCAGCATCGAAAAGGATGTGGTGATCACCCAAAAAGACGTCCGCCAGATCCAACTGGCCAAAGGGGCCTTATACACCGGATGCAAACTGATGATGCGCCGCATGAATATTGAGAAGGTCGATGTGGTCAAGATCGCCGGGGCCTTCGGAACCCATGTGGACCGGACCAAGGCCTTAACCATGGGGCTGTTCCCGGACTGTGCCATCGATAAGATCATGTCGGTGGGGAATGCCGCCGGGGACGGGGCCCGGGCCGCCCTCTTGAACCGCGAAAAACGGGTGGAGGCCAATTGGGTTTCCCGTAATGTGGAGTATATCGAATTGACCGTGGAACAGGATTTTCAGACCCAATTTATGGAGTCCATGCAGATCCCCCATATGAAGGACGAGTTCCCTCATCTGGAGGATGTGGTGGCCCCTGAAATCCTGCATCAGAAATAAGGAGAATCGATCCGTGACCGAACAAACGGCGGTCTCTTCGCCTGTCATCCGGGTCGCCGTTGATTCGGGTATTTGCGGGTTCCATTGTCTGGTCGAGGCCTGGGAGAAGGAAAGAAGAAAGGTGTTGATCCGTATCACCGGCTCGGAGTGTCAACAGATTCAACGTCTGGCTGAATGTGTTCAGGACCTGAGTCTGAAAGAACTTTTTGCGCCGGTCAGTAAAAACCGGATCTTTTCTTCGGCCCAGGCCTGCGGCTGCCACCCCTCCTGTCCGGTACCGGTGGCGGTGCTCAAGGCCGTAGAAGTGGCTATGGGTATGGCCTTGCCCAAGGATGCGGTGATTCGCTTTCAAAGGGATGAAAAGGCGGATTGATGGCGGCGGATCATGAAGATCGACAAGGGGCTGCAGATGATCCATCCTGTCGGGTCATCCTGATCAGCGGGTTTTTAGGGGCCGGGAAGACCACTTTGCTTGGTCATATTCTTCAGTGGCCCGGAGATCTTTCCCGTACAGCCCTGCTGGTCAATGAATTCGGGAAGGTGGGGATCGACGGGGAACTGCTCCAGGGATTCCAAACCCCCATGGTGGAATTGACCAACGGCTGTATCTGCTGTTCCCTGCAAGGGGAAATGGTCAAGGCCGTCGAAGAAATCCTGACCCGTTTCCCGATTACCCGCCTGCTGATCGAGGCCACCGGTCTGGCTGATCCCTTCGATCTGCTGGCCTTCCTGCGGAGCTCCGCCTGCTCCTCCCGTTTTTCCGAAGTCAAGGTGATTACCGTCCAGGATGCCGACTTCTGGGAAGGCCGGGACTACTTCGGCCCCATTTTTTTTAATCAGATCAAGGCGGCGGATCTGCTGTTATTCAATAAAATCGACCTGCTTCCTCCGGAAGATATTCCACAATGTCTGGAAGAGATCCGCGAGATCAATCCCACCTGTGCCATAGTCCCCACGGTTCATTGCCGAATCGACCCGGAAATGATCCTCACCCCGGCATTGGATTCCGAAAGCCTAACGACGACCGTTCATTGGCCATCTTTGCAGACCCTGCACGGCTCGGCGGATCAGATGGGCTATGTCTCCTTTGCCTTCGAAGAAGAACGCCCTTTGGAATCGGAATGTTTCCGTCGTTTTATAGAGACTGTTCCGCCGACCCTGTACCGGATCAAAGGGTTCGCCCTTTTGCAGGGAAAACGGTTTTTCCTGAATCATGTGGGCGGGAAGACCGAATGGAAAGAGCTGGACCAACCGGGGCCGACTAAACTGGCCTTTGTGGGCTGGCAGGTGAATGAAGAGGAGATAATGGAGCGATTGCAATCCTGTCTTACCGGGTGAACCATGAAGAAAAAACTGTTGCTCGAGGTTATTTATAAGGCCGATTACTGCCTGCCCTGCGTCTATATGGACAAGGCCGTCCTCGACATCCTGCCTCAGTATGAAGGGGTGCTGGATTATCAGCGGGTCTGTTTTATGGAAAATGACGAGGCGGCCGAACGATTTATGGATCTTTCCAAAAAAATCTATGGTATTGAGAAAGTGAATAATCTGGAACAGGTGGCCCCTGTCCCTTCCCTATTTATCGAGGGGGAGATGATTTTTGATATCATCCCGCCCCGCTTTGAGCTGGAAGAGGCCATTGAACAGGCCCTGATAAAATACGGTATTTCGAAGGTGATGCATTAGCTGCCCCTCAGGTACCTAAGCATAAAACTCTACGCACATTGGATAGAATTTTGGTATCATTTTAGCTTTTTGAAAAATGAAACCAGGATAACGGAATGTTTGCCAATACTGTTCATCTTGGACACTGGGGGTCTTGTTTTTGAAGTTGTCCACCATGACTCCGGAGCTTTTTTGCCGGGCCAATAGTCAGCATTGCTTCAAAAACAGGCCTACACCCAAGAGGAAAACGGGCTCAGGAGATTGCCCTGCTTCCAATTAATTTAGCGATTGGGGCCGGATTACCCCACGGGGTAA
>Ga0233425_10002604_pt1 | contig 34915 bp, 31 predicted proteins | sample Watercolumn_Towu_2_FD_181712 | JGI IMG/M metagenome (GOLD analysis project Ga0233425, IMG submission 181712) | Freshwater microbial communities from Lake Towuti, South Sulawesi, Indonesia - Watercolumn_Towuti2014_140_MG | ecosystem: Environmental > Aquatic > Freshwater > Lake | place...
CGCTCCGTCGGCGCCAAGGCCCCAGAGCGACGTGCGCCCGCACGCGACGACCTTCGCGCCGCGCGCGAGGCCCTTGATGACGTCGGTGCCGCGGTTGAAGCCGCCGTCCACCACGATCTCCGCGAGCCCGCCCACGACTTCCGCGATCGCCGGCAGCGCGTCGATCGTCGCCTGCGTCTGGTCGAGCTGACGGCCGCCGTGATTCGAGACCCAGATCAGCTTCACGCCCATGTCCACCGCGCGCTTGGCGTCACGCGGCGTCATGATTCCCTTGAGCCCGATCGGAAGCTTCGTCGTCTTCATCAGCCACTCGACGTCGTCCCACGTGAGGCGCTCCTGGAAGTTCGGCTCGGGGCCGCGCGGGTTCGGCGCGATCTCCATCGCGGCGCGCGGGCTCCAGCGCGCGAGGATGTCGCGCTCGCGACGGCTGTACTTCTGCACGTCGACCGTCAGCGCGACCGCGTGGTATCCGGAATTCTCGACGCGCGAGAGCAGCTCCGCCATCCAGCCGCGGTCGCCGTGCGCGTAGAGCTGGAACATCTTCGGCCCGGTCCCGGACTTCGCGACGTCCTCGACGGGCCAGCCGGTGGCGCCGCTGAGCCACTGCAGCGTGTTCGCCATCCCGGCGCCGCGCGCCATCTCGCAATCGCCGTGCGGATGGAAGAGCACGAGGCCGCCCATCGGCGCGATCGCGACCGGCCACGAGAGTGGAACGCCGAGCAAGGACGTCGTGAGGTCGACCTTCCGCACGTCGACGAGGACGTTCTGGCGGATCGCGAGCCGGTCGATGCTCTTGCGATTCCGCTTCATCGTCGTCTCGGTCTCGGAGCCACCCGCGCCGAAGTTGAAGGCTTCGCGCGGCAGGCGCTGGCGGGCGGCGCGGCGGATCTCGGGCAGCGTCACGAACTTCGGGGTCGATTGGCTGGTCATGGCGGAGGCGATTCTACGCCACTTCGAACAGGCCGGCGGCGCCCATGCCCCCGCCGATGCACATCGTGCAGACCACCAGCTTCGCGCCGCGGCGCTTGCCCTCGATGAGCGCGTGGCCCACCATGCGCGAGCCGCTCATCCCGTACGGATGGCCGATCGAGATCGCGCCGCCGTCGACGTTGAGACGCTCCATCGGAATGCCCAGCTTGTCCCGGCAATAGACCACCTGCACCGCGAACGCCTCGTTCAGCTCCCAGAGGTCGATGTCGCCGACCTTGAGGCCGTGACGCTCGAGGAGGCGCGGCACGGCGAACACGGGCCCGATACCCATCTCGTCCGGCTCGCACGCCGCGACGGTGAACCCGCGGAAGATCCCGAGCGGCGCGAGCCCGCGCTGCCCGGCGAGCTTCGCGTCCATCACCACGCACGCGGAGGCGCCGTCGGAGAGCTGCGAGGCGTTGCCGGCGGTGATGTGGCCCTTCTCGCCGCGCACCGGTACCAGCTTCGCGAGCCCGTCGAGGGAGGTGTCGGGGCGGTTGCCCTCGTCCTGCGTCAGCGTCACCTGCTCCTCGCGCACTTCGCCGGTGCTCCTGTCCTGCGTGAGCTTCGTGACCGTCATCGGGACGATCTCGGAATTGAATCGGCCCGCCTTCTGTCCCGCCGCCGTCCGCTGCTGGCTCGCGAGCGCGTACTCGTCCTGCGCCTCGCGGGTGACGTAGTAGCGCTTCGCCACGACCTCGGCGGTGTCGATCATCGGCAGATAGATCTCGGGCTTGTGATCGTCGATCCACGGCTCGTGGATGCGATGGGTGTTGAAGTGCTCGTTCTGCACCAGCGAGATGGACTCGACGCCGCCCGCGACCATCACGGGCACCCTGTCGACGATCACCCGGTGCGCGGCCATCGCGATCGCCTGCATCCCCGAGGAGCAGAAACGGTTGACGGTGACGCCGCCCGTCGTCACGGGCAGCCCGGCGCGCAGCGCGACCTGGCGCGCGATGTTCTGGCCCGTCGCGCCTTCGGGCAGCGCGGCGCCGAAGATGACGTCCTCGACCTCCGCCGGATCGATCTTCGCGCGCTTCACGGCCTCGGCCACGACGTGGCCGCCGAGGGTGGCGCCATGGGTGTTGTTGAACGCGCCGCGGTAGGCCTTGCCGATCCCGGTGCGCGCGGTGGAGACGATGACGGCGTCTGGCATGTGAACGGTCCTCCCAAAACGATCTTAACTCACGGCGTTGCGTGGATAATGGCTGGTAGATGCGGCGAACGGTCTTCCTCGCGGTCGGCGTGGGTGGCCTGCTCGTCGCCGTCTCTCTCACCGGCCTTCTCAGCGTGCGGCGCGTTCCCCGTCTCACCCAGCTCAAGCCGGTGGCCGGCGTGATGGTCGCCGGGCCGGCGATCCGGCCCGCGGTCGGACGCGACGCGCTCGCGCTCGGCTGGTGCGCGGGTCTCGGCCGTCCGCTGCCCGCGGGACAGCCGGTGACCGCGTGGACGGACACCGATTCGCTCGGACGCACGCGCGTGTGGAGGATCGAGCAGGACGGGCGACCCATCTGCCGCTACACGGAATCGACGGCCGCGGTCACCGCCTCGAACCGCGTGCTCCGCGTGGTCGCGCTGGCGTCCGCCGCGTTCGGCCTCCTCGGCTTCGCTGGCCTGCTGCTCGACTCCTGGCGTGTCTTCCGGCGCGGTTGATCGGACCCACCGGGCGGCTTACACTGCTGCGCACTCCCCGCTCAGAAAGGACGCGCCACCCATGAGAGAAGCGGTCATCGTCGCCAGCTCTCGCACGCCGCTCGCGAAGTCGCATCGCGGCAGCTTCAACATGACCCGTCCGGACGACCTCGCCGCGCACGCGATCAAGGACGTGCTCGGCAAGGCGCCGCGCCTCGATCCCAAGGAGGTCGAGGAAGTCATCCTCGGCTGCGGCCAGCCGCACGGCGCCCAGGGCCACAACATCGCCCGCGTCGCCGCGCTCCGCGCGGGCCTCTCCGTCTTCACCGCCGGGTCGACGGTCAATCGCTTCTGCAACTCCGGCCTGAACGCCGTCGTGCAGGCCTGCCACATGGTGGCGTACGAGGGCGTGGACGTGATGATCGGCGGCGGGGTCGAGTCGATCACGATGCTCGAGCGCGACAAGTCGCCGAACCCGTGGGTGCAGGAGCACTTCCCCGGCGTGTACATGGTCATGGGCGACACGGCGGAAGTCGTGGCCAAGCGCTACAAGATCAGCCGCGAGGAGCAGGACAAGTACTCGCTGCTCTCGCAGCAGCGCATCGCGCGCGCGCAGGAGGACGGCTTCTTCAAGGAAGAGATCGCGCCGATGCAGGTGACGCGCGGGATCATCGATCCCGAGACCAAGAAGATCGGCAAGACCGAGGAGTGGTACGTCGACAAGGACGAGTGCAACCGCGCCGACACCACGCTCGCGGGTCTCATGAAGCTTCCCCCAGTGTTCGACACGAAGAGCGGCGACGGCTCGGTGACGGCCGGCAACTCCTCGCAGCTCTCGGACGGCGCCTCCGCGTGCCTCGTGATGTCGATGGAGAAGGCGACGGCGCTCGGCATCAAGCCGAAGCTCGTGTTCCGCGGCTACGCGGTCTCCGGCTGCGAGCCGGACGAGATGGGCATCGGGCCCGTGTTCGCGGTGCCGAAGCTCATGAAGCGCCAGGGCCTGAAGATCGACGACGTCGACGTGTGGGAGCTGAACGAGGCCTTCGCGTCGCAGGTCATCTACTGCCGCGATACGCTGGGCCTCGATCCCGCGAAGCTCAACCCGAACGGCGGATCGATCTCGATCGGGCATCCGTTCGGCATGACCGGCTCGCGGCTCGTGGGCACGATCGGCAACGAGCTGCAGCGCCGCAAGAAGAAGTACGGCGTCGTCACGATGTGCGTGGGCGGCGGCCAGGGCGGCGCCGCGCTGTTCGAGAGCTGCCTGTAGACCTCGGAGGGGGACTTCGTCCCCCCTTGTATCGTCACCACTCCGGCGACTAACGTCGCCGGAGTGAAGGCGGGCGGGAGCCCGTGTTCCCCCGGGTCCGCTAAGACCGTTCGGAAGCTTGGAGCCCCGCCCGCCGCTTCACGTGCCTTGAACCCGCACAGTCGCCAGGGCCGCACTGCGAGCCCGCATAGACAAGGACGGGGCATGGAACGGGTCTTCGTCGGGATCGACGTCGCCAAAGAGCAGCTCGATGTGCACGTGCGCCCGTCGGGCGAAATCTTCACGGTCGCAAACACGGACGCCGGTATTCGCGAGCTCGTGGCGCGCTTCAAATCTGTCCCGGAGGCGCTCATCGTCATGGAGGCGACGGGCGGCTACGAGATGCCAACCGTCGGTACCCTCGCGAGTGCGGGGTACGCCGTGGTGGCGGTCAATCCGCGGCAGATTCGGGACTTTGCGCGCGCGGCCGGCCGCCTCGCGAAGACCGACGCGATCGATGCCGCCGTCATCGCGCGCTTCGCCGAGGTGATGCAACCGCCCGTGCGCCCGCTCGATGACGAGCACACGCAGGCGCTCAGCGAGCTGGTGGCGCGCCGGCGGCAATTGCTCGACATGCTCGCGGCCGAACGAAATCGGCAAAGCCAGGCGCGAGGACGACGGGGGCAGCGTGATCTCGCGGCCCACGTGCGCTGGCTCAGCCGTGCGCTCGCGGAGGTCGACCGCGATCTGAACACGACGATCCGCTCGAGCCCGGTGTGGCGCGAACGCGAAAATCTCCTCACGTCGGTGCCGGGCGTCGGCGACGTGACGGCCCACACCTTGATCGCGGACGTCCCTGAACTCGGCCTGCTAACACGACGACAGATCGCGGCGTTGATCGGGCTGGCGCCGATCAATCACGATAGCGGCACGCTCCGCGGCCGACGGATGATCGGGGGCGGCCGGGCGAACGTCCGCCACGTCATGTTCATGGCCGCGTTGGTCGCCAGTCGCTACAATCCCGTGATCGCCGCCTTCTACGGCCGCCTCGTCGCGGCTGGTCGGCCCAAGAAGGTCGCGCTCATTGCGGCCGCCCGCAAATTGCTGACCATCCTCAATGCGATGCTTCGCGATGGCCGAGCATGGCAGCCCGCTTGACAAACAAGACAGTCGCTTCCGACGGTTGGAGAGAGCGGGCCTCACGGCCCGCTCTCTCCGCCCTGCCTCCCCCTAGCCACAGGATTGCGGCGGCAAAGCCGCCGCTCGAACGAGCGTGATCTCCGGCTACGACACAAGGTTCGGCGGAGGCTGGATCAGCGGTGTCGTAGCCGTCGTGCTCGGCGCGCTCGGGCTCGGCGCGGTCCTGTGTTTGCGATTTCCCGCGCTGCTCACCACGCCCGATGCGCGCGCGCTGTACCCGATGGACGTCGTGCGGTTCCTGATTCACCTCGTGCTCGTGAGCAGCTTCGGCCTGGGCGCGCTGAGCATCGTGCTGAGCCGGCGCGCGCCGCTCGGGCTCGCCGCGATCGCGCTCACCGTCGGCGCGCTCATGCTGGGCGGCTCGCAGGTCGAAGTCACCGGGCCGATCGAGAGCACGCACTACGTCGGCCTCGACTGGTTCTGCCTGAACCTCTTCGTGCTGGCGCTGCTCTTCGTCCCGCTCGAGCTCGCCTTCGCGCGGCTGCCGGAGCAGCGCGTCTTCCGCAAAGGGTGGCTGACCGACCTCCTGCACTTCGGCGTGAGCCATCTCGCGGTGCAGCTCACCGTGCTGTTGACCCTGATGCCCGCGGCGATGTTCTTCCGCTGGACGCTCCATCCCGGCATCCAGAACGCCGTCGCGAGCCAACCACCGGCGCTGCAGTTCCTCGAGATCGTCGTCGTCGCCGACCTCTCGGAGTACGCGATCCACCGGCTCTTCCACCGGGTGCCGCTGCTGTGGCGCTTCCACGCGATCCACCATTCGGCCGAAGCGCTCGACTGGCTGGCGGCCTCGCGCATCCACCTCGTGGACGCCGTGATCACGCGCGCGCTCGCGTTCGTCCCGCTCTACGTGCTCGGGTTCAGCGAGCCGCCCGTCTACGCGTACCTGGTCTTCGTCGCGTTCCACGCGATCTTCGTGCACGCGAACGTGCGCTTCACGTTCGGGCGGGCGGCGTGGTGGATCGGCACCCCGCGGTTCCACCACTGGCACCACAGCGCGGAGCCGGAAGCGGTCGACAAGAACTTCGCGATCCACCTGCCGGTGATCGACCGGCTCTTCGGCACGCTGTACCTGCCGCCGCGGGAATGGCCGGCGGCCTACGGGATCGCCGGAGGAATGGTCCCGGAAGGCTACGTCGCGCAGACGCTCTTCCCGTTCACGGGCCGGGCGGTCGCACGCTAGAATGGGGCTCGGATGAAAGTCTATCTGGGCGTTCCCCGGGGCTTCTGCGCGGGCGTGGTCCGCGCCATCGACGTGGTCGAGCTGGCGCTGCAGAAATTTGGGCCGCCGGTCTACGTGAAGCACGAGATCGTGCATAACCCGCACGTCGTCCGCTCGCTCGAGGCCAAGGGCGCGATCACCGTCGAGAAGGTCGAGGAAATCCCGGAAGGCGCCCACGTGGTCTTCTCCGCGCACGGGTCGCCGCCCGAGGACTTCTCGAAGGCGGTCGAGCGCCGGCTGAACGTCATCGACGCGACGTGCCCGCTCGTCACCAAGGTCCACAACGAGGCGCGCAAGTACGTGCGCGAGGGGCGCAAGATCATCCTCGTCGGCCATCGGGGGCACCAGGAAGTCAAAGGCACGATGGGCCAGACGGACATGCACCTCGTCGACGATCGCGAGCCGTTCCGCGCGCCGGACCTGGCCCCCGACACGCCGGTGACCGTGCTGACGCAGACGACGCTCTCGGTCGACGACACCCAGCGCTCGATCCAGCAGATCAAGAACCGGTTCTCGGACGTGCTCGTGCGCAACGACCTCTGCTACGCGACGACGAACCGGCAGGCCGCCGTGAAGGAGCTCTCGAAGCACGTCGACCTGATCCTCGTGATCGGCGCGCCGAACAGCTCGAACTGCAACCGGCTGCGCGAGGTGGCCTCGTCGCACGGCGTGCCCGCGTACCTGCTGAACGGACCCGAGGAGATGGATCCGCGCTGGTTCGACGGCGTCGCGAACGTCGGCATCACGTCCGGCGCCTCCACGCCCGAGCAGCTCGTCGAGGCCGTCATCGCGGCGCTCGATCCGGAGGACGTGGTGACGATCGACGGCGTCGAGGAAGACGTGAGCTTCGTCCTGCCCAAGGAGCTTCGCTAGCTGCGCGTCACGATCGGCGTCAAGATCTTCGCGGTCGCCCTGGGCCTGCTGATCCTCATGGGCGGGGTGGCGATCTACTCGACCCGCCTCGCGCGCGACGTCGTCGCGCAGCTGAACTTCGTCACCGAGGACTACCTGCCCGGCTACGGCAACGTCGCGCGTGCCGAAATCCGTACGACCGAGCAGGCGCTCGCGCTCCGGCGTCTCATCATCGTGTATCTCGAGGCGCCGGAGGACCGCCAGCGCATCGACGCGCTGCAGGCGACGTTCCTCGAGAAGGGCCGCGCGACCGACATGGAGGTCGCGGAAGCGCGCCGGCGCATCGCGCACCAGCTCCAGGCGAGCGGCCTCTTCGGCGACGCGGTGCCGCTCGCGCGCCTCGACACACGTCTGGAGCTGCTCGACAACGACCGGCGCCGGTACGAGGCCGAGGTGAAGGTCGGAATCGAGGCGCTCGAGCAGCGCGACTTCGTCGCGTTCCGGCGTCACCTGCGGACGATCGACGCCATCCGCGACGACATCAATCACAAGTTCGACACCGCGCGCGCCGACATGCTGATCCTCGCGAAGGCCGCGGCGAACCAGACCCGCGCGCGCCAGGAGCGGGTCATTCGCGTCAGCACGCTCGTGATGGCGGGCGCCGCCGCGCTCGGCCTCGTCGTCGCGGGCGCGGTGTCGGCCGGGCTCGTGCGCCCGGTGCGCCGCCTCCTCGAGGGCGCGAAGGCTGTCGAGCGCGGCGCGCTCGACACCGTGGTGCCCGTCACCTCGCGGGACGAGATCGGCACGCTCACGCACGCGTTCAACGGGATGGTCGCCGAGCTGAAGCTGAAGGAGCGGGTGCGCGAGACGTTCGGCAAGTACGTCGACCCGCGGATCGTCGAGAGCCTCCTCGACAATCCGACCGTCGCCGGCCACGGCGGCGAGCGCCGGGTGATGACGGTCTTCTTCTGCGACATGAAAGCGTTCACGACCTTCAGCGAGGGCCTGACGCCGACGAACCTCGTCAACTTCGTGAACCACTACCTGACGACGATGTCGGCGGCGGTCCGGATCCAGAACGGGATCATCGACAAGTACATCGGCGACGCGATCATGGCGTTCTGGGGCCCGCCGTTCATCCGCGACGACGATCAGGCCACGCTCGCCTGCCTGGCCGCGCTGGATCAGATGGCGCGGCTCGTGACCCTGCGCCAGGAGCTGCCGGAGGTGCTCGGCGTGAAGCGCAACCTTCCCGAAGTGACCATGCGGGTCGGCATCGCGACGGGCGAGGTCGTCGTCGGCAACATCGGCTCCGACGTGCTCAAGAGCTTCACGGTCATGGGCGACACCGTGAACCTCGCCTCGCGGCTCGAAGGCGCGAGCAAGGCGTACGGCACGCACATCCTCGTGAACGAGGCGACGGCCGCGCGCACCGCGGGCACCATCGAGACGCGCGAGATCGACTCGATCCTCGTCGTCGGCAAGGCGGAGCCCGAGCGCATCTTCGAGGTGCTCGGCCGCAAGGGTGAGGTCGACACCACGACGCTGACGCTGCGCACGCACTTCGCCGCCGGCCTCGCGGCGTACCGGCGTCAGGCGTGGAGCGACGCGGAGAGCGAGTTCCGTGCCGCGCTCGGCCTCCTCGGCACCGACGGCCCGAGCCGCGTCTTTCTCGAGCGCGTCACGCACCTGCGCGAGACCCCGCCCGCCGCCGACTGGAACGGCGTGTGGGCGATGACCTCCAAGTAGCTCGCCCGGCGGGGCCCGCGCCAGCGCGCCGGGGCCCCGCCGCCCTCACGCCTTGCACGTCCCGAACACCGTCCCGCAATGCCGCCCCGCGGCGTCCGCGCTCGACGACCGCAAGCGCGCGATCGAGGCCGCGCTGCGCGAGCGCTACAAGGGATTCACGCGGAAGGAGTTCCTTGCGCTGCCGGTCATGGCGGACTACGACCGGTACTACGCGCGCTTCAAGAAGACCTATCACGTGCAGCTCCAGCTCGAGTCCCTGGTGCTGAAGGGCAAGCGGCTTCCCGACGTGTCGCCCGCGGTGGACGCGAACTTCATGGCGGAAGTCGAGACGCTGGTGCTCACGGCGGGGCACGACGTCAGCAAGCTGCGCGGGCCGGTCGTGATCGACGTTTCCCTCGACGGCGAGGAGATGACGCAGATGAACGACACGTCGCGGCCGATCCGGGGCGGCGACATGATCATGCGGGACGCGGACGGCATCGCGTGCTCGATCATCTACGGCCAGGACGCGCGCTCGCCGATCTCGCGCGCGACGTCGCACGTGCTCTACGTCGCGTACGCGCCGGCGGGAGTTCCGGCCGACGCCGTGGAGCGCCAGCTCCGGGGCATCGAGGAGTACCTGCGCGTCGCCTCACCGGCTCTCGTGCTGGAGCAGCGTCGTCTGCTGACCGCCTGAAATCCTGTACTCTCGATGCATGCCGCGCCTGCCGTACGTCTGGGACTACGACATCGACGAGGCGCAGTTCCGTCGACTGCTCGCCGGCGAGATCACGCTCGGGCCGCTCGATCGCGCGTGGGCGGCGGTGCGCCTGATCGAGTACGCGCCCTACCGCGAGATCGTGCGCCTGATCGGCTTCCGCGACCTCGTGAAAGGCTGGCCGGAGTGGCGCGAGCGTGTCCGGTCAGAAGGCCGGAAGCGGGGTCTCGATTTTCTCGTCGACTGGCTCCCGGTCCACCATCCCGAGTTGCTCTAGCGTCCTCCCCGTCGATGGATCGTGACTTCTTCGTTCGGCATCTGTATCCGATGCAGGACGCCGTCCTCGCACGCATCACGACGCTCGCGACCGGCTTCTACCTGACTGGGGGAACGGCAGCCTCGCGCGGCTACTTGCAGCACCGCTTTTCGGACGATCTCGATCTCTTCGTCAATGATGACGATCGCTTCCCGTTGTGGGCTGGCCGTGTGATCGATGCCCTGCAGGCGAACTCAGTCTGGCGAGTCGACGTCATGCAGAGCGAAGCCCGATTCGTCCGCATCAACGTCGCGGGCGGCGACGTCGTCCTGAAGATCGAAATGATCAACGACGTGCCCGCGCACGTTGGAGAGATACGTCTGCATCCGGTGCTCGGCCGGCTCGACAGCGCCGAGAACATCCTCGCGAACAAGCTGACTGCGATCGTCGATCGTCGCGAACCGAAGGACCTGGCAGACATCTGGGGATTCTGCTGCCGCATGAACCTGTCGTGCGAGACCGCGCTCGAAGGCGCGCAGAGCAAGGCGGCCGGGTTGTTTCCCGCCGACATCGCGCGCGCGCTGTTGACCACGACGGAGGACGACTGGCGGCTCGTGCGATGGGACAACGGTCCGGAGCTCGCACGCTTCATCGCCGACCTCACCGCAATCGGCGAGCGCCTCCTGCTGGTCCGCTAGGCCTACGTCGTACGAGCGCGGATCATCGCGGCCGCGCGGCGCATCCAGTCAGGGTACGGACCCGTCGCCAGCGTGCCGATCGGCACCCACTTCGCCTCCTCGTGCTCCTCGGAGAGCCGGACCTCGCCATGCAGCGCGCGGCAGTGGAACGTGATGCCGATCGTCTCGCGCCGCTCGGCGCCGCGATAGAAGTGGAAGGCGTCGATCGGCCCCAGAACGTCGACGTCGAGGCCGGTTTCCTCCTTCGCCTCGCGGACCGTCGCGGCATACGGCGACTCGCCGGAAAGGATCCCGCCGCTGCCGGTCTCCCACTCCTCCGCGGCGTGGTCCTTGTGGCGGCTCCGCTTGAGCAGGAGGATCTGGCCGTCGCGCTCGATGACGTACACGACGCAAACGAGGAAGCCGCGCCGCGATTCCGCCGGCTCGAGCGTCATGTCGCCGACGGCGAATCGAGCCAGGGCATCTCGCGGGCCTGGCGCGCCTCGAACGCCGCGATGTCCTTCTCGTAGCCCAGGGTGAGCGCGATCTCGTCCTGGCCGGTGAGCAGCGCCTGCTTGCGGAACGGATCGACGTCGAAGCGGTGCGTGGTGCCGTCGGGCGCGGTGACCGTCTGCGACTCGAGATCGACCGTGATCGCGGCACCCGGATGGGCGTGGAGCTGCGCGCGCAGCCCGGCGACGGCGTCACGCGGGAGGATGACCGGCAGCAGCCCGTTCTTGTAGCAGTTCTCGTGAAAGATGTCGCCGACGCTCGGGGCGATGACGGCGCGGATCCCGTGCGCTTCCAGCACCCACACCGCCGCCTCGCGCGAGGAGCCGCAGCCGAAGTTGTCGGCGACGACCAGGATCCGGGCACTCCGGAACGGCGGCTGGTTCAACACGAAGTCCTCGCGCTCGTTGCCGTGGTCGTCGAAGCGCACGTCGTGGAACAGGAGGCCGCCCATCGCCTCCTTGGGCTTGCGCAGGAAGCGCGCGGGAATCACACGATCGGTGTCGATGTTCGGCAGGTCCATCGGCGCGGCGACGGCGGTGACTTTCGTGAACGGCTGCATCAAAGCCCCCTATTCATGGGGGCCCCGCAACTCAGGACCCCCAAGCCCCCTCACGTCGGTGAAGCGGCCGGTCACGGCGGCCGCCGCCGCCATCGCCGGGCTCACGAGATGCGTGCGCGCGCCCTTGCCCTGGCGGCCCTCGAAGTTCCGATTGGACGTCGAGGCGACGCGCACGCCCTCGGCGGCCAGGTCGCCGTTCATGCCCACGCACATCGAGCACCCGGCTTCGCGCCACTGGAATCCCGCGTCGCGGAAGATCCGATCGAGGCCTTCGGCCTCCGCCGCCCGCTTGATCAGGCCGGAGCCCGGCACCACCCACGCGGGCACGACCGCGCGCCGGCCCTTCGCGACGGCGGCCGCCGCGCGCAGATCGTCGAGCCGGCTGTTCGTGCACGAGCCGATGAACACGCGATCGACGCGCACCTCGGCGAGCGGCGTGCCGGGCGTCAGGCCCATGTAGGTGAGCGCGCGCTCCATGCTCGCTCGGCGCGCGACGTCGGGCTCCGCGGCGGGATCCGGGACGCGTTCGGTGATCGGCAGCGCGTCCTGCGGGCTCGTGCCCCACGTCACGGTCGGCGCGATCGCGCTGCCGTCGAGCGTCACCTCGCGATCGAAGCGCGCGTCCGGGTCGGACGGGATCGTCTTCCAGAACGCGAGCGCCAGATCCCACATCGTGCCCCTCGGCGCGTACGGCCGGCCTTCGAGGTACGCGAACGTCTTGTCGTCGGGCGCGATCATGCCGGCGCGCGCGCCCCCTTCGATCGACATGTTGCAGACGGTCATCCGCTCGTCGACCGACATCGCGCGGATGACCTCGCCCGCGTACTCGATCGCGTGGCCGACGCCGCCGGCGGCGCTGATCTTCGCGATGATCGCGAGGATCACGTCCTTGGCGCCGACGCCGCGGCCGAGCGCGCCGTCGACGGTGATCCGCATGACCTTCGGCTTGCGCTGCCAGAGGCACTGCGTGGCGAGCACGTGCTCGACTTCGCTCGACCCGATGCCGAACGCGAGCGCGCCGAGCGCGCCGTGCGTCGCCGTGTGCGAGTCGCCGCACACGAGCAGGATCCCCGGCCGCGTGAATCCCTGCTCGGGGCCGATCACGTGTACGATGCCGCGCCTGATGTCGCCGACCCCGAAGTGCGCGATGCCGCGCGCGGCCGTCTGCCGGTCGAGCGCCTCGACCATGTTCCGTACCTCGGCGTCGGGAATCGGCGTGCCCGGCGAAGTCATTTGACCGCCATGGGCGGTCAAGAGTGGCGTCGTCGGGACGTAGTGATCGGCGGTCGCGATGCAGCGGTCCGGACGCCGCACGGCGCGGCCGCTGCGCTCGAGCCGCGCGAACGCGCTCGTCGAGCCCTCGTGCAGCAGGTGACGGTCGATGTAGAGGAGCGTCTGCCCTCCGGGGCCCTCGGTGACGACGTGACGATTCCAGATCTTCTCGAACATGGTCTGAGGCATGGCGGAGAGGGTAGTCGGGCTAGCCGGCGCGGCGCAACAGGTACGGCACGTCCGCCACGACGGTGTTGCGGCGGAACAGCAGCGCGCCCTTCAGCAGCAGCGCGGTCTGGTTGTGCAGGATGTGCTGCCACCAGCGGCGCGGAATGAACTCCGGCAGCACGACCGTGATCATCGTCTCCTCGTTCCGCAACTGGAGCGCGTCCACGTAGTCGACGAACGGCCGGATGAGCGAGCGATAGGGCGAAGTCAGCACGACCAGCGGCACGCCCTGCCCCCACTTGCCCCACTTCTCCTCGAGCTTCGCCGTCTTCGCGGGGTCGGTCTCCACGAAGACCGCGCGGACCGGCGCGTTGCCGGACAACGTCCGCGCGTACTCCACCGCCCGCACGACGCCGCGATGCACGTCGCCGATGAGCACCAGCACGATGTGCTGCATCTTCGGCGGCCCTTCCCAGCCCTCGAGCGAGAGCTGTTCCGCCACGTCGTCGTAGTGCTGGCGCATCGCGATGAACGCGGCGACCAGCGTCGGGATCACCAGGACGACGATCCACGCGCCGTGCGTGAACTTCGTGACCGCGATGACGAGCGTGACCACGCCGGTCGCCATCGCGCCGACCGCGTTGATCGCGAGCCGCGACTGCCATCCCGCGGTCCGCACGCGCAGCCAGCGCTTCACCATCCCGCTCTGCGAGAGCGTGAACGAGATGAACACGCCGACCGCGTAGAGCGGGATCAGCGCGTGGGTCTCGCCCCGGAAGATCACGAGGAGCACCGCGGCCATCGCCGCCAGCACGAGGATGCCGTTGGAGAACACGAGACGCTCGCCGAGGTTGGCGAACTGACGGGGCACGAAGCGGTCGCGGGCCAGCAGCGACGACAGCCGGGGGAAGTCGGCAAACGACGTGTTGGCGGCGAGCACCAGGATCAGCGCGGTCGCCGCCTGGATCAGGTAGTAGATCGTGCCGGTGCCGTACAGCCGCCGCGCGATCTGCGACACGACCGTCTCGTGCTCCGCCGGGACCACGCCGAGCGCGTTGGCCAGCAGCGTGATGCCGACGAACAGCGTGCCCAGCACCACGGCCATCCACGCCAGCGTGATGGCGGCGTTCCGGGATTCCGGCGCGCGGAAGGCGGGGATGCCGTTCGAGATCGCCTCTGTCCCGGTCATCGCCACGCACCCCGACGAGAACGCGCGCAGCACGAGGAACCACGTCAGCGACTCCGCCGGCAACAGCGCCGGTGGCTCGGCAGGCGGCATCGTCCCGGTGACGAACCGATAGAGGCCGCCGAGGAGGAGCACCCCGAAGCTGACGATGAAGAAGTACGTCGGAATGGCGAAGACGCGGCCCGACTCACGCACCCCGCGGATGTTGGCGATGGCGATCCCGGCGATGCACGCGACGCCCAGCGCCACCTTGTGGTTCTGCAGTGAGGGGATGGCCGACGTGACGGCGGCGACGCCCGCCGCGACCGACACCGAGACGGTGAGCACGTAATCCACGAGCAGCGCGCCCGCCGCGACCAGGCCGGGGACGTCGCCCAGGTTGTCGCGCGCGACGATGTAGGCGCCGCCCCCGTTCGTGTAGGCGTGGATCGTCTGCTGGTACGAGAGCACGACGATCACCAGCAGCGTGGTGATCGCGATGGCGATCGGCAGCGCGAAGTGCAGGGCCACCGTGCCCGCGAGCACGAGGATGAGCAGGACTTCCTCGGTTGCGTAGGCGACGGAGGACATCGCGTCCGAGGAGAAGACGGCGAGCGCGACGCGCTTGCGGAGGCGCTCGTGCCTCGCCTGCGCCAGCGGCATGGGCGCGCCGACCAGCGCCCGCTTCAACAGGGCGACTCTCACACCAAGACTGTAGGAGCCATGACGCGCTGCGAGCAACAGGCGCCTTCGATCTTTACAAAATCTTTATACCCGGTCTTAACGCCGCTGTCGCTCATCCGCGAGCTGCAGGAGGGCGGCCGGCTCGTGGCGATGACGGGCGACGGCACCAACGACGCCCCGGCCCTCGCCCAGGCCGACGTCGCGGTCGCCATGAACACCGGCACCCAGGCCGCGAAGGAAGCCGGCAACATGATCGACCTCGACTCGAACCCGACGAAGCTGCTCGAGGTGGTCGAGACCGGCAAGCAGATGCTGATGACGCGCGGCGCGCTCACCACGTTCAGCATCGCGAACGACGTGGCGAAGTACTTCGCGATCATCCCCGCCGCGTTCGCGACGACCTACCCCGCGCTGAACGCGCTCAACGTGATGCACCTCGCCACGCCGCAGAGCGCGATCATGTCCGCGGTCATCTTCAACGCGCTGATCATCATCGCGCTGATCCCGCTCGCGCTGAAGGGCGTGCGCTACCGGGCGATCGGCGCCGCCGCGCTGCTGCGCCGCCACCTGTGGATCTACGGCATCGGCGGCGTCATCATCCCGTTCATCGGGATCAAGCTGGTCGACCTCATCCCGGTCGGCCTGGGACTGGTGTAGCCATGACACAACTGAGACCCGCGCTCGTGTCGCTTGCGCTGCTCACGCTGATCACCGGGGTCGCGTATCCGGTCGTCGTGACCGTGATCGCGCAGGTGGTGTTCCCGTCGCAGGCGAACGGCAGCCTGATCGTGAAGGACGGCAAGGTGCTCGGCTCGCGGCTGATCGGCCAGCCGTTCGACGACCCGAAGTATTTCTGGAGCCGCCCGTCCGCCACCTCACCGTTCCCGTACAATGCGGCGTCGTCGTCGGGCTCGAACCAGGGCCCGACCAACCCCGCGCTCACCAAGGCGGTCCAGGAGCGTGTCGATGCGCTGCGCGCCGCCGATCCCGGCAACACCGCGCCCGTGCCGGTGGACCTCGTGACCGCGTCGGGGAGCGGGCTCGATCCAGACATCAGCCCGGCCGCCGCGCTCTACCAGGTGCCGCGCGTCGCGAAGGCGCGCAGCCTCGACGAGGCAAGGGTGCGGCAGCTCGTGGACCAGTACACGGAGGGACGTCAGCTCGGCTTTCTCGGCGAGCCGCGCGTGAACGTGCTCGCATTGAACCTCGCGCTCGACGGCAAGTAGCCTGTCGATCTTCGAAAGGACGACGTGACGCGTCGAGCGGCGGTGATCGGCGGTTTGCTGCTCGGTCTCGTGTGTAGCGCGAGCAACCCGGCCTTCGCGCAGAAGTCGGTGGCCGAGATCCTCGGGCGCGCCGCGACCCTGGAGGGTCAGCCGAAGACATACCTCGAAGAGCTGATGGTCTACGGCTACGTCGAGAACAGCTTCGTCTACAACCTCGGCGACGCGAGCCGCCACAAGGTGAACAGCCTGCGGTTCTACGACGCGGACGAGGGCTACACGTTCAACGCGGCGGAGATCAGCCTCAAGCAGGATTCGTCGGAGCGCTATCCGTTCGGCTTCGGCCTCGTCGTCACGGGCGGCGTCGACTCGCAGAAGAACCACTCGCTCGGCATCTTCCGTTCGCTCGACGATGGCCCGCCGAACTTCCGCAACACGCCGAAGGTCGACCTCGCGGAGGCGTACGCAACGTATCGAATCCCGATCGGCGAAGGCCTCACGCTCAAGGCCGGCAAGTGGGCGACGCTCATCGGGTGGGAGTACTACGAGAACCCGAAGAACCTGAACTTCTCGCGCTCGTTCCTCTACACGCTCGGCACGCCGTACTTCCACACCGGCCTGCTCGCGAGCTACCCGGTCGCGCCCTGGCTTTCGATCAGCGCAGGCTTCACGAGCGGCTGGGACAACGCGGACAACAACAACGGCTACCTCCGCCCGACGGGAAGCTTCGCGTTCATCCCGAGCAAGACCGTCAGCGCGAACGTGAACTGGATCGTGGGTCCGGAGCAGAACCGGAACCTCGACAACGGCCGGCACAATACTCGCTACCTGGTCGACATCACGGTCGCGTACACCGGCGTCGACAAGCTGACGCTCGGCCTGAACGTCGACGTCGCAGGCGAAGAGCGGGATCCCGCGCTCGTCGGCGCCGGCCGCTCCGACACGCACTCGAACTGGGGTGGGATCGCGGGCTACGCCTCGTATCAGTGGACGAAGGCGCTCCGCACCGCGCTGCGGCTTGACTACTTCAAGGACGCCGACGGCGCTCGCTCGGGCGTCCGGTTTCCCGGGGAGGCCATCAACCTCTGGGAGACGACGCTCACGTTCGAGTACAAGATCTGGCGCGGCTTCATGACGCGGCTGGAATATCGGCACGATCAGGCGGATCACCAGGTGTTTCGTGTCGTGAATCCGGGCCCCGCGCCGGCCTCACGGTCGCAGGACACGATCAGCCTCGCGCTCTATTACGTGTTCCAGTAGAAGCGGGACCGCGGACCCGCCGTCGGCTCAGGGCGCGAAGGCGCGCACGGCCTCCTCGCGCGTCGCCTGGATGTCGAAGATCCGATGCATGCGCACGAGCTCGAACACCGCGCGCACCTGCTTCGACATCCCGGACAGCTTCAGGTCGCCGCCCTTGGCGTTCATCTTGCGCAGGCACGAGATGAACGCGCCGAGGCCGGAGCTGTCCACGAACCGCACCCGGCTCAGATCAAGCACCAGCTTCGTCGTCGACTCCAGCACCGGCGCGACGTCCCGCTTGAACTCGGCGCTGTTGCTCGCGTCGAGCGCCTCCACGGGCACCGTCAGCACCGTCACCTCACCCGCCACGTCGGCCGCGATCGCCATCATGTCGTCCTTCCTCCGAAGGTGTGCGGTGCTTGACGAGCGCGATGCAGTTGCCGCCCCGCTCGTCGCGGTCGTAGCGAACCGCGTCGGCGCACCGGCCGATGAGATAGAAGCCGAACCCCGAGTCCCTGGAGCCGTCGAACGACGGCGGCGGAACCGCCGACGGATCGAAGGGATCGCCGAGGTGGTGCAGCCGCACCACGACGCGGTCGGCAAACGCTTCCGCGTCGAGACGGATCCGCTGGTCGCTGCGGCCGCGGTAGGCGTGCTTCATGACGTTGCTGGCCGCTTCGTTCACCGCCAGCTCGAGCTGCGCGACGGCGTCCTCGTCGAGCGGCACGCCCGGGACATCGTGGCAGAAGGCACGCACGAACTCGCGCGCGCGCCGCAGCTCGGCGAGGTCGCTGCCGATCTCGGTCTCGGCGCGCGCGAGGGGCCGCGGCCGCTCGCCGATCTCGACCGCCACGCACGTGAGGTCGTCGCTCGACCGGTCGGCCCCGGTAAACGATGCGACGGCGGCGCGGACGGCGGCCACGAGCGCCTCGGGGCCGAGGCCCACGTTCACGCGGACACAGTCGATCAAACGCTCCGCGCCGAACAGCTCGCCGTCCGGGCTCAGCGCCTCCGTGATGCCGTCGGAATAGAACTCGAAGACGTCGCCGGGGCCGATCGGTATCCCGATCTGGTCGTAGATCTCCCCCTCTCGGACCCCGAGCGGCAGGTTGTCGCCGTGCACGATCTCGCACCGGTCGCTGCCGCGCCGGCCGCGGATCACCCCCGTGTGCCCGCAGTCGACGAGCTCGAGACGGCGCCGCGCAAGATCCACGCGCGCGTAGCACAGCGTGACGAAGCTCTCCAGCTCGATGAGATGACGGGCCATGGACGCGTGCGCGAGGGTGACGATCTCGCGCGGCTCGGGAAGCGCGCCGCTCGGGCACAGCGCGACGAGATGACAGAGCGCCTCGATGAAGTGGCTCTTCGTCGCCGCCCCCAGGAGCGCGGCCGGAATGCCCTTGCCCATCACGTCCGCCACGATCACGTCGAGGCTCTCATCCCGGTGCGTGAAGAACTCGTAGAAGTCGCCGGCGATACGCTGCGACGGCAGGCTGAGCGCCGCCACGCGCAGGCCGGGCACGTCGCGCGGCGGCTCGTCCAGCAGGAGCGTCTGCTGGATCTTGAAGCCGATCGCCACTTCGCGCTCGCGCGCCGCCTCTTCCGCTTCGGCCCCCTTGCGCTCGGCCTGCGTCCGCAGGGACACGATGCCGTAGGCCAGGTCGCCGGCGAGCTCGCTGAGGAGCGCGACCTCCTCGTCTCCGAACGCGTCGATCTCGGCGGAATAGATCGAGAGCGCGCCGAAGGTCCCCCCGTCCGCCACGAGCGGGATCGCCATGCTGGACGCGTAGCCGCGCCGAAGGGCGTCGGCACGCCACGGGGCCATCTTCGGGTCCGTCGCGATGTCCTTCGCGATCTGGATGCGACCCGTGCGGACGCACGTCCCGGTCGGCCCCTGGCCCTGCGCCGTGTCCGCCCAGCTGATGTGAAGGCCGTCGAGATAGCCCTGCTCCAGTCCGGCTTGCGCGACCACGCGCACGCTCCGCGCGGCGTCGTGCTCGGCGTAGCCGACCCAGCACATCCGGTAACCGGCCTCGTCGACGATCACCTGGCAGATCCGGCGCAGCAGCGCCGACTCCTCGGTGGCGCGCACGAGCGCCTCGTTGCCGCGACTGAGCGCGCGGTTGGTGCGATTGAGGCGGCGCAGCCGCGCTTCGGTGCGGTGGCGCTCGATCGCGCTGCCGAGCACGTTCGCGACGGCCTGCAGAAACGCGACCTCGTCGGGCGTGAACACCCGATGGGTGCGGCTGTGCGCGCCGAGCGCGCCGTAGGGCCCATCGGTCGTCGAGATCACCACGCTCATCGAGCTGGCGACGGGCTCGCCGAGCAGCGCCGGCAGCGGCGCGAAGCGCGCTTCCGTCGCCGCGTCCTCGACGATCACCGGACGGTCGCGAAGGATCGTGTAGCCGGGCTGCGAGCCCTCGCTCTTCACGCGCGCCTGTCCCACCGCGCCGGCCTTCCAGCCGACGCCCGCGCGCAGGAGGAATTCTTCGCCGCCCGGCAGACGCTCCATGACGTTGCAGTGATCGACCTCGAGCGCGGCGGCGACGCGCGCGACGGCGCCGTCGAGCACGTCCGACACGGGCGCGCCACGCAGCGCGTGCTGGCCCAGCTCGGCAACCTCCGCCTGCAGGCGCGCGAGTCGGCGGACGTCGTCCTCGGCCTGCTTGCGCAGGGTGATGTCCTGCACCGTGCCGACGCCTCGCACGGCGCGACGATCGGCGCCGAACTCGAGCCGCGCGCGCTCGCGCACCCACTTCGTTCCGCCGCCCACCACGATGCGATGCTCGATGTCGTAGGGGGCCCCGCGCAGGGCGGCGATCCACGCGCGGTCGACCGCCTCGCGATCCTCGGGATGCACGCACGACAGAAACGCCTCGTAGCTCAGCGGCGTGTCCCTGGCGACGCCGAAGATGCGAAAGACCTCGTCCGACCACGTGAGGCGATCGCGCGCGACGTCGAGCTCCCAGCTCCCGACGTGTGCGATCTCCTGCGCGCGGTTGAGGGTCGCTTCGCTCGCGCGGATCGCCTCCGCGCTCGCGGCCTCCGCCGCGGCCGCGCGCCGCTGCGCCTTCTCGGAGAGGTAGCCGGCCGTGAGCGCGGTCACGAGAAACGCCGAGAGCGCGACCCAGTTCTCCGGATCGGCGATGGTGAACGTGTAGAGCGGCGGGAGGAAGAAGAAGTTGAAGCCGAGGATCGCCAGGCCTGACGCGAGGAGCGCCGGTCCGCGTCCCCAAAACGACCCCGCGAACAGAACGACGATCAGGTACGCGAGCGCGACCGTGGTGGGACTCAGCACGGCGTGGAGCGGCGCCAGGACGCCGGTGACGAGCGCAGCCCCAGCGATCGCGGCGCCGTATCCCGTCGCCATGCCCCGGGATCGGTGCATCGGTCATGCCCGAATGGAGTGCCGATATTCCAATGCCTTGCGAGGTGCGCGCTCGCGCCGGTGTCCTGCCACCGCCTCAATCACCGTGCTGGCGGACCGCGGGTCGCCTCATGGACGCGCCACCGCCACGTAGCCGCATAATGGTGGCCCGATGGCTGCACGCGGGCCCCGACCAGCCGCCAGCGCGGAACAGCTCGCCGAGATCGAACGCCTCCTCAGCCTGTGCGAAGTGCAGGCGGTGCGCTCGGGCGTCCCCTTTCCGCTCGGGGCCTCGAGGCGCGGAGACGGCGTCAACTTCGCGATCTTCACCCGGCACGCGACCGGCGTCCGCCTCGATCTCTTCGCGCAGGCCGCCGACGCGCGGCCGTCGCGCAGCATCATTCTCGACGCGGCGAGGAACAAGACCGGCGACATCTGGCACGTCTGGCTCGAAGGCATTCATCCTGGACAGCTCTACGGCTTCCGCATCGCGGGTCCGTACGCGCCGCACGAGGGGCACCGCTTCAATCCCAACAAGCTCGTGGTGGACCCGTACGCCACGGCCATCGTGTCGCCGGCCCGGGGGCCCTTCGCCGACGCGGTCGGCTACGATCCGGCGTCGCCGCTGAAGGACGTCTCCTTCTCGGAGGTCGACAACGCGGCGAGCGCGCCGAAGGCGGTCGTCGTGCACGCCGACTTCGACTGGGAAGGCGACCAGCCGCTGCGCCGTCCGTGGAGCGAGACGGTCATCTACGAGCTGCACGTGCGCGGCTACACCATCGACCCGAGCGCCGCGGTCCGGCATCCGGGCACCTATCGCGGGCTCGTCGAGAAGATCCCGTACCTCGTGGGTCTCGGCGTCACCGCCGTCGAGCTCATGCCGGTCCAGGAATTCAACGAGCCCGGAAATTTCTGGGGCTACGCGCCGCTGAGCTTCTTCGCGCCGAAGGCCTCCTACGCGAGCGTCACCCGTCACGGCACGCACGTCCTCGAGTTCAAGGACATGGTGCGCGCCTTCCACCGCGCGGGCCTCGAGGTGATCCTCGACGTCGTCTTCAATCACACCTGTGAGGGCAACGAGCTCGGCCCGACGGTGGCCTTCCGCGGAATCGACAACGCGGTGTACTACTGGCTCGCCGACGACCGCCGCTACTACCGCGACTTCACGGGCACGGGTCAGACCGTGAACGCGGCGCACCCTATCGTCCGCGACGTCATCCTCGACGCGCTCCGGTACTGGGTCATCGAGATGCACGTGGACGGCTTCCGGTTCGATCTCGCGTCCGTGCTCGGCCGCGACGCCCGGGGTCGCGTGCTCGCGGACGCGCCGCTGCTCGAGCGCATCGCGGAGGATCCGATTCTCCGAGACACGAAGCTGATCGCGGAGGCGTGGGACGTCGCGGGCGCTTACCAGGTGGGCGCGTTCTCGCATCGCCGGTGGGCGGAGTGGAACGGCCGCTTCCGGGATGACGTGCGCCGGTTCTGGCGCGGCGACGCCGGCACCGTGGGGGTCTTCGCCAGCCGGATCTGCGGGAGCGCCGATCTCTACGCGCACTCCGGCAAGGGACCCGAGTCCAGCGTGAACTTCGTCACGTGCCACGACGGCTTCACGCTGAACGACCTCGTCAGCTACGAGCGGAAACACAACGAGGCCAACGGCGAGGGCAATCGCGACGGCAGCGACGACAACCACAGCGCGAACCACGGCGCGGAGGGCGAGACCCCCGATCCCGCGATCGACGCCGTACGGCGCCGTCAGATCAAGAACTTCCTGCTGACGCTCGCGCTTTCACGCGGCGTGCCGATGCTCCTCGGCGGCGACGAGTTCCGCCGCACGCAGCGGGGCAACAACAACGCGTATTGCCAGGACAACGCGACGAGCTGGATCGACTGGTCGCTCCTCGACCGGCACGCGGAGATCGCGCGGTTCACCCGCGCGGTCCTGGCACTTCGCGCGGCGCATCCCGTCCTGCGGCGCGAAGCGTTCTACACCGAGGCCGACATCTCGTGGTTCGATCCACAGGGCCTGACACCGGACTGGTCCGACCCGAACCGGCACCAGCTGGCGTGCCTGATCCGCGCCGGGGACGGACCGGCGCTCTATCTCATGTTCAACGCCGCGCCGCAGGCGGTGGCCTTCGCCCTTCCCGGGCCGGCCGGCGGCCGCCGATGGTGGCTCGCCGCCGACACCGCGCAGGCTCCACCGCGCGACTGCCTCGCGGGCGGGGAGGAAGCGGAGCTCACCACGCAGGCGATGTACGCGGTAGAGCCTCGATCCTGCGTCGTCCTCGTGGCCTTGACGGCTTCCTGACGCAGCCCCCGTCCGGATTTCGATCCCGGCTCACGCCAGCCAGTGCAGGAGCGCGGTCGCGAGCGACAGGAAGATCGTGATCCCGAGCACGTCCTGGAACGCGGTCTCGAACGGCCCGGCCGTCAGCGCGGGATCGAAGCCGAGGCGCTTCGACACCATCGGGAACATCGTGCCGGCCACGGCCGAGAGGTTGATGGACACGAACATCGAGACGGCGACGATCACGCCGAAGGCCATTGAATGCCAGAAGAGCCCGATCGTCCCCACGACCAGGCCGCACACCGCTCCCAGGATCGTCGACGTCTGGATCTGCCGCCGCAGCGGCTCCCACCAGCGGTCGAGATGGACCTGGCCCGTGGCGAGGCCGCGCACCACCATGGTCACGGACTGCAGGCCGGTGTTGCCGGAGATCGCCTGGATGACCGGCATGAACGACGCGAGCAGGATCACGCGGCTCAGGGTCTGGTCGAAGTAGTGGATGATCACGCCGGCGAAGAGCTCGATCACCAGCGTCAGCAGCACCCACGGCAGGCGCATCAGCGCGATCTGGCGCGGCGAGCGCCGCTCGAGCTCGGCCGCGTCCGAGCCCGCCATCCGGAAGATGTCCTCCGACGCTTCCTCGCCGACGATGTCGATGACGTCGTCGACGGCGATGGTCCCGACAAGATGATTCCGCTCGTCGACCACCGGCACCGCCACGAGGTCGTACTTCGCCACGACGCGGGCGACCTCTTCCTGGTCCATCGTCGCGTGCACGCTCACCACGTCCTCGTCGCGGATCGCGAACACCGGCGTGTTGGCGTGCGCGATCAGCAACCGTCGCAGCGGCACCACGCCCACGAGGTGGCCGTGGTCGTCGGTGACGTAGAGCTCGAACGCGCGCTCCTCCGAGATCGACTTCCTGATGTGGTCGATCGCCTGCTCGACGGTGGAGCGCTCGTTGACCGCGATGAAGTCGGGCGACATGAGACGGCCCGCGGAGTGCTCGGGGTACTCGAGGATCTCCTGGACCTCTTCGGACTTCGTCTCCTCCATGAGGTCGAGGATCTTTTCCGCCTCTTCGGTCGGCAGCTCCTCCACGACGTCGGCGGCGTGCTCGGCGGGCATCTCGTCGAGGATGCGCGAGACCTCGACGTCCTCCAGCGCGCGCACGAGGTCGAGCAGCGCGGAATCGTCGAGCTCGGGCAGCACGTCCGCGGCCTGCTCCGGGGAGAGCCGGCGGAACAGCGTGACCTGCTCGGGAATGGCGAGCTGACGCAGGACGCCCGCGATGTCGGCCGGATGCGCCTCCTCGAGCAGCGTGAGGTCGCGGTGATCCTCCGCGCCCTTCACGATGTTCTTGCTCGCTTCGAGGAGCCGCTCGCCGTCGTCCATCGCCCGCATTGTAACGGCCCGTGCGTAGAATGGAACGAGCGATGAACCAGGAGCGGCCCGATCCCGACGCGCTCCTGGCGCGCGTGAAGGAAGAGGAAGCGCGCCAGCGGCGCGGCAAGCTGAAGATCTTCTTCGGCGCCGCCCCCGGCGTCGGCAAGACCTTCGCGATGCTGGAGGCGGCGCGCGAGCAGAAGGCGGACCGCCGCGACGTCGTGGTCGGCTACGTCGAGACCCACGGCCGCGCCGAGACGGACGCGCTCCTGGAGGGTCTCGACACGGTGCCGGTGCTCCGCGTGCCCTACCAGGGCGTCACCCTCCGCGAGATGGACCTCGACGCCGTCCTCGCGCGGCGGCCCGCCATCGCGCTCGTCGACGAGCTCGCCCACACCAACGCCCCCGGGTCCCGCCACGCCAAGCGCTGGCAGGACGTGATGGAGCTGCTCGACGCCGGCATCGACGTGTACACGACGATGAACGTGCAGCACGTCGAGAGCCTCAACGACGTGGTCGCGAAGGTCACGGGCATCGTCGTGCGCGAGACCGTGGCCGACTCGGTCATCGAGCAGGCGGACGAGGTGGAGCTCGTCGACCTCTCGCCCGACGACCTGCTCGAGCGGCTGCGCGAGGGCAAGGTCTACGTGCCCGCGCAGGCCGAGGAAGCGGTCAAGAATTTCTTCCGCAAGGGCAACCTCATCGCGCTGCGCGAGATGGCGCTGCGCCGCACCGCCGATCGGGTCGACGCGCAGATGCGCAGCTACATGCGGGAGCACGCGATCGGGCAGACGTGGCCGGTGGCGGAGCGCCTGCTCGTGTGCGTCGGGCCGAGCCCCTACTCCGCGCGCCTCGTGCGTGCGGCCAAGCGCATGGCGGACCGGCTCGAAGCCGAGTGGATCGCCGCGTACGTCGAGACGCCGGCCCACGCGCGGATGACGCCGGAGGCGCGCGACCGCGTCGTGCAGACGCTGCGCCTGGCGGAGCAGCTGGGCGCGACCACAGTGACGGTCAGCGGCTCGCGCATGAGTGACGAGATCCTGGCGCTCGCACGCGCGCGGAACGTCACCAAGATCGTCGTCGGCAAGCCGGCGCGGCAGCTCTGGAAGCGGATCGTGCTCGGCTCGATCGTCGACGCGCTGGTCGAAGGCAGCGGCGAGATCGACGTCTACGTGATCAGCGCCGAGCGCGAGGAGGGCGCGGCGCCGCCCGTCCGGCGCCGGGTGCTCGCGACCGACTGGCACCGCTACGCCGGCGCCGTCGTGGTCATCGCCGCCGTCACCGGCCTCGCGGCGCTGATGGCCCCGAGGTTCGAGCTGGCGAACCTCGTGATGCTCTACCTGCTGGGCGTGCTGATCGTCGCCACGCGCTTCGGGCGTGGCGCCTCGCTCCTCGCGTCGGTGCTGAGCGTCGCCGCCTTCGACTTCTTCTTCGTGCCGCCGCGGTTCACGTTCGCCGTGTCCGACACGCAGTACCTGGTGACGTTCGCGGTCATGCTCATCGTCGCGTTCGTGATCAGCGACCTCGCCACGCGCATCCGCGCACAGGCGGATTCCGCGCGCGAGCGCGAGCAGCGCACGAGCGCGCTCTACGCGATGAGCCGCGACCTCGGGCGGGCGCGCAGCTCCGTGGAGATCGTCGGCGCCGCCGGCCGGCACGTGGCGGAGGTCTTCGCGACCGAGGTCGCCTTTCTCCTTCCGGTCGCCGGCGGGGGCCTGACCCTCCAGACCTGCACCGCCGGCACGTTCGATCCCGACGCGAGCGACCGTGCCGTCGCGCGCTGGGTGTTCGAGCACCGCCAGCCCGCCGGGCTCGGCACCGGCACGCTGCCCGGCGCGCGCGGGCTCTACCTGCCGCTGGTCGCCTCGCGCGGCGCGCTCGGCGTGCTCGGCGTCCGCCCCGCGGACGTGCACGCGTTCGACGCGCCGGACCAGCTCCATCAGCTCGAGACGTTCGCGAACCAGACGGCGCTCGCGCTCGAGCGCGCGCGGCTCGCCGACGAGGCGCAGCAGGCGGAGCTCCACATGGAGACCGAGCGGCTGCGGAACTCGCTGCTGAGCTCCGTCTCGCACGACCTCCGCACGCCGCTCGCCGCCATCACCGGCGCCGCGAGCACGCTGCTCACCGACGGCACGCCGGTCGACGAGGGCGTGCGGCGTGAGCTCCTCGAATCGGTCAAGGACGAGGCCGAGCGCTTGAACCAGCTCGTCCAGAACCTGCTCGAGATGACGCGCCTCGAGTCCGGCGCGCTGAAGCCCCGGCGCGAGTGGCACCCGATGGAAGAAGTGGTCGGCTCCGCGCTCCGGCGCTGCCAGCGCGCGCTCGCGGGCCGCCGGCTCGACGTGCGCGTCCCGCCCGATCTTCCGCTCGTCGAGATGGACGACGTGCTGATGGAGCAGGTGCTCATCAACCTGCTCGACAACGCGTCGAAGTACACGCCCCAGGGCTCGCCGATCGCCGTCGTCGCGACCGGCGATCCCGAGCGCGTGACGGTGGAAGTCGCCGACCGCGGCCCCGGGCTGCCGCCGGGCACCGGAGGGCGGCGCGGCGTTCTTCTTCTCGCTGCCCGTGACCGGCACGCCGCCCGCCGTCAGCGTCGCGAGCGAGGACGACGCGCGTCGAGGCGCCGGTGGCTGATCCGGTGGTGGTGGTCGTCGAGGACGAGCCGCAGATCCGCCGCTTCCTCCGCGCGACGCTGCAGGGCCAGGGCTACCGGCTCTTCGAAGCCAGCACCGGTGCGGACGGGCTCGTCGAAGCCGCGAGCCGGCAGCCCGACTTCGTGATCATCGACCTCGGGCTGCCGGACATGGATGGGCTCGAAGTCATTCGCCGCCTGCGCGAATGGTCGTCGGTGCCGGTGATCGTGCTCTCGGCGCGCGGCGGCGAACGGGACAAGGTGACGGCGCTCGATGCCGGCGCGGACGACTACATCGAGAAGCCGTTCGGGACGGGACGAGCTGCTCGCGCGCATCCGCGTCTCGCTCCGCCACACCGCGGGTGGCTCGCGGCCGGAGGACGCCATCTTCAAGGTCGGCGAGCTTCAGGTCGACCAGGGCAAGCGTCAGGTCCGCGTGGACGGCAAGGAGATCCACCTGACGCCGATCGAGTACCGCCTCCTGACGACGATCGTGCGCCACGCGGGCAAGGTCCTGACGCACCGCCAGCTCCTGCGCGAAGTCTGGGGGCCGAACCACGTGGAGGACGCGCACTACCTGCGCGTCTTCATGGCGAGCCTGCGCCGCAAGGTCGAGCGCGACCCCGCGCAGCCGCGCTACCTCCTGACCGAGCCGGGCGTCGGCTATCGTCTCGCCGACGAGTGACCTGGGGCGGCCGTCCCGCCGCCTACCTCAAGAGATCGACGAATGCCTCGACGGTGAGACCAGATTTCCGGATCAGAGCGCGCAGAAGACCAGGCCCGAGCTCGTCGTGTAGCGGAACAGTGAGGACAACTGGAACGCCGGATTTGACCGGCGTGAGATGGCTGCCTCGTTGCCGATCGCGGCGCCAGCCGGCGCGTTCAAACGCGGCGGCGGTCTCGGCACCGGAACAAACCGGCAGTCGGCTCACGCGGTAGGCGCCTCAACCTCCACTTCGACAACATCGACAGCGAGCGGCAGACCCTGGGCGCGACGAGCGTCAAGACTCGCTTGAATCGCCTCGCGGACATTGGAAAGCGCCTCATCGAGAGTGCGCCCCTGGGTCACGCACCCCGGCAACGCCGGGCAGTCAGCGACGATCCACCCGTCTTCATCACGCTCGATCGTCACGAGAAACTTCATACCGACGATGCTACAACGCAGTCACGCACCCAGGGAATGTCCAATGTTTCATACACCCGGCCTGCGGGTGACGAGCGCGCGGACGACCGCCGGGAGCAGCGGCGTCTTCGTCACCTTCACGTCGAACGGCGACAGCGCGTCCTCCACCGCGTTGGCGAGCGCGGCAGGCGGAGAGATCGCGCCGCCCTCTCCGATCCCCTTGATGCCGAGCGGGTTGCGCGGCGACGGGTACTCGAGGTGGATCGTCTCGATCGACGGCAGATCGGCCGCTTTGGGGACCGCGTAGTCCATCAGGCTGCCGCTCAGGAGCTGGCCTTCCGCGTCGTAGACCATCTCCTCGAGGAGCCCGCCGCCGACGCCTTGCGCGACGCCGCCGTGGATCTGCCCCTCGACGATCACCGGATGGATGATCGTGCCGCAGTCGTGCGACACCACGTAGCGCAGCAGCTTCACGCCGCCCGTCTCGGGATCGACGTCGACCACCGCGACGTGGACCGCGCTCGTGTACGTCACGGTCGGCTGGTGGTGGTAGACCGTCGCCTCGAAGTCGGGATGCGCGACGCCGGGCTTCGCGAACGTCGGCCACGACGCCTGGATCACGCGCTGGAGCGGAATCGCCGACGCCGGCGTGCCGCGCACCGACAGCAGGCCGTCGCTGATCTCGACGTCGGCGGGCGCCGCTTCGAGGAGCGTCGCGGCGGCGGCGACGATCTTCTCGCGCACCTTCGCCGACGCCTCGTGGATCGACGTGCCCGCGTTGACGGCGCTGCGCGACGCGAACGTGCCGACGCCGAACGGGATCGCGGCGGTGTCGCCGCCGACGACGGTCACCCATTCGAGCGGGATGCCGAGCGCGTCGGCGGCGATCTGCGCGAACGACGTCTCGTGCCCCTGCCCCTGCGAGCACGCGCCGGTCGCGACGACCGCGTGGCCGGACGCGTCCAGGCGCACCGTCGCGCCTTCCGTGGGACCGATCGCCGTGCCCTCGACGTAGCCCGAGATGCCGATGCCGCGGTGGACGCCGCGCTTCCGAAGATCCGCCTGCTCCTTGCGGAACGTGTCGTAGTCGACGGCGTCGAGTGCCGCGTCGAGGGCGGCGCGGAAGTCGCCGCTGTCGTAGACGAGCGGGTTGCCGTCGCGGTACGGAATGCCGAGCTCGTACGGCAGGTCCGACGCCGCGAGGTAGTTGCGGCGGCGCAGCGCGGCCGGATCCATCGAGAGCTCGCGCGCGAGGCGATCGACGATCCGGTCCATCGCGAACACCGTCTCCGGCCGCCCGGCGCCCCGATACGGCGCGTTCGCGATCTTGTTCGTCACCACGCCGCGACACTCGACCGCGAGGCTCGCGACGCGGTGCGGGCCGAGGAGGTGCGCGACGGTGTTGTACGGCAGCACGATGCCCCAGACGTTGTACGCGCCGAGGTCGACCCAGATGCGATCGCGCACCGCGAGCATCGTGCCGTCGCGCTTCGCGGCGATCTCGATGTCGTGCACCTGTCCGCGCGCGTGCGCGGAGCCGATCATGTGCTCGCGCCGGGTCTCCATCCACTTCACGGGCCGCCGGCTCGCGATCGCGGCAGCGGGGATCAGGAGATCCTCGGGATAGCCGTTCGCTTTCGTGCCGAAGCCGCCGCCGACGTCGGGCGCGATCACGCGGATCTTGTGCGCCGGCAGGCCGAGCGCCGAGACGAGACCGTGCTGGACGAAGTGGACGACCTGCGTGGTGTTCCACGTGGTGAGCGCCCCGTCGCGCGCGTCCCACTGCGCGACCACGCCGCGCGTCTCGATCGGCATCCCGACGTAGCGCTGGATGTCGAAGCGCTCGCGCACGCGCACGTCCGCCGCGGCGAGCGCGGCGTCGACGTTCCCGAATCCCGTCGCGAACTTCACGGCCACGTTGTCGCCCCACTCCGGAAACAGCACGGGCACGCCGGCCTCCGCGGCCGCGACCGGGTCGGTGATCACGGGCAGCGGCTCGTACTCCACGCGAACCAGCTCCGCGGCGTCGTTCGCGATCGCGGCGTCGATCGCGAGCACCATCGCGACGATCTCGCCCGCGTGACGGACCTCGTCACGCACCATCGCGAGCTGCACGGCCTGCTTCATCGTGACGGCGACGCGCGCCGCGAGCCCCGGCGGGATCGCGCCGAAGAGCGGCATCGGCTTCATCCAGCGCTCGAGCTCCGCGAACGTGTAGACGTGGGAGACGCCCGGCACGCGGCGCGCGGCGTCCGTCGCCATCCGCACGATGCGCGCGTGAGCATAGGGGCTGCGCACGAACGCGGCGTGCAGCATCCCCGGCAGCACGAGATCGTCGACGTAGCGGCCTTCGCCGCGCAGGTAGCGCGGGTCTTCCTTGCGCGGCACCGACGCCCCGAAGTATTTGGCGCCCATGACTCGCGCATCTTACCGCGGCGGCTGAAGCGGGCTCGGCTCCATGTGGACGACCACGTCGACGACGAACGGCAGCCGCGTCCTCAGCGTCCGGCGGACCCTGCCGCCGAGGACGTGCGCGTCGCGCAGCGACATCGCCGGGTCCGCCTCGACGTGCAGGACGATGCGGTAGCCGACCCCGAAGCGCCGCGCGAGCACTTTCTCGATGCCGAGCACGCCGTCGACCGTCCGCGCGGTCCGCCTGACCTGCTCCACCACGTGGTCGTCCGGCGCCCGGTCCATGAGGTCCGCGGCGGCGTCGCGAAGGAAGCGAAGCCCGTTGGCGGCGATGATGGCGGCGCCGACGCTCTCGTTCATGATCTTCGACCAGACGCCGGGCCAGGAGCGCGGCCAGATGCACGCGATCAACGGCTTCATCTTCGGCAACCTCCCCTCCCCGGTGATGACGGCGGGCGAGCGCGTGCGCTGGTACGTGCTGGGGATGGGCAACGAGAAGGACATCCACACGGCGCACTGGCACGGCAAGACGCTGCGCTGGGCGGGTCGTCACACGGATGTCGTCGAGGTCTTCCCCGGCAGCATGGCCACCGCCGACATGGTCGCCGACAATCCCGGCACGTGGCTCCTGCACTGCCACGTCGCCGACCATCTCAGGGCCGGCATGATGGCGACCTACACGATCCGCTAGCCTCCGAGGTACGCCTTCTTGACGTGCTCGTCGTCCGCGAGCGCGCGCGCCGGGCCCTCGAGCACGATGCGACCGGTCTCGAGGACGTACGCGCGGCTCGCGAGCTGCAGCGCCATGTACGCGTTCTGCTCGACCATCAGCACCGTCGTGCCCTCGCGCTGGATGCCCGCGATGATGCCGAACACCGTCTCGACCACCGTGGGCGCGAGCCCGAGCGACGGCTCGTCGAAGAGGATCAGGCGCGGACGCGCCATCAGCGCGCGACCGATCGCCAGCATCTGCTGCTCGCCGCCGGACAGCGTGCCCGCGGGCTGGCGTCTCCGCTCCGCGAGGATCGGGAAGTGCGCGAACACGCGGTCGAGATCGGCGGCGATGCCCGCGGCGTCGGTCCGGACGTACGCGCCCATCGCGAGGTTCTCATCCACCGTCATGTAGGGGAACACGCGGCGGCCCTCGGGACAATGCGCGATGCCCCGCCGCAGGATCTCCTGCGGGCTGAGCCCGTGGATGTCTTGCCTGTCGAAGCGGATGCGCCCGCTCGCGGCGGGCACGAGCCCGGAGATCGCCTTCAGCGTGGTGCTCTTCCCCGCGCCGTTCGCGCCGATCAGGCACACGAACTCGGCCGCGTCGACGGTGAGCGACACGCCCGCGAGGGCGGTGACGGCGCCGTAGCGCGCGACGAGCCCTTCGAGCGCGAGCAGCGTGCCGCCGCTCATGAGCCTCGGAGCCCGGCGTCCGACGGCGCGGCGGCGCCGAGATACGCGCGGACCACCTCGGGATCGCGCTGGACCTCCGCCGCGCTGCCGTCCGCGATCAGGCGGCCGCCGTTGAGGACGAGCACGCGGTCCGAGATGCCCATCACCAGCCGCATGTCGTGCTCGACGAGGAACACCGTGATGCCGTCGTCCCGGATCCTCCGGATGAGCGTGGCGAGCGACGTCTTCTCCGACGCGGTCATGCCCGAGCCCGGCTCGTCGAGCAGCAGCAGGCGCGGCCGCGCGGCGAGCGCGACCGCGAGCTCGAGCAGGCGCTGCTCGCCGTACGCGAGCGCGCTGGCGAGCGCGTTCTTCTTCGCATGGAGGCCGACGAACGCGATCACACGCTCGGCCTCGTCGGCGAGCACCTGCTCTTCGGCACGCACGCGTCCACGGCGCAGCAGCGCGGCGAGGAAGCCGACGGCCCCGCGCAGATGCAGGCCAGTCAGCACGTTCTCGCGCACCGAGAGGCCGGGAAAGAGGCTCGTCTTCTGGAACGTGCGCACGAGCCCGCGCTCGGCGATGCGATGCGGACGCCAGCCGGTGATCGCGGTGCCGTCGTGGATCACGCCGCCCGCGCTCGGCCGCTGGAATCCGGTGATCACGTTGAACGCGGTGGTCTTCCCCGCGCCGTTCGGTCCGATGAGGCTCGTCACGGTTCCCGCGGCGACGCCGAAGCTCACGCCTGCGACGGCCGTCACGCCGCCGAACCGCACGGCGAGATCGCGCACTTGCAGAATCACGCGCGGCGCCCAGGCACACGGAGCGACGGCACGATGCCCTGCGGCAGGAAGAACAGCACGACGATCAGCAGGACGCCGTAGAGCAGCATCTGCCACTGCCAGGACGTCGCCGCGCGCAGCACTTCCGGCAGCACGGTGAACAGCACGGCGCCGACGATCGGTCCGCCGAGCGTCCCCTTGCCGCCCGCGACGACCATGATGACCATGGTCACGGTGTACGTGAAGAGGAACACCTCCGGGCTGACGAAGCGCGTGTAGTGGGCGTAGAGCCCGCCGCCGAGACCGGCCATCGCGGCGCTGACGATCGTCGCGACCACGAGATAGTGCGTGACGTCGATGCCGACGGACGCGGCGAGCGTCTCGTTCTCGCGGAGCGCGACGAGCGCGCGCCCGACGCGCGAGCGCACGAGACCGAGACAGGCGAAATAGCAGAGCGCGACGGCCGCGAGGACCACGTAGTAGTACGCGCTCTTCGTGCGCAGCGAGATCTCCGGCAGCCCGGGCAGCGCGAGCGCGAGCGGCGGCACGCCCGGCAGGCCGAGCGGGCCGTTCGTGAGATCCATCCAGTTGATGCTGACGAGCGACACGACGCCGGCGAAGCTGATCGTGAGCAGCACGAAGTACGCGCCACGGATCTTGAGCGCGAGCCGCCCGATCATCCAGCCCGCGAGCCCCGGCAGCGCGATCGCCGCCGCGAGGCCGACCCACGGCGACCACTCGAGCTTTACCGTCAGCAGGCCCGACGCGTACGCGCCGATCCCGAAGAACGCGGCGTGGCCGAGCGAGAGCTGCCCCGTGTAGCCGAGCAGGAGGTTCAGGCTCAGCGCGAGCACCGCGAAGATCCCCGCCATGATCAGCGTGTGGAGGTGATACGGATTCCACACCCACGCGGGCGCCGTGGCCGCCGCGACCAACAATGCCGTGACCGCGAACCGTGCCACGGTCGTCACCCGCGTGGAGCTCTAACCGACACGCTCGGCGCGCGCGAAGAGCCCGGCCGGACGCAGCAGCAGCACGACGACGATGATCAGGAACCCGACCGCGTCGCGATAGCCGGAGGAAATGTAGCCCGCGCCCAGCTCCTCGGCGACGCCGAGCACGATCCCGCCCAGCGCGGCGCCCGCGAAGTTGCCGAGGCCGCCGAGGATCACGACGCAGAACGCCTTCTGCGACGCGAGATCGCCCATCGAGGGATAGAGCAGGAACACGGGCCCGAGCAGCGCGCCGGCCGCCGCCGCGAGCCCCGCGCCGAACGCGAACGTGATCGTGTGGATGCGGTCGATGGACACCCCCATCAGCGCCGCGGTCTCGCGATCCTGGAACGTCGCGCGCATCGCGCGCCCGAGCTTGGTCTTCGCGAGCAGGAGGTGCGCGCCCAGGATCAGCAGGCCCGAGACGACGAAGACGAAGACGCGCAGCGGCGCGACCGACACCGGGCCGAGGCTGAGCGGCTGCGGCGGCAGCGGCGTGACGATGTTCTTCGCGACGCCGCCCCACCCGAGCAGCTCCGCGTTCTGCATCGCGATCCAGACGCCGATCATGACCAGCATGACGGTGTCGATCGACTGGCCGCGCAGCGGGTGGAGCAGCACGCGATCGCAGAGGGCGCCGGCGAGCGCGCCCACCGCGATCGCGACCGGAATCGCGACGAAGAAATTGACGGAGGCCAGCGTCAGCGCCGCGAACGTCGCGTACGCGCCGAGCGTGTAGAACTCGCCGTGCGCGAAGTTCACGACGTTCATCAGCCCGAACACCAGCGTCAGCCCGATCCCGAGCAGGCTGTACGTGGCCCCCAGCAAGAGCCCGTTCAGCAGATGCTGGAGCAGCTGGTCCAGGTCGCTACTTCTTCGCGACGAACGAAGGCAGCGCGATCTTCCCGTCCTTGATCTGGACGATGAAGATGCTCGGCTTGCTCTGGCCGCTCTCCTTGCCCGCCGGGCCGTCCTTCTCGAACTTGATCGGCCCGTTGAGGCCCATCAGCTGGACCTTCCAGAGCGCGTCGCGCACGGCCTTCGGATCCGGCTTGCCGGCGATCTTGAGCCCCTCGACCGCCGTCATGCAATGCTCCCCAATTCGCTGCTCACTCCGCGGAGCTTAGCGTGAGCTGCGCCGCCCGGTAGTCGGCCGGGCTCTGCATTCCCAGCGCCGAGTGCGGCGCCTGGGAGTTGTAGTCCTCGATCCACC
>Ga0233425_10002605_pt1 | contig 34912 bp, 27 predicted proteins | sample Watercolumn_Towu_2_FD_181712 | JGI IMG/M metagenome (GOLD analysis project Ga0233425, IMG submission 181712) | Freshwater microbial communities from Lake Towuti, South Sulawesi, Indonesia - Watercolumn_Towuti2014_140_MG | ecosystem: Environmental > Aquatic > Freshwater > Lake | place...
CTCACCCCCTCACCCCCTCATCCCCTCATCCCCTCATCTTCAAGGTCCGCCCTCGGCGCCTGGCGCGGGTTCGACTGGTTCCGGCCGTTCAATCGGCTCAGGCCGTGGAATCCGACGGATGGGGTCTTCCAGATTGAAGCTGTTCTCCGCGGGCACATCGCCGCTGGAGTACCGATCGACGTTCGGTGTCGGCGGCAGGCCTGCGGGATAGGAACGCGACGGACCGCAACGCCCCAGAGGTCCGATGGATTCGAAGCGTTCCTCGTAGAACCGCACTCCGTGCGTTTCGAGGATCGTGCCGGTCTGTTGTTCCAGCCGTGCCAATTCGGTGTTGTACTGCAGCAGCGACTGGGCTTCGGCGCTGACCGCATTGCCCCAGTCGGTGATGGCCAGGAGCACATTGAGGAAGATCTGCCGGTTCGCCCTGAACACGGCCCACTGCAATAGCACGTTCTCTCGCGCGGCGGTCCGGGAGGCCGTGTAGGCCTGGTACTGCTCGTAGAACTGCACTGTGTTTTGCAGACTCAACGCCAATTGCTGGGTGGCCAACAGGACTCCCTGTTCGATGTTCGCACGATCGCGTGCCAGGATCAGTTCGCGCTGCCGCAACGCCGCTCGTTCGGTCCGCAATCCCAGGGGGACCGAAAAGTTGACACCGAGCGTCCAGTCCGTGAACTCGCCCGGCCGTGTGCTGATCATGTTTCCGGTGGGCGTCTCGCCTTCGAGTCCGTTCCAGCGGTAGAGGGCGACGGCGTCGAGCTGCGGCAATGCCTGGTTTTGAGCCAGCAACAGCTGCTGCTCGTCCGCTTCCAGTATCAATTTCAGTTCGATGATTTCGGGCCGCCGTTCTGCTGCCAGTTCCAACAGCGGCTCCCACTGGATTTCCATGCGTTCCTTGAGCGGTGGAGTGGTCGGAATGATTTCAGCGCCATCGGCGGGCGGCAGGCGCAGCAGGGTGCGCAGCGCGGTCTCGCGCTGCAGCATCACGCCGCGCGCTGCGATGCGCGCCGCTGTGAAATTGGCGAGGGAGACCTTGGTCTGCGATACCTCCTGCTTGTTCTCGAGTTTCAAGCGGAACTTCGCTTCAGCCAGGTCATAGGCCTGCTGCAGCTGCTGGACCTGTTGCTCGCGCGCCCAGACGTCGGTGCGCGCGGCGACCAAGGCCCAATAGCCCTGGATGACGCCTATCACGAGGGTCTGCACGCTGTCTTTGAACTGGAAGAACGATCGTTCCGTATCGATGCGCGCCAGCACGATGGGGGCGACATTGGCCGCGATTCCCCCGCCCTGCAAGAGCGGCTGCGTGAAATCCATCTGCACTGACGAACGGCTCTGCGGATTCAAGGGGAACTGATCGGAGTCGTAGTGTTGCGGCCGTGCATTGACTCCCAAGCCGAACGTGCCGCCCGTCACCGTGGGCTTGGCAATGCCGACGGCGAGTTGGTAGTCATCGGTGCGCAGGCCGTGCAGCGATGCCAGGAACGGGTCCAGCGGGTCGAACTGAGCGCTCGGCGATTCCGTCCGGTTGAAACCGTTTTGCACTTGAATCCGCGGATCGAACAGACCTCGTTGCCGATCGATGCCGGCATTGGTAATCGCCGTGTCGTAGATCGTGCTCCCGGTGGACGCAGCCGCCACGCCGGTCAACACGCGCACCACGGTGGAATTCGCCAGAGCGATGCGGATGGCCTCGTCCAGCGAGAGCAGGATGGGTTCGCGTTCGGTGTTCCATTCCGCCACGGTGGGTGGCGGCGGCGTCAGCGGCATCGGGGCGGGCGCCAATTCGCTCGGGTCGCGAACCTGGATCGTGCGCTGTTCGGGAAGGACCAGCGACAACAAGTTTTGCGCGTGCGCAGACTGGGCAACGACGGCGGGGCCGCAGACGGTGACGAATAACAGGATACCGCCGAAAAGTCGCGCTGCCATGATGATAGCAGATCGGCCGGTTATTCCTTGCTAGCCAATTGTTTCCGTCATGCCGGTGCGGATTCATCTGGCGAAGGTGATTCTGGTGCGGCGTGGAGAGCCTTTACCGCCTGGGAAAAGTCTCGGGTGTCGGATACCAGCTCACCATCGCGCAATACGATAATACGGTCCGCGTTGCGCGCGATGTCCTGATCGTGCGTAACCAGGATGACGGTGATACCCTGCTCCTGGTTCAGGCGGCGCATGAGTCCGATCAGCTCGCGGCTCGTCCGGCTGTCCAGGTTCCCGGTGGGTTCGTCCCCCATCAGGATGGAAGGCTCGTTGACCAGCGCTCGGGCAATGGCCACCCGTTGTTGTTGTCCGCCCGAGAGTTGACTGGGATGATGGTCAAGACGGTCGGCCAGTCCAACCAGTTCCAGTTTCTCGACCGCCCGGCGGCGGCGTTCCTGAGCGGTGATACGCGCCCCGTATAGCAGGGGCAATTCGACGTTCTCGACGGCACTCGTCCGCGACAGCAGGTTGAAGTTCTGAAAGATGAAACCCAATTGGCGATTGCGGATCCGGGCCCGCTGATCGCGCGACATGGTGGCGACTTCTTCTCCCGCCAACTGGTAGCTGCCACGCGTTGGCCGGTCCAGACAGCCGAGCACGTTCATTAAGGTGGATTTGCCGGAACCGGAGGGGCCAACAAGCGCCACGTACTCCCCCAAATCGATGTTCAAGTTCGCCGCGCGCAGCGCTTCGACTTGGACTTCGCCCAGATCGTAGACCTTCCAGACGTCGCGGACCTCGATCAGCGCCACCTCGCTACCTCCAATCCGGTATACAACACATCCATGGGCAGACCGTGTCAGCGCAGGTGCCGGTCCAACCAGCGATAGGCATGTTCGCGAACCTCGCTTGGGAAGTCGTGCTCGCAATCGGGGTAGTCCGCCACCAGCAAATCCTGTCCGGGCGCCAAGGCATAGACCTTCTGCGCCTCGGCTACCACCTTGCGCACGCCGTCGACCGCGAAGTTATCGTCGCGTTGTGGAGCGCACACAAACACGGGACGCGGGGCAATCGCGGCCAACACCTCATGGAAGTCGAACGGTACTCGGTCCGGACTGCTCGCGTACACGTCACGAATGCGCGGCATGTAGCGGTCGCTCGTCCAGCCGGTCAAGTCACCCCCGTAGTAGTCGTGAAACGCCGTGAAGCCGCAACTCGTCACTACCGCCCGGATCCGTTGGTCAAAGACCGCTGTAAAGAGACTGTTGTGGCCGCCGAGAGAGTGGCCGATGCAGCCGATCTGATTCCGGTCTACCTCGGGCAGAGACTCCAGTACGTCCAGCGCACGCAGATTATTCCAGATCGCTTTCATTGACCCGCTCTGATAATGGCCTGCCTGTCGGCGGAAATCAAACGGATACTCGCCGAAAGACGGATAGTCGGGTACAAGACAAACGTAGCCGCGTTCCGCAAGTTCGCGGGCGTAATGCAGCGATGCCCGCCCGCCCAATCCCGCCGGTTCACCTTTGCCGAGGGTGGTGGTCTGATGCAGGCACAGCATGGCAGGGCGGCGCTTCTCCGACCCTTTTGGAAGAAGCAGGTAGGCCGGTACGCGGTCTCTTGGTTCCGCCGCGAAGGAGATGCGGTACCGTACGAACGAGCCGCAGTCATCCGCCGCGCCGATTTCAAGCTGCAGCGGGATTCGCTGCGACGAGTCGGGTAATTGCCCCATGGCCGCCTCCATGCCGGACAGGATGTGGTTGCGGCGAATCGCCATGTCCGCCAACGACTGCACCGGCCGCAGTTGGCGGTCGTCATCCTGGAACGCCAGCACCTGGGTGTGGTTCGCGTAAGCGGGAATTGGTTTGGCCGGAGCCGGCTGTGTCGGCTCGGACGCAATGCGCCGATTTTCGAGCCAGTACAAACCACTGCGCCCAGGAGCGATGAGATCCAGGTCGCCATCGGCGTCGAGGTCCGCGGCTTTGGGGTCCAGGTCCCAGCCGATGCGCGGGTCGAGCGAAACAACGCCGCGCCGAAAGACACGCAACTCCGGATCGAACTTGTACCAGTAGATGGCCAGCGGGTCGTATTCACCGGGGTCTTTGCCGTCGTGCCCCAGATAGCGTTTGCCGGCCACCACCTCGTTCCGGCCGTCGCCGTCAAGATCCGCCAACAACAGGGTGTGCGCCTGGGACCAGCTGGTGTCAATGGCGTGCCGCAGCCAGGAACGCGGATGCTCTTCGTCGCGGACCTGTTCCAGCCAGTACAGCCCGATACGGTGTCCGCGGCCCCATATCAGGTCCGTGTCACCGTCCGCATCCACATCCGTGACGAGAATCGGAACACTGGCATCGGTGTCCAACTGGAACTCCGAGTGGAACCGCCACGTATCCGATGATCCCGCGGTGAGCGACTCGAGCCAGCCGCGTGGACCGACCAGATCGGCGCGTCCGTCACCGTTGATGTCCCCGCAGCCGACACCGTGCCCCGCGATTTCCGCAGGAAGATCGTGCCGGATCCAGAACGCGTTTCCGGTGGATGTGTCGGCCGACCGGCGAAGCTCCCACCAGGCGGCAAAGCCAGTACCGTTGGGCAGCACATCGAGTTGTCCATCGCCGTTGATGTCCGCCAACCGGCCGGTCTCCATGGGACCGGGAGTTTCGATCACATGCCGGGTCCACGGCTGGTTTGGATCTTGTGGCTGCTCCACCCAGTACAGCGACTGACTGCGGTAGTTGCAGCTGACCAGGTCCAGGCGTGCATCACCATTGACGTCGATGGGGAGGGCCGAGTAGTCGTCGAAACGACCGCGGATCTGCTCGACGTCGCGCAGGAAATGCCGTTGCCAGTCCGGGGCGGCAAACCACCAGCCGCCGCAAACGATGTCGAGCCGTCCGTCGTTGTTCACGTCCAGCACGGCGGCGGCCGAATAGGTTGACGCAGTATCCACGACGTGCGGCAGGAATGCGAACTGGTCCGCGCTTAACTTGACGGCGAACACCAGGCACGTCCACCACACCAAGCCGAGCAGACGACGGCAGCGCACCATGGCAGCTCCAAATCCGGATGCAGGCGGGATAGCCGATTCGGTAACGGAAGCCATAATATAGCCACCCAAGAACGTCTCTGGCCATCGCGCAGGCTTTCCGGCATGTCGATCGAGTTTCAATGCTGCCATTGCCACCGGTATCTCCGGGTTCCGGATGCGTCGGTGTCGCAACGAGTCCGTTGTCCGGGCTGCGGCACGATTCAGGGCATCGCCGCCACGGAGTCGCCCGTTCAGCGTGACAACGCATTCGACGTCTGGAAGGACCCTGGATCGCCGTTCCAACCGGCACCGTCGCTCGAGGCGGACAAGGCAACCGAGGCCAATCCGTACCAGTCGCCGCAGTTGCCGCCCATGGCGGGATGGCGCGGACCCGTTCCACGCCACCTGATCATGTCGCGTGTGCAAGGTCCGGCGATCGCGCTGATGACCGTGGCGATCTTGATGCTGGTGCTGCTCGGGTTGGGTGGCGCGATCCAGGTCGTGTCCGTGATCATGGCCGAAGCGGCGGCCAGCGACCTCGGATTCACGTTGATCGGACTGCTGTTCTCCGGCACGGTCTATGTCATTGTGTTGGTGGGGGCGATCCGCATGCGGAAGCTGAAGTCCTATTCGCTGGCCGTCACGGCGGCGACGCTGGCCCTCATGCCGTGCTCGGGTTGCTGTATTGTAAGCCTTCCTTGCGGTGTCTGGGCGTTGGTGGTGCTGCTGAATCAGGATGTCCGCGCGGCGTTTGACTGACGTGCGTTTCGGCGCGGCCGATTTCGATCCTGCCATGATGAACTACGAATTCGACATCGTCGTTGTCGGCGCCGGACATGCCGGGACGGAGGCGGCTCTGGCTGCGGCAAGGATGGGCGCCCGGGTGGCGCTGCTGACCACGAACGTGGATACCGTGGCCCAGATGAGCTGTAATCCGGCCATTGGCGGCGTCGCGAAAGGGCAGATCGTGCGCGAGATCGACGCGCTGGGCGGGGCCATGGGACAAGCCATTGACGCCACGGGCATCCAGTTCCGCATGCTGAATCGGCGCAAGGGGCCCGCCATGCACGGTCCCCGCGCGCAAGCCGACAAGCGCGGCTATCAGCAGATGGTGAAGCGGTTGGTGGAGGAACAACCCGATCTGACATTGCGGCAGGACGCGGTGGAGGATCTGCTCGCTGAACAGCGTCACGACGGGTGGCACATCGTCGGTGTCCGGGCGCGCGGCGCTGCCCTCTACCGCGCGCGGGCCGTGATCCTCACAACCGGCACTTTCCTGCAGGGCTTGTTGCACTGCGGCGAAAGCCAGGAGGCGGGAGGCCGGGCAGGGGAGGGGACCTCGGCCGGGATCAGCGCCGCGCTGGTGCGCCTGGGTTGCCGGGTGGCACGCTTCAAGACGGGAACTCCCCCCCGCATCAACAGCCGCACGATTGACTTCAGCCGGACGGAATTGCAGCCCGGAGACGAAGTACCGCAACCGTTCTCGTTCCTCCACGATGCCCTGAATGTCGAGCAGATACCCTGCTGGATCACGTACACGAATGAGGCCGTGCACGCGCTGATCCGGGCGAATCTCCACCGTGCGCCGATGTACAGCGGGCAGATCACATCGAGTGGTCCTCGTTATTGTCCCTCCATCGAGGACAAGGTCGTGCGGTTCGCCGACAAACCGCGCCACCAGATCTTCCTCGAACCGGAAGGGCGACAGACGTTGGAGGTCTACGCGAACGGTATTCCGACCAGTCTGCCGCGGGACGTGCAGGAAGGGATGATCCGTCTGATTCCCGGCCTGGAACGTGCGCAGATCATACGTTACGGCTATGCCGTGGAATACGACTATTGCCCGCCCGATCAGTTGTGGCCCTCCCTGGAGTCGAAGGCGGTTGCCGGCCTGTTTCTTGCCGGGCAGATCAACGGCACGACCGGGTACGAAGAAGCGGCGGCCCAGGGGTTGCTTGCCGGCGCGAACGCCGCCCTGCAATTGCAGCACAAGGACCCCCTGGTGCTGCGCCGCGACCAGGCCTACCTCGGCGTCCTGATCGATGACCTGGTCACGCGGAGCGTGGACGAACCCTACCGCATGTTCACCAGTCGAGCCGAATATCGATTGCTGCTCCGCCACGATAACGCCGATCGTCGACTGACGCCTTTGGGACGGGATCTCGGACTCGTCAACGACGGGCGGTGGTCTCTCTTCTCCGAGAAGTCAGCGGCGATTGCCCAAACACACCAGATCCTCGCATCGCTGCGCGCCGACGGTGTACCGTTGAGCCGGATTGCCAAGCGTCCCGAAGTGCGATGGGACGATCTGGTCCAGCTAGCGCCGGCGCTCCGTGACACCAGACCGGTGGTCGCGGAACAGGTCCTGTGCGACATGAAGTACGCGGGTTACGTGGTGCGGCAGCAGACGCAGGTGAACCGCCAGCTGCGACTGGCGGACAAACGGATCCCACGCGGATTTGACTTCCGTGCGATCCGCCATTTGCGCGTCGAAGCGCGTGAGAAGCTGGCTCGTGTGCAACCTGAGAACCTTGCCCAGGCGACCCGAGTCAGCGGCATCACGCCGGCCGACATCGCGCTGTTGCTCGCGTATTTGGATGGCAAGGGGTAAATGGGTGATTGCGAAATGCGGCGAGAAAGCGGCAGGAGCAGTTCCCAGGGCCTTCGAATGCGCGTAGGAGTTTTTGGCGCCGGATAGCCTAAGTGGCGTACGATCAATGTCTTACGATAGGGCGATCAATATTGACTAGGCTGGGGCGGTCGCTATAATTCGGGCGTCTGTAAAGATCGGTAATCTCGGAAAAAGCTACGAGTTCTCATCGGATGGAGCGGTCCTGGAAGGTGTGTGGTTTGCACACGCCACGGAGTTTTTTTGAATGAGGGAATCCACGGACTAGCGCGACGTGGCGCACCACGGAGGTGAGGGAATCAAGGTAAAGCGGCGGGATGCCGTTACCCTCGGTTTCATCTGCTAGTCCAACCATCGATAAGGAGGGATGGTAGCTGCCATGTCTATGAAGACCGTATTCACGACCGGCGAAGCGGCGCGGATCTGCAAGGTCAGTCAACAGACAATCATCCGCTGTTTTGACAACGGCACGCTGAAAGGGTTTCGTGTGCCGGGAAGTCGGTTTCGCCGTATTCCGCGGGATCAGCTCTTTCAATTCATGCGGGACAACGGCATTCCCACCGACGCGCTGGAGAGCGGCAAGCGCAAGATCCTGATCGTGGACGACGACGAAGAGCTGGTGGAATTGCTGGTGGATGTGTTCGAGAAGGATGGCCGATTCGACATCCGCACGGCGAACAACGGATTCGACGCGGGCATGTTGGTGAAGGAGTTTCGACCCGATCTCGTCGTATTGGACGTCATGCTGCCCGATATCAACGGCAAGGAAGTCTGCCAGCGGGTCCGCAGCGACAGCAACCTGGAAACGGTGAAAATCATCTGCATTTCCGGGATGGTGGAGCAGGATAAGGTGGCGGATCTCAAGGCAGCCGGCGCAGACGATTTCATCCAGAAACCCTTCACGGTGGATCGGCTGCTGGAGCGTTCCTGCGATCTGCTCGAGATCGAGCGGGCTCTGGCGGGCTGACGCGTCTTGCACCGTCATTGAGACCTGATGTTGCGGTTGCCCACGCTAACAGCACAGGCCGCCGAATGGCGACTACCGTTGCCAGACCAGGCGGCCGTGCAATTATTGACGTGCCTGTTTGCTCCCAGCCAGCGGCGCCGCGTGGAGTGTCTTTCCCAGACCTTGAAGGGCTATCCATCCTTCCTGGTCTGGGTAGTTTGCCGCGACGCGGCTCATGCGGCGGATCCACCCGAAACAATCGGCCAGCTGGCCAATCGGTTCTCTCCCGAGTTGTTGAGTGAGCTGAATTGGTCGGACGCAGGTCGGTCTGGCAACCGTTGGCTCAGTTCATCGGAGAAGCGTTGGGCATCGTTGACAGAGCGCAGCCTGCGCGTGGCCGAATTGGCAGCAACGATGGCGGGCGAAACGAGCGCTTCGAGCGGCGCCTCGCGGCGGCAATCGGGCCAAGCTTACCTGTTGGGACTGCTGCACGGCGCATGCGATTGGCTCTCCAGTTGCGGGCCTGCCGTGCGGGTGTCCCGCGGGGCCACGCGTGCTAGCCCCTTGCCCGACTGGCTGGTGCGCAGCCTGCAATCGCTGCAGTTGGAAGCTGACGACGGTGGAGCGATCGCCGTGGTGCGGCAGGCGGTTGCCCAATGCGCGACCCGCGGCGACGAACATGCTGTGACATCTCCGGCCGCAGACGGCAAGCAGAAGGAGTCCGCGGACGAGTGCTGCCTGGTGGGGGCCATTCTGCCGCAAGTCGTGACCACGCTGCGCCGGCTGGAGCAACTGGAATCCCGCTTCGAAGCGACGTTGGAACAGGAGAAGCTGGAATCCCTGCGGGAATTCGCCTACGGCGCCAGCCACGAGATCAACAACCCGTTGGCCAACATCTCGACCCGAGCACAGACGCTGTTGCGCGAGGAGACAAATCCGGAGAAGCGCCGGCGGCTGGCCACCATCAACGCCCAGGCTTTCCGCGCTCACGAGATGATTTCCGACATGATGTTGTTCGCCAAGCCGCCGGAGCTGGTCCCGGAGCTTGTCGAAGTGCAGGAACTGGTCCGCGCGTCAACCGGCGAGTTGCAGCCCCAGGCCGACCAGCAGGGGACGAAACTCGTCTTCCAGATGCCTCCGGTGCCGGTAATGTTCGAAGGCGATCGCGTGCAGCTGATCGTGGCTCTGCGGTCGCTGTGCGTCAATGCGCTCGAGGCCCTGGGTTCCGGCGGGACGGTCGAGATCCGCGTCGGTACGTTGCCGGCCTCCGCGTACGATGAGGAACCGTGGGTGGAGATCAGCGTGGCCGACAACGGGCCGGGAATTCCGCCGCACGTGCGCCGTCACTTGTTTGATCCGTTCTTCTCGGGACGCGAAGCGGGTCGTGGCCTGGGACTGGGGCTCTCGAAGTGCTGGCGCATCGTCACGCTGCACGGCGGGTGCATCGATGTCGTGAGCCAGGCAGGGCAGGGGGCGGTCTTCTCCATTCGCCTGCCGCGCCGCCCAGGTGCCGCTCCACCGGCGAAATAGCCGGGAATGCGTTCGCGCGTCGGTGGGGGATTGGCCAGGATAATACACGAAATCAGAAGAGCAACCACAGAGCCGCAGAGAACGCAGAGGAAAACACAAGAGGCAGAATCTACAGCTTGTCAGATTCGGTCCAAGCGTAATCGTTGCGAAACTACTTGCCTTGCTTGTCCTTTCTTCGCCGTCTGTGCCTCTGTGGTGGATAATCCGGGTTGGCGCGTTTTTCGGCGCTGACGGTTTGCCGTCAGAACCACCCGTGGTCCGAGAACATGGGCCGATCCCCGTCTCTTCAACGACCCGTGAACGCATACAAGGATTTCACGGTGAATCGGAAAAATCTTCAAATTGCTCTTGCACCGCTCTGCGGCAAAGGCACGAAGTCACACGCCGTGCTACCGAGAGAAAATGGCCGCTCGCCATCAACTTGCACTATGCCAGCACACTCTTCCTCGCGTGCTCGCCGACACGGCTTCCGGGCCACACGACCATCGGTATGGAAGTTGCATCCCGACGTTCTTGCCGAGGGAGTCTCGAGTCAGAAGACGTCAGGCAAACGGAGGGAGGAAGCCATGTATCGAGGAGCGTTCACGGTCGTTGTTTTGAACTTGGGACTGGTGTGTGACGTGACCGCACAGTCGAACTGCAGTTGCGGTCCTCAGAGTCTGCAGGCAGTCACCGCACCGATCGGTTCCGTCTATTACACCGGGGGCGGCACGTCACTTTCGCTGGCCCCGCGCCCCGTGGGAGCGAGCAGTCCGTCCGCGCCCGCCGCCGTCCCGTATTCCTTGACACCCGGATATACGACGTATCGACCATTGGTCCCGATCGCTCCCATGCCGGCTTCGTACTACGTGGGGCGCGGCATCCTGGGGCAACCGACGTTGTACGTGCCGGGGCAGCCAGTACGCAATTTCCTGCGGTACTTGTCGCCGTGACGCCGCGCGGTTACTTGCTGGTCTCGCGCTTCCGCAGTTCGTCCAGGACGCTGCGCACAATGCGGGCCACTTGTTCCGCGTCGGGAGCGCGGCTCGTTGAGCATCCACCGACGGGTTGATCCGTGAAGCCTTCGGCGGCGAGCAGGCACTGCAGTTGGCGACTGAGTCGCTCCAGTTCGGCCTGTTGCACCGTAGATTGCGGCTGCCGACCGGCGCCGGTACGAATCCCGCGCAATTGCAGCGCGGCACGAAATCCTTCGGGGAATTCCGAGGAGTAGATCATCGCGTCGAACAGGGTGAGCAACCGGTACTGCAGATCGCAGGCCTCGTCGAGTCGGCGGGCGACGCTGAGGTCGTAGAGCTTGCGCGTGATCTCCGGCACGACACCGCTGGTCGCGTTGGTGCCCCCGTCGCAGCCGATCAGCATCATCGGATACAAAGCGGCATCCCAGCCGGTGAGGAAGCAGAAGTCGGGTCGAATCGGCCGAACTTCAGCGATCATGCGCATCATGTGGGGCAGATCGCCGGACGAGTCCTTGATTGCCGCGATCCGCGGGCATTCCTCCACCAGCCGTTTCACGGTGGGAACATCGATGGGGGAGGCAAACATGGGGATGTTATACAGCGTGATGTCCACCGGTGAGTGGTCGGCGATCTCCTTGAAGTACGCGTATACGCCGGCCGGTGTGAGGCGGTAGTAGAACGGGGACACGATGGCCACCGCTCGCACGCCGAGTTGGCCGTAGTATTCGCAGGCTTTGATGGTCTCGCGCGTGTTGGCTTCAGCGGCCCCAGCCAGAATCGGCACGCGCCCGCGCGTCTGGTCGACGATGATCTCAATGATGCGGCGCCGCTCTTCCACCGTGAATCGCGTAAACTCCCCGGTGGACCCGTTGGGGTACAGGCCGTGCACGCCGCGATCGATCAGCCAATCAACGTAGCGCCGCAATTCCGCCTCGTTGATCTCGCCGCGATCATCCAGCGGCACGATGTTCGGAGTGAAGATTCCGTGGAGGGGGCTCTTGGTGGGCATTCTCTCGGAAAACCGTGGTAGGATGGTTACAATGGTGCAGCGAAAGCTGCCGAAAAATTCACTCAATCAATCATAGCTTAGTCCTACCAGTGCACCAACTCATGCTGCCAAGTCCGCCGCAGATCGCGGTTTGCCTGCCGCACGCGAGTTCTGTCTGGCGCTGCTGAGGCGATACGACCGCGAACGATGGCTCAGCCCCCTCGAACGGTGAATGTCCTGACTCGCAACGGGTCGGCGGAACGCGAGCCCGTCCAGACCGCGGGCGAGGCCCTGGTTGCCGGCGTGCTGCTGACGGTCGTGGCTCTGGCCTTCATCATCTTCTTCTGTCTTGCGGTCCGTACTCGGTTAGCCGTTCGCGACGTATGGCTGTGGATTCCCGACGAAGTGGTCTGGCAGTGGATGGGGAGAGCGTGGAGCCGGGTGTCCGTCTGGGATCGGATCCCGATCCTGTGCGTAGCCGGTTGGATTCTCGGAGTTGCACTCCTGGTCGGGCGATTGCTGTTCGACCTGTTGCAGGTGGCGGAGTGGTGGTCGCGCAGCGAGCGCATCGTGTTCAGTGTGGGCCTCGGGCTGAACGTTCTGTCACTCACGGCGCTGGCATTCGGGCTGGCGGGCGACATGCATCGTTGGTGGTTCGTGACGATCACGTGCCTGGCGGCAATCGGGGCGGGACTGCGCTGGCGGAATTGGCGACAAGTCCCCGCGGATGATCGTCCGCCGGCGACCACGGGTGTTTCGCGCACCGCCCTGATCGTAGCGATTCCGTTCTGCATCATCATTCTCTTGGGCAGTCTGTTGCCCCCGTGGCACTTCGATGTGCGTGAGTACCACCTCCAAGTGCCCAAGGAGTGGTATCGTCAGGGGTACATCGGTTTCCTGCCCCACAACGTATACGGCAACATGCCCCTGGGCGTTGAAATGCACGCGCTACTGGGAATGATTCTGATGTGGGGGCCGCAGGCATGGTGGTGGGGCAGTCTGGTTGGCAAAACGGTGATTGGCGCCTTCGCACCGCTGACGGCCTGGGCCTTGTATCTCTGTGGGCGGCGGTTCGTCGACCAGCGCTCGGCTGCCTGGGGCGCGATCCTGTTCATCTCGACGCCTTGGGTCGCGCACGTCTCCAACGCGGGGATGATTGACGTGGCGGCGGCGTTCTACTGCGTGACGGCCGTGCAGGTTGTTCTGCGCTGGCGAACGCTTGTGCGGAACGAGTCGCCGCCGGGCGGCGCGCCTTGGGGCCTGCCGCTGCTCGCCGGTCTGTTGGCCGGTGCAGGTGTATCCTGCAAGTATCCGGCCGTGGTCTTCCTCGTCCTGCCGGTGGTCGGAGGAGTGGCCTGGACGGGGGCTCGACGCGTTTCCCTGCGCGCCGCACTGCTGTGCGTGCTCGGCGTGGCGTGTGCCTGCGGTCCGTGGCTCGCCAAGAACTGGGCACTGACGGGCAATCCCACCTATCCGCTCTTGTACACGTGGTTTGACGGCCAGACGCGCACTCCGGAGAAGGATGTGCAATGGCGCCGCGCTCACGAACCGTCCGGCCAGGATGCGCGCGAGAGGTACTCGCTGAACCAGTTACGATCCAGTGCGGAGCTCATCGGGCTGCGCAGCGACTACACCAGTCCCCTGCTCGCGCCCCTGTTCTTGCTTGGCGTCTTCGCATCCAGGCACCGCCGCGCGATCGTGCCGCTTGCCGCGTTCTGCGGCTACGTCGTGCTAACCTGGTGGCTGATGACCCATCGCGTCGACCGCTTCCTGGTGCCGATCCTGCCCCTCGTGGCGCTCATCGCCGGTGTGGGGGCAACCTGGTCGGCGACGCCCATCTGGCGCCGCGGCATGTGCGTTCTGCTGGCGACGACTCTGTTTTTTAACCTGATCATGGACGCATCACGCGTGGTGGGGGACAACCGCTTCCTGGTGTCACTGCGCGACCTGCAACAGGACGTGCGGCAGAAATGCGATCCTGAGTACTCGCACATTAACGCCGCTCACCGGCTGTTGAATGAACTCGTGCAACCCGGCTACCGAGCGCTGCTTGTCGGCGAAGCACAGGTGTTCAACCTCGAGGTGCCCATCCTGTACAACACGTGCTTTGATGATTGCGTCTTCGAACAGCTGATGAGGGACAAGACGCGCGCAGAACGCTACGAGACATTGCGCGAACACCGGATCTCCCACATCGCGGTGTTCTGGATCGAGTTGGAGCGTTACCGCAGTCCCGGCAACTACGGTTACAGCAGTTACGTCAGCCAGGACATTGTGCGGCGCGAGATATGCCAGGAACAGAAGCTCGCGCGCAGGATTCCCACGACCTACGATCCCAACGATTGGGAGATTCTGGAAGTCGCCGGCTGGCGCGAATGGTGACGGGATGCGAGGGCGCGTTCCCGATTCAGATTCCTGGCACTGAGCGGCCGCGCAGACATGCCCCGTACAAACTACTCTGTACACCTCATTCCCGCGCGGATTCTAATCTCCGCGGCAGCTGTTTGCGCAGGAAACCAGGCCGATTCGTCGTAATGCCGATCGCCCCGAGTTGTTGATAGAACCGCGCGTCCTCCGGTTCATCGATGGTCCAGACATGGAACTCACGCAGCCCGCGCTCGCGAAGTTGCCGGAGGAAGGATTCGGTCACGACCTGCCGATTACCCTCCGTCCCCAGGCCGTCGGCGTTTGAGTCGCGCAGGCTCCGCGCGACTTCCTCGAGTGTCGGGTGCCAATCCCCGGTCGCCTTGTCCTGCTTGTAGCCGGTCAGCCAGTGGGCTTTGACGGCAGGAAGCGCGCGTTTGCACGCGGCGACCGTTTCCTCCTTGAAGCTGATGATCAGCAGTTGCGCGGGATCCGGCTGCAGCCGATCGAGTTCGGCTTTCAGCAGCGGCACGATTTCCGGTCCGGTCTTGAGTTCGATTACGAACTTCTTTCCGGCAGGCACGACTGCCATCACATCCGCGAAGGTCGGGATGGGCTCGCCGCGGAACCGTTCGTCCTTCCAGGCTCCGTATTCCAGGGCGCGCAGTTCAGCCAGCGTTGCGTCGGCCACGGTCAGCTTCTTACCGGCCGTGCGCTTCGTATCGGCGTCGTGCAGGCAGACAATCTGGCAGTCCTTGGTCACGTAGAAGTCACCTTCGATTCCATCGGCGCCTTGCTTCCACGCCAGGCGAAAGGCGGCCAATGTGTTCTCCGGAGCGTCGAGCGATGCTCCCCGATGAGCCACAATCATCTGTGCTGAACCCGCGGCGCTCATGGCAATCAGTAGAATTCCGGGTGCTAGAGTGGTGATCCAACGTGCCATGGCGGCACTCCCTGGTTTCCGTGAAAGAGTCGCCAAACCCTGCCGATCCATGTCAGCTTACGTTTCCTGGAATCGCCGTAACGTCGCACCATGATAGCGAAGGAACGCCGGGAGTACAGTCGCCGGAATAATGCCGCAGGGTCGAACCCAAGAACTGCCGCAAATAATTGACTTGTCGATACTTCGGCCCTGGATTCACGGGCGTTCGGACTGCGTGTTATCCCGATGGAGTCGCCGTCGTAACGTCGGACCGTTGTCGGACTCCGGTGTCTGATTCGGTTGTGACGCTGGAAAGGCTGTGACGTATGCGGCAACGGGTGTACATCGAAACCTCCATCCCCAGCTATTACTACATGACGCGGACTGACCCTGAATCGGTCGCGAGGATGCATTGGACGCGTCTGTGGTGGAGTGCGCACGCCGATTCGTCGGAGCTTCTCTCCAGTGCCGCCGTGATTGCGGAGCTAGAGCGGGGCGTCAACGAACAGGTCCAAGCCCGCCTCGCGTTGCTGAGCAATGTGGAACTGCTGGAGATCAGCAGCGAAGTGCGAGAAATCGTTCGGATCTACATCCAACGCCTCGTGATGCCGAACGATCCAGCCGAGGACGCGCTCCACCTGGCGCTGGCCTCGCATTATCGTATTGACGTGCTTCTGACCTGGAACTGTCAGCACCTCGCCAATCCGAATAAGATGGAACATATCCGGCTGGTGAATTACGAACTGGGACTTCCGATGCCGATGCTGACTACACCCTTGAACTACGTCGGCGGGAGCGAATCCGATGGCTGACGACGAAATCAAGATCATTCGGCGGGTAAGACACGAAATCTCGGCGGAGTTCGGTCACGACGTCGACCGCGTTGTCGACTTCTATCGCAGCGTCGAGGAGGAACTGAAGCAATCGGGCCGATATCGCTTTGCCGCGCGTGCGGTTGGCCCCGACCAATCGGATGCAGATGAGCCGCCGATTGGGTCGCGCGCCGTATCCGAGTCGGACACGGCGGCCATCTGATTCGGAACGTTTTCTGTACCCAGGGCGATCACCGCAGCACCCGCTTTCACTCAGCCCTGCCTGCCGGCTTCACGGGCTTTCACCCGCGCTTTTCGTACAAAGATCGGCCAGAGCCGGCAGATCAATGGTCTCCTGCAGGAATTGCAGGTGTCCATCCGCAAACAGACTGTGTCCGCCACCGGGGTGAAAGCTGTACGGTTCGTTGTCGTTCCGGGCATTCATGGCCGCAGTGCAGCCGCCGGCGGGACCGCACCCTTCGGCCGAACCGTCGAACCGAGCGCCGTCCAGACTGAACGAACCCTCGCTGTCGATCCAACCGATGCCCTGGTCGTTCGCCAGTTCGGGGGCGGCCTTTTGTCGCCGGTAGACGGCGGGTCGCGCGGAGCATTCCACCAGCAGAATCGTTGCCGAGGTGCCGTCGTTGATCTCCGCGACGCGAGTAGCCGAATTCCGGTACATCACCGAAAAGCGGTTCGTGGCGTTGTAGAGCGGACGAGGCAGGTGTGGATTGATGGCAGCCGGTTGTACGCCCATGATCGCTTCGTAGTCGGTGGGGGCGAGCGGTTCGGAAAAGGTCAGCTCGGGACGCGGCGGTTTCGCAATTGCCGACAACACCGCACACCGATTCGGGACGCTCGGACATCGATAGACCTGCACGGGAAGTGCTCCAAGGCTCAGGTTCGCACCTTCCCACCAGTGCTGTTGGACGTTGTATCGCTTCCGGATGTTCTCCTGTTCGAGGTACGGCAAGAGGAGCGCACGCCAGCCCACGTACTTTCCCAGTGGATTGCCCGGGCCGGCGGTGGTCCAGCCAGATGCAGGAAACACCCGGTGAGTGGCTTCAAAATGTGCCAGGGCCAGGCCCAATTGCCGCATGTTGTTCTGGCAGCTTCCGCGGCGCGCCGCCTCGCGTGCACTCTGCACCGCCGGCAAGAGCAGTGCCAAGAGGACGCCAACCACGGCAATGACGACGAGCAACTCAACCAGGGTGAATCCCTGACGCGTGCACATTCCCGGCTTCCCGGAGTGTTCACCCCTCGACTTGCGCGATGACCGGTCCATGAACCGCATCTCGGATGTCCTCGATCAGCCCGATGGTAGCGTGGTCTTTAGCCCACGTAGATCTGCGGACGGTGCGCTGCCGTGGGCTGAAGCCCACGCTACGAAACTCCCTGACCGCGGGTCTCCCACAACGTCCACAGTCGATGGTTTTCCGCGAGCGACCTCACTCACTCAAGCCTAGCAGCGGGCAGAGCACGCGCAAGCTTCCCAGAACAATGAAGAAGCCAAGAATGTCAAAGGCAATGCCGGTCTTGATCATTTTGGTGATCGGGACCAGGCGCGAGCTGTAAACAATGGCGTTCGGGGGAGTCGAAACGGGCAGCATGAAACCAAAGCTGGCTCCGAAACAGGCCCCGAGAGCGGGCGGCACCGGACTGACGCCGGCCGCCTGGGCCAAGGCAATGGCGACCGGGATGATCATGTTGGCTGCCGCCGTATTGGACGTCGTTTCACTGATCACGATACCCAAGGCAATGCTCGTCGCCGTGATCGTCCAGAGCGATTGCGCGCCCAAGCGATCAGCCACGGCGTGGCCCAAGGCTTCTGCCACGCCCGTCTTGAACATGAGCGTTCCAAGGCTCAATCCTCCACCGAACAAGAGGATGGTGCCCCAGTCGATCTTCACTGCCTCTTCCCAGGTCAAGGTGAACTTCCTCTCGCGCCAGTTCACGGGGAGCATGAACAACAAGATGGCGGCGACGAGCGCGACGACGGATTCCGGCAGTCGGGAGTCGGATAGCGCGCGCCAAGGATGATCCGGTTTAAGAGCAACCGACAGAACGCCGGGCAGGAGCCAGAGTGCGATCGCCAATAGGAAGGCCAGCAGCGTGTTGATCTGACCGGGGCTCCAACTGCCCAACGCCGCGCGTTCGTCCCGCAGATACTGCTGCAGATCGTGGTGACCGCCGGGCTGAAGCGTGCTCTGTCGCTGGGCTACCTGGAGCAGCAGATACAACACGGGGCACATGATCACCAGCATGGGGACTGCCAGGGCCATCCATTTGAAGAACGAAATCTCCACTTGGGCCAGCGCTCCGATCAGGCCAATACAGATCAGATTGGGCGGGGAGCCCACGGGGGTACCGACGCCACCGATGGAAGCCGCGTAGGCAATCATCAACAACACGCTGCTCGCAAACGGCCAGGGTTGCCCGCGTGCGAGATCCTGGTCGCCGCGCATCCGTTCCAGCGTCCGGATCACTCCCAACGCCACCGGCAACATCATGGCCGTCGTCGCCGTGTTGCTGACCCACATTGACATCATGGCCGTCACCAGACCCAACCCGGCCAAGACGCGGAGCGGGTGTCCACCAATCCAGCGCAGCGAAAGAAAACTGAGGGCGATGCGCCGGTCCAATCGATGGAGCGTCATTGCATGGGCGAGCATGAAGCTCCCGATGAAGAGGAATACGATCGGATCGGCAAGCGGGGCCAAGACCGTCTTGGCGTCGGCCACGCCCAGCACGATGCACAGCACGACTCCCAGCAGCGACGTCACAGGCAAGGGGAGCGCCTCCGTGACCCACAGAGTGGCCACGGCCGTGAGCACCGCTGCCAGCGTCCGGCCCTGCGGTGTGAGGGACCCCGTCAATTGCCACCAGGTCACCACAAAGACGACCGGTGTGAGGACCGCGCCGCAGGATCGCCGCCAACGATCGAAGCGCGCCTCGGCCGGCGAAATCGACGCCGGATAGTCGGTTGCACCGGGTGACTCGACCGAGGAGTGGAACATACCTTTCGTCCTGCAGCCGCAAATCAGGGACGTTGATACTGGTGGCGGATTCGAGCGGTCTCCTGCCAGAGCCGCCGCAAATAGAACAGCAGGAAACCGATTACCGCCCACAACAGAATCAGTGACGTCAGGAGTGAGCCGAAGCGGTAGGTCTCGGCGGTGAGACCGTCACTTGACCGGTCGACGCCGGGCGCGAGCCAGGCCAGCACCTGGAACACCAGCGCGTACGCGAGCAACGCGAGAAACAGCACCGTCACTCGCGGGCTGCGCTGTTCACGGCTCGCTGGGCGATCCAGCCAGGGAACGGCAAACAGAAACAGTCCGCCCAAGGCAAAGAAGGACACTCCGAGCAACTCCGGAACGTGCTTGAGTGTCTGAAACATGAACAGGAAGTACCACTCCGGCTTGATGCCGTCCGGCGCGGGCTGCAAGGGATCGGCCTGCTTGCCAATCTCGACCGGCAACAGTACCGCCAGTGTGGCAAGCACTCCGCACGCCACCAACCAGAGGGCGCAGTCCTGCAGCACAAACTCGCTGAAAAACGGCCGGTCATCGCGGATCTGTTCCCGCGACACGGTCAACGGCACACTCAGCCCTTGGAGCTGAATCAACAGCAGATGGACGGCCAGGATGCCGCCGAACACCAGCGGCACAATCACGACATGCGCAGCGAAAAAACGAGTGAGCGTGTCGCCCGAGACTTGTTCTCCGCCGCGCAACAGGTGCGTGAGCAGACTGCCGATTCCGGGTACGGCTTCGGGGATACTCGTGCCGACCAGTGTCGCGTGGAAGGACAGTTCATTCCAGGGCAAGAGATATCCGCTGAATCCAAATGCCAGGGTGAGCACCAGCAGCAGCATGCCGGTGACCCAGGTCAATTCCCGCGGTCTGCGGTAAGCGCGGCTGAAAAGGACCGTGAGGAAATGCAGCACGGTGGTGCCGATAAACAGATCCGCGCCCCACGCGTGTAGCGAGCGCACGAGCCATCCGTAGGGGACGGTCTCCATGATCGTGCGCACGCTGGGATGGGCCGTGGCCACCGTGGGCTGGTAATAGAGCATGAGCAGGCAGCCGGTAGCGATTTGCAGCGCGAACAGGAAGAGAGCCAAGCCGCCGAGGAGGTAGATCCAGCTGTGGCGGTGCACGGGCACGGATTTCTTTCCCAGCCAGCGGACGAATGGCCCCAGATCGAGACGGTCCTGCAGCCAGGAGGCAGCGGTCGTGGAAACGACTTCCCGTCCGAAGTACTTACGACGCTTTGTCAAGATTCGCTTGCTCCAACGCAATGACGAGTTGGCCGTCCTGAACCCGATGATAGAACTGCCGCAGGGCCTGCGGCGGCGGTCCGGACACCACCCGGCCGTCGAGATCAAAGTAACCCCCGTGGCAGGCGCACACGATGCAGCGTTGTTCCTCTCGATAGTGCACCGTGCAGTTCAAATGCGTGCACGTCGCCACAAACACCTTCAGCTCACTGCCTGGCTCCGGCGTTCGTAGCAGGAGCATGGGCATCCGGCCGTAAAGGGCCATCTTAGCCTTGCCGGGAGGCGGATCGTATTCGGCCGCCGCCAACACGAGGAATTCCGGTGGCGGCTCCTCACGGAAATTGCCCACGTATTGCAGCAGCGGTACGGAGGCTCCCGCACCCAACGTCAGCGCACCGCCCCCCAGCATGCCGTGGAGGAATCGCCGCCGAGCCAGGTAGGATTCATCAAGCTTCACGCATTACTCTCCTGAGAATCGCCGTACGATTGCTCGCGAAAAAGACCCAGCGTCATTGCCCCTTTCGGTTCTTTCTCGACCCCAAGAACTGCTTTACGCGTTCCGCGAACCATCGGCGGCGCAGACCGCGAATGCCATCGGCAGGCCGGACTTCCTTGGGGCAGACATCACAACAGGCCATTATGGTATGGCAGCCCCAGAGTCCTTCCGTCGAGTCCTCTTGGCGCACGGTGCTCAGGTCGCGATCCTCCCGTGAATCCGACCAGAACCGCTGCAGCTTGGCCAACGCCGCGGGACCCGTGAATTGCTGGTTCCGCCTGGCAGCCGGACAGGCCGCGTAACACAGCCCGCAGAGGATACAGTTGACGAACTGATCGATCCGCTGCTGATCTTGTGGCGATACGAGACTCTCTTTGACAGTGGACAGCTTAGCGTGCAACCACGGCTGGACCCGCTCGTACTTCCTCCAGAACTCATCCATGTTCACGACAAGGTCCTTGAGGATTTCGAATCCCGGCAGCGGCTCCAGCACCACTTTCCGGCCGGCGATCGTCTGCAGCGGTACCCGGCAGGCCAATTGGAGTCTGCCGTTGACGGCCATGGCGCACGAGCCGCACACGGCACCGCGGCACGCGGAGCGAAACGCCAGCGAAGGATCTAGTTCATCCTGGATCGTCAACAGAGCTTCCAGCACGGATGCTTTGCGATCGAGGGTCAATTCGTAAACCTGAAAATGTGGCGGCCGGCTGTCACCCGCGCTGTAGCGCAGGATGTCGAATCGGTACGCCAGGCAGCCCTGATCTTCCACGGCTGCATCCGTGTCCGCAGATCTCGGGTCGCGATCCGGCCCGGCTGCGTCAATAGGTTCGTGCTTTGGGCTCATGGAGTCCAGTATCCACGCTGCTGTAGGAAAGGCGAATCTCGTCGCCGTCGAGTCGGGCCACGGTGTGTTTGAGCCATTGGGCATCGTTGCGAGCCGGGTAGTCATTGCGGAAGTGGGAGCCGCGGCTCTCTTGACGAGCCAAGGCGCCGGCGGCCGTGATTTCCGCCAGGTGGAGCTGGCTCTTCAGCTGCAGTACGTTCAGCAACTCGAATTGAAATGGTCCGGCGGGCGTGCGGCAGACGACATCCTGATACTGCGCTCGCAGTCCGCGGATCTGCGATACCGCCGCGGACAAGACAGATTCATGGCGGAAAGCGCCGATACATTGACTGCAGCATTTCCGCAATTGATCGCGCAGAGGCGCGAAGCAAGTCCCGTGGCTGCGGCCTGCCAGCCTCTCCACCTCGCGCTGGTGCCTTTGCAGGTGCTGCTCCAGTGCCGCGGCGCTGGGTTGGAAGCAGCGTTGTCCTGCTTGGGAGTTGATTGCCTCCGCCACGACGCGTCCGAACACGATCGTATCGAGCAGTGAGTTGCCTCCCAATCGGTTGGCGCCGTGCACGCTGACACAAGCGCACTCCCCGGCGGCATAGATATTGGCCACCGGCGTCCGGCCTTCGCTGTCAGTGTCGATTCCTCCCATCGAATAGTGCTGCGCCGGCTGGATGGGAATCGGTTCGTCGATCGGGTCGATTCCGCCGAAATCGAGGCAGATCTGCCGGATGCCGGGCAGTCGCTCCAGGATCCTCTCCCGGCCCAGGTGCCGCAGGTCGAGATGGACGTAGCCGCCGGAGAAGCCGCGGCCTTCATCGATTTCCGTCTGGATAGCGCGTGCCGTGATATCGCGCGGCGCCAACTCCATCGCGCCGGGCGCGTACCGCGCCATGAACCGCTCGCCTTCGCGGTTTAACAAGTGGCCGCCTTCGCCGCGGGCTCCCTCGGTCACCAGGATGTTGGTTCCGAACAGGCTCGTGGGATGGAACTGCACGAACTCCAGATCTTTGACGGGCAGTCCCGCCAGCAGAGCCAGGCCGATGCCGCTGCCCGTGTTGATCAACGCATTGGTGGAGTTTTGATAAATGCGCCCGTAGCCGCCGGTAGCCAGCACGCAGTACTTCGCTCCCAGGCAATCCAGCCGTCCGGTCCTCAAGTCGTAGACGACTAACCCATGGCATTGGCCAGATTCCACGACCAGTCCGATGACGACCTGCTCGTCGTACACGCGGACAGCGTGCTTGACAATCTGCTCGTACAGCGTCTGCAGCAACACGTGGCCCGTGCGGTCGGCCGCATAGCACGTGCGGCAGAATCCGGTGCCGCCGAAAGGGCGTTGGGCAATGCGGCCGTCGGGGAACCGCGAAAACGGCGCGCCCCAGCGCTCAAACTCGTACACCACCTCCGGTGCAAGCGTGCACATCTTCAGCACGGCTGACTGGTCCGCGAGGTAGTCGCTCCCCTTGATTGTGTCGAAGGCGTGCTTCTCCGGTGAGTCGTCGCTGCCGCCGGGCGCGTTACCGAGCGCGGCGTTGACACCTCCCTGCGCGGCGCCTGAATGCGAACGGACCGGATGGACCTGCGAAACTACCGCGACGTTCCAACGACCGCACAGCCCGAGCGCCGCGCGGAGTCCCGCCAAGCCGCCTCCGACAACCAACACGTCATGCTCGATCATGCCGCGACCAATCCGAAGTAGTGCAACAGGAAGGCGGCAAAGAGGACCGTTCCTAACGCCGTGGCGACCCAGAACTGCAGGCGTTCGTGCTTCAGACCGAGATCCAAGAGGATGGTGCGTACTCCGTAGAGCGCGTGAAATGTGGCACAGAATACCAGCAGGCAGACCAGTCCTGCGTGCTTGTGCAGGCCGGCAATCGTCTTCACGGATTCCAGGTTCGAAATACTCGCTTGAAAGAACCCGGTGACCAATTGCGCGCCCAGGAGCGCGATCAACAAAATGCCGGTGATCCGGTGAAAAATCCAGACAAACACGCCCCATCCTCCACACTCCACCACACGAATGCGAATTCCTGTCGCGCTGGCGGCTGAACGTCCGCCGATTCGGGCGCGCGGCACCCGCGCAGTGGCTTCAGTTGCGAGGGTAGCTCAACCACCACCCGCTACGCAAGCACCTTTCTGCAAACCGGCGTGACTTACCCTCGCGCCCTCGAACTACGACCTGGCTGCCTGTGCGGCGTGGCGTCTTCGCGAGGGTGGTCGGGGGGAGCGGAATCGGGTAGCCTATGAGTCCTGGCCGCTCCCACGAGGCAGGGGCGGCGCCGGCCACTCGCAGATAACCTTGACGGTCCGCTTGCCATGATGTGGCGACACCTGGTGCAGCAGTGGATTCAGCAATCGGCCCAGCAGAAGATGCTGGGAATGGTGGCTGAGGCCCAACGAGCCGCGCAATACCGATTTGCCGACCCCGAAGTCCAGGCTGCTTTTGCACGTGAGCAGCGCTGTGAGATTGCGGTCCTGTTCGCCCTCGGAGTCGAAGCGGGCGGGACCGTGGACTTGCTGCAGAATGCCGTGTCCATGCGCTGCCCCAATTTCGTGGAACACGCGGGGGAGTTGGGAGGCCGGCGCGTGGCGCTCGTGGAAACGGGCACGGGCCGCCAGGCTGCCGCCGCGGCTGCGGAAGACGTCATAGCGCTGCATCGACCAGGCTGGATCATCTCCGCCGGTTTCGCCGGAGGTCTACGTGCGGGCCTCCGGCACGGCCACATCGTCATGGTCGATGTGGTGCTCGACACGGCGCAGCGGCAATTCTCCCTCGGGTTGCACATTGGCCTTGAGGCCCTCAAGTCATCCCCCGCGCTACATGTCGGACCGCTCCTCACGGTCGACCGTCTCGCACGCACGGTGGCCGAAAAACGCCAATTGTCGGAAAGTTGTTCCGCACTGGCCTGCGACATGGAGACATTGGCCGTCGTCGAGATCTGCCAACGCGAGAAAGTCCGTTGCCTCGCCATACGGATCATCACGGATACGCTGGAAGAGGAGATCCCCAAGGAAGTGGAACGGCTGCTGGACCAGAAATCCCTCGCCGCCCGTCTCGGCGCAGCCACCGGCGCTTTGCTGAACCGACCTTCCAGTCTGAAGGACATGTGGCAGCTGAAAGAAGAGGCCCTCAAAGCTTCGGATCGACTGGGACGGTTCCTCGTGGGAGTCATCGGCCAGTTGGACCCGCGGTTGCCGCTGGACTCAAGTCCCGGAGGATAAGCTGCCCGCGCTTCCGGCGTCCTTTGCGTGTGGTCGATGGAAATGGAATGGAAATTCGGTCTCGCGCCAAGCCGCGAAGCAAGGATTAGACGTGTGGGCAGGAGGACGCTGACGCCCGTACTCCCTGCAATTTCCCGTGGTCCTTGTTGGCGGGTGGGCCGTTTTGTCAGACTCCAGCGTCCTGGACCAGACAGTGGTTTCTTCGCTACACTGACCGCCTGATCTGACGGGCGGGCGTTGTGAGCCGATCGACCGCGGATGCGCAAGGCAAACCTCGATGGACTGGCTTGGCTATGGACATGGAAAAACTGGTATCGCTGTGCAAACGCAAGGGGTTTCTGTTTCAATCCAGCGAGATCTACGGTGGACTGAACGGGTTCTGGGACTACGGTCCGCTGGGAGTGGAATTGAAGCGCAACGTGAAAGACGCGTGGTGGCGCGACATGGTGACCGCGCATGATGACTTGAGCGTGCCGCCCGGCGCGCCGACCACTTACGAAATGACCGGGCTGGATTGCACCATCATCATGCACCCGCAGGTCTGGAAGTGCAGCGGTCATTACGATTTGTTCCACGACTACATGGTGGATTGCCGCGAGTCCAAGCGTCGCTACCGGTACGATCAGGTGCGCGGGCGCTGGGTGGAGGCCAAAGGGCAGCGGCTCTTCGTGGCCACCACCGCGGATGCCGACAACGAGGCAGAGGACACGCAAGCGCGTGCGCTGAAGTACCTGGGGCTGCGTTCCAAGGACGCGGACCAGCTGAAATGGGACGCCGAGTTCATCACGCTGCCGCAGGTGAACGATCACTCCTGCGTTTTGGGACCCGATGCCAAGACGCTCGGCACCCTGACCGAACCGCGCGAGTTCAACCTCATGTTCAAGACCACCGTGGGGGCGCTCGGCGGCGAAGAGGACGTGGCCTTCCTGCGGCCCGAGACCGCACAAGGGATCTTCGTGAACTTCAAGAACGTCGTGGACAGCTCGCGCGTCCGGATCCCGTTCGGGATCGCACAGATCGGTAAGAGCTTCCGCAACGAGATCACACCCCGGAATTTCACGTTTCGGTCGCGAGAGTTCGAGCAGATGGAGATTGAGTTCTTCTGCCACCCGCAGTCATCACACCAGTGGTATCAGTACTGGCGCGACCGGCGCCTGAAGTGGTACACCGACCTGGGCCTGGCCGGCGCGAGGTTGCGGCTGCGCGAGCACAGCCCGGAGGAATTGAGCCATTACTCCACGGGCACCGCGGATATCGAATATGCGTTCCCCTTCCTGCCGCCCGGGGATTTCGGCGAACTGGAAGGCATCGCTCATCGCGGCGACTTTGACCTGCGCAGCCATGTGGAAGGCAAATTGGATGAGAAGACCCGGCCCTTGCAGGTGCAACTCGGCGACGACGGTAAACCCAAATGGCGCGGCAGCGGCAAGGATCTTTCCTATCGCGATGAGATCACCAATGAACGCTACGTGCCCCACGTGATCGAACCGTCGGCCGGCGCCGATCGCGCCACGCTGGCCTTTTTGTGTGAAGCCTATGCGGAAGATGAAGCTCCCGATGAAAACGGGAAGATGCAGAAACGCGTTGTCATGCGGCTTCACCCGCGACTCGCTCCTGTCAAGGCAGCGGTATTCCCGCTGGTCAAGAAGGACGGCATGCCGGAAATCGCACAAGAGATCTACCGCGCGCTCAAGCCGCACTGCAACGCGTTCTACGATGAGAAGGGGGCCGTCGGGCGACGCTACCGCCGTCAGGATGAAGCCGGCACGCCGTTCTGCATCACGGTGGATAGCCAGTCACTGCAGGATCGGACGGTCACGATTCGCGATCGGGACACGCTGCAGCAGTGGCGCGTGAAGATCGATGAGTGCGTGGATGAAGTGAGACGTCGCGTCACCTCGTGACGGTCCACTGGTCAGCCGCGAACCCGGAAGTCGATCGACGACTGGCTGGACTTCTTGCCTTTCACATCTTCGATCGTCAGTCGCAGGGAGTAGCGACCGGCCGTCAGATCCTTGGGAATGAACAGCCGGTAGGCGATGAAGTAGTCGCGCCGGCGCTGATTGCAGAGTTGCTTGTCCAACGGCAGCACGACGTTGGCCACGCGCACACCCTGCTGGTCCAGGATCTCGTATTCGCCCTGCAGTTCCGTCTCGTACTGATCGCCCTTGGCTTCGGCCGCGAAGTGGTCCACTTCGACATACAGCAGAACTTCCTGCCCGGGCTGCAAATCGCTCGACTTGAATTCCTCGTAGCGACCATAGCTCTCGACTCTGCTGCAGAATGCCAGTCCCCGCACGTCGAGCGAACTCATGTTGGCCAGATGATGCTGTGCGGTGTCGTAATACCGTAGAGCCAGCGTAGCGCGCCGATTAGGGGTGTGCATTCCCTCGGCATCCAGCGTGACCGCCAGGCCGTATAGTTGCTGCTTCCAGAACTCACGCTCGTCTTCCGACAGGCCTTCGATCGGTGTGACGGCCTGTTCGCGACGGTTGGCGATGACGTAAAGCAGACGCAATCGCGCGTTGAGTCGCGCAGCCTCGGCCTCATCGTGCTTGACGCGCGCCAACTCGCGTTCGAGGTCATCGATGGCGCGCCGGACCTGCGATTCCCATTCTCCGGATCTGACCTCCTCCTCCGCCGGATCGACTGGAGGCGACTCCTGGGCGCTGGAGGTGTTCTCCGTGCTCGCGGCCGGCGCGGGAGTTGGTTCGGCAGCCGGTGCGCTGGTTGCGGCGGGTGGTGCGGGTGTGCCGGCTGCAGCGGGTGTGGCCGCCGCCGGCTGAACGGCGGTTTCCGTCGATTGGCTGACGGCCGTTGTCGGGGCAGGGGAGGGGAGAGGAAGCTCGGCGGGAGGCTGCGGTTCGGTTGCGGCAGCGGGTGACGCGTTGGATGCAGGGGCCGAGGTGCTGTTCCAGGATACCGGCACCGTGACTGCGGGAGCCGCCGTGAGTTTGGCGGCGGTTGCCGCAACTTGCGAACCGTCGGCCGCAGGCGGGTCGCGGCGGTTGGCCAGCAGATGAGCCACGCATTGATCACGCAGGCTCTGTGCCATCGGTGGCGGAATGGACGAGTCTTGTTCGAAAAGGACTCGCTTGATCGCCGCACAACCTTGGGGGTTCTCCAATTCCAATTGCGCCAGCGCGCTGCGCACGCGCGCATTGGTCTCCGCATCGAGACCAGCGATGGGAGGCAGCGCTGCGTTGGCCTGGACCACCGGCGCCGGATTGGGCGTCGGCGGCGACGTCTCCCGCGCCTCGGAATGGGGCTGGCTGCGGCTCTCGCTCTTGGCCGTGTGGTCGGCGGTTTCCTCCGTATGCAGTCCGCGAAGCGTCAGCGGGCCCATGCAGCCACAGAACAACAGGGCCAACACGAAGGCGGCAGTCGCAGTGGATTTCGCCTGGGACATGGCAGCGTCGAGTCCGGACCACGGAACAAGGGCCGCGGATCGTAGGGGATTTCGGACTTTTGAGCAAGGTCGACAGCGACGCTGGCGATACGGTGGAACGGGAACGTCGAACACTTGCCACAGAGGTATATGGTGAGATGTAAACTAATGTGGGGTATGGAGTTGCGTCACGCATTCGAATCGGCAGGCCACGTCGCACGCCGTCGCCCTACGCTTTGGCGCGCGCGGGCTCCTTGCGAGCTTTGGGATCGGCCAGGCGCGAGAGTCGCAGCACGAAATGTTCGAGTGCGTACCGCGCGCGGTCCGGCGCGGAATGGGTTCCCTTCAGAGCAAGTTCCAATTCCAGGAGGGAACGGTAGAGAGCTCCGGCGCGCGCACGGCCAAGCTGCTTCAGTTGGCGTTCCGACTTGTCCAATAGGGTGGGCCAGTTGGGGACACCAGCCTGCACCAGCGCGTCGCGCAGGGAGAAGGGCGGATCCCTGTTCTCCCCCGTCTCGTAGATGCGCGTTGCCGTGGCGAAACGCCGCATGGCCACGGCCATCGGTGCGAAGATTGCCAACGGGTATTCGCCGGCCTGAAACATGCGATCCAGTTGCACCAGGGCCTCGGCCGCGTTTCCATCGAGGGCCGCGTCGACCACTTCCCAGATCGTCTTCGTGCGCCAGCCGCCCACCACATCTCGGACCAATCCTTCGCCAATCTTCCCACCCGGTCCGACAAAGAGGGCCAGCTTGGACAACTCCTGGTGCAGGATCCCGAATTGCGGGCCCACCAGATCCAGGAGCAGACACGCTGCCTCCCGGTCCAGCCGGGCATCGTGGCAATCGCGGCACCAGGCAGCCAGCCACTGCAGAACGCGCGCTTCGTCCAGTACCTTGCGGCGTCCGAAGGGCTTTTCGGGCGGCCGGCATTCAATCTGCAAACCGCTCTTGTCGAGGGCTTTGTACAGTCGCGTGTTGCTGGCCCATTTCGTCACCTCGAGAACCAGCACGCCCGTCGCTTTCGGGTGATCAACGTATTCCTCCAGGTGCGCGCGATGTGCCGAGACGAAATCGTCAGCTTGTTCCACGACCACCAGCCGGCGCGCCTTGCCGCCGAACAACGAAAACGTTGACAGTTCGTCCTTGACGTCTCGCCACTCACAGCCGTCACCATCAAACGTCTCAGACTGCGTCGAGTCGGGATCCGGCGCGATGGCCTGGCGCAGCCGCAGGAGCGCTTGTCGCTGCAGGAAGGACTCATCACCGAACAGCACACAGACCGGCGCTACGGGATATGCGTCCGGTTTTCCGAGGTAATCAAAGACATGCACGGTTGCCATGAGCACACGACCCGCTGTCGAACGAACACGGGGCGGTAGGACCGCCGGTCAAAGCGGTGCTATCGCACCGGATTGAGGTCCCGCTCCCGTTGGTCGCTGGAATTCGCGCTGGACACAACATTCGCACCATTAGTACCGCAGGTGGACTGCCCAGCAACTTAACAGGTCGGACGGGAAATGACCACTGATCCCGACCGCTTGCTTTTCAGTTCAAGGTGAGCCAACACAAGTGGCGTTGCGTGACGGGCAACACAACGATAGTGGCCGATCCAATCCGTTTCAGCCCGGCTTTCTCGATTCCCGACTGGGACGGTTTGTTGTCAGCAGCCGTCTTCATGAAGACGCGGCGCACACCTTGCTTTCGTGCTACGTCGAGCAAGTTGTGGATCGCGAAGCGATAGGCTCCTCGGCCCCGAAATTCCGGTAATGTCTCACTGCAGGTGATCTCCGCCTCATCGGATCGAGCGCGGAGCACGCGGGGAACATCCTTGTGTATTGCGGCCGGTGGCAGAAGCCAGGACACATGCGCAATGCGTCCTTCCACGAACACGGCGTAGGCGTAACTGGCTCCGAAACGATGCAGACGTTCAATCTGGCGAGTATTGAAGGAAGGATCCTCGACCGATAGAGTACTCAACTCCTCCGCAGTTAGCTTGCAGAACACCATTCCGACCTGTGATTCCGGCGGATGAAATTCGTCCACGAGAGCTGCGTAGACAATCATCCGGGAACTCCGCTGAGTTATGGCACGCTGCAACTCGCCGGGATGGCGAATGAGTGTGAGCAACTCGCCAAGCCAGCGCCGCCACGAGGAGCCCACGTAGCAGCTTGCGGCCGGCAGGTGTACTTTCCAAGCTCCAAAGCCTTCCTTGAATCGTGCCAAGCCTGATTCTTCCTCGGCCCCCCCCAAGTTGAATACCTCGAGGCCTATGTCACTCAGTTGACTCGCAACGCTGTGGATCAGGAACTGCGCAGCTCCCTTGCTCATTCCTTCCGGTGAGGTTCCCGCCGACTGGTAGTAGGCTCCCTGCGGTGCGCGCAACACCAGGATGCTAGACAGAACACTCCCGTCAAGGATCGCCTGACACAGTTCGCCGGCCCCGCACTTGAGAAAGGCCAAGTGCTGCTCGCGCGGTCCAATCGATCCCACGTGTTCACCGCGAAGTCGCCGCCGCTCGAACGACTGGTTCATGAGTGCGTGATGTGTCTGAGCTGCCTCGACGGAACGCCCCCACTTCACCGTCATGCCGGCCTTCTGCGCTTTCTGCACATTTCTCTTGTGATTCGAACTCAACTGAGTAGCGGCGTAGCCGGCAAGGTGGAGTATGAATTCGCAGCGGCTTCGACGCGAGCACTGGACACCCAGGGAAGGAATTTCCACGCCTGGCGAAGAGCCGAAAGTGCCAAGCTCCAGCTTGGTGACACGGCGATCTTTGCAGAATTCTCGCAGGCCTGCCCAGAATAGGCTGTCTTCTCCCACGCTCGGAAGCGAGGGGATCTCGAGCGTTCGGTGCAGTCTCCCTGATTCAAAGTGAGCCAGGCATCCACACAAGATGCCGCCGGTATGGTCCGTAAGGCCCAGGACCCATACCGGAGATCCCGTCTCGTTGATCGACTCGAAGTAGCTGCAACTCGCGAAGGGGTTGGCAGGCGTCCGATCGCTCAGCTTGGCTACCAGCTCTTTCTGGGCTGGAACCGCCAGAAACTGATCGTCTCTCATGGTGACACCTGGAGTTCCAGCGAGAGTGCATCAACAAAGAACTTCGTGGCCCAATTGAGGACTTGAAACGGGCCATAATCGCCCCAGACAGGCCAAGATCCCGGCACACCGCCGCGCAGTCTGGGATCCGGATTGCGGATGTCATGTCGTGCCATCAAGTAACGATTCACAGAGCGGGCTGCATGAATGTACCTGCGATCCTGCGAGAGCCGGAAGAGCTCACTCCAGACAATTGAAGTCTGAGCGGAGCCGGTCAGGCAACACCAATTGGCCGCAGGCGAGAAGTTGGCGGTCTGTCTGCCAGGGATGTAACCGTCCGCACGCATGATTCGCATCTGGGCGTCGGCGAGGCGCCCGGCACCGTGGATGAAGTCGGAGCGACCGGTGACCTTCCCGATGCCGATCAGCCCTTGCATGCTGTACGCGAGCGTGTGCAGCAGCGGTCTTTGAGGATCCGAGAGACAACAATCCGGCAGCCAACCATTAGGCATCTGGCGCGCGAGGCAATACTCTGCGTTCCGAATTTCGGCCTCAACGAAGCGGTCCTCATTGAGGACGGCCCCGGCCTCACACAGCCCCCAGGCGGCCTTCACGTTGTAGAGCGTCGAGTCTGCTAACGCGAACTTCGAGTTGCCGCGGAGCCACCGGCCGTCGGGTTCCTGAAGGGAAACCAGCCAGTCGGAGGCACGCCTCGCAGCCTCGGCAAATCGGACTTCTCCCGTGGCGTGAAACAGCGAATTCCAGCCCAGTAGAACCATGCCCGTGTTGAACACCGCTGGGGCTGGTTCGTCGTTGACCTTTCCGCCCATCACCGCGCCTTCGGGAAGCTGGATTGAAATCTCCCAGTCCCCCATCTTGATGGCGCGTTCGAGAAGATCACGGTCGCCGGTCAGTTGTGACTGCTCAACGAAGGTCTGGCAGATGTAGCCGGTTGTCTCTGGGTAGCTGACATCAAAATCGTGTCCGAATGGTGTCCCATAGGAGACACCACGGTCCGCACCGGCGTCCTGTGCCCGCTTCAGCCACCCAATCGCCTCGTTGATATGATCGTGACGGTCAAGATTGTCGGCGTCCGGAGCGTAGAGCGGGGTCAATCGAGCTCTCTGGCGTCGGCCTTCCCAAAGGTACAGGAGTCTTCGCGCAACTTTGCGAGCAAGACTAAACATGCGTGAACTCCTGACGTATTGGCCAACCTTGCACCGGGTGGTGAGAGGTCGAGCGGCAGGGTAGGAATTGGGCGCTGCCTGCGCGCTCAACGCGGCAATCGTCGCAACGGTGAGTCAATGAAAAGCGACGTGGCGGACCGCAATCCGCGAATGTGCGCTTGCGGCACCAGGCCGGATGTGCTCACCGGTTCCTCGAGCTGGAACTCTCCCACGTTACCCGCCTCATCGCGAACCTCGATGCGCAGATAGATCTTCTCCGGAATGCGGCCATCCACGGGCCAGTAGTATTGCCCCGTGTTGGGCAGGCCCGAAGCGACAGTGGACCAGGGACCAGTCCCGGCTTCCGCGAACTGCAGCGTCACGGGGCGTTCCCCCAGCGACGTGTCACTGGCTTCCCAGCGGATATCGAGTTGCCCGGCTTGCTGGCCTTCCCCGTAGATGGCCGAAGTGAGTCGCGTCCTGGGAACAACCGTATCGACCCCGACCCACAAGTCAGCCAGGTCACCGTTATGTGGCACGGGCCCGGACAGTCCGTTGGCACCGATGACCACGACGCGGAATCCATAGACGCCGTCGCGCGGTACGGAGATCTCGAGCGGGCTCTGTTTGTCCGTGTCCGTTTGCCATTGAGTCCAGGTTTGTCCGTTGTCGCTGGTGCCCCACAATTGAACCTCGGCCACACCCGCCGGACCTACGGCTTCCACGTCGTATTCCAATTCAAACTTGAGCACATTCGTCATGCGCGGGCGTTCGCCTGAAGGCAGGGCGCGCGTTTCCGGTGCCGCCGGCGAGGTGGGTTGCTGGTTGTTCCCGTCGGTCACCTGTCGGGTGACGGGGGGCTGCGTCTTTCCCGGCACGGCGGGATATGCGCCCAGGTCCGACAGCGGCTGAGTCGCAGTCAGAAACGAGTTGGCACTGCTCTTGGGTGTTGTGCCGTGCGGGATCCCGGCCGCATTGGGAGCGGAGGCATTCTGAGATGGCGATTCGGTTCGGTCACGACCGGTCGCGGCCAGCCATTGTGATGATCCGCTTGCCGGCGGCTGCCACGTTCCTGCCGCACCGGGTGTCGTGGTGGGCAGCCAGGCAATACCCGCTTCCTGTTCACGGGAGGCGGGGCCATTCGGCGGCGCGGTGGCGGCAGTGTTCGAATGGGAATTCGTCTCGTCGCTTCCCGCGACCTTGGGCAGAAACAGGCGCCGGTTGACGACGGACCTGTTGGACGCACGATCGCTGATTTCCCCGCGCACGTGAATTACACGCGAGGACGTTTCCGGCCACCAGGTGGTTTGTCCGGCGATGCCTCCGGCCGCATTCGCGTCCATGCGTCGATCGATCGCGATGGGTTGCCAGGGACCGCCCAACGTCGGCTGGTACTCGATCTTCAGCGTCTCGGGAGCAAGAGTCGGATCCGAGATCTTCCAGGAGGTCTTGATCTCGCCGGCCGCACCCACCGTCGCTTCGAATTCGAGTTGGGGTTCCACTGTGTCCACGATCACACGGACCCCCGGCTTGTAGGTTGGACCCGGCGGATTGGCTCTTCCGTCCGCCGCCACCGTTCTCAGGGCGAACCAGTATTCGCCGTCGGCGGTGGCGCGGAACGCAAATTGTTTCGCCGTGGGTGTCGCGCGGTCGTACAGTTTCCAGCTGCCGCCGCGATCGGTCGAGACATAGAGCTGAATTTCGGCTGGCGCGGGGGCGCTGGCATTGATCGTGAACGGAACGTTGAAAGCCGTTTGCCGCATGACGTGCGGCGCTGGGGAAGCGGCTGGATCTCGCGGTCGCGGCGCGGTTGGTGCAGGTCCGGTCTGCGCCGGCCACTGTCCATACACGCTACTTGTCACCAGGCTCAGCACGGCCAGTGCCCAGCCCGTCCGCGTCCATCGCATCGCCACGGACCCCGATAAGTTGCGAAGCGCGGAGCAACGCTATCTCCGCCTTGGTCGTATCGGCGACGCTTGACGTGCTGCTTGAGCGAAGATTTGGGGCCGGGTAATCTGGGGCGGTTGGGGTGAGTCTCGCGGCACGGCGCGCTGTGCGCGATCAATGGTGCCACGCACCTTTTCAGGCTCCATACTTGCCGAGCCTGCCCGCGTTGGCCAACGCCAATGTCATGAGGTACTTGGCCTTGAACTGCCCGAGGCCCCCGCGCGCCGAGTTGGTCTCGCTGAATTGCTTCAGCCCGTCTGGACGGCAGCAATTCGAAACCAGCAGCGTCGGTACGGAATGCCAGCTGTGGCTCTTGAGGAATGCCGGCGTGCTGTGATCGCCGGTCACGATGAATACCTGCGGCTGCAATTGCATCATCCGCGGGATTGCCGCGTCCAGTTCTTCGATGCGCTGCACTTTCGCCGCAAAGTTGCCATCTTCAC
>Ga0233425_10002606_pt1 | contig 34906 bp, 21 predicted proteins | sample Watercolumn_Towu_2_FD_181712 | JGI IMG/M metagenome (GOLD analysis project Ga0233425, IMG submission 181712) | Freshwater microbial communities from Lake Towuti, South Sulawesi, Indonesia - Watercolumn_Towuti2014_140_MG | ecosystem: Environmental > Aquatic > Freshwater > Lake | place...
TGCTGGTCGATCGGGCGTGCCTCGCCCATGCACGTCGGCGAGACCTGCTCCCGACCCGGCACGACACCGTGCTCGATCGGGTCTCCATCGACTGGTGCTCTGTCCCGGGTGCTCACCTCGGCGGGTCCGACCACCAGCCACACGTCGGTGCTGTACGCCTCGCCGCCGTAGTCGAGCGCGGTGACGCGGAGGAGGAACGGCGTCCCGACTTCGGGAAAGAGCGCCGTCACGTCGGTCGGGCCCGGCTCGCCGTCGAAACCATGGTCTCGGTGTTCCCGACGAGCGCCGCGGCGAGCCGATGCGACTCGATGTCGAGGACCTCGACGAGGACGGCGTTGTCGATGAGCCAGCCCCGGGAACCCGAGGCGTCGCCTGCCAGGGTGATCCGTGCGGGATGCGGCATCACCCAGGGACGCTCGTCGTCGAGTCGATGATCGTCGGCACGGGCTCCCAGGTGTTCGTCCGGACGCGGATGTCCTCGCATCGCACGGCGGACCGGCCGTTGCGTCCGTGCGAGCACGAGCCCGGCGACGGGGCCGGCGGCCTGCGCGAGAAGGTCCGAGACCGTATCCGAGAGCGGCACGGCGAGGCGAGGGAGACGAGCCTGGTGACAGCGCGCCAGACGCCGGCCCCGTGCGGCTCCGCGACCGGATCATGGCTCGACGCGAGGCCAGGCGGCGGGGCGAGTGACCGGCCCCGGACCGAGCGCCGGTCTCCGGGTCACCTCGCCTGGAACCGGTCGAGCATGATCCAGGTCCGGCCGCCCAGCAGCGTGACGGTCGGGCTGAACCCCTCGCGGCTGCACGTGAAGGACAGCCGCAGGGTGTACGTCCCGACCGCCGGCAGCGTGGTGACGACCTCGGTCCGCAGCGGCAGCACCTCGAGCATGAGGGTCACATACTTGGGCGCCGACGACGATGCGTCCACCACCGCCCCGGTCGCGTCGAGCACCGCGGTCTGGGCCACGCAGGAGATGCCCGCGTCCACGCCGCCGGGGTGCGCGGCCTGGAGGTAGCTCGTGACGCGCAGGACGTCGCCCGCGGCCGCGGTCACCGTGGTCTCGTGCAGTGTCTGCCAGCCGGAGTTCGCGGTGATCGCGGCGTCCCCGGCAGGGCCCATGCTCGCCCGGGACTCGGCCCAGCCGTGCGTCGAAGCGACGTCCGCGGTCGAGACGGGCGAGAAGCGCATGGCGAGGAGGTGGCCGGCGCCGTCGATCACGTTGCCGCCGATGCCGAGCACGCCGTGCATCGAGACCGCGTAGCTGCGCAGCCCGACCACGTCCCGGTCCACCGCGTCGGTCCAGAGCGGGACCGCCTGGATGGCCCAGGGCGTGTTCTCGGTGGACCAGGGGCTCAGCCTCGCGTCGCCCGCGAAGATGCCCTGGCCGTGCATGTCGAGGCCGCGGGCCGTGTACCCGCTCGTGGCCTGCCCCAGCAGCCGGACCAGGTCGCCCGGGCCGGACTCGATCGAGAGCGAGTAGACCAGGGTCCGGACGAAGGCTCCCCCGGTGCCGAAGGAGGCCGAATCGGCCGCCCGGTCGCTCGCCACCTGGGACAGCACCAGCGCGCCCGCGGCCGCGGCCTCCTCGACGGTTGCGAACCGCCGGTAGCGCTCGACGACCAGGTGGCCGTAGCCCGGCTCGATGAGCTCGGACGGGCTCGCGCCGCTCCGCGAGGCCGCGTACTGCGCCTCGATCAGCACCTCCCGCGTGCCCTCGGCCACGACGACCGCGTCGCTCCACATGGGCATGTGGTGCGCGCCCGAGGCGATGCAGTTCTGGGACGAGGCGCTGCCCACGGCCGCGCCGTCCACGAGCATCCTGATGTGGCCCCGGACCGGCGAGGAGTAGTCGTTGGTCATCTCGACCTGCCCCCGCAGGCGCAGGACGTCGCCGGCGACCACGGGCACGGTCAGGGCGTAGACCGTGCTGAAGCCCGCGTTGGCGACCACCGACGCGACCCGCTCGGCCCGGTCCTCGGCGATCCCGACCAGCGCCCCCAGGGGACAGCTCTCCTCGTCCACCGCGTCGTCACAGTCGTCATCCCGACCGTTGCACTCCTCCACGGCGCCCGGGAACACGGACACGTCCGTGTCGTCGCAGTCTTCCTCGGCGCACCCGGCGCCCACACCGTGACCGTCACCGTCGCCATCGACGCAGGGGAGCCCGTGGTCTGCATCGATTTCCCCGTCGCCCGCCTCGGCATCGCCGGGTTCCGCCTCGGCGTCGCCTCGGTCCGCGTCGGCGTCGGCGTCACCGTGGTCAGGATCGTTGTCGAGGTCTCCGTCGGAGTCGGTGTCCGTGTCGGTGTCGGTGTCGGAATCCACATCGACGTCCAGGTCGGTATCGGTATCGACATCGGCGTCCGCATCGCCGGCCGGGCCATCGTCACAGGCCCCGGCGCAGGCGAGCACGACCAGCAGGCTCGCGCCAAGCCAGGCTCTCCAGACCTTGTTCCCCATGGCTCGAGACTACCCTACCGCCCAGGGGTTGTGCACCGATCGCCTGCCGTTCAGGAAGACGAGGGGAGCTTCGCATGCTCCGCCACGGCGAGGCAGTACGCCTGGTTGATAGTCACGATAAACCTCTCCCCCTCCCTCGTCATGATGTCGGACGACGTCCTTCCCAGCCCCACGTTGCCCCCGATCGCCCGACCTGCGAGCGCCCTTCTACAGCCATGGGGCAGCGATCCAGAGGTAGCCCTTGCCGCGAGGGATTCTCTCGTCGCTGCAGGGGCATTCGTTGTCGGAACAGGCCGCGTCACCCCAAGGACAAGGAACTTAGACCAGACGCGAGCTCCGTGGTCACGGGAAGGCGCGGCCGGAGGTCTACCCGTCGCCGTCCTTCTGGCCCGTGACGGCGAAGTAGGCGCGAGAGAAGGAGCGGCCGAAGACGACCCTGGCGAACCGGTCCTCGTCGAGCAGGGCCTGGCGCTTCTTCTCGATCTCCGTGAGGACGGAGCTGGCGCTGAAGGTCCCCCAGCGCTTCTCGGGAGCCAGGTCCTGGAGCAGCTCGCGGACTCCGGCCATCACGCCGTTGAGGAGCGCGACCTGGTGCAGCGCGAGGTCGGTGTACGCCCGCTTCAGCTCGCCGACCCGCTCGTCGCTCGCCACGTCCTGGTCGAGCAGGTACTCGAGGAGGTCGGCCTGGGTCTTGACCGCGTTGAGCGGGGTGTGCTCCACGGTCGTCTTCAGCCCCATCTCGCTGCCGAAGTGCTCGAAGCCGTCCCGGAGCTCGACGAAAGAGCGGCTGAACGTCTGCAGGAGCTGGGCGACGCGCCTCATCAGCGGGCGGACCCGCGCGGCGTCCATCTCGGTCCCCTTCGACAACCCGCGCAGCTCTCCCAGCCAGTCCACGACGTTGAAGAGGAACATCGTGTCTTCGGCCGACTCGTAGGCGCCCGGTGTGACGAAGCTCGGCTCCGCGATTGCCGGCTCGCTCCGGACCACGGGCTCGAAACGGAGACGGATCGAGCCGATCTGCACGGTGTCGGCGGGCGACATCAGCGGCATCGGCGTCTGGGGCTGGAGCCGTTGGCCGTTCACGATGGTGCCGTTGGTCGACCCGAGGTCCATGACGGTGATGCTGGCCCCCTGGAACCGGGCCAGCGCGTGCCACTGCGAGACGAAGGGCTGCTCGAAGACGATCTCGTTCAGCTTGTTCCGGCCGATCCGGACGGGTGAGCTGTCGAAGGTGAGGAACCGCTCGGGGGCGCCCGTCCCCTCGCCGACGCGCACCCCGAGGTCCACCTTGTGACCACCCGAGGGGTCTGCGAAGTGCACGAGCGGCGGCGGCTCGGCGGACTCGGCGGTCCCCGTGAACCCGAACGTGATGCGGATGGCGCCGATCTGGACGACGTCGCCGGCCGAGGTCAGGCGCGTCGGCGTGTGCGCTGGCAGGCGCTCTCCGTTGAAGCTGGTCCCGTTGGTCGAGCCGAGGTCCGTCACGGTCACGTCGATGCTCGTGAAGTCGATGCGCGCGTGCCGCCCGGAGACGAAGGGCTCGCTGATGAGGAGCTCGTTGCCCGGGTTGCGGCCCAGGTGGACCGGCGACCGATCGAACGTGAGGACGCGCTCGTGACCTGACGGTCCCTCGATGATCCTCACCAGCAGCGCCATGTCTCGGTCCTCACGCCTCCGCGGAGTCGACGTCGACCCTGAACTTTCCGTCCGGCGCGATCGAGACCTCGAGCCCCGTCGGGACCTCGCCACCGCTCATGACGGCGAGCAGCTCGGACGCGATCAGGGGCATCAGGCTGCCCCGCATGATGTGGTCGATGTTGCGCGCCCCCGTCTCCGACTCGGTGCAGCGCCGAGCGATCTCCTCGATCAGCTCGTCGTTGAAGCTCGGCGTGAACTTGTGGGACTCCTCGATGCGCCTGGTCAGCGACTTCAGCTTCAACCGCGTGATGAGGCGCATGGTCTCGGAGTTGATCGGCGCGTAGGGGACCACCGTGGTCCGGGCGAGGAGCGCGGGCTTGAAGTGCGCGCTCAGGACGGGCCGGATCTCGTGGACCACGTCCTCCATCGAGGGCACCTCCTCGCGGCCGTAGATCTCCATGAGCTGGTCCGTGCCGAGGTTGCTCGTCAGGATGATCATGGTGTTGCGGAAGCTGATGGTACGGCCCTCGCCGTCGTTGAGCACGCCCTTGTCGAAGACCTGATAGAAGAGGTTCATGACCTCGAGGTCGGCCTTCTCGCACTCGTCGAGGAGCACGACCGAGTACGGCCGCTGCCGCACCGCCTCGGTGAGCACGCCGCCCTCGCCGTAGCCCACGTACCCCGGCGGGGAGCCGATGAGCCGCGAGACCGTGTGCTTCTCCTGGAACTCGGACATGTTGATCGACGTGAGGAACCGCTCTCCGCCGTAGAGGATGTCGGCCAGCGCGAGCGCCGTCTCTGTCTTGCCCGTGCCGCTCGACCCGACGAAGAGCATCACGCCGATGGGCGTCACGGGGTTGCGGATGCCCGCGTACGCCGCCCGGAGCGTCTCGGCCACGGCCTGGAGCGCGTGGCCCTGCCCGCAGATCCGCTCGCTCAGCCGGTCCTCGAGGTTGAGCACCGTCGCGGCCGTGTCGCGCATCATCTTGCCGAGGGGGATGCCGGTCCACACCGAGACGGTGCGCGCGATGGAGTCCGCGTCCACGTCGATGTGCACCATGCGGTCGCCGGCGTCCGCCGCCGGCGCTTCGGCCGGCGCCTCTGCCGGCGCCTCGGCGGCCGCGGCTTCCTCCGCCTTCGGCGGCTCGACGGGGATCCGCGCCGGGGCGCCCTCGGGCTCCGCTGCCGGAGCCGGCTCGCTCTCGCCCTGCTTGGCTGCTGCCTCGGCCTCGGCGGCGGCGGCTTCTGCGGCCGCGGCCTCCTCCCGTGCCGCGAGGATCGCCTGGAGCTCGGCCTTCTCCTTCTCCCACCGAGCGGTCAGCTCCGCGGCCTGCGCGACGAGGTCCGCCTTCCTGGCCTGGGCTTCCTCGAGCGGTTCGCGGAGCTTCTCGTTGCCGGCCTCGACCTCGCGGGTCACGGCGGCGATCTCGCGGTCCACCGCGGCGATCTTCGATTCGATCTCCACGAGGTCCTCGGGCTTGGACTCGCGCTCGACCCTCACGCGCGCGGCGGTCGTGTCGAGCAGGTCCACCGCCTTGTCGGGGAGCAGGCGGCCCGAGATGTAGCGGTCCGACAGCTCGACGGCCGCGACCACGGCCTCGTCGAGGATGCGCACGCCGTGGGCCTTCTCGTAGATCTCGCGCAAGCCGCGCAGCATGACGACCGCGTCCTCGACCGAGGGCTGACCGATCGAGACCGGCTGGAACCGCCGCTCGAGGGCCGCGTCCTTCTCGAAGTACTTCTTGTACTCGGCCCAGGTCGTCGCGGCCACAGTCCGCAGCTCGCCGCGGGCCAACGCCGGCTTGAGCAGGTTCGCCGCGTCGCCGCTGCCCTTCTGGGCGCCGGCGCCGATGAGCTGGTGCGCCTCGTCGATGAACAGGATGATCGGCCGCTCCGACGCCTTGACCTCGGAGATGACGGCCTTGATCCGGTTCTCGAACTCGCCCTTCACGCTCGCGCCCGCCTGGAGGAGGCCGAGGTCGAGCGTCAGCAGCTCGGTGTTCTTCAGGTGCTTGGGGACGTTGCCCTGCACGATCTCGAGGGCGAGGCCCTCGGCCATGGCGGTCTTCCCGACGCCCGCCTCGCCCACGACGAGTGGGTTGTTCTTGCGGCGGCGGCACAGGATGTCGAGCATCTGCCGCACCTCGCGGTGTCGCCCGAAGATCGGGTCGATCTCACCGTCGCGGGCGGCCTGGGTCAGGTTCCGGCAGAAGCGGGACAGGGCGCCGTCGCCCGCGTCGCGCCGCGGCGCCGGAGCGCCCTCGCCCGCCGCGCCGCCCGCGGCCTCGGCCTGCGGCACGGCCTCGTACGCCTCCTGGCTCGACGACAGCAGGTCGCCGATCAGCGCGCCCAGCTTCTCGACCGAGATCTCCTCGAGCTCCGGGAGCCGTTCGGCCGTGTACCGCCCGGGGTGCCTGATGAGCTGGAAGAGGAGCATCCCGGTGCGGAGTCGGACCTCGCCGTGCTCGACCGATGCGAGGAGCCACGCGTCCTCGAACCAGCGGAAGAGCGTCTCGGAGAACACCGGCCTGGAGCTGCTCCGGCCCTCTCCTCTGTGGAGGATCTTCTCGAGGCGGTTCATCAGCGCGAGGCGGTTCTGACCGTACTCGTGCAGGATGCCGGCCGCCTCGCCGTCCTGGGGCGTCAACATCTGGAGGAGCATGTGCTCGACCGAGACGTCGGGGGACTGCGACGACGCGGCCCGGCCGACGGCGCCTTCCAGCATCCGGGTCGCGGTCGGGGTGAGTCTACGGACCAGCCTCTTGGGATCGACTTGCATGGCTCTCCTTCTCTTCGCGGTGGGCGCTCGCGTCCGCCACAGATTGATGTTCGGGCTTTGCGATGCCGTCCAGCGCAGCAAGTTTCAGACGGCCGGGACGTCAGGGTCAAGCCTCGGGCGCAGGGCGATCGCCTGGAAACTGGAAACGCCTCATGTTGCGGAGCGTTATGACCTCTTCGTCCTGCCGGCTCGAGAGCCTCGTGTTGGTGCCCAGCCGGGACGAGGCTCGAGCGGAAAGCCGGAAGGGCCGCACCGCGCTGGCCGAGAACCGGAGCTCGATGTCGTAGTCGAGGGACTCGCGGACCATGAGGTTCACACAGTCCCTGACCAGCCGCAGCCCCGGTCCGCGCTCGGAGAACGCGTCGCGTCCGTCGCCGTCCAGGGGGCCGATGCACACCCTGAAGCGGCCGCCGCGGTCGTATGCCTTCTCGCCGAGCATGGCGCCGCGGCCGAGGAGGTTGTTGGCCGTGCCGAGGGCCGTGCGCTGCCCCGGGTGGATACGGACCCAGTCGCCCGCGAACTCCTGGATCTCGATGCGCCCCTCGGGCGCGATGTGCTCGCCCACGACCAGGTCGAGGGCCGTGTGGAGCGCACGCGCCCCGCGCCCGCGATGGGCCACGAGCGGCGCCAGCCTGAGCAGCTTGCCGACGGGGATGGTCGTCGCCGGGAGGTACGTCTCGGGGTCCATGCCCGCGACCGAGAGGACCCGTCGGACCCAGACGTCGTCGGTCCCCTCGGACAGGTGCTCGCGCACGGGCGAGTAGCGGCTCACCGCCCGGAACAGGATCGACACCAGACGGTGGTGGAAGACGTCCAGGAAATCGCGGCGGACCGAGCTCTCCTCGTCCTCGGCGTTGACCTCCTCGGCGACGTACAGCGGCAGCGGGCTCAGGGCCCCGGTCAGGCCGAGGAAGGTCGTGATCAGCTCGATCACCGGGCGCGTCTTGCCGTGGGGCTGCTCGGGGTCGACGGGCACCCGCCTGATCGCGGCGGACTGGATGTCGCCCGACGCGAAGACCAGGCGCGGGTCGTGTCGGAACCGGATCGCCTCCTCCGACGGCGGGCCGTCCCCGCCGACCCGCACCGCGTCCTTCGTCATGCGCTCGAGGACGGACATCAGCGGGAAGAACGCCGAGCGGTGCGCCACGGAGATCAGCTCTCCCAGGCGCTCGTCCTCGCGGTCGGCGCCGGGGAAGTCGGCGACCAGCTCGGCCAGGTCTGTGCCAGCGCCCCTCGTCCGCGTCCGCCGCGTTGCGCCCGCGCCGTGCACCGAGATCGACGCCTCGCTCGCAGCCGCGCGCTCCTCGTGCGCGCCTAGAAGACCGGCTGAGTTCCGGTGGTCGCCGGCCATTCGAACTCCATTCCCAGCGGGTGGATGCCCATGGTGAGCCGATGATACGCGTTGAGCGGGACCTCGGTCACGAAGAGCCAGTCGAGGGCGCACCCGAAGAGGAACGCGTCGCCCACCGACACGAACCCGTCCTCCTCCACCTCGACGTGCGTGTGGAAGCCCCGGACCGGGACCCTGTCGATCACGAGCCGCTCCGCCCCGGTCTGCACGGCGCGGATCGCGTTGACGCGCAGCTCGTTCGCCCGGCTCCGCTGGTGATCGGCCTCGGTGTGCAGGTTGTAGAGGTGGAGCAGGCCGCGAAGCGCCTTCGGGTTGGTCAGGGTGTTCACGTTGAGCGCGAGGTGGGACACCAGGCGCCAGTGCTTCTCCGCGCCGATCGGGGGCCGGGCCGGACGCGTCACCTCGGTCAGGTTGGAGAACTTCGCCAGGGTCGGTGACCGCTGGGTGGGCTTGCAGATGTCCCCGATCCGCAGCTCCGTGGGCAGCGCCCGGTTCGTGGCGGTGAGGTCGATCGAGAAGACCTCCTCCGAGAAGTCCGGCGCCACGTCCTTGGGCGTCATCACCGAGAGGTACGTGTCGAATGCGCCGTCGATCGGCGATGGCGTGCGCCGCACGGTGTAGAAGGCGCGGTCCGCGCTCTCCTCCTCGAGGTGCGAGAAGTGGTGGAACGGCGCGTACCGCCGCCGGCTCTGCCGCTGCGAGCTCAGGCCCGTCACGCCGTCGATCGAGTAGACCTCCATGTGCAGCGGGTCGATCCCCGCCGCGCGGACCAGGTGCTCGTGGACCCGGACGTCGCGGGAGATCGGATCGGCCGAGGTCGGGAAGAGGTTCACGACCGGGACGCAGTGGAGGCGGAACAGGTCCTCGTCGATGCGCTCGGGTAGCGGCGGCGGACGGTCGAGCTCGAGCACGACCTCGAAGTCCTCGCCCACATCGTCGGACCTGATGGCGCCGAGCCCGTGGAGCTCGACGAAGAGCAGCTTCTGCGGCAGGGTGAAGAGCTCCTGCACGAGACGGAGGCCGTCGGGCGCGAGCTCGGCCCACGGGAGCAGCTCGAAGCCGGGCATGATGCCGAGCGGCCTCGTGCCGGCCCCGGAGAGCCGCGTCTCGTGGTGAGGACCTTCCCGGAACACGACGCCCCTGAGGTTCTGGTGCAGCCAGAGGAACACGGTCGACGTCAGGCCCAGCGGTCCGTGGAGGAACAGGCGCATCGTCCCGTCCTCCGGCCAGAGCACGCTGCCGCCCCGCCTCCGGAACCCGAGCACGATCTTCGGCGTCGTCTGGACGGTCTGGTCGAGCCGGGTGCGCCGGAGCTCGAGCGGCAGGAGGTCGACGTGCGCCGTGGTCCTGAACCGGCACTGCGTCCCGCGGACCTGGACCGTGCCGAGCTCGGTGTCCCTCTCGATCCTGTGGATGCCGCGCAGCGCCGAGTAGTTCGGCTGGAACTCGACGATCGAGCAGGCCGGGATGGGCCTCGAGAGCTGGGGGACGACGAGCTGCGTGACCGCGTCGATGACCTCCGGGACAGCGTCGTCGATGCGCTCGCGGATGCGCGAGGCGAGGAACGCGAACCCCTCGAGGAGGCGCTCGACGTCCGGGTCGCCGCCGCGCTCGGCGAAGAGCCCGGCGAGAGACGGGTTCGCCGCGGCGAACTCCTTGCCCAGCTCGCGGAGGTAGGTGAGCTCGCTCTGGTAGTACCGGCTGAACATCCGCGCTCCGTGGGCTAGTCGACCCTGAAGTTCCCGCCGGACATCATCGACGTCCGGAGACGCACGAGGCTCCTTGAGTCGTCGTTGAGCCGCGCCACGACCTCGAACCGGAGCACCAGGGGCTCCTCGTCGGGGATGTACCGCACGCTCACGTTCTTGAGCCGCGGTTCATATTTGAGGATCACGTTACGGATCGCCTGCTGGATCTTGTGGATCCCGTGCGGGAGCTCGTGCACGATGTCGCTGAAGTCCATCAGGCCGTAGTCCGGGACCGTCGCGCTCTCGCCCTGACAGGTGTTGAGCAGGACCTTGAGGTGGTCGAGCACGGACTGCACCGCGTCCACTTGTCTCCGGCCGGAACCGAGGCGCGCCAGGAGTCCTCGCTGTTCCATGATCCTCCGAAGCTCCTACCATAGCACACCGCGGCTTGACAAACCGGGAGGCGATCCAGTAGATGGCTGACTGCCGTCACGGTCCCCAACGGAGCGTGCGGCGCGCGTGGATGGCGGAACTTGGTAGACGCGCTAGGTTGAGGGCCTAGTGAGGGTGACCTCATGGGGGTTCGAGTCCCCCTCCACGCACCACTCGTCACGAGCCCTTTCTGATAGGCGGGCGGTCAGCTCGAGGCTCCGCCGGGCGAGCTCGACCGTCATCCCGCCGGTCCCGCAGCTCGGCGTGATCATCGAGCGCCGCACGAGGAGTTCGCGGTCCAGGCCGGTCCGCGTCAGGGTCTGCACGACCTCGAGCAGCCTGGCCCAGAGCGAGTCCACCGTCTCGTCCGCCACTGCCGCGGGGTGCGGCAGCGACGAGGGGACCAGCCCGATGGCCAGCATCCCGCCGTTCTCGACGAAGGACCGCACGCCCGGACCGGCCGCGACCACGCTGTCGAGGTAGTCGTACGCGTCGAAGTTGAGCACGTCGAACCCGGCCGCGGCCACGAGGCCGAGGTCGGTCTCGCCGCAGCAGTGGATCCCGGTCAGGCCCCGGCAGGCCCGGACCGCGGTGGCCAGGAGATCCACGGCCAGGTCCGCATCGAGGTTGAGGACCGCCGACCCGATGGAGCCCATCGAGGGCTCGTCGAAGAACACGAGGGTCCCGGAGCTTGGAGCGACCCGCGCGAAGGCTTCTTCCTGGTGACGCGCCTTCAGCCCGACCCAGCGCGCGATCATCCGGGCGAGGTCTGGCTCGTAGATGGCCGCGCGCTCCTCGTAGCTGGTCTCGAGGCCGATGGCCAGGGTCACGGGCCCGGTCACGTGGCCCTTGACGAGCCTCGGCGCGGGCGTGGACTCCAGCCGATGCAGGAAGTGATGCAGCCCGCGGGCGTGGTCGGACGAGATGCCGGCGTCGACCGTGGACCCGGACTCGTACGCTCGCTCCACGTCCTCGAGCCCGATCACCGCGTCCTCGATGTCGAGCGTGACCTTCCGCCGCGCGTGGTCGAGCCGCGCGCCCGGCAGGCCCTCGACGTACTGGGCCATCATGCCCTCACGCCAGTCCGCGGCGGGGAGCTGAGGCCAGAACGGTGCTTCGGGGAGCAGCGAGAAGACCAGCGAGACGGCCTCTTCCACGTCGTCGTGCGGGACGCTGCCGATGGCCGTCGCCAGGAACCGGGGCTCGAACGCGGTCGGGACGTCGCCCGGAGGCGGCGAGGTCGCGGCGGGCATGAGCTACTCGGTCTTGGCGGGTTGCGCGGGCGCGAACCTCTTGTGCACGAGCACGCGCCGGCCGTTGTACTCCACCTCGACCGTGTCGATCGCCGGGACCTTCTGCTTGCTGATGAAGCAGGTCACCTGCCCCGCCTCGAGAGCCGTCTTCACCTTCTCCTCGTCGGTCTGGGTCGTCATCGTGGCACCTCGCCGTGGGGTTTTCCTCGATGGACGGGTTTTGTGCAAGCTTTGAGTGCACCACCCGTTCGGCTATGATGCCGTCTCCGTGGACGCGGTCGAGGACGAGAAGAGCGAACCCTCGGAGTGGCGGCAGAAGGCGCAGCTCGCACAGCAGCTCTGGGACGCGGGGAACAACGCCGAGCTCGCCAGGGTCCTCGATCGGCTCGAGAAGGCCCCCCCGGAGGAGCGCGAGGCGCTCTATCTGGCTGTGACGCTGCGGAGGCGCATGAGGCCAGACCCCGTGGCCATCGCTCTCTGGCTCCTCACCCTCGGCGTCTTCTGCCTGCTCACGTACCTGTTCGTGTTGAAATAGCACGGGGCGTTCGATGGCCGGGGGGCGGGATGCCCGGAGTACATGGCTAGAACGGGAGGCCGTGATTGTATCCTCCGAGCCCGAACCTCACCGAGGACCGGGTGCCCCGTACCTGGAGATCCTCTCACATCCTCCTGGGGCTCGTGCTCGCCCTCGTCGTGATCGCCTATCTCCCCACCCTCGATGGTGACTTCGTCTGGGACGACATTGTCCTCATTAGAGATAACCCCGTCCTGCGCTCCTCCGATGGTTTCTGGGCTGCGGTGTTCGGGGACTTCTTCGAGGGATCGAAAGGGGAATTATCAGATGTCTCCGGTTTCTTCCGCCCCCTGGTCACGCTCATCAACGCGGCGACCGTGAGGGTTTTCGGTCCCGTTCCCCTTCCATTCCATGTCACGAACCTCGTGGTGCACTTGATGGTCGGGCTGGCCTTCTGGGGCTTGTTGCGCAGGTTGCGCCTTGCTGCCATTCCGGCGGTGATCGGGCTGGGCATCTTCGTGCTTCACCCTATCCAGACGGAGGCGGTGGCCTTCATCTCGGGGCGGACCGACGTTCTTGCAGCGCTCTTCTCACTGTTGGTCGTACATTTCTACCTCCTGGCGCGGCGCGCGAGCACGAGGAGGGGTGCGGCTGCGTCTGTTGCGGCAGCTTTCGTCAGTTTCCTGCTGGCCCTGTCGAGCAAGGAGGTGGCGCTGGTCTTGCCCCTGCTCCTCGCGGTGATCGAGCTTCTCGGTCTGGCTGATGTGCCGGCGTGCGAGACCGTGAGCGCCACACCCGGCCCGAGACCCGCCGCATGGCCGGACCGGAATCGCCTCGCCCTGGGTCTGCTCGTGCTGACGCTCGTCCTCGTCTGTTTGCGGATGGGCTGTTGGCCTGGAACGACTGGTGCGGCCCGCTTGCCTCTGGCACAGGTGCCGCTCGCAGCAGTCAACGTGATGGGCCTCTACGCTCGGTTGCTCTTCTGGCCGACCGGACTGCGAGTGGACTACCAGGGATTTCCGCTCCTCGAGCCGGGGCCGTACACCCTGGCCGGTGTCCTTGTATTGGTCGGTGCGGTCGCGGCTCTCGCCCAGTTCTGGCGGCGCAGGCCGCGGGCTGCCCTTGCCATTTGCTGGAGCCTCATCTTCCTCGCGCCGGTGCTTCACGTGGTCCCGATGCACAAGGTCGCGGCAGAGCGGTATCTCTATCTTCCCGCGATGGGGATGGCTCTCGGTGTAGGTCTCGCCGTACGACATGGCTGGCAGGTGGCCGAGACGAGAGGAGGGCGCACCCGCGTCATTGCTTTGTTGACGATGATCGCCATGCTGGTGTCCGCAAGCGGAGCGACCATGAATCGCGCTTACGATTGGTACGATGAGCTGAGGTTGTGGAGCACTGAGTTGCGTCGGGGGCAGGCAGGTTTCATGACGTACCAGAACCTGGCTGCGGCGCTGGCCGAGAGGGGGCGCCCGGACGAAGCAGCCGTCTTCCTCCTGATGGCCTGGCAAGAATCTCCGGGCCACCCCATCGTCTACCGGTCGTTGGCCCGGCTCGCCGTGCAGGGCCACCTCCCCGAATGCAGGGCGCTGGAGCCGGCGCAGCAACGTCTGTTCCTTGCGGTGGCGCAGTCACCACGACTGGACCCCGCGGCACTGGAGGAATGGGCCCGCGTGATTCGCGTGTCTGGGTGTGACCGATTCGCTCGGATCACCGACGAGATGGGTCGACGGCTCATGGAAGCGTCGGGTGAAAGTGATTGACGCTCCCGCGTCATCCTGGATAAAGGCAGGTGACGCGGATTGCTCTCACGAGGTCCTGTCGATGCTGAAATCGTGGCGGTTCCTTGGGATCTACCCGGCCTTGTTCTTCTCGGGTGCGGCCGCGCTCGTCTACCAGGCGACGTGGGGACGTCTTCTCCATCGAGTGTTCGGTGTCAGCGACCTCGCGATCGCCACGGTGCTCGCGTCGTTTTTCCTCGGTCTCGGGTTGGGGTCGGTGCTCGGTGGACGCTGGGGCCAGCGGGTCAAGCGCCCCGCGCTCCTCTACGCGGCGTTCGAGCTCACCATCGGGGTGTATGCGGTGGCGTCGGTCTGGCTCGTTCCTCGGGTGCATGGCATCTATACCGCCCTCGGAGAGGACACCTCCTTTGAGGTCTTGACTCTCGTTCGCTTGATTCTTGCACTGGTCATACTACTGCCGCCGACGATTTTGATGGGAGCCACGCTGCCCGTTCTCGTAGCGATACTGTCGACCTCGCGCGAGGGTTGGACGTCGCCCGCGACGTGGCTCTACGCGACGAACACCTTCGGCGCGGTCGTCGGCGCAGGAGCCACGGGCTTATGGCTCGTCCCCGAGCTCGGAGTGCGCACCACCATCTGGATCGCCGCCTGCCTCAGTGTCGCTGCCGCTGCCATGGTGGCCGCGCTCTGGCGAAAAGTCACGGTGGAACCTAAGGCGTGGGACTCGGCGCAGAAGGCGTCCAACTCCGAAAGTGACACGAAGGACTCGACCGATAGCGAGGGCTGGAAGAGCTTCACCTGGCTTGCGGTTCTCCTGGCCGGGATCACGGGGCTCGCCGCGCTCTCTGGGGAGGTCCTGTGGACCAGAGTGCTCCGCTACATGCTGCAAGGGACGACTCAATCATTTGCCGCCATGCTGGTGAACTACCTGCTCGGTATCACACTGGGCAGCCTGCTCGCCGACGCGATCGTGAGGCGGGGTGTCTCGGTGCTCAGGACCTTCGGCGTGGTCCAGGTCGGGTTGGCGCTCGTCACTGCGCTTTCCATGGTCACCTCGCCTCAGCTCGTGCGTTTCCTCGGCCTCCTGAGTGGCACCGGAGAGATCTCGGCCCACGATCCCTGGGATATCCTGCTCGTCTCGGCGATCCTGCTGCTCCCGGTCGCGATGCTCTCGGGCATGTCGATCCCCCTCGCCTGGCGGATCTCGGGGGCGACCTCGCTGCACGCGTCGCGTTGGGCCGGGCGGGTCCTCGCGTCGAACACCATCGGTGGACTCCTGGGCTCGCTGGCCGCCGGGTTCCTGCTCATCCCGAACCTGGGGATCGAGGCGTCCATCCTGACAGTGATCTTCATCAACCTGCTCGCTGCGGCCATCGCGCTCCGGAGCGCCGCGCCGCGCAAGTTGGTGCCCCGGGTGCTCGCCGTCGCTGGTCCATTGCTCCTGGGTGCGGTGATCATTCGCCTCGAGCCGAGCCTGAACATTCAATTCCTCCTGTCCGCGCAGGAGAACGGGACGAGAGCCATCCTCGAGGGCCCTGGCGAGCAGTGGCGGGAGCAGGTCGTGTTCCTCGAGGAGGGGAGGAACACGACGGTCCACGTGACGGCTCACCCTGGTTCGCTCAGGGTTTTCAACGACGGCCAGCCCGAGTCCGGATTCGAGCCCGTCGAGCCGGGGTTCGGTGTCTCGTTGGCGCTGCTCGGCGGGCTCCCGACGCTCTACTCGGCACAACGTGGTGAGGCGATGGTCATCGGGCTCGGTGCGGGTCATACAGTCACCACCCTACTCGCCGGACCGTGGCGGCGAGTGGATGTCATCGAGCTGGAACCATCAGTGGTGCGCGCCGCACGAATGATGCACAAGGTCCGCGAAACACCGTTCCCGCTCGACGACCCACGAGCCCGACTCATCATCGACGACGCGCGGGCCCGCCTCGCGCTATCCGCGGAAGGCTCGTACGATGCCATCGTCTCGCAGCCGTCGCACCCGTGGTTGAGCGGCTCGAGCGCGTTGTATACCCGGGAGTTCTTCGAGGACGCGCGCCGCGCGCTCCGACCCGGCGGGGTGATGACCATCTGGGTCAACTTGTTCCGGATACGTCTCGTGCACGTCCAGAGCGTGGTCCGGACGCTGCAAGCCGTCTACCCTCACGTTCATGGCCTCATTGGCTCGGGGGCAGACCTGATCCTCGTGGCGAGTGAGCGAGAATTCTCGTTGAGCGACGAGATCGATCGCCGGATGCGGGATGGCGATCTCCCCAGGATCTTCGGCCCCCTCGCCCTGACGAGCCGGCTGGATCTGGTCAAGTTCCTCGAGATCGACTGCGAGGGCGCCCGGGTGTTCGGTGCCGGTGGGGAGCTGATTGTCGATGATCGGCCGATGTTGGAATTCGATCTTGCCAGGGTGTCTGCCAAGTCGTGGGTTGCGGTAGGTGAAATCGATCGCGCGCTCGCCGACTCGCCCTGGCTCGGCCGTGAGACGCTTGAAGGGATCGAACTCGGCGATCGGGTCGGGCTGCTGCAATCCCGCATAGACAATAAACTCGTCAGGCCGGGCGCGCTCCGTCGTGCCGAGCTGTCCATCCCGCTCGCCGGGCTCGCCCATCAGGAGGTGCGATTCCTCGAAGGTGTCATCTCCGAGGGCCGGGGCGACCACGCGCGCGCGCTCGCCCGGTTCGACGAGATTGCAAACCCGGTCGCCGCGAACCGTGCCGACTCGCTCCGGTTCCTCGACCACCGGTACGACGAGCTGATCGACGTCGCGTCCCGGCGGAAGGTCGCACCTTCGAACCCTTACTTCCTCCTCGCTGGTGCGCTGATGACAGGACGCCCGGACCGCGTGGCGCAGGCGATCTCTCTGGTCCCGGCGAGTGCCGAGCTCGAGAAGCTGCCGATCTACCGTGTGACCCGCGCTGTCGGGCAGGGAGGGTGCCCGGCCGTGGTCGAACTCGACGACCTCGCGTCCCTCGTGTCCGGCGATGTCGTGCTCGCGTCCGAGGGGCTGCGGTGCGCGCTGGCCGAGGGCCGCAGGGATCTGGCGAGGTCCATGGGTGATGCGTGGCTCGGGGCCAGGCTCTTACAGTCGAGCCGTGAATCGTCATTGGCCGACAACTGTTTCCGCGGTGGGAACTATCGAGCATCGGTCACGCACTTCGAGTACGCCGTGGACGCCGATCCGTCCAACGCACCGGCCGCAGCCGGCCTGGCTCGTGCGCTCGGGAAGCTCGATCGCCGGAGCGAGGCGGAGGCCGTTCTCCGGCGCGCTGCCGTGCACACGAAAGGCCTCCCGTCCAGCGCCCTCATCAGGAGTGTCGCCACCGAACTGAGCATCGACCTGGGATCTCAGGTGGAGGAGCACCCTGCGGATGATTCGTACACGACCGTTTCGCCACCGATGGCGCCGGATACAGGCGAATGACGGGTTTCTCGAGCGGCCCATCCGAGGGCTTTTGACGGAAGCCGAAGGAGACTGCCCGCCGGTGCAACGTACCGTACAAAAACATGTGTCAACGTCACGTGCCAACCGGTGTCAGGGTTCCGGCCGCTTTCGTGGGGTGGTCGGCGCTCGATTTCCCCAGTACTGAGGTGGGCACTAGGGGAGCACACAGAGGAATGCTATCTTCCGCGACGAGAAGCAGGATGCCATGGAGCCTACCGGACCTGGATGATGATGCGAGCAAGGCGCTCCCGTATGTCGCGCTCATCGGGCTGGTCTCGGTGTTTCTCGCCCCGTCGTTGTTCCTCGGTGAGGTCTTCTATCTCAAGGACGCACTCCATTGGTTCTATCCCTCGCGCCTCTACTGGAGGTCGCGCGTGCTCGATGGTGACTTCCCGCTTTGGATCCCGGAACTCGACATGGGGAGTCCCTTTCTGGCGGATCCGGGCAATTCCGCGCTCTATCCTCTCAACGTGATCCTCTTTCTCCCAGCGCCCGCGTGCGTGGGGCAGTTCCTGGTGATGCATGTCATCTTGGCTGCGCTCGGGACGTTTGCGCTGCTCTGCGCACTCGATGTCCGTCCCGTCGCCGCGTTCACTGGTGCGGTGGGCTACGCCCTCGGTGGGTACATCTTGTCGATGACCTGGTCCGGGCTCTATCTCCTGTCCGTAGCGTGGATGCCTCTCGTCGCGTACCTGTCGGTGCGCGTCATGAGGTTCGGCCGACTCCGGGACGTTGTGTTCCTCGGCCTGGCGATCGGCTGTCAGATCCTCTCGGGCGAGGTCCAGGGCGTGGCGTTCACTGCGCTCGTGGTCTTCACACTCCTCTTCGCAGAGGTCTGTGCGTGGAGACGGCGGGTCGTGACTATGTTACGCGTCGCGGGCGCTGCCCTCATTGCGCTCGGTCTGGCGTCGCCCCAGGTGCTGCCTACCCTGGACCTCCTGGGGACGAGCGTCCGGGCCGGCGGCATCCCGCTCGAGGTGGCCCAGCACTGGTCCTTCCATCCACTCAGGTTGCTGGAGCTTGTAGTGCCATGGCTCTTCGGAGATCCGTCGAACTTCCAGGAGCACTATCTCGGATACTTCATGCAGAGCGAAGGGGGTGACCTGAGAAGGTTCCCGTGGATGCTCACTCCGTATTTCGGGTCTGTTAGCATCGTGCTGGCTCTGATGGGCATGGTGTTCGCGCGCAGCCAGCACAGGCGATTGACTCTCGCCATGGTGTCGGTCGGGGTGCTTGCTCTCCTTCTTGCATTGGGTCGGCACACACCGGTCTTCCGGCTGTTCTTTGTACACACCCCTGGAGCGAGCCTTTTTCGATACCCTGAGAAATACTGGGCGATCGTGGCATTCGTCGCGCCCTGTCTCGCGGCCGTGGGGCTCGATGCGTGGATCGGTGCAATCGAAGGGGGACAAAGGCGCCCGATCCGGGCCATGGGAGCCGCCGTGGCCTCGATTTTCCTCGCCCTTGCCGTAGGAGCCGTCCTGGCTTCGTGGGCCGGCAGAGCGCTTGCTGCGCTGAACACGGGCTTCGAGGCGGAATACGCGGCCTCGTGGGTGCGGTGGACCGTGGTACGTGAGGGAGTGGTCTTTGGGGCACTCTGCCTGTTGGTATGGTCGATGTGGCGCTGGAAGCCCGCCTTGACGGGGCACGCTGTGGCGGCTGCACTTGTGCTCCAGATCGCGGTGCAGAACTCCGACGTTGCCCGGACCATGGAAGCAGGAGTCTATGAACGCGTACCTCCGCTGGCTGAAGCGATCACCGCAAGCAAGGCGAATGGTGGCGTCCCGAGGGTCTGGAGGCACACAACTCCGTTGGTTTCAAGTGGTGGAATCGATGTCGACTACGCTGAATATGCCTATTTAGTTTCCGATACATTGTCCATGAACACAGGCATCATCCACGGGATCGGGTACGCGGCCGCTTACACTGCAAGTGATACGCTTTCCCGCGCAAGATTCTGGCGCGCGACCGATGATATCCAGAAGCCCGTGATGGACCTGTTCTCCATTGAGTACGTGATCGCGTACCGTGACGTGCCTGTCCCGCAGGGGATCGGCCTGGAGCACGTGGCCAGCTCGACCTTCCGGACCGACCTCCTTTACCGAAACACCAGGGCTCTCCCCATGTGCCGCAGCGTGGGTCGCGCCGTCTTCGTCTCGACATATCAGCAACAGATAGAGGAGCTCCATGCTCCTGGTGTCCTCTATGGCAGGTCGGTCGTGCTCGACGGGTCCGAGACACTTCCCGGATCGAACGAGCCCGACGGCCCGTTCGTACCATGCCAAATGGAGCGACCGACCAGGAACACCATCCGCGCCCGATGCGAGCTCGAGGTCCCGGGATGGATCGTGGTCAACGAGGCGTACCACCACAACTGGATCGCATCACTGGACGGCGCTGAGGCTCGAGTGCTTCGTGCTAACGCAATCGTCATGGCAGTGGCCGCGCCGCGAGGACGGCATGTTTTAGAACTAAGCTACCGAGAGTCGTCACTCTGGGTCGGGCTCGCCGCGGCAGGTGGGACACTCCTTTTCTGTGCCCTCGTTCTCTTCCGCTTTCGGCAACGTCGCAAGGCGTATATACTGCGTGGCAACGATGAAACGTGAGCACATGCTTCTCGATCGACAACCGTGCACGGATAGCGTGGAGGAGTTGCTTGATCGAGAGCGAGCTCATGGCGAGCTCGTAGCTTCACGTGAGGCCGAGGCCGTTTGGAACTGGGCTACACCCGCTGGACGCCGACGCGCTTCGAGGCGAGCAGGGTTCTTCCTCGAGCATCTGAGTCCTGGGGTGCGCGTGCTCGAGCTAGGCTGCGGGACCGGGCTGTTCACACGGATGGCAGCCGAGAGCGGTGCTGAGATAGTAGCGATCGACATCTCTCCGGTGCTCTTAGAGGAAGCACGGGGGAAAACCCAGTCCCTGAATGTCACATACCAGGAGGCGGATGCGCATGCACTCGAGTTCCCCAGCGAATACTTCGATGTGGTTTTCGGGAGCTCCATCCTTCACCATCTGATCGTCCGGGAGTGCCTCAGAGAGGTGCATCGCGTCCTCGTGTCAGGTGGCCGGGCAGTGTTCGCCGAGCCGAACATGATGAACCCTCAGATCTGGATGGAGCGCAATATATCGTGGGTGAGGCGCGTTTCCGGAACCTCGCCAGACGAGACGGCGTTCGTCCGTTTCAATCTTGCGCGGCAGTTGTGGGCCCAGGGGTTCGTCGATGTCATCGTCCTCCCACATGAGTTCCTTCATCCATGGACGCCTGAGGCGCTCATCCCGGCGGTTGAGAGGCTCTCACGAGCCCTCGAGCGCACGCCGTTGATCCGAGAGATCGGAGGTTCGCTCCTCATCAAAGGAACAAAGAAGTGAATCTCGGAGCTAGACAGCTCAGCGAAGTGTTGAGAGGAGTGCTGTCGCTCCGCGCGACGCGGGGGCTCGACCTGGATTCCGAGGAATCTACCCTGGTCCATGCAGAGCTGATTCGTCGTAAGACGTTTCTTCACAGGATCTATGAACACTACTACCGTGAGTTCGTCTTCGAAGCCGAGTCATGTCCGCGCGGCCTCCGAGTTGAGGTAGGTTCGGGCGGGGGATTCCTGGACCACCTGCTCCCGGGAGTCATCCGGACGGATATCCGCCACGGAGCCCGTGTGGATCTCCTCGCCTCTGCCGATGCGCTGCCTATTCGGGCCGGATCGGTGTCGTGTATCTTCGGGCTCGATGTGCTGCACCATATGCGTAGCCCGCTCCACTTCCTCAAGGAATGCGCCCGGGTCCTCGTACAGGACGGGCGGCTTGTGCTGATAGAGCCGTTTGTGAGCCCTTGTTCCCGAATCATATATCGGTACCTCCACCACGAAGACTTCCGTCCTGACCGGGAGGAGTGGGGTCAAGATTCCGCTGGCGTGCTTTCCAACGCCGACGCCGCACTCTCGTGGGTTGTGCTCGTCCGGGATCGGCACCGTCTGGAGCACCTCGTTCCGGACCTCGTCTTCGAGAAACTGAGGCCGCACACCATCTCGCTCTACCTGCTCTCCGGCGGGCTCACTTTTCCGGCGCTCGCTCCGGCCGCACTGTACCCGTGGGTCGCACGTCTCGAGAACGCACTACCGCTCGAAGCACATCGGCTTCTGGGGAGCATGATGACAGTGGTCATGAGGCGGGGTAGACCCAAGTGACTCGGAGCATTACGACAGAACACATCTCCGTTGATATGCATCATCCGGACGAGGTGTCAAATACGTTGCGCCCTCGCCAGGAAAACAGGCGCTTGAGCGATCGATATCCTCCTCAAGACTGGGGCCTCGTTAAAAGCAAGCGGGCCCGTGTGGACACCCACGTGGACGCGCCTCTGCGCGGCCGAATGATTCGAGAGTATTATCGGGGCTCCCTTCAACGACTCGTGTGTTTCCACGTCTCGCCTGGTAGCTCTGTGCTCGAGCTCGGTTGCGGGTCTGGTGATCTTCTCGCGGCGCTCCAACCGTCCCACGGCGTAGGAGTGGACCATAGTGCTCGGATAATCGAGGTCGCGCGCACGACACATCCCGATCTCGAATTCCACGTTAGCGATGCGGTTTCGTTCGTTCCCCGTGAGGGTGAGAAGTTCGACTACATCGTACTCTCGAACCTAGTAGGCGACCTCGTTGATGTGCAGCGAGCCTTCGCCAAGGTTCGGCAGATCTGCTCCTCAGAGACACGAGTCATCATTACGCTCTTTAGCTACCTGTGGCAACCGGCTGCCACCATCGCCGAGTTGTTGGGTCTGAAAGCGAGGCTCGATCCCCAGAACTGGCTCACTCCCGCCCAGATCATCAATCTTTTCGAGCTCGCTGGGCTCGACGTCGTCACATGGGGACGCCACTTACTGATGCCGGTTCCTGTCCCCGTCGTCTCTTCGTTTGCCAATCGGGTCCTCGGGCCGCTGCCGTTGATCAATAATTTGTGTTTGAACCAATATTTCATAGCGCGCCGTGTGCGGAGAGACGAGCGGGAGTTCTCGGTGAGTGTTATCGTCCCGTGCAAGGAGGAGCGGGGAAACGTGGCGGAGACGGTTCGCAGTATTCCCCGGATGGGTACGGGCACCGAGGTCATCTTCGTCGATGGACACTCAGTTGACGGTACGCCGGAGGAAGTACGCCGCTGTGAACACATGAATCCCGACCTCGATCGAGTGACGGTTGTGACTCAAGACGGACGAGGGAAGGCGGACGCGGTGCGTAAGGGCTTCGCGATGGCAACTGGGGAGATCCTCATGATCCTCGATGCCGACAACACGGTCCGTGGAGAGGAGCTTCCGAAGTTCTATGATTCACTGGTCCGCGGACAGGGCGAGTTCATCAATGGATCGCGACTTGTGTTTCCCATGGAAAAGCAGGCAATGCGTCACCTCAACCTGCTGGCGAACCACTTCTTCGGGCTCGTCTTCTCTTGGGTTCTAGGTCAGCGGATCAGCGACACTCTCTGCGGGACGAAGGTTCTCACCCGTGAGAACTGGAAGGCCATAGAGCGTCAGCGAGGGTCGTTCGGTGTTGATCCGTTCGGGGACTTCGACCTCCTCTTCGGGGCTGCCAAGGCGGACCTCAAGATACGAGAGATCCCAATCCGATATCGTGCCCGGGAGTACGGTGAGATCAAGATTCAACGATTTCGAAACGGCCTGGAGCTCATGTGGATGGTTGTTCGGGGTTTTCGAGTGCTCAAGCAGATGTGACATCATCGTACGTGCGATCCAGCGGAATCAGTGGCTCCCGGAACGCGCTGACGCCGAGCCAAACCGTAGGAGTCGCGCGTAAGATACTCGTACTCGTCCACTCGATCCGAGAGCAGGTTCATCGGCGGAATTGCGGGATTAGAGACGATGGTATCCCAAGACTCGCTCTGGCCAGGCTCGTAGTCCTCGGGGAATGCATGGAGCAGCATGATCGAAGCCGACGGCACATCGGAGGGATCTCTCGGACGAAGCGCGTGGATTCCTGCGTGGGAAAACTCGAAGAACAGCTCACCCCCCCCCCGGAAGGACGAAAGATAGGCGCCGAAATGATCGTTCACCGGCATCAGGTATCCGCAGGGATACCGATCGTGAAAGAGGGTCAGATGCCGCCCGGGTTCATCGACCCGCTCCACGAGGGAAGCCCAGCAACGGGTCTGATTTGAGAACTCGAATCCTTCCAGAGCCCCATCCGGAGCGACGAACAGAGCGCAAAGGGCGGCCCTGACCTTAGACCAGGGCTCGGTCGCGACGTCGCCTCGATGGACCTCGGCGACCTGGCGGAGCACCTCGTCGCGCCAGGCGTCCGCAACCGTGTCGTCGTGTTCCTGGTGGATGCTCTCCAGGAGTGTCCGGGCGACCAGGAGGCGATCCGCTTCCGGGAGTGAGAGCGCTCGTTCGAGGATCTCATGCGCCTCCGAGCGCATGATGTCATCCCATGCCAACCTCCCGTTCCGCGCCAGGTGTCCCTTTCTCTGGTCACGTGCCAGGCGGCTCGCTCACCCGTGGGTTCACGGTGAGCAGAGGTCCGTGTCGCCGGGTATCCGGATGGCGACCGTCCGCGAGTCGGTCTCGGTCAGGTCGTCGCCGATGACGACGATCCGCATCGTGTACACCTGATCGATGCAGGTCTCCTCAATGAAATCGTTGTACGTGACGATCTGGAACGTGACGCTCGTCCCGGGGCAGACGTCCTCGAACGAATCGAACGTCCCGTCTCCGCCCGAGGCCAGGGGGAGGCGGTCGCTGACACCGGGCAACCCGCACCCGGGCGCCGGCTCGGCCGAGACCGGGATGCCCCGGAGGAAGAATCGGGTCTCGTCGATCGCCGGCGTTGCGGCGTTGTCGCGCGCCTCGGTGTGTATGGTCGAGAACTCGACGAAGCTCGTCAGGTCCTCGATCGCGCTCACGATCCCCGCGCCGACCCCGGTGCCGTCGAAGCGGGTCGAGAACACGAGCGGGCAGAGGGGGCGGGCCGGCTCGGGCCCGGCTCCGTCGGGGTCCCACGCCTGTGCCGCGAGGTCCGCGCCGCCGACCCCGGTCTGGCACATGCCCCTCGCGTCGGGCTCGATGAACGCGCCGGTCTCGACGGCGAAGGCGCTCAGCTCGTTGCGCTGATCGCTCGCACCGCCGAGGTCGTTCACGGCGAGGCCGAAGACCCGCGCGCCGATGGCGTTGAGCGCCGCGTTCGCCCGCGCCCTCGGCTTGGGCGTCTGGTCGTCGGCCGCACCGAAGTCCCGGGCTGCGTAGAGGTCGCAGCTCGAGCCCAGGGCGGCGCCACACCACGTGGTCCGGTCGGCGGTGACCACCCCGTCGTCCCAGCGGCGGTGGAACGTGATGTCCGTGGCCATGATGATGATGGGCAGCGTATCGCGCCGGAAGCCCGCGCCGCCGATCATCCCGTGCCCGCGCGCCGGGTCGTAGCCCGCGGCCGGGTCGAACCGCGCGGCCCACGCCTCGCCTCCCGGGCCGCGGAAGCCCTCTCCCGTCGCGGCCTGGTAGAAGGCCTCGACCTGGCTCTCGGGCCCGTCGCGCCCGCAGTGGAGCGGGGTGTTCAGCGCCGCGACGCCGGCGACGACGTCCGCGTCCACCGTCGTGATGCGCTGCTCGAGCTCGAACGGGTGGTCGCTCTCGGCGCCGCACGCGCGGTCCCCGTACGGCGCGGTCGGGAAGTCGTCGAAGCGCGCCACGCCGAAGGCCGTGTCCGCGATCTCGGTGCGGATGGTCGCGATCAGGTCGTCGATCGAACGCTGGAGCCCGGCGATCGTCCCGCCCATCGAGCCCGTCGTGTCCACGAGGAACAAGACGTCGGCGTGCTGTAGCCTCGGGTCGAAGGTGAGCGTCAGCGTCCTCGGCGTTGCCTCGAACGGCAGGTCGAACACGAATCCGCCGTGGCAGACGATGCACGAGTCAGGATCGAGCGGGTCGGTCCCGCCCGCGATCTCGGTTGTGTCGGTCTCGCCGTCGCCGTCGGTGTCGGCGTTGGTCGGATCGGTGCCCAGGGCGCGCTCGTCGGCGTCGATCGTCCCGTCGTTGTCGCTGTCCAGGTCGCGGAAGTCGGGCGTGGCGTCGCCGTCGGAATCGACGGGCGGCGTGATCACCGCGGCGTCGCCCGCCTCGTCCGCGTCCGCGAGACCGTCGCCGTCGCTGTCGAGGTCCAGGTAGTCCGGCACACCGTCCCCGTCGGTGTCGCGCCCGGTGATGGACGTCTCGTCGTAGTCGCTGATCGTGTCGCCGTCCGTGTCGGTGAGCGGGCGCATGCCGCACCCGCCGCCGAGGCACGCCTCGCCAGGAGGGCAGATGTTTCCGCACCCGCCGCAGTGGCTCGCGTTGGACAGGACATCGACGCAGCTCCCGCCGCAGTTGACCGTGCCGCCGACGCACTCGAGGCTGCACGCGCCCGACAGGCACACCTGCTCGTCGGGGCAGGTGATGTCGCAGGCTCCGCAGTGGAGGGGGTCGATCCGTGTATCCACGCAGGTCGCGCCGCACCGCACTGTTCCCACGCCGCACCCGTCGGCGCAGATGCCGTGGTTGCAGACCTCGTCCTCGGCGCAGGCGATGCCGCAGCCGCCGCAGTTGTCCGGGTCGAAGCGCGGGTCGACGCAGAGGTCGCCGCAGGCCGTCATGCTGCCGCAGCTCACGGCGCAGGCTCCGTCGAGGCAGTACTCGCCTCCGGCGCAGGCGGCGCCGCAGCCGCCGCAGTTGTCCGGGTCGAAGCGGATATCGACGCACTGGTGGCCGCAGGGCTCGGCGCCCGGCCTGCACGTCAGCTCGCAGCTCCCCATGACGCACGCCTCGTCGGCCACGCAGGCGGCGCCGCACTCGCCGCAGTGGTGCGGGTCGAAGCGGGTGTCCACGCACTCGTCGCCGCACACGACGAGGCCCTCGCCGCAGGTCGCGACGCAGCGCCCCTCGCGGCACACGGTGCCGGCAGCGCAAGCGATGCCGCAGCCGCCGCAGTTCGCCGGGTCGTACCTCAGGTCCGAGCAGACCTCGCCGCAGGTCTCGAGCCCCGGCCCGCAGCTCGACCTGCACCCGGCGTCCACGCAGAACTCGCCCTCGGGGCACGCGGCCCCGCAGGACCCGCAGTTCTCGGGATCGAACAGCGGGTCGACGCACTCGATCCCGCACGGGACGGTACCGGGCCCACACGACCACGAGCAGACCCCGTCACCGCAGTACTGGCTGAACGCGCACGGGAGGAAGCACCCGCCGCAGTGCTCGATGTTGGACCGGGTGTCCACGCAGACCAGGCCGCACCGTTCGGTGCCCGGCGCGCAGTCGGGAGTACACACGCCCTCGAGGCATACCTCGCCATCGCGGCACGCCTCGTCGCACCGCCCGCAGTGCTCCGGGTCGACCCAGAGATCGACGCACCGGCCGCCGCATGGGTCGGTCCCCGGACCGCACCGCGTCGCGCACACGCCAGCCGCGCACTCCTCGCCGTCGCGGCAGGCCACGCCGCAGCCGCCGCAGTTCGCGGGATCGATCATCGGGTCAACGCACCGGTCGCCACACCGGACGGTGCCTGGTCCGCAAGTGGAGGAGCAGAAGCCGACCACGCAGACCGCGCCGGGCGGGCAGAGCACATCGCACTCGCCGCAGTGGTGCGGGTCGTACCTGACGTCCACGCAATCGTCCCCGCACTCCCGCAACGGCTCCGGACACCAGATCTCGTCTTCGTCCGCGTCGCCGTCCGCGTCGCCGTCCGCGTCGCCGTCCGCGTCGCCGTCCGCGTCGCCGTCGCCGTCCGCGTCGCCGTCGCCGTCCGCGTCGCCGTCACCGTCCGCGTCGCCGTCGCCGTCCGCGCCGCCGTCGCCGGACCCGACGGCGAACAGCGGGCTCCGCCCCCCGCACGCGACCAGGAGCGCGGAGAGAATCACGGCCAGCACACGTCGGTGTGTCATGGGCTCCCTCGGGGTGTTGTCTCCTATCGTAGATCGGTCGCTCGACCGGATGAATAAATCGTCGGGCCGAGATATCCGGGGCTGGCACGGTCCACCGGACGGGATAGAATGGACATCGAGTCCGGATGATCGGTCAGACCATCGGCGGGAAGTACCGCCTCGAAACGCTCCTCGGCCGAGGTGGTTTCGCCTCGGTCTTCGCGGCCCGGAACGTCCTGATCGACCGCCCGGTCGCGCTGAAGATCCTCCACTCCACGTTCAGCCAGGACGCCATCGTGGTCCAGCGGTTCCTCCGCGAGGCGAAGCTCGCCTGCCGGCCGATCCACCCGACCATCCTGCGCGTCGAGGACCTGGGCCAGACCGAGACCGGCGAGCCGTATCTCGTGATGGACCTCCTCGAGGGGCAGAACCTCAACCTGGAGGTACACCGGAAGGGCCGGATGTCGGTGGCCCGGGCGATGTCGATCGCCACCTACCTGCTCGACGGGCTGTCCGCGGCCCACGCGCTGGGGATCATCCACCGGGACGTCAAGCCCGCCAACATCTTCCTCGTCCGTCCGGGGTTCCCGGATCCGCCGGTCCGCATCCTCGACCTGGGTATGGCCAAGGACCCCAAGGATCAGCACATGCTGACGGTGTCGGGCGACGTCATCGGCACCCCGACCTATCTCGCGCCCGAGATCCTGCTCGGCTCGAAGCACGAGGTCTGGACGCCGGCGGTCGACGTCTTCGCGGCGGGCATGGTGATCTTCCTCATGCTCACCGGCCGTCTCCCCATCGAGAAGGCGAAGGACGAGCAGGGGTACGACGCACTCCTCAACCGGATCCTGTTCTACAAGAGCGTGGGGAGGCTCAAGGGTCCGGCGGACATCTGCCCCGACGTCCCGGCGCCCATCGACGCGGTGGTGCGGCAGGCCTTGGCGATCGATCCGTCGAGGCGGTACGCCGATGCGCGGGAGCTCCTGACGGCCCTCGACGCGGCGAGGGCGCACGCCGGAGTGGCGTGCGAGGACGTCGGACCCGAGCCGTCGGTCGCGACGCTCGAGCTCCCCGTCGAGCCGGACGTGTCGACGGGCACGCTCGAGCCCGACACGCTCGACTTCAAACAGGCCGGAGCGAGCGTGCCGGCGCCTGTGTCGAAGCCAGCGCCGGAACGTGTCGTGCCAGCGGCGGCCCCACCGGAGCGCGAGGACTACAACGAATACGAGGCCACGGTCCTGTGGGGCGGCGAGGGGACGCCCGATCGTCCTTCGCGCGGTCCGGTGCTGGCGTCGCATGCCGCGCCCGCGCGCAGGACAGCCCCCACCCCGGTACCTGCGGGGCCGGCACCGGCACAGCCTGTCCCAGCCGCGCGCAAGCACGTGCCGAACGAGCCCTCGACCCTCCGGCCGGCGGCCGTCACGACGTCGCCCGAGCACCAGGGGACGGCGTGGTCCCGGACGCTGTGGCTCGCGGTGCTCGGCATGCTCGTGGTCTTCGTCGCCGTGGCGGCGGTGACGAGCGTCCTGGTCTGGCTCAGCATCTCGACGTCGCCTTCTCGCCGGACGGAGCCGGTGGCGGCGAGCCCGTCGCCGCCTGCCGCAACGAGCCCACCGCCCGCTGCGCAGCTCGGGATCCCGGAGCCGGGCGACGGAGCGGAGCCAGGGGCGGCGCCGGCGGATGCCGGAGCGACCGCGCTACCGGCTCCGGTCGCGGACGCTGCCGCGAGCGGCTCCGAGCCCGCGAGCGACGACGCGGCCGCCGCCGCCGATCGACGGGACGACCGGGCGAACAAGACCAGGGTCCGGCCTACGCGCGACGCCACCGGGTACCTGTCGGTGCGGACGAACGTCCCGTCGCGGGTGTTCCTCGGAAGCCGGCTCCTCGGCAGCACGCCGCTCACCAAGCGCTCCGTGCCGCCGGGGCGATACACGCTGAGCCTGCTCAACCCGCAGCACCCCGCGAAGCGCACGGAGGTCAGCATCGAGCCCGGCGAGACGACCCGGGTCTCGATCGACTTCTGAGCGCTGGTGTCCTACTCGACCGTGAAGGTTTCTTCGTGGATCTGGGTGGTCCGGCCGTCGTTCCAGAGCTGGAGGGTGTACTCGGTGCCTCGTGCCAGACCGTCGATGACCGCGGTGAGGTCGAAGAAGCACATGCAGTCACACAGGTCCTCCGGGTTGGACACGGCCTCCTCGAGGATGAGTGTCGTGCCGTCGACCTCCAGGGTCATCTCGATCTCGGAGCAGCAGTTGAGCTCCGCGCCGTGATGGGTCACCGTGAGGGTGGTCCCGTCCAGGGCGAGGTCGACCGACTCCTCGGGCCGTGGGATCGGATCGTCGCCGGTCACCGTGACGACGTCGGAACCGACTCCGCGGCCGTCGGCGCCGAGGACGTTGACGGTGTAGTCTCCCGGGGCGATCCCGCTCAGCTCGACGGAGAGGTCGAACTCGCAGACGCAGTAGCAGAGGTCGTCGTTGGTGATGCGTTCCGTGACCTCGATGGTGTTGCCTTCGAGCGTGGCGTCCATGACCACCTCGGAGCAGCAGTTGTAGGTCGCGGCCAGGTGGCTCACGAGGATCGCGTTGTCGCCGGCCGGATCGGCGGCGATCTCGTCCTCCCGATCGGTCGGGTCGGGCCGGCCGGGGATGTGGACAGGCGTCTCGCCGAAGACGTGCACGATGTCGTCTTCCATCGCGAACACGCGGACCGTGTAGTCTCCGGCCGGGAAGCCCTCGGCCGTCACGCCGAGGTCGTACTGGCACGTGCACCGGCACGGCCCGCCGTCCGGGTAGGTCTCGACCTCCTCGACCAGGATCACGCTGGTCTCTTCGTCGAGGGTGACGAGCATCTCCACCGCGCCGCAGCAGTTCCAGCTCGCCGAGAGGTGCTCCACCGTCAGGACGTCCTCCTCGGCGCTGGCCTCGATCCGTTCCTCCGGCTCCGTGACGACGACGCCGCCCACGCTGGCCGAGTCGTCGGCGAGCTCGACCGTGTACTCTCCCGCGGGCAGGTCGCGGATGGTCGCCTCGAGGTCGAACGAGCAGAGGCAGTCGCAGAACTCGCCCGTCTCCACCTCGCTCACCGTGATGGTCGTCCCGACGACCTCGAAGGCCATTGCGATGTCGGCGCAGCAGTTGTGCCACGCCGCCAGGTGGGTCAGCGCGACCTGCCCGGGGCCTCCGACTGCTTCGAACACGGGCTCCGGCGACGGGACGACGACCTCCACGTCGTCGGCGTAGGGCACCTCGCTCGCCGCGTCCACGACGCGCACGGTGTAGACCCCGCCCGCGAGCCCGGTGACCACGGCAGACAGCGTGTACTCGCACATGCACCAGCACCCGGGGTGCTCCTCGTCGAAATACTCTTCCTCGTGGATCGTGATGACCGTCCCATCGACCGAGAGGTTCATGTTCACGACGCCGCAGCAGTTGTGCGTGGCGTTCCTGTGGATCACGGTGAACCGGCCCGGGCCGGGCACGGCCTCGACCTCGTCCGGGAGACCCTCGGCCGTCGGGTCGCAGGGCTCCATCAGCGTGGGGCCGATGACCGGCTCGTCAAGGCACTCGCTCATCGTGGTGTCGGTGATGAACGGCTCTCCGTCCTCGAGGCAGGCGCTCTGGGTCGTGGGGCCGACCGAGATCCCCTCCGGGGGCGCCTCCACGCACTCGGACTGGTCTGTGGGGCCGACGACCATCCCGTCGTCGGTCGCGATGCACTCGGACTGCTCGCTGCCGGACAGGACCGGGTCGCCGTCGGCGTCGCCGTCACCGTCGGCATCGCCGTCGCCGTCGGCATCGCCATCACCGTCGGCGTCGCCATCGCCGTCGGCATCGCCATCACCGTCGGCATCGCCGTCGGTCTCGTCGTCGCAGCTCACGGCGCCGATCGACAGCGCCGCGATCAGGGTCAGTATCCAGATCTTCGCCGTTGTTGCCGTCATGTCTCTCCCTCGTGTGGCGTCATGATATGACGGCGATGTGCATTTGACGAGGCCGTGTGGGCCGTGCATGCCATGCCCGGTCGGACGCGGGCTTGACCGGCAGGCCCGGGCCTCGTAGGTTCGGGCCGAAGGAAACGATTGATGGAAAGCAACGATTCGGCGCCCAGCCTGGCGGTCTTCTGCGATTTCGAGAACGTGGCGCTCGGCGTGAAGGACGCGAAGTACGACGCGTTCGACATCCACCTCGTGCTCGAGCGGTTGCTCGATAAAGGAAAGATAGTCGTCAAGAAGGCGTACGCCGACTGGGAGCGGTATCGCTCGTCCAAGCGCGGCCTCCACGAGGCGGCCTTCGAGATGATCGAGATCCCCCACACCTCCTACTCGGGCAAGAACTCCGCCGATATCCGCATCTGCGTCGACGCCCTCGATCTCTGTTACACGAAGGACCACGTCGATGTGTTCGTGATCATCTCCGGCGACAGCGACTTCTCGCCCCTCGTGAGCAAGCTCCGCGAGAACGCGAAGAACGTCATCGGCATCGGCGTGAAGAACTCGAGCAGTACTCTGCTCATCGAGAACTGCGACGACTTCATCTTCTATGACGACCTGGTCCGCGAGCAGCGCTCGGCCCGAAAGCAGGCCAAGAAGAAGGCAAAGCCCGCGGCAGCGCCGGCGCCCGAGCCCGAGAAGACCCCCGACAAGAAGCCCGCGAAGGTCGCCAAGGCCGACAAGCCCGACAAGGCGGGCAAGGCGGACAAGACCGACAAGGCGGGCAAGGCGGAAAAGCCCGACCCGGCCGGTCCGGCCGAGAGCCAACCCGCCCCGGCCAGGGACGGTGACGAGGCGAAGACCGAGCGTCGCCCGGAGAAGCCCGAGGACGACGGGGGAGAAGTATCGGGCAACGAGGAGGAGGCGATGGAGCTCGTCCTCGAGACGGTCGAGGCCCTCTTCCGGGAACGCGACGAGAACCTCTGGGGCTCCATGGTCAAGCAGACGCTCAAGCGCAAGAAGCCCCACTTCTCGGAGACCTCGTTCGGGTACCGCACGTTCAACCAGCTCCTCGAGGACGCGGAGAAGCGCGGCCTGCTCGAGATCGAGAAGGACCAGAAGTCCGGCGGGTACCTGATCGTCGCGTTCGGGCCCAAGGCGTGAGCCGCGCAGGCGCCGTCGCGGCGGGGTGAATCGGCGGGCACCCGGATCTGGGAAAAAAGAAACCGCTGACAAGCAGCGAGGTTCGCACTACCCTCAGATGACCGGATCCTCGGCCGAGGGAGCGGCCGACGAGGAGCGACGACGCGGCGATGAGCGGCTCCGTCAAGAACTGGGCCTTCGGACTGAAGGGGAAGATCCTCGGCGGCCGGTACGTCCTGGGTGACGTGATTGGCGTCGGAGGCATGGGAGCCGTCTTCCAGGGCGTCCACATGAAGATGGGACGACCGGTCGCCGTCAAGCTGCTCGTGCCCGACCTCTCCGAGGATCGCGAGACCAGCCTGCGGTTCCAGCAGGAAGCTCGCGCGGCGGCCCAGATCGCCCGGAAGGGCGTGGTCGAGATCCTCGACTTCGACGACGACCAGGAGCTGGGCTCGTTCCTCGTGATGGAGCTGCTCCGGGGCGAGGCGCTGTCCAAGCGGATCAAGCGGCGGGGCAAGCTCGAGGTCGTCGAGGCGCTCTCGATCGGGCTCCAGGTCGCCGACGCCCTCGCCAGCGTCCACTCGAAGGGGATCGTCCACCGTGACCTGAAGCCCGCGAACGTCTACCTGGCGATGACCGAGGAAGGCGACGAGGTGGTCAAGCTCCTCGACTTCGGGATCTCCCGGGTCCTCGCCTCCAGCAAGGCGAACCAGCTCACGAAGCCGGGCGTCCTGCTCGGCACGCCGCGCTACATGTCGCCCGAGCAGGCCTGGTGCAAGCCCGACGTCGACCACCGCACCGACCTCTACGCGATCGGCGCCATCCTGTATCACGCGCTGAGCGGGGTGAAGCCGTATCAGGAGCTCCCGCCGGGGAAGCTGCTCGAGGCCGTGCTCAAGCGCGAGCCCCAGCCGCTCCGCGAGATCTGTCCCGACCTCCCCGCGTCGGTCTACTCCCTGATCGGCCGGTCCATGGAGCGCGAGCGCACCGCGAGGTTCCAGACCGCCGACGAGTTGCGGGCCTGCTTCATGGCATCGCTCGAGGAGCTCGCGCGCGCCAATGCCGTGGTCACCGTCGATACCGCGGAGGAGTCCTCGACGTTCCTTGGCGCCCCGCTCCAGAGCCTGAGCGGGGTGGTGGCGACGGAGCCACTGTCCAGGAATCTGGGCGAGACGGTCGCGATGGAGCCGACGTCCTCGAGCCTCGGCGAGACCATCGCGTTCGAGCCGACGGCCGGGGAGCGAGTGGAGATCGGTCGAGTGCTCTCGATCGGTGGGGCTCCGGACGCTCGTGCCGTCCCCGCATCGAAACCCGTGCTGCCGGGCGCCCCGCAGGCGCCGGTGGTCCGCTTCGAAACTCCGGCGCCCGACGAGCTCGGGCGCACGACGGTCGGCGGGTACCAACCGCCATCGTCTCCGATCACGAAGGCGGGCTACCCGGAGCTCGGCGGTCCGACGGTGGCGTTCGACTCCGGCGCGTACCACTCCGCCCAGGTCTCGCAGACGACTCCCTCGAGCGAGCAGGACCTGATCAAGACGACGGTTGCTCCGCCGGCTTCCGAGCAGAGACCGAGCCGGCCACCGGCCACTGCGATCGGCATCGCACCCGCGTCGTTTCCGCAGGCGGTCCAGCCTCCCGTGTCCGAACAACGGCGGCCGAGCAGGCCGCCGGAGCCGGCTGCCGCGGTCGAGCCCGAGCAGCGCGCGCAGCAACTCCCGCAGCCGGCGCAGCCGCTGACACTCGACCAGCGGGTGAACCTGCCCTCGGGGTCCTTCGACTCGATGCCTGTTCCCGGGGCACCTCCGCGGAAGCGGTCTGTGGGGAAGATCGTCGTCCTCACGATCATCGCGCTCGTGGTGCTCGCTGGTGCGGCCCTCGGAGGGCTGTGGCTCGCGGTGGACCAGGGATGGGTCCGTGACCCGGGCTTCCTGGCAGGCTCGGGAGGGAGAGGGTCGAGGGCGGCGGGGAACGGCCCGACGAAACGGACCGCGGCCGGGCCCGAGAGGCCGGGGGCCGCGACGTCCCCTGGCTCGGGCCCCGCGACGCCGCCCGGCGGCACGGAGCCACCGCCGCCGCAGGGCAGAAGCCAGGTCGAGCAGTGGAGGTCGGAGATCCAGATCGCCCGGAACGAGCGCGAGGTGGGCCAGGGAGCGCGGGCCAGGGAGCGCTTGCTCGCGGTGGTCGCCGCGGTGGAGCAGGCGCGGCCGGCGCGCGACTCGCAGGAGGCCCAGGCCGGGGTCGAGGCATGCCTGCTGCTCGGCGAGATCGACATGATGTCCATCGGGACCGGCGCGATCGAGTCGATCGCCTACCTGGCGGGGGTCGCGGCGCAGATCCAGACCGTGACACAGACCTACCAGCGAGCCTGGCGGCTCGGCGTGAACCAGCTCGAGCAGTGCGTGTACGAGGGGATGGCGCGCGCCGCGGAGCACGCGAGCGACGCCTGCGGCAATGCCGCGTCCAGCCCCGGGCTCGACGCGCTCGAGGTGGCGCGGCGGCGAGCCGAGGCGCAGCGATACCTCGCCGTGGCCCGCGACCATTTCCAGCGGGCGCAGAACGTCCGTGACTCGGAGTGCCGGGATCAGGTCGCGGCGGGCCTCGCACGGGTCAACGCCGTGCCGGCTGCCCCCCTGGCGCCCGCCGCGCCGCCGGCGCCCGTCGCGCCA
>Ga0233425_10002607_pt1 | contig 34898 bp, 20 predicted proteins | sample Watercolumn_Towu_2_FD_181712 | JGI IMG/M metagenome (GOLD analysis project Ga0233425, IMG submission 181712) | Freshwater microbial communities from Lake Towuti, South Sulawesi, Indonesia - Watercolumn_Towuti2014_140_MG | ecosystem: Environmental > Aquatic > Freshwater > Lake | place...
CCCATTTCTTCCGGAAGTTTGGCGTCCATCACCAGGACGTTGAACTTTTCATTCTGGAGGGTTATGAGCACATCCTTGATATTGTCTACGGTCTTGCATTCGTGGCCCTGCTCCTCCAGCCAGGGGGTAAGCCCCCGGGCAAGTTCGCAGCCGCGCTCGGCAATCAACAGCCTGCCGCATCTTCCCGTCATCGCTATACCTTTGTTGCCGTTGAGGGTTAAGAAACGCCAACCCCACTCTACCTGTATTCTTCATTAAGCAATACCCGTGCCGAGAAGAAAAAGGCGGGTAAGTGCAGATAATCACAAGGTATTAGCCTCAATGCCGGGGGCGGGAAAAAAGATGGAAATGAGTAATTTTGGGCGAGAATATTAAATATTAACTGATATTACAGGCGGTTACCGTTTATGAGTAAAAATGCCCCGCGAGTCACTTCTTTACCAGGATACGGAGGGAAAATTCTACTCCAAAGCAGGGGCCAGAGCCTCCCGGCAGAGTGAAATAGGCACAATTTCCCTAGGGTTTCCCCAGGAGGCGTTTGGCCACCACAAAGTTTTCGGCGTAATAGGGCTGGCGCAGATCGGTGACGATGACGCTGCGGCGGCGGGAGGAGGCATGGATCATCTTGCCCTCACCCGCATAGATGCCCACGTGATCGATGGACCTGGCCCGGCGGAAGAAGAGGAGGTCGCCCACTTCCAATTTGGAAAAATCCATGGTGCACGCGGCCACCTGCCCCAGCCGGGCCTGGGCGGCGCTGGAATGGGGCAGGTCGATGCGGAAGTTGTGGTAGACGTATTTCACAAATCCCGAACAATCCGTGGCCCGGCCGCTCAGCAAGGACCCCCCGTGCCTGTAAGGAGTTTGCAACCGGTTTAAGGCCACGGCCATGACCCGGGTCGGGAGGTTCGGCTCCGCATCGGGTTTAAGGAGGGAGGCAGACAAAACCGGAGCGCCCTCCGGCTGGGGGAGGGCCGCGCTCCCGGGTTTAACCGGTAATTGGGGAGCCAAAAGGTTTCCCAGGGAATAATCGTGGTTGGGGGGCAGGCTGCCCGTCCACCTGGAAACAGAAGTTGCCCGGAAGTCCGGGAAAGTCCCGGGAGGAAGAAGATCCGGCTGCACGCCCGGAGCCGCGGGTTGTCGAAAGAGGCTGTTGATAAATTGCAAGGGAGAAGCCTGGAGCTGGTTGGGGATGAAGTTAAGGGTCAGAATTACGGTACTCAAGATAATCCGGTGCACCATTCGAAAACCCCCTGGGGGATGGCGATGACGTGCAATCCTTGGGGGATTTAAGAAAGTTCCCGGACCTCTTGTCCGCTAGTTCCCCTCTCTGCAATGTGCGCCTTTTTTGATTGCGACTATATACCTTCTATACACCAATTATGCAAGATAAAAATCTTTCCCTCCTATACAACTATCTAATAATATTACAATAATTAGTTACTCATCTGCCACATAAAACCGCCACTTGCAGATCATCTCCGGGGGATGAGGATCAGGGGGGGCAAAGACGCACTCCGTGCGGATGCGGGGATCGACGGCCTGGGCAAAGCTGGTAAATTCGCGGCGATGCATTTCCTTGCAGTTATATTCCTGAAAGCCGCGTTTTACGCGGGCCTCCTGGGTGGGGCAGGAAGGCACGGTGATGATGACTTCATCGTCTTTTTCCTCAATCCTATAGCCCACCAGCATATGCCAGGGCCAGTAGCGCAGGGCCTGGACAAACCCCGGCAGGCCCCGCTCCTTAAGGGGAAAGCGCCGCAGCAGGTCTTTGACGGCCAGGGCCGGAACCTTCTCCCAGACCCTTTCGTTGAGACGGTCCGCAGTGGCCTCGTCGAACCGCTCGGCGATATAGAGGTACCAAAAGGAGTCCATGACCCGGTAATGATGCAGTAAAAACCTGAGGTATTCCCGGAGGCCGGCCGCGTCCAGATGTTCCAAGATGCCGAGGTCCATGTTCCTGCCTTTCTGGGGGAGGGGATGTGCCGCGGGGGGCGGAGAAGTTCCCCGGAGGCTGATAATGTTCTGTATAACAAACTCCATTGAATTTCAAGCTGTTACAGGGTTGTACTTGACTTTTATTAAAGTATTTCTTAACATTACAATGTTCATAAACGGGATTATAGTGCCTTATCAACTATATCAATTATTTAAGGCAGTTATGTCCTGGCCCCTGAAACTTCTCCTCACCCTCCTGGCTTCCTGCCTCCTGGCCGCGCCTGCGGCCGCGGGGATCAAGCGTTTTACGGACAGCCAGGGAGTGATCCGCATCAGCAATGTGGAGGATAACGGGCCGAGACGGCTTCAGACTGCGACGCCGGCCGCGCCTCCTTTAGCCGCCGGGGCCCAATCGGCGGCCCGGCCGCTGGCGGCGGAGAAGTCGAGCGACACCGCACTGCCCCAACCTTCTTCTCCGGCCGTTTCTCCTGAATCCCGGATGGCCGAAGTCCAGCCGCTCCCGGAACACCGTGATCCCCTGGTGACATCTCCCACCGTGAGCGCTCCCGCGCCCCCGGCGGCGCTGCCCGCGGGCGGCGATGCCACGGCCGCCGGCGCTGCCGCGCCTGCCCCGGAAACCGCAGCCGCCCGGACAGATTCCGGAGAGCAAGCCAGTTCCTTGACCGCGTCACCGGATTCACTCCTCTATATCGCGCCGCTGACCAGGCCAGCAGCCGGAGTCGATCCCGTCCCGGGGAACCCGGAGACTGCGGCCTCCTCCGGGCAACTGCCGGTGCAAAACGCGGCCTTTGAGCCGGAGGCTCCCCGGTCTGTTTCCCATCCCGTGATCCAGGCCCCGTCGCCGCCGCGCCAGGAAAAATCAAGCGGCGGCATCCGCACCTACCGCAACCGCGAGGGGGTTCTGGTCATCACCAACGTTGCACCTACACCGGCAGAGACCGCGCCCCGGTTGCAGCACGCGGAAAACGGCGCGGGTTCAGGAAAGTCCCTTGCTAACAAGTCCCTGGACCGGGACCAAAAGCCGCACGTGGCGGCCGACCTGCGGCCGGTCTCCTGGAACCCGGAACAAATGGCGAATGCGCCTTTGCCGGCCAGGGGGGGGACCGCCGCGGCCTACGGCTCCATCCGCCGCTACCGGGACCGGCACGGGGTCATTCGCATTGACAATGATGGGCCCGGGTCCGGGGAATCACAATTGCCGCCGGGAGCCTTGGCTCTGGCCGGACCCGCGCTTAACGGACCTCCGGAGCAGTTTGCCACCAGACCTCCCCCGTCTGAAAATCCGGCGCATCCGCCCCCGGCAGACCAAGCCGGACTGCCTGGGGTTTTCTTGAAATCCGCCGCCTCCCTGGACGCAGAGCTGGGCGGTGCGGGAGGTGTCCAGCGCCTGCGGGACCGTCTGGGATTCTGGCACATCAAGACCGTGAACGACCGCTGGGTCATGGAAGCCCCGGTGTTCCTGCGGCCCGCGGCCGACACCCGGGAAGTGCTGCTGGCGGCGGTGAGCACTGCGGCCAGGGCTCCCGAGTTCACCAATCTCCTGCAAATCGAGGTCCCCAGGCTGCCTCAAGCCGAGGTCCCCAGGCTGCCGCAGGTCGCGGACCTGGCCGAACTGACTTGGGCCGCGCTCGCGGCCCTGCCCGTGGAACCCGCGCCCCCACGTTACCGGGGCATCTCTGCCAATCGGGACTCCCAGGGCCGTCTGGTCATCACCAATGCCCCGGTCCAGGCGGGGATGGGGAGCGGATCGTCCTGGACCCTGGCCGGGGCCCACCTGGAGCCCATCATCCGGGAAGCCGCGCAAGTCTATCAGTTGCCGGCCAGCCTGATCCGGGCGGTGATCAAGGTGGAGTCGAATTTCGTCCACCTGGCCGTGTCCCCCAAGGGGGCCATGGGCCTGATGCAGCTTATGCCCGGAACCGCCCGGTTATTGGGGGTGGAGGAGCCATTTAACCCCCGGGACAACATCCACGGCGGCTGCCGCTATCTGCGCATGCTCATCGACGAATTCGGGGGGTCACTGCCCCTGGCCCTGGCCGCGTATAACGCCGGCCCCCAGCGGGTGGTGGACAGCGGCTTCCGGGTGCCGGAAATCAAAGAAACCCAAGAGTTCCTCACCCAGGTCATCGGCCGTTATCTCGCGGAAGAAAAGAAGAACCGAAGTCCCTGGACTTGAAATACAGTTTTTAGTTTTTGGTTTTTAGTCTCTTTGCCAAAATTATTAATTATCTTAAAATGTTATATGGTTGGTTTATCATACAATAATTAAAAGAATACCTCTCAAGAATCAGAACTAAAAACTAAAAACTGTTTTTAAAGCTTCTCCGCCACCGTCTTCATCTCCAGGAAAAGCCGCAGATAATCCGGCCCTCCCGCCTTGGCATTGGATCCGGACATCTTGAAGCCCCCGAAGGGCTGCACCCCCACCAGCGCGCCGGTGATCTTCCGGTTCAGATAGAGGTTGCCCACGTCAAATTCCCGCCTGGCCCTCTCCAGGCGTTCCCGGCTGCGGCTGAAGAGGCCCCCCGTTAGGCCGTATTCGGTGCCGTTAAAAATCCGCACCGCGTCTTCAAAGTCCCCGGCCCGGATAACGGCCAGCACCGGGCCGAAGATTTCGTGCTGGGCCAGCCGGGAGTCCGGGGCCGCGTCGATAAATATCGTCGGTTCAAGGAAATAGCCGCCGTCCAGATCCAGGGCCCGGCCCCCGGCCGCGAGCTTGGCTGCTCCTTTCCCTTTCTCAATTTCATTCAGGATCATTTTATGCTGCGTCTCGGAGATCACTGCGGCCACGGGAAAATTTTCCTCCGCGGGCCCCACTTTGATGTCTTGGGCTGCGGCCACTAAGCGCTCCACCACCGCGTCATAAACTTCCTTAACCACGATGAGGCGGGACGCGGCGGAGCACTTCTGGCCCTGAAACCCGAAGGCGCTGGTCACCACCGCAGGGATGGCCGCGTCCAGGTCCGCGGTCTCGTCGATCACCACCGCGTCCTTGCCCCCTAATTCCGTGAAGGCACGCTTCAGCCATTGCTGCCCGGGATGGACCATAGCCGCCCGGGCCGTGAGGCGCACCCCCACTTCCCGGGAGCCGGTGAAGTTGATGAAACGGGTGCGGGGATGATCCACCAGGTAATCCCCGATCTCACTCCCCGCGCCGGGGGTAAAGTTAATCACCCCGGGGGGCAGGCCCGCAGCCGCCGCCAGTTCCATAAAGAGCGCACCGGTAACGGGAGTGTAGGAGGAGGGCTTGATGACCACCGTATTGCCCGCGGCCGCGGGACCGACGGCCATGCCCACCAGGATGGCCAGGGGGAAGTTCCAGGGGGGAATGACCGCGCCGGCTCCCAGGGGCTGGAGCCAGGACTGGTTGATTTCCCCGGGAAGTTGATGCACCGGTAAGGCCTTTGCGAAGTCCAGGGCCTGCCGCGCGTAATATTCGCAGAAATCAATGGCTTCGGCCACGTCGGCGACGGCCTCCAGCCAGTTTTTGGAGGCCTCCAGGGTCTCCCAGGCGGCCAGCTCCAGCTTGCGGCGGCGCATCTCCGCGGCCAGCTTGATCAGGCTCGCGGCCCGGGCCTCGGCCGATGCCGCGGCCCAATCCGGGAAGGCCCGCCAGGCCGCGTCCAGGGCATCATCCACCTGGGCCGGCCCGGCTGCGGCCGCGGTTCCCACGATTTCCGCGGGCTTGCAGGGATTGATGCTGATTATTTCCCGGCCGGTGTCCACCTCCTGCCCGGCGATGACCAGAGGCCAATGGCCCCCCAAGCGCCGGCGCACCAGGGATAGCCCCTGACGGTATGCATCATTGTTTGCAGGGATGGTAAAATCTGTGAGAGGCTCGTTGGCAAAGGGCAGGAACATGGCGGTTTCCTCCTGGAAGGCGGTAGCACAGGCTTTCAAGCCTGTGCACATTATTACCGGGATGGGCGAGTCGAAAATGGTGCGTAAGACGCACCCTACAACAGCTCCGCGGGCAAACCCCGGCCCCTTAAATAATCAGCCTTTCCGGAGCCAACCTCCTTCCGGTCAGGGCCAGGTCCTTAACCCGGAACGGCCGTCCGTGGCCCAGATCCACCTGCTCCCGGCCGTGGTACCATCCGGCCGCGATCCTCCCCAGGGAATCGGCCTTCATGATGCCGCTGCCGCTGTCGCCGCCCACGAGGATGGCCCCGGCGACCCGGTCCACCAAGGGCAGGTTATCCGGGGGATGGTCGGCATAGTGCCCGGCCCAGGAGTATTCCGGGGTTGCTCCCTCAAAGGCCGGGAAATAGTGCTCCACCTGGGGTCTGAGGCGTTTCTCGAAGAAGTCCGCCTCCGCCTGCGGATGGTCCTCCAGGCCGGGGGGCTGATCTTCGTTGGCATAGCCGAGAATAAAAAAGCCGGTGGCCGGCCGTAAGTAAGCGCCCCCGGGAAGAATGGTGAAAGGCAGCAGGCCATGCGTATTGAAGCCTCGGGAGTGGATAAGTCCGTGCAAAGCCCCCACCTTGGCGGCCACCGCGAATAACTGCCTCTTTCTGGGGAGAACCAGCGCCTCCAGGCCCGCCAGAGCCAGGATCGCGTTCATCCACGCGCCGGCAGCCGCCACCACGGTGTCCGCGGAGAAAACCCGGCCGTCGGCCTCCACGCCGGTGATGCGGCCGTCATGATCAAGGATGAAGCCGCTGACCGCCGCGCCGTACAGGAATTTTCCCCCCAACTCCCGGACCTGCTGCTCATAAAACCGGCAGAGCAGATTGGGGTTGAGGATGCCGCAACTGCGGCCCAGGAGGCCCCGGGAAATATTGCCGGCCCGGAGTTCGGGGAGAAGTTGGCGCAGCCGCTCCACTTCCAGAAGGTCAAACTCGATGGCCGCGGCCGCCAGGGAATCCAGGACTCCTTGGGTATTTTGGGCCTGCTGGTCCGTCAGCAGCCAGAGGTAGCCGATCCTCTGAAGACCCAGGTGAGTGCCCTTATCTTGAATCTGCTGGTAAAAGGCGATGCTCCCCCGGCTGAGGTCCCGGTTTAAGGGGGAGGAGAACAGATCCCGGTAGGCCGCGGCGCTCCTGGCGGTGTTCCCCAGGCCGGGGCCCCCGAAACGGTCGATGACCAGCAGACTGAGCCCCCGCGCCTGATTAAGAATATGATAGGCGCTGGCCAGCCCCAGGATACCGGCGCCGATAATAATTACTTGGTATGTCATGAGAGTTCAAGGTTCAAAGTTCAAAGTTCAAGGTTATGCAGGGTGCGTTCCACGCGCGAATTATGGTTCAATCTACTAGAAGAATCCCAATTTCTGAACTCCAAGTTAAAGGAACACCTGTCAGGATCTTTTCATTATTTTAAGAGACCAAAGGCACCGTAATGACTTTGAACTTTGAACCTTGAACTTTGAACTAACTCGGAACTCGGAACTCGGAACCCGGAACTTATTCTCCGCCCGCGGCCTCCTTGTAGTCCATACTCACCCTCTCCCCCATGCCGATGGTGACCAGCAGGTCGTTGGTTTTCTGCACCAGCCTCTGCAGCCAGGACGCGGCCGTCTCCAGCCGGCAATCCTCCCGGCATTGCCGGAGCACAAGGGAAGTGGCCCCCAACTCCAGGGGAACCAGGAGGTCTTCCATCTGCAAGAGCTTCAAGCAATCCCACCAGACCGTATCCGGGGAATCTAGCTCCTCCCGGCTGGAAATCCCCCGCAAGCAGCCGTAGGTGACGGGCCCCGGGCCTCTTTTCAGCATGATTTCCGCCACTTTTTTCCGCACCTCCAACGGCTCCAGGCGCTTGATATTGATGGCGAAGGCCGGGCACTGGGAGGCGCAGAAACCGCAGGCCACGCAGGTTTCTTCGGGAAAGACCGCCTGATTTTCCATGTACGGCACTTCGAAAGGGCAGCAGCGTACGCAGGTGAGGCAGCGGACGCACTTGCGGTCGATCACCTCCGCGCCCCGGCCGCAATGGAGACAGCGCCGGGCCTCGATGAGGGCGTCGGTTTCCTCGTAGACCAATTCGGCGCTGTCGAAATCCTTGAGCCTTTCCTCCACCGGCCGTTCCTTGAGGGGGCGGGTGGGCACCCGGCAGATCCTGGAGGACTGCTTTTCCGGCAGTTTTGAGGGTGGCCGGGGACATTCGTCGGGAGTTACGCTTAAGTATTGCCCGGTGCGCAGATAATGGTCGACGGCGGACGCGGCCTGCCGACCGCTGGCTGCGGCGCCGATGGCCAGGCTGGCGCCGGTGAGGAACTCCCCGGCCAGGAAGAGTCCTCCCCCCAATGCTCCCGGCACGGAGATGGCCATGGTCTGCCGGTCCACCAGCAGTCTGCCTCCACCCACCAGGTTTTCCTGGACGGCTGCGTCCAATTCCGCCTCCTGGCCGATGGCGAAGATCACGGTGTCGGCCTCCAGGCGCATGGTCTTGCTGGGGTCATATTTGGGGGCAAACCGCCCCACGTCGTCGAAGATGTCCGTGCAAGCCATCAGTTCGATGCCCTGGATCCGGCCCCCTTCGGACTGCACCACCCTGGGCGCCCACTGGTAGATGAGATCGATGACCTCGTCCTTGGTCCGTTCCGTCTCCACCGGCGAGGCAAAGAGTTGGCCCGGGGCCTCCAGGCAGATCATCAGCACTTCCGGCGCGCCCAGGCGTTTCACGGCCCGGGCCGCGTCCATGGCCACGTTGCCGCAACCCACAATCAACACTTTTTGTCCCAGGGCGGGAGCCTGCCCTTGGGCCACCTGGCGCAGGAAGGGGAGGGCCAGATGCACCCCGGCCGCGTCCATGCCGGGAACCGGCAGGCCCCGTCCCCGTTGCAGACCGATGGCGAGAAGCGCCGACGCAAACCCTTGCTCTTTCAAATCCTTCAGGCAAAAATCCCGGCCCCAGGCCATGCCGGTGCGGAACTGAGCGCCCAGGGCCTCTAACTCGTGGATGTCTTCCCAGACCGCGGCCCTGGGCAGCCGGAATTTGGGGACCGCGTTCATGGGCATGCCCCCCGGCTCCGACTCCCGTTCGAAGAGGGTCACCGGATAACCCAGGTTGAGCAGGTCCCGGGCTGCGGCCAGGCCCGCGGGGCCGCTGCCGATAATGGCCACCCGCTGGGGCCGGGTGATCTCGGCCCGGCGGTAGCGGCTGCGGCGGTATTCCCGGGTATAGTCCATGACGAAGCGTTTTAGAGCCCTGATGGCCAGAGGACCTTCCACGTATTGCCGCCGGCAGGCGTCTTCGCAGGGGTGGGCGCAGATATAGGCGCACACCGAGGCAATTACGTTGTTGGCCTTGATCACCTCCATGGCCTCCTCGTAACGGCCCTGGAAGATGAGGCCCACATAACGCCTGGCATCGGTGTTCACCGGACAGGCGGCGCTGCAGGGGGGCAGTAGTTCATCCAGACTCATAAGCTCCGCGGTTCTCCTTAGTCACTTTTTAGCTGCAATCATTCCCCGCTAAGATACTCCCCCAAGAGTTTCCGGCTGTGTTCGTCCTCGTGGCAATAGACGCAGAGGTTCTCCCAGTTGGAGCCGTCCGGAGGATTATTCCGGGGATTGCCGTCCTTGTGGTGCACAGTTAACAATTGCCGGTGGCGATGAGTGAATTCCCGGCCGCACTTGGCGCACACCATCCCGTGGATCTTCAGGGATCGCTCCCGGTAGTTATCGTTTGGAGATTTCATTATTCCTCGTGGCGTACCACGCGTCGAATCAGACCTGGGCGGAAAACGGGACGCCCGCCCAGGATAGGACAGCCAAACCTTCTGGAAGAGACCCGGAACGACGTTCTGACTTTCCTTGTCCCTCGTATTTCAGACACATCTCCCGGTGCCACTTTTTTCCTCCAGTATAGCCGATTCAAAAACGGCTGAGGAGAAGTTAATGCTTGGCGGCAGATTTTCAAGAAGCGGCGGCAGGATCTCGGGGGATCAAAGACGAGGAAGGGATGAAACGAGCCGGATGAGACAAAATTAATGTTTGCGGGGCACCGGAGAGCCGGGGATTTTCAGTCTTATTTTCCGGAGCCGCAAGATCAGCCATCGCCGTATGCCGCCTTGAATGGGCGGGGGGAAGAGTTGGCAACTCACCGACATGCGTGGTTTTTTTCTAACCACTGACCACTGGCCACTGACAACTTTTCAGGCAGTCTTTCATGAGACTTCGACTCTCTCGAAAGAATGAAAAGTCTGGTGGGGCGGGCCCGCGTGCCCGCCCGAGACGGGCGGCCAGAGACGGCCGCCCCACCGATTCACTGTTTTTTAGTATGTTATTGCGTCTTGCTTTGCGCCTTTGCGTCTTTGCGTGAGGCTTCTTCTCGGAACAGAGGTTTATTTACTTTCTAATGCAAATATACCCTGCCAACCCGGGGGTGGAGGTTCCAGCCGGAACTTGCGGCAGCGTTCCAGGAAAACCTGGGCCGGCCCATCGTCCGGTTTGAGGCGCAAAACCGTCTGGAAATGGTCCGCGGCCGCCTCCCAGGCTTGCCTCCGGTAGGCCTCGCGGCCGGCCTCAAATAAATGCAGCCATTCCGGCGTGCCGCCGGCGCCCCGGCGGCCCAGCAACTCATGAACCGCCACCGGTTGCTCCCGGCCTTTCACTTGAATCAGGTCCAGATCCCGGACCAGCATGACACCCTCCACCCGGCGGCAGGTGGAGTCGCTGATCAAGATATTGGTTCCATAAACTTTATTGACACCTTCCAGGCGGGCGGCCAGGTTCACCGCATCGCCGATGGCGGTATAGTTAAATAGCTCCAGGGAGCCGATGTTACCGGCGATCACCGGACCGGAATGCAACCCCAGGCGAGGGTTGAGAGGGGGCCATCCCCGGTTTTGCCACTCCCGCTGTAATCCCTGCACCGCGTCATGCATGGCCAGGGCCGCTTCGCAGGCCTTGAGGGCATGGCCGCTGAAATGCACCGGCGCGCCCCAAAGGGCCATCAGCGCGTCGCCGATGTATTTATCCATAGTGCCCAGGTGCTCCAAGACAATCCGGGTCATGGGGGTGAAATAAGCGTTGAGGAGGCTCACCAGATCGTGAGGGCGCATCCCCTCGGACCAGGAGGTGAACCCCTCCAGATCCGCGAAAAGAACGGTGACCACCACTTCCTCCCCTCCCAATTCCAGGCGCTCGGGGTGGGCGATGATGGCCTCCACCAGGCCGGGGGAGACGTATTGGGAAAAGGCCCGGCGCAGCCAGCGTTTTTCCCGGGCCTCGAGCAAATACTGGCCCAAGACATTGCCGCCGTAAACAAAAGCCAACCCGCCGCAGATGAGAATCGGGGGCGTCCAATAGAAGTAATAAATAAACAGCCCCCAGGAGATTCCCAGCACCCCCAGAATGGAACCCGCCAGCGCCGCCAGGCCCACCAGGGGATAAAGCCGGGCCAGGAGCAGGCTGAACAGCAGAAACGCGGCCAGATATAAACCGATCCGGGCCGGGTACGGCAGCTCCCGCCCCCAACCGGCATGGAGCAGGGTGTGCATGATCTGCCCGTGGATTTCCACTCCGGCCATGCGCAGTCTATCTCCGGCAAAGTAGGGAGTTAGAAAGGTATCGGCCTGGGCCTGGGGGGTGGCCGAGGCCTCCAGCATCCGGCCCACCAGCACTAGGCGGCCCCGGATGCGGGAGGCGGGGAGGGGACGCTCCTCATCCAGAACCTGGTAATAGGAAACCGTGTCGATACTCCGCTGGGAGCCCACATAATTGATCAGTCCGGATAGATCGGGGGGCAAAGAGGTCTGCGGCCGGAAAGCGCTCAACGTTGCCGCGGGCAAAGTTTCTTGCCCGAAGACGCGGAGCCGGAAATGGCGCACCACTCCGTCCGCGTCCGGGGTGAGCATCATCAACCCCAGTCCCCGGGCCGCCCGGCTCAGGGCCGGGAGCGGCTGCACCAGAATCCGCCTGGAAAACTGGGGGTCCTGGGTGATATCTATGGTCTGGCCCAGGATGACGTTGCCGGCCTGCTCCAGGGCCGCGGCCAGAAGCCGGTCGTCTTCCGGGTCGGCGGGGTCGGCAAAAACCACGTCAAAGACAATGAGAGCGGCGCCGGCCGCGGCCAGCCGGCGTATCAATGCGGCGTGCAGGCGCCGGGGCCAGGGCCAGGGACGCCGCAATTCCTGGAAGGAAGCCTCATCGATGCCCACCACCAGCAGCTCCGGCGGCCGGGGTTGGACGGCGCGCAGGCGGTAGCCCAGGTCCAAAGCCTGGTTTTCCAGGGCCTGTCCCAGGTTGGTGAAGCTCAAGGGGGCCAGCAGGAGAAAGGCGAGCAGGCCCACCAGCAGCCACCGGCCCCTAGTCCCTCTGAGAAATTTAACAATAGGCCCGCAATTGCTCTGGGTCATTTGCCGCCCTCAAGCCAACTCCGAGCCGCGTCCAGGACTTCGGGCACGGTGATATCCAGCAGGCACTGATAATCACGGTCACAGGTGCGTTTAAAACACGGGCTGCACGGCAGGGAATGTTGGAGCACCGCGGCCCGGTCCGTAAAAGGCCCGGTGGCCGCGGGGTCCGTGGAGCCGAAGATGGCCACCAAAGGCACGCCTAAGGCCGCGGCCGCGTGCATCAGCCCGGAATCATTGGTGATTAACAGCTTAAGATGCGTCAGGACGCCCAGAGCCTGGCGCAGGGTGGTCCGGCCCGCCAGGTCCAGGGCCCCGGGAAGCTGCGACCTTACGGCCGCGGCCGCCTTCCGGTCCTCCGGTCCGCCCAGAAGGACCAGGCGGACGCCGAACTCTTTTTGCAGTTTAGCGCCTAAGGCCGCGAAGCGCTCCGGGGGCCAGCGTTTGGCCGGGCCGAAGGCCGCGCCCGGGCTTAAGCCCACCCAGGGGCCTGCCCGGGGACCATTACGCAAAAATTCCGCCGCGGCCTTGATTTCCTCTTCCCGGAGGTGGAGTCTGGGGGGAACAAAACTGCTCACCCCGCCCAGCCCCTGGAGCACCCCCAGAAGATAATAGACCGTGTGCAGCCCCGCCAGGCGGTCCACTCCGGAAACGGCCACATTGAGCAACGCCCCCCGGCCCTGGGTGTCGTAGCCCAGCCGGACCCTGGCCCCGGCCAGCCACAGGCCCAGCGCGGCTTCCCAGGAGTTGGGGAGGGCCAAGGCGATGTTAAAAGGATGGTTTTCGGTCTTCGGTCTTCGGTCTTCGGTGAAATGAATATCGGTATTTAATCGACGCAGCCGCCAGAGGGTGTGCCATTTTTCCAGGCCGGGGGGATAAATAACCACTTCAGAGACTCCGGGTTGGCCCGCAAAGAGCGGAGCCACCCGGGGCGCGGCCAAGATGGTGATGTCCGCAAGTGGGAAGAGGGCATGCACCCCGGTTAAAGTGGGCAGGCCCATCACCGCGTCCCCCACCCAGTTGGGGGCGCGGATTAGAATGCGCCGCACTGCGGCCGGATCACCCTGCCATCGGCCCCGCACTTGCAGTTCCTGGAAGCGTTGTTGGACTTCCGGGGGGAGGGGGAGGGTCTGTAGGGGCGAACCTGGTGTTCGCCCTGCGCTTGGGCGAACACCAGGTTCGCCCCTACGAAAACAATGTCCCGGCCCGGTCGCATCCTGCAAAATTTCCAAAAGCTTCTCCCCGCTCCCTTCTGCCAGTTGGGCCTCCACCTCCAGCACCCGGAGGGGCAGGGAATAGTCCCATTTTTCTCCCAGCCTGGCCCAGTCCTTGGCCGTGGTGATGAGGCCGGAGGCCCCCAGGGATCGGGCTTCGTCTACCAGCAAGTCCAGTTCCCGGGGTTGGAAGGCGTGGTGATCCGGGAAATCCCGGCAACCTGCGAGATTCACCCCCAGGTCCCTGAGGGTGTCGTAAAAAACCCGGGGCCGGGCCAGGCCCGCGAAGGCCAGGAGGCTGCGGTTTTTCAGGTCGTGGCGCGGCAATTCCCGGCCTTCCGGGACAAGTAAAACCTTGGTGGGAATAATGGCCGCGGTGAGGATGGATTTTCCGGGAAACCTGTTTTGCAAAGACTCCAGCCGGTCCCGGTGCTTTTCGGGCCGGTAGCGGGTCAGCACCAGCACCCGGGCCGCGGCCAGCGCGGAGAGAGGCTCCCTTAAAGGGCCCCGGGGCAGAAGATAGCCGTTGCCGCAGGGCGCGTCCGCGTCCAGGAGGACCACGTCCAGGTCACGGTGGAGCTGGAAATGCTGAAAACCGTCGTCCAGGAGGAAGAGGTCCGGCTGCATCTCCCGCCAGGCGGCCAGGCCCGCGGCGTAGCGCTCCGGCGCCGTATATACCGCCACTCCGGGCAGGGTCCGGGCCAGCCAGTAGGCCTCTTCCCCCACTACCGGAGGCCGTGCGAAAATTTGCTTGCCATCGGAGATGCGGGTTACGCCCCTGGCCGTCCCCCCGTAACCCCGGCTGAGAATGGCGATTTTATACCCCCGCGTCTGAAAAAGCCGGGCCAGGCAGGCCGTCATCGGCGTTTTCCCGGTGCCCCCCACGGTGAGGTTGCCGATGCTGATTACCGGCGCGGGGAGGCGCCTGTGTTTAAGCCAGCCCCGGGCATAAAGCGCCCGGCGGGTCCCGGCCCCCAGACCGTAAAAGCCCGCCAGGGCCGCGGCCAGGGTCGTTAGAGGCATGCCGGGGGGAGGGGTCCCTTCCTGGTTCTGGAGACGGTTAAAAAGATTATCCAGGGAGAAGCGCATGTGCCGAAGATCTTGGCATATCAATAAAATTTCCGGAATATCTCCTCAAAATGGACGATGGACCAGAGAATATAGATTCCCCCTAAAACCGCGCCCAAGGGGAAGGTAACAAACCAGATAAAGGTAATTCGGGGTTTTTCAAATCTCAAACTGTTGGCGGTGGTCATCACATTGGCCCAGAGCCACCAAAAACTCGCCAACCCGGTGAGATAATACCCCAATCCCCACCCCCAAAAGATGAGGATGATGCCGGTTAAGGTCACCGGCACGCCTACAACCAGATCCGCCAGGGCTATGCCGTAGAAGACCTTCTGCACGTGCCAGTCATCAACGCTGCCGTCAGGGTTTTTATAGGAGCCCCCGCGCAGCACCAGTAATTGGCCTCCCCAGACCACTATCCCAAATAAACCCATCAAGATCAGATCAGTATAAAGGATGATTTTACTGAGCATGAAAATTCCCGATTATTTATGGAACCCGGCCCCGGCTTCCAGCAGCGCTCCTGGCTCTCTCTTCAGTTCCTCCTCCGCGTCCTCCACCTCTTCCTCCCGGAACTGCATTTCGTAGAGACGTTTATAGAGGCCGTCCTGCTGCATCAGTTCCGGATGCGGCCCGGCTTCGGCGATCTTGCCGTCGGCCAGGACGATGATGCGGTCGGCGTTGCGGACGGTGGACAAGCGGTGGGCGATGACCAGGGTGGTGCGGCCCTTAATCAGCCGGTCCAGGGCCTGCTGCACCTCCCGCTCGGCCTCGGAGTCAAGCGAAGAGGTGGCTTCGTCCAAAATCAGGATGGGCGGGTCCTTGAGCAAGGCCCGGGCAATGGCCAGGCGCTGGCGTTCGCCGCCGGAGAGCCGCACCCCCTGCTCGCCGATCATGGTGTCCAGCCCCTGGGGGAGTTTTTGCACGAAATCGTAAGCGTACGCGGCCTTAAGCGCGTTAATGATCTCCCCTTCCCCGGCCTCGATGCGGCCGTAGGCCACGTTGTAGCGCACGGTGTCGTTAAAGAGGATGGTCTGTTGGGTCACCAGGCCGATCTGAGACCGCAAGGACGTCAGGGTGACCTCCCGGAGGTCGCGGCCGTCTATCAGAATCGCCCCCCGGCTAACTTCGTAGAACCGGGGCAGGAGGTTGAGCAGAGTGGTCTTCCCCGCGCCGCTGGGACCCACCAGGGCCAGCATCTCCCCCCGGCGCACCGTGAGATTGATGTCCTGGAGCACCGGGCGGTCGTCATAGGTGAAGGACACCCCCTGGTAGACGATCTCCCGGGAGATGGGAGGCAGCGGTTCGGCCCCGGGACGGTCCTTAATGGCCGGCTCCAGATCCAGCAGCCCGAAGACCCGTTGGGCCGCGGCCAGCCCTTCCTGGATGGTGTTGTGCACGCCGCTCAAGCCCTTGATGGGCTGGTAGAGCATCAACAACGCGGCCAGAAAGGAAAAAAAGGTGCCGGGGGTGGAGGTCCCCTGGATGACGTTGTAGCCGCCGTAAAAAATGATCCCGGCCATCCCCAGCGCGCCCAGCAGCTCCATGGTGGGCGGGGTCAGCTCCCGGGTGGCGGTCTGCCGCACCCGGGCCTGGAAATACGCCAGGTTCTGCCGGGCGAAACGCTGGCTTTCATAATCCTCCCGGACAAAGGCCTTGACGATGCGTTGGCCGGCGATGGACTCCTGGAGGATGGTGTAGAGCCGGGCCATGGCCTCCTGGGTGATGATGGAGATGCGGCGCAGCCTTTTCCCCACCCGGACGATGACCAGGGCCGCCAGGGGGAAGGCGACGAGGGCCATCAGGGCCAGGCGCCATTCCCGGTAAAAGATGATGGTGGTTAGGCCCGCGGCCGTGAACGCGTCCTTGAAAAAGCCGGTGACCACTTTGGTCACCGACTCCTGAAGCATATTGACGTCGTACGCCACCCGGCTCATCAATTCGCCGGAGGGCTGATGGTCGAAAAAAGAGAGCGACTGCCGCTGGATGTGGGCGAAAAGATCGTCCCGCAGGCGGTTGATGGTGCCGTTGCCGATGTAGCTCATCTGGTACTGGTGGGTGTACGTCATGACCCCCTTAACAAAATAAAGAATCACCACCAAGATGGGGAGCAGATAGAGCATGTCCGCGCGTTTGGCGAAAAAAACTTCGTCGAGCACGGGTTTCACCAGATAGGCCAAAAGCGCGGTGAGGCCGGAAACCGCCAGCATGGCGCCCGTGGCCACGGCCAGGCGCAACCGCACGGGCTTCAGATAACCCAGGAGACGGAAATATAGTTTAAGGTCTTGTTTCATCGTTCGGGGCAAGAAATTTCCTTTATTTTCCCAGTATATATCCTATTTGATGGAACTTTTCCAGAGGAAAGGGGAGGTGGTAGTGGTCAGTGGCCGGTGGCCGGTAATAAGTGATAAGTAATAAGTAAAAAATGTCTATTGAGGATGTCTTTCCACTTTTCACTTATTACTTACGGGCTCCTTGCCCCTTGCCCCTGGCCCCTGCTCACTGCTCGCCGTCAACAATCCTTCCGCCGCAAGACGAGCCGCTGCCCGCGGTGCAGCCGTAGCAGTGCTCTTCCAGGCGGATGGGCCGGGCGGCCAGGATGGAGTGGTGGAATTCTTCGATGGTTTGGGGAAGGCCGGGAATGAGGGGCAGGTTCAGGGCCTGGTGAAAGTCGCAATCATAGAGGCGGCCCTCCCAGGAGACGCTGATCAGGGACCGGCACATGAGGCCGGGGACGGTGGCCGGGTTGAAGCTGGCCGCCAGCTTGCCCATATAGCTGTCATAGTTGCTGGATCTGTGGAGGTACTCCCCGAAGCGGCCGATGGGCATATTCAGCAGGGTGTAGAGGCGGTGGAAACTGACGCCCCAGCGCCGGGCCAATTCCCGCCGGAACAGCTCTTCGAGCGGTCCCTGGGGCGGGGGGAAGAACGCGCCCCCGGGGTTGTACATCAGGTGCAGTTCCAGGTTCGAGTCTTCCAGACCGTAACCCAGGCGGTTGAGGCGGCTGAGGGCCTCCAAGCATTTCCGGAAGGAGCCTGGTCCCCGGACCCGGTCCACCATTTCTTCCTGATAATAAGGCAGCGAGCAGATCAGCTCCACCCCGCGCTCCGCCAAAAAAGCCGGCAGATGCTCCTTATCGGGCTCCAGGAGCACGGTGAGATTGGAGCGGCACCGGACCTGGACCCCAAGGCGGCGGAGTTGATCCACCAGGTATTCGAAATGGGGATTGAGTTCCGGCGCACCCCCGGTGAGGTCCGCCACGGGAATGTGATACTCCGCAGTTACCCGGATGACTTGCTCGATGGTTTTCCTAGCCATCTGTTCCGGACGATCCGGCCCCGCCTGCAGGTGGCAGTGTTTGCAGGCCTGGTTGCAGCGCCATCCCAGATTCACCTGGAGGGTGGAGACCTCCACGGCCCTAAGATCGGCATACCCCAGGTTCTCCAGGCGTTGGGCAAATGAGAGCATGAGCATCCTCAGAGGGTGATCTTGGCCGCCACGTTCTGCATCTGCACCCCGTGGACCAGGGCCGCGCCGCCCCGGATGGCCGCGGCCACGTGCACGGCCTCGGTCATTTCCTCCAGGTTGGAGCCGTTCTCCAGACAGACCCGGGTGTAGGCGTCGATGCAATAAGGGCACTGCACCGTGTGGGCCACGGCCAGGGCAATGAGGGCCTTTTCCCGGACGGTCAGGGCTCCGCCTGCGCCCATCACCCCCTGGTAATAGTTCATGAAGTTGTCGAAGAGATCGGCCCGGTATTTGCCGACCTCCTTGAATCTCTCCAGGTCCTTATCTTCGTAATAATGGGACATCTCGCCTCCTGAAAAAAGTGAGCAGTGAGCGGTGAGCAGTGAGCAGTATTAAAAAAATTCCGGGACGGACTGCTCACTGCTTACTGCTCACTGCTCACTTTTCCAGCCTCTCTCAAATATCTCCTACAATCCTCGGGTAAAGCCGGTAAAGCGATAAAGATCGCTCATCAACTCCTCGTGTTCGCCCTTGAGTTTCTGGTACATGCGGGCGTTTTCCATGGCCATGGCAGCCTGTTGGGCCAAAGACGAGATAAAGGTGATCTCGTCGTCGCTGAAGTCCCGGCGTTCCGCGGTATAGATGCGCATGACGCCGATGACCTTGCCTTTCAGCGAAATGGGCACGGAGAGGATGGATTTGATCCCTTCGTCCGCGGATTCCTTGGGGTAGGTGGCCCGGGTGTCCTGAGCCACGTCGTAAATGGATACGGCCTTGCCGGTCATGGCTTCGGTGAGGGACTTGTCCGCGCCCACCGGGCCTTTGTTGATATAGCGGTCGCTCAGGCCGTAGGAGGCCACCAGTTCCATCATCTGGCGTTTTTCGTCCAGTAGGCGCACGGCCGCGGCCTTGATGTCCAGGGCGGTGGTGGCGGTCTTCACCAGGAGATGCAGGACCTTTTTCACGTCCAGGGCGGAATTCACGGCCCTGGAAACTTCCAGGAGGCCCTTGAGGAAATTGAGTTCCCGGGTGCGGGACTCATACATCTTGGCGTTGCTGATGGCCTGGGCCCCCATCTCCGCCACCGCGCAGGCGAAGTCCACCTCGTCCATGGTGAACTCCCGGGGCTCCGCAGTCAAAAGGCGCATGACGCCGATGACCTGGCCCTTGCTGACCATGGGTACGGCCACCAGGGTAGCAATCCCCTCTTCCTTGGCCTCCTCGGGGTACTGCATCCGGGGATCGGTGGTGGCGTCATAAATGGCGATGGGCCGGCCGCTCAAGGCCTCGGTGATGCTCTTGTCCATATCCACCGGCCCTTTGTGGAGATATTTTTCGCTCAGGCCCACCGACGCCACCAATTCCAGGGTGTTGGTCTTGGGATTGACCAGACGGATGGTGGCCCCTTTGAGATTCATGGCCCTGGTGATCTGCCGGACCACCTGGTCCAGCACCTCGTCCACCGCCAGGGTGGAGCCCAGAACCTTGCTGATTTCCTGGAAACTCTGGAGATACATTCTTTCTTTGGAGGACATCATAGGCTAACCCTTTCTCTAAAGCTGAAGGTGTTGAGAGTGTTCCCTGCCCAGTCTTAAGCCGCGGTGGTTTCTGTTATCCTCTTTCCTACCATCAGAGACGGCGTTTGTGCAACATCTTTCCCGGAGGTAGCGGCTGGGTGACCTAAAGATAATAATTTTTTCCCGAAGAGCAATCGGGGCCGGGTTAAGGGGGGGCGGAAAAGTTAACTTGGAACCGGGAACTTGGAACTTGGAACTCGGAACTTTTAGAGCCATCCCGCCCTTTTATACCACGCGGCCGCGTCGGCCAAGCCGGTTAACAGGTCCAGGGCCGGCTTAAAGCCGAGCTCCGCCTTGGCCCGTTCATTGCTGCACAGCCATAACCTTTGGCGGATGTCACGCAGCTTGTCCAGATTGAGCAGGGTAGGGGCGGGGGTGACCTGGGAGACCAGGGACCCTCCCGTCGCCGCCAGGCGCACCAGCCACCAGGGTAGGTTCAAGGTCAGGAAGCGCCTGCCCAAAGCCTTGCCGATGCAGTCCCCGATGGTCCGCCAATCATGATGCCCCTCGCCGCAGATATAGTAGACCCGGCCGCGGCTCTGGTCCGAGGCCGCGGCCAGCAGGATGCCGGTCACCAGATCATGGACGTGCACCAGGCTCACTTTTTGGACGTCCCGGCCCGGAATGACGTGGAGGCCCCGGTTGATGCTCTTGAGGAGCAGAAAGGTGTCCCGGTCCCGGGGGCCGTAGACTGCCGGGGGACGGATGATAGTGGCGGCGTGTTGTCGGCTGAACTCCAGAACCGCCCTCTCGGCAGCCAGCTTGGATTCGCCGTAGGCGGACACGGGCTGGGGTTCCAGGTCCTCAGTGAGAGGCGCGCCGGAGCTGGGTCCCGCGGCCGCCAGGGTGGAGATGAAGATGAATTTTTGGTCTTTGGGCCCATGTTTTTCACAGGCCCGGAGCAGATTGCAGGTGGCCTCGAAGTTGGCCCGGAAGTAACCGGCCCGGCTGGAAGCCCGGGTGGCTCCGGCCACGTGGAACACCCAATCGGTGCCGGAGACGGCCCGGGCCAGGGAATCGGGGACGTGAAAATCTCCGGGGACCAGGGTCACGGGCAGGTCCTTGAGCCAGACTAGGTTACTGCCGCGGCGCACCAGGCACTTGACCGTGATCCCCTCCGCCAGCAGCCGGTCCACCAGGTTGCTGCCGATGAAACCGCTGGCCCCGGTAACCAAGGCGCGCATGGGTGAAATACCGTTTTCCGTTTTCCGTTTTTCGTTTTTCGTTAAAAGAATCTGTGATTCCAAGGAATTATCGATAATTTGTGTCATTTGCAAGTAAAGGCGGATTATCCCCCTGAGTAAGGGCCGGATTTTCAGCAGGGGCCTGTATCCAGGCCAATGACAGCCAGACCCGGGGGAGGCGGATAGAGGCCGTCGGCACGATATTTGGTATGGCCTGGGGGGCTTGGTCGGCGGCCGGCGCCGGCAGATGGCCCCGCCAAAGAGGGCCGTGTTCCCCGAGACCCTGGAATTCCAGCCGCAGCCGCGGGGGGCCGAAGAAGCGGTACCCCCAGCCCATGGCCTTTACCACCGCTTCCTTTGCCGACCATAACAGGGCCCCGGCTTCTTCCCGGTTCCCCCGGGTCAGAAGGGTGGCGGCCTGCCACTCCGCCGGGTTAAAGACCCGTTCACAGGGATATGGCCCGGTGAACTCTTCAGGGGACGCGGCGTCCAATCCTATCAGGGTATCAGGCGTCCCCAAAGCCGCGAACAATCGCCCGGCGCACCAACTGAAGGAAATGGGGGGGCCGGGACGGCCGTCCACCAGTATACGGGGTTGGCCCAGGGAGTTTGCCGACAGACTGAAGTCCCGAACTCTGCCACGCTGGGATGCCTCCAGGAGCAGGCCCGACAGGAATTCTTTTTCCCCTTGCAGACCAGGAACCCCTTGACCCAGGCCCCGTCGCGGACGCACCCTTGCCGGCATAGAGGCCAGATAAGTTCCCGGTTCCAAGTTCCAAGCTGCCAATTCACCATCAACAGGCGATAAACCGTAGGGGCGAACCTTGTGTTCGCCCTGAACGCTCGGGGCGAACACAAGGTTCGACCCTACGAAAAAATGCCGTTTGCTCACGAATCGGTATAAAGTGCCAAATTCCAAGTTATTACACCTCATTCACACCTTGATGCGCCGCATCCATATTCCTGCGTCTTTCTTTGCGCCTTGGCGTCTTTGCGTGAGATCTATCTTTTCCATCTACCCCGTTATTCGGAAAACCAGCGCATCCTAAGGTCCTTCACCTGCATCAGGATCTTACCTTCCGCGTCCAGGGCCTGGGCATCCCAGGTCATGCCTTTGTTGTCTTCGGTCCGCAGCCGCGCCTCCATAATAATTACCTCCTGTTCCCGGCATTGACGGCCCACGAGCAACTCCCCGATGCCCACGGGGATCACGGTGCGCTCATCCTCTTCGTTCCGCATCTTCAGGAAAAAACTGGTCATCTGCATCAGGCTTTCCAGGATGTAGGGCGAATACTGGAACTTAGAGGCCTGCACGTGGGTAAAATCCCGGGTGATCTTGAACGTGCCGGAGCCCCGTACCACGCCGGGCCCGGAGCCGTCCAGATGACCCACCACTCGGTATCTGCCCTGCATATCGGTGTGTTTGGCGTACCAGGCAAAGATTTCCTCGATTTCCGCGGACCTGGAGTCCAGTTCCTCCAGGTTCACGGGAAAATCCGGGAGGTCGAGCCAGGACGGGGAGACTCCCGCTCCCAGAATCACCTGGGACCGGTAATTGAGGGCTTTTTTCTCCAGCACCCGGCCCGTGGGCGACACCAGCGGGGTCTCCATGGTGAGTTCGCACACCACCCTGCCGTCTTCATATCCCCAGCGGCGGCAGGTGATGTAGGACATGATGGCTACCTCCGGCGGCACCTCGATGACCTCGGTAAACTGCGCGTCCCTGATTCCTTGCACCCGCAGGTAGGGGAAGACCAGGCGGGCGGCCTCCATAAAGGTCTCCAGGGCCATGATGGTGGAGACCAGGGGGTGTTTCAGGAATTTGAAGGGTTTGTGGTCCGGGATCCACGGGTCTTTTTCCTGGGAGAAGGTCCGGGTGGCCAGCACCGCGCCTTCCCGCAGCGAGAGTTGGGAGACTGCGTCGATCATGGGGAATTCTTCCGGGGAAAAGGCCAGGGTGGCCGCGGGCAGGCCCGAAGCAGCCGGGGCCAGGATGCCGGTATCCAAGCGCACCTGCCTGATCTCCGGCAGCCGGGACATGAACATCACCCAGACGTCGCCGGGGGTTCCCAGGAACAGCTCACGGCAAAAGATTTCCTCCAGCTCCACGGGTTCAAAATAGCCCACCCCCATTCTTTCCAAAAAGAGGCGCACCTCTTCGTTTTCGGCCATGCCGCTGCCGCTGATGGGGGGCAGCATCAAGGCCTTGCACAGGATTTCCGGATGCTCCAGTTTAACCTTACTCAGGAGCCCGGACATCATGCGGTTGGCCGCGGTGTAGTTGGATTGGCCCCGGTTCCCCTGGATGGCGGCCGCGGAGGACAGGGCGATAAAGAACCTCAACCCCGAGGTTTGGGCCGCCTGGTACAGGTTCCAGGCCCCCAGGAACTTGACGTCCAGGACCCGGGCGATTTCTTCCGGGGTCAACTGGGTTAACAGACGGTCCCGCACGACGCCGGCGCCGTGCACGATGCCGTCAATTTTGCCGTACTTATCGATAATCTCCTGGAGGGCAGCCTGCACCCGCAGGGGATTGGTCACATCACAGGAGATATAGGAGACCTCCAGCCCCGAGGCCCGCAGGTCTTCCAGGGTCTTGAGGACTTCCCGGCTCTTAAACAGCCGGCCCAGCTTCTCGCCCAGCTCATCCTGGGAGATTTCCGGCTGCTGCTGCATGATCTGCCAGCGCAGGGCTTTTTGCGAAGGCTCATCCTCCAGGAGCAGTTTGACGGTCTCAGGCTCCAAGTCGATGGGAGTGCGGCCGAGAATGACCACTTTAGGGTTGAAGGCCGCGAGGCTCTTGACCAGATGGGCCGTGATGCCGTAGCCGCCACCGGAGAAGACCACCACGTCTTCGTGGTTCAGGATCAAGGCGGGGGTATCGCTCACCGGCGGCAGGGCCACCTTCCCCTCTATGGTCAAGGCTTGTCCCTGCCGGTAGATGGTCTCCACCACCGGCTGGCCGGGGTCCAGGGCCTGGCGTAAGCCCAGGGCCAGGTCCGTATCCCGGTCCAATTCCAGGGTGCGGAAGAGCAGGCCGGGGTTCTCCAGGCCCGCGCTTAAAAACAGCCCTAAAAGCCCTTGGGCCAGCAGCCCGCTCTCCCCGGTCTCGGGGGAAGCGAAGTTGAGGGCCAGGGCGAATTTCTTCCGGGGGGCATCGAGCAAGGCCTGAACCACGGCAAAACAACCCTGGAGCACCCGGGGCAGGTCATCCAAGCCTTTAAAGGACGGAGCCAGGCTGTCGTCCAGGAGAAAGACCACCCCGGCCAGGGAGTCGTCCTCCTTGAGCGCGGCCGCGAGGCGCTGGGCCTCTTCCGGCTGCCGCAGGTCGAATCCCCCGGAGTCGGCATCCAGAAAAGCCAGGGGCCGGGTCTTCACACTCCAATCCTGGCGGAACAGCTCGTCTACCCGCTCCCGCCAGGCCGAGGCATCCCCGGGGTAGAGGATGGCCACCGTGTCAGATGCAGTCAGATCCAGGGGCCGGGGGTCGAAGTCCGCCAGGGGCACGGGGTGAAAAGTCAGGCGCTTGACCATCTCGCCCTCAAAGAGAGGGGTCTCAAGGCTCTCCGTCTCCGGCGCGGCCCCGGGTTTGGCCCCCTCCCGGGCCGCGGCCGGTTCCCCGCCCCGGGCCGCCACTTCCGCGATGCGGGTGGACAGCTCCCGGACGGTGCGGACATCCATAAAGTCTTCCAACCTGATTTCAATAGCGAACCGGGTCTCGGCCGCGTCCATGATCACCGGCAGGCGGCTGGAGCGGATGGCCAGGTCGGTGCGCAGGTCCATGTCCGGCTCGATTTCATCCCGCTCATACCCGGTGGCCTCCATGATGAGGCGGATCACTTCCTCCAGGTAGTCGGGTACCTCCCCGGTGGGAGCCGCTGCGGGCGCGGGTGCCAGCGCGGCTGCCGCGGGCCCGGGCGCCAGGAGATCGGCGGTGGCGCCCATGGTTGAGCCCAAAATATATTTCCGGACGTGCAGCCACTGATCCAGGCTTTCCTCGGAGAAATTGGGGTCGTGCTCCCGGCGCAGGGCCGACAGCAGGCCGGGTTTCAGGAAGCGTCCGAAGCTCTCCAACACAAAGGCGTTGATCTCCCGTTGGACGATGCGCTCCACCGGGTCCTGGAACGCGGCCGGGGCCAAACCTCCCGCGGCTGCACCCGGGGTCTTCGCCGTGGCCGGGGGGCGCCCGCCATGAACCGTGGGCAGGGAAATAAACTTCAGGGACCTGGGCCCGGGCAGATGGCCCTCGCCCATCAGTTGGGCGGTGGCCATGGTCAGGGATTGGCTTTCGTTTTCCGGCAGGCAGGTGGCGATACACTTAGGCGATTCCAGGGTTTCCGTGATGAGATTGCTGAGCGCGTCTCCCGGCCCCACTTCCAGGAAGATCCGGATGCCGAAATCGTTCCACAGGGTGCGGACGTTGCTGATCCATTGCACCGGGGACTCCAGGTGGGCCATGACGATTCTTTTGATTGCTGCCGGGTCCCCGGGGAAAGGCTCCTTGGTGGTGTTGGAGATCACCGGGATGGCAGGCGCGTGAAAGGGTAAAGGCGTGATGAACTCCAGCATTTCATCATGGATCACCCGCATGATGGGAGAATGGAAGGACATGCTCACCTTGAGTTGGGTGGCCCGGAATCCTTCATCCTTGATCTCCAGCCGCAGGGCCTGGACCGTGTTGGTTTCCCCTCCAATCACGATCTGGTTGGGGGCGTTGTAATTGGTAATAAAGACGTCATTCAGGGCCTTTACCTTCTTTTCCACCAACTCCAGGGGCATGTCGGTGGCGATCATGATGCCGGGGTCCAAATTAAGAAGGCAGGCCTTGTCCATGCAGATGGCCCGCTGGTTCACCAAGCGGAAGCCGTCTTCAAAGGAGAAAACCCCGGAGGTGGCCAACGCCGTGAGTTCCCCCAGGCTGTGGCCGGCCATGGCCGCGGGCTTGACGCCTAAGGAGAGGAGATGCTGCACCAGGGAGTATTCCAGGGTGAAGGTGGCGGGTTGCTGCCACCTGGTTTTCTGGAGGTCCTCTTCCCGGTTGTTAAACATCAAATCCAACAGGTCGAAATCCGCGATGGCCGCGGCCCGGTCCATATATTCCCGGATTATCGGGAATCTTTTGTAGAGCTCATGCCCCATGCCCACGTATTGGGCCCCCTGCCCGGGAAAGACCAGGGCCAGGGGCGGGGCCGCGGCGCTTTCCAGACCCAGGAAGATGCCTTTACGTCCCAGGACCCGGAGCGTCTTCTCCGGGAGAGGGCCGTTGGGAGAGATGGGTTCCACCTCCTGGATCCGGCTTAAGGCCTCCCCTTCGGAGTCCGCCGCCACGGCCACCCGGTAGGCGTGGCCGTTCACCGTGGTCCGGCCGCAAAAGACGCCGTCCGGCCCTTTACCTTCCTCCTCCGATTCCACGGCCGGCTGGAACTTAGGAGCAACCAGGACGATATCCTGCTGGTCCAGGGACTCCTCCAGGTGCATGACGTAATTCGACCCGCCGAAACCGAAGGAGTTCACCTGGAGCCGCCGGGGCCGGCCGTTGGCCGCGGGCCAATCCAGGGGTTCGGTGGGCACCAGCAGCCCCGATTCCTCGATGCCCATCTCCGGGTCTGGGTTCCGGTAGTTGAGGGTGGGTGGAAAGACCCGGCTCTGCATGGCCATGACGCCCCGAATCAGGCTGTTGAGGCCGGAGGCCCCCAGCGTATGGCCGATCTGGGATTTGAACGAGGATAATACGGTGCGGCCGTTGCCCTGGTAAAAGGCTTGCAGGGCCTTGACCTCTTCCACGTCCCCCTGGAAGGTGGCGGTGGCGTGGCATTCCACCAGGTCCACCGTCTCCGGTCCATAGGTGATATCCTGAAACGCGTTGCGGATGGCGATCTCCTGGGTGTCCCGGGAGGACTCCACCAGGCCCAAATGGTTGTTGGACGCGCCGGTGCCCGTGAGGTAGGCGTGGATCCGGGCATTCCTACGCCGGGCCGCGGACTCGGACTCGATGACGATCATGGCGCCGCCTTCCCCCAGCACCATGCCGTCCCGGGTGAGGTCGAAGGGACGGCTGGATTCCCAGGGGGGATATTCCTCCCCGGTGATGCCCGCGAGCGCGCCCAAAGCCGAAAATTCCAGGAAGTGCATGGGCGTGAGGTTCTCTTCGCCGCCCCCGACGATGGCCGCGTCGATGACGCCGTTGCGGATCATCTGGATGGCGTTGAACAGCGCCACCAAAGAGGTGGCGCAAGCCGCGGACACCGCGAAACTGGGACCCATCAGCCCGTATTTGCCGGAAATATACCCGCCGGCCGTGCAGTTCAGCCGGCCCAAAAGGGTGGTGTCGTCGATGGTCAGTCGACCGGCCTTCACCTCCCGGGTGACGGCCTCCTTCATCTCCGGGGAAAGGGGCATCACCCGCTGGATGCAGCTCATGATGTTTTCCCAGGCTCCCCCCACCACCAGGTCCGCCAGGGTCGCCGCGGCCTCCCCGGAGTTCTGGGAGATCAAGACGGCGATGCGCTCCCGGGGGATGTCTCCGGTAAGGATGCCCGACTCTTCGATGGCGTGGGTCGCCAGCCAGAGGGTGAGCTTGGTGGCCTGGGTCATGGTCCGGAAGTCCTGGGGGGGAATGCCTAAGTCTTTCCGGGTGATGTCCAGGTGATGGAAGGCCCCCACTTTGCAATAGGTCTTTTCCGGCATCCGGGGCCGGGGATGGTAATAGAGGGGGTGGTCCCAACGCTCCGGCGGCACCAGAGTGATGCCGCATTTCATGCCCAGGCTCGCGGCCCAGACCGCGGCGGGGGAGTTCCCCAGGGAATTTACCACGCTCATGCCGGTGATGGCGATGCGCTCATGGCCGTTGGTCCGGTGGGCCGGGGGGCGGTGCGGGATCGCCGCCGCGGCTCTCGAAGCTTCCAGTTCCGGCTGGGTCAAAGAGAGCGGTCCCTCCGCCAACTCCCGGTGCAGCTCCGTCACGGACTTGACCTCGGTAATGGCCCCGGCGCAGGCCCCGCTCATGAACTGGCCCTTATCCAGGCAACCGGCCTCGGGGAGCTTTGGGCCTTCGGGACCCGCGGTGCCCCGGGCGGCAATGAGCAGGCTGCCCGCGGCCAGGGTCTCCATTTCCTTCCGGAAAGAGGACTCGTCCTGGCGGCCTTCCTGGAAATTCCGTTCCAGGGCGGAAAGGCGGTCCAGCATCGGGGTTTTCAGGGACCGGACCCGGAGTCCGGAACATTCGCCGCTCACCATTGTGCCGCCGGGCGCGGCTTCCAGGATCAGCCGCTGATAGAGGGGGGTCAAGGCCCCGCTGGCCACAATCTCCGAGGTCGCCAGGTAGACCGTGCCCATCTGCAGGGCGTCGGCCCCCAGCATGGCGGCCATGAAGGCCGTCTCCCGGTTGTAGATGCCCCCGGCCAGGATCAGGTGGCGGCCTGACAACAGGTGCGGCTCCTTGTGCTTCAAAGCGAGGGCGATTTGCCCCAGGGTCAGGGTGGTGTGCTGGCCCACGTGGCCGCCGGCTTCATTGCCCTCCAGGATGAGATAGCGCACCCCCGCGGCGCAGGCCAGACGCAGCAGGTCCTCGTTGGGCGCGATATAGATGACTTCGATGCCCTGATCCCGGAGCACTGCGGCGAAGGCCGGCTCCCCCGCGGCGATCACCGCAAAACGGGGGCGCTGCTTAATAATCCAGGCCACCTGGCTGTCCCGGTGAGGGTTTTCCGCCAGGGCGATGACGTTGACCGCATAGGGTTTATCCCCCATGATCTCCGGCAAACGTTGCAATTTCCGGTTTAAGACATCCTGGTCCATGAGGCCCAGGGCCACCGTGGGCAGGCCCCCGGCTTCGGCCACAGAGAGCGCGAACTCCGGCACATCGGTGATCCAGGACATGGCCCCCTGGATGAGGGGATACCTGGTCCCCATTTCCCGGGCCACGGGGCTGTGGCCCAGGAGTTCCGCCTTCTCCCCGGCCCGGGCGCAATGCCCGGCGATGTCGGCCAGGAAGCCCTCCATGGCTTTTCGGGTTCCGGTGCCGTAGCGGGCGGCAAAATCCTGGGCAAAGGCCGCCTCCACCCCCAGGGGGATGAGTTCTTCCCGGTGGAACCGGCTCTCCTGGGGGGCCTTGGCCGCCTGGGCCACTTCCCGGGCAAAGGCCCGAGCCCGCTCCCGGGCGCTTCCTTTCAAACCGGAGGCCGCCAGTTCCTGCAGTCGTTTGACCGCCAGGGAGTTGCCCTTGTTGAAGACCCGGTGGGGCGCGTCCAGGTCGAGGCCTAGCAATTGGGTATGATCCGGCCGCAATTTGGCCAGCCCCTGGCGGGGGGCCTCGCCCATCCGGGCCAGGTCGGTGAGCCAATGCAGGCTCTCGAACACGATGCCCTTGGCGCCGGTGGTGAGAAAGGCCGCGGCCGCTTCCGGCGCGGCCACGCCGCCCCAGATCACCAGACCGGGAGCGGCTTCCTTTTGGCGCAGCCGGTCTTTAACCGTGGCATACAGGGTGAAGATCGATTCTTGGCCCACCAGGCCCGAGGCCTCGCAGCCCTTAAGGACGAGATGGGGCAAGCCGGGATGTTGGGCCAGCGCTTCCAGAATAAAAGACGCGTCGCTGAGAATGGGAAACACTTCCACGGCCGGGGCCAGAGCCGTCAATTTACCGATGGCCGGGTGCGGGGATGCGTCCAGCAGCAGGGGGTGAAACTCCACCCACAGGCCCTTGATGGCCAAAGATTCCAGCAGCTCCGGCAGGGAGGGGTCAGCCAGGGCCTCCGGGGCCATCTTCAGATGGACCCCTGCCCCCCGGACTTCACCCTGCCGGAGCGCGGCGAGGGCCGCGGCCGGAGGCAGGCAGGAAAGATCGATGAGGGCGATAGTCCCCGTAACCCGGGCCATCTCCGCCACGGCCGGGGAATACTCCTGGAGCCGCCACACCGTGGCCATTAGCGAACGGATGCGTGCCAATCCCGTAACCTCTCTTTTAATTACTTAATCTTTAATTAACGGAATGTCGGGGCGAACCTTGTGTTCGCCCCTACAAGGAAATAACTTTTTTCTTGTTAATTCGGCTCGTAGCCGTAACGGGCAAAGGTCGGCCCCCAGCGCCGCCGCACCTTGTCAACGGCCGCCGGGTCCGGCGTATAGGTATTTTTCCGATAATTCTTCTGGGATTCAAGGTAGGGGGCCGCCCGGTCCCAAAATTTCTCAAACCCCGGCAGAGAGAGGGAGGAATAGATGTTTGCCAATGTATCCCGGGGGTGGCTCACCAACTCTTCATATCGTATTTCACAGAGGTTGCCCGCGGGAATCAACCCCCGGTCGCGTTCGAACAGGCTATAAAGTTCTGTATACCAGGAGAGAATAATTTCGTCTACGGCCTCCGGGTCGGGGGTCTGGAGATGGGAGAAACCGAAGCCCCGCCGCCACAAATGTTTCATGGATAGATAGACTTCATAAGGGTTGCGGTGGATATGGATAAACTTGGCATCCGGAAACAACTCCAGCAGGAGGCGCACCCGGCCCAGATGCGGCGGGGACTTGAAGACGATTCTCTTCCCTTTGGAAAAGGTGAGTTTTTCCACGAAGTATAAAAAAGCGGCCTTCCACTTCTCCAGGGCCGCTTTCTCCAGACTGCAAGGGTCCAGGGCCGCAAAGCCGTTGTCCCCGGTGAAGGGAAAAAGCACCTGCATATAAGGAGACACGGTGGACAGGGCGGCCAGGGCGAATTCATCTTCGTGGGGCGCTTTGGCGCCGATGGCCACGTTGTCCATGGGCCTTTTATCCGGAGAAAAGCAGTTGAAGATGGCCATGGCCCAGGACTGGGTATAGACAAAATGGTGCGGGAACATGACCTGATAATAGGTGGGGGTGGTGAAATTTTCGTCGCAACTGAGGAGGTTGTGCAGATGAGTGGTGCCGCTGCGCCAACAACCGATGATGAAGACGGGCGGAGCCACGGCTTTCATGCCCTTGAACTTGCGGCCGTTGCAGCGGCGTTCGAAGCCGGCCAGGATCGAATTGGTGACGGCCATCACGAATAGATAGAGGAGCCGGTCCCAATAGCGGAGTTCCACCTGAAACCGGTTTCTCCAGAGAATCCGCCACAGCGTTTTCAGGTCCATGCCGGGGATTGATTGCCAGAACAGTTCTTTCAAAGCCGAAAAGATTCCCTGAGTGCGTTTTCGTTCTTCAGAATAACAATTTTTTATTGCGTCTTACTTTGCGCGTTTGCGTCTTTGCGTGAGGTCTATTTTGCCTACGGCTCCAAATCCTTGCGGTACACCCTGAATCTTTTGTTCACCTTGGCGCCGCCGTCCAGGTACCACTGGTTGATCAAGTCGTTGTCCTCCAGGTTCCAGCCTAATTCAATATATTTATATCTTTTATATTTTTCATTTTCCATCAACATCTTGTAGAGGTAGTCGAAGGCCACCAGGGGCAGCCCCTGCTGCTGGTACTTTCTCCGGATGCCGAAGATCAGCCCCCGCCAGCCTACGATCTCCTTCCGGTAAAGGAGAAACTTAAGCCAGCCCAGGACGCCGATTTTGCCGTTGAACCGTTTCAGCAAAGGATTGATGTCGTCGATGACCATGCCCACGCCCACCGGCTCCTCGCCGTCCAGCAGGAAGAAACAGACGTCCGGGTTCAAGATGCGCGCCAGGTGCCGGCCCATTTCCTCAAGTTCGGCGTCGGTCATGGGCACAAAGCCCCAGTTATCGAACCAGGCCTCGTGATAGATCTCCTTCACGTACTTCAATTCCCTGTGAAAATCCTCCAGGCGCATGGGCCGCATCTTGATGTCGGTCTTGCTGATGATGCGCCGGGCCAGGCGGTGCACCCAGGCCGGCGGCTGCCAGTTGCGCCCCACCCAGAAGGCCAGCAGGTCCTTTTCCTTCCTGAACCCCTGGGATTCCACCAGTCCGGGATAATAAGGGGGATTATAAGTCATCATGAACACCGGGGCCTGCTCAAACCCTTCCACCAGCATGCCGCCTTCGTAATTGGTGGAAGGATTCAAGGGTCCCCGGAAGAATTTCATGCCCTGGGCTTTGACCCATTCCTCGGCCGCGGTGAACAGGGCGGCCGCGGCTTCGGGGTCGTCGAGGCATTCGAAGAAGCCCCAGATGCCCATGCGCTCATCGTGGAAGCGGTTATAATTTTGATCGACGATGGCGGCGATGCGTCCCACCATCTCTGAGCCTCTTTGGGCCAGAAAGAGCCGGCGTTGGGCGAATTTCCAGAAAGGATGGGCCTGGGGGTCCAGGAGCCGCGCCACCTCCTTTTTCAGAGGGGGAACCCATAAAGGGTCCCGGGCGTAAATCTTCCATGGCAGGTCCACAAAGGCCTTCATCTGCCAGGGCTGCTCCACGGGGATAACTTTCACCTGTTCCATGGCCACCTTTTTATGATGTAAGAACGCGCCCGGACATACTTGAGCCATTGTCCTCCGGCCGCGCTGCCGTATCATTGTTTTTTAACGCAAAACGAAAAACGCAAAACGAAAAACGATCTTACTGATAAAGGTGCTGATAATCCTTCCGGTTCTGCAGCATAATCTTCCGGAATTCATACATATCCTCGCCCATGCCCAAAATCTTCAGATACTTGATCAGCCTGGAGGGGTTGTGGCGATAAACCCCCAGGAGCTGCCGCCAGTATTGCCCCCGGTAGGGCGCCAGCACCCCCCGGCGCCAGCAGAGGCGCAGCAAGGCCAGCAGCCCGTAAATCTGGTCAATCGGGTGTTGCTTCGCAGGAGGAGGGCCTTTGGGCAACGCCGCGCCCCGGCTTCTGGCCTTGGCCGCGCGGGTCGGCCGCGTCCGGAGAATGGACTCATAGGCCCGCTGTAAGAAATTCCGGGGATCATAGAGATGCTCCCACAGACGAAAGTATTCCTCCATGATTTCGGCTTCCGGCCTGGTGGGCGCATAACTGAGGGATTTATCCACCAGATCGCTGTCGAACCGCTCTTTCCGCAGGCGCCCTTCCAGCTCCAGGCGCTGCCAGAGCTTGGTGCTGGGCAGGGGCACCAGGAAATTGAGCATCACCAGGGGGATGGAGGTTTCCTCGACAAAGGCGCGGATGCGGTCCCCGGTCCCCGGTTTCTCGCCATCCAAGCCGATGATGAAACTGCCCAAGACTCCCAGGCCGTTGGCGAAGATGGTATTGATACTTTCCACCAGCGAATGTTTGAGGTTTTGATACTTATGGGCCGCGGCCAGGGCTTCTTCTTCGGGAGTCTCCACCCCAATGAAGATGGTGTGGAAATTGGCCGCGGTCAAAAGATCGATCATCTCCAGATCCTGGCCCAAGTCCACCGAGGTCTGGGCCCAGAAAGAAAAGGGGTAGCCCCGCTCCTCCATCCAGGGAATCATACTGTTCAGCAGTTCCCGGGCATGCTCCTTATCGCCGATGAAATTGTCATCGCAGATGAAGATTTCCCCCCGCCAACCCAATTGGTAAACGGCCTCCAATTCCGCCAGGAACTGGGAACTGGACTTGAACCGGGCTTTGCGTCCGAAGAGGCTGGAAACATTACAAAATTCACAGGCATAGGGGCAGCCCCGGGAAGTCTGGATGCCGAGGGTGATATAATCCTCGAGTTTAAGGAGATCGAAGCGGGGAATCGGCGAAGTGGAGAGATCGGGTTTACCGCCCCGGTACTCGACCAATCCCCGGCGGCCTTCCCTCAGTGCTTCCAGGAAAACGGGCAGGGTATTTTCCAATTCCCCTTTGACCACAAAATCGCAACCCGTGGCCAGGACCTCGTCCGGGTCGGAACTGGGGTAGGGGCCGCCCGCAACCACGATCTTCCCCCGCTCTTTTGCCTCCTTGACCAGTGCGGCGAAAGGCAGGCGATGGATGGTCATCCCGGAAATCATCACCATTTCGGCCCAATCCCAGTGTGCTGGGGTGAGATGCTCTATTTCCAGGTCCACCAACCGCAATTCCCATTCCCGCGGGAGCAGGGCCGCCACCGTAATCAGGCTCAAAGGCGGATATAAGGCTTTCTTGCCGCTGAGTATGCATAATTCGGGCAATTTCCAGTACGACACCGGGGATTCCGGTTGGACCAACAGGACCTTCATGTTTATCCCGTCTAAACAGTTTGGAAGTTATGCCGACTACGGTGGCCGAGGACGCCGTGCTCCTTCTCCAGTCCTATATGATAACAAAAAGAAGCAAAAAAACCCAACTCTGCCGGTTCCGGGAAAAAAACCGATTCCTTATGGGTTTTTTAAACGGGGTTTTTCGTAGGGGCGAACCTTGTGTTCGCCCCGGACGTACAGGGCGAACACAAGGTTCGCCCCTACGGCTCCAGTTGCAAATGGCATTTTAAGACAAACTATTGCTATTAAGCTTGGAACTCGGAACTTGGAACTTGGAACTCTTCGGCAGGATATCAGTAGGCGCCGTCTCCCCAAAGCATCTCGGGAATGGTGAGGACCAGGATCTTGAAGTCCAGCCACAGGGACCAATGATCGATGTAATAAATATCGAGTTTCATCCACTGCTCGAAAGACAGGCTGGAGCGGCCTTGAATCTGCCACATGCAGGTGATTCCGGGTTTGACGCTGAAGCGGCGGCGGTGCCAATCCTGGTTAAAACCCCTATAGTCCCTGACCGGCAACGGCCTCGGCCCCACCAGGCTCATCTCCCCTCTGAGGACGTTGAATAATTGGGGCAGTTCATCCAGGCTGGTCTTGCGCAGGAAGTGGCCGATCAGGGTGACCCGGGGGTCTTTTTTGATCTTGAACACCGGGCCGTCGGCCTCGTTGAATTTTTCCAGTTCCGCCTGCCGCTGCTGCGCGTCCGCCACCATGGTGCGGAATTTAAAGAGCGGGAAGATCCGTTTGTTGATGCCCATGCGCTCCTGGATAAAGAACACCGGCCGCCCGGAGGTGGCCAGGATCAGCAGGGAGATGATCAATAAGACGGGGGAGAAGATGCCGATCAACAACAGGGAGCCCACGAAATCAAAGACCCGCTTCACCATGATGGGCCAGCCGCCCATGGCCCCGGTGTAAATGGTAATCAGGACATTTTCCTGAAATTCCTCCACCACCGATCGGGCCAGATTCATATTGGTGAGCAGATAAAAGCTGTCTGAAATGAACCGTACCACCACTCCCTGCTTGACGCAAAAATCAAC
>Ga0233425_10002608_pt1 | contig 34883 bp, 45 predicted proteins | sample Watercolumn_Towu_2_FD_181712 | JGI IMG/M metagenome (GOLD analysis project Ga0233425, IMG submission 181712) | Freshwater microbial communities from Lake Towuti, South Sulawesi, Indonesia - Watercolumn_Towuti2014_140_MG | ecosystem: Environmental > Aquatic > Freshwater > Lake | place...
CCGGGTCACCGAACGCGGCGTGCGGCTGATGTCGGCCGCACTGGCATTTCGCCTGGAGGGTTTCCCCAAGGCTGCCCACGCCGCCTGATTCTCGCGAATCACGCAAATGTTACCGGGTAATACTATATATCGCCGACCGCGCCAAACCCCATCAAACTGAAAATTCTTCCGATACATGACCCTATTCTTGCGAGCAGGTTCCACCTGCCCTTCTCGGATAGCCGCGATGACTTCAGCTTGGTCAACTCCGCGCTCATACATTTGCTGTAGAGCATGGTGACTAATCTCAATGGAGAGATGATTCATTGGCTGTGTCCGTTCAGTGATCTCTGTCCAGGTTGCAGGTGAAACCTTTGCCAGGATACTCTTGCCCGATTAGTTCGGGGTTGAAACCAGAGCCTTTCCTTCGGCAAGCTCAGGACAAGCTCAGGACAAGCTCTCCAGCAGGGAGCCGACGCGGCCGTGGATGCTTCGACAGAGTTTACACTGAGCGTAGCCGAAGGGCTCAGCACAGCGTCTCGGCGCGGCCGCTGGTCGGTTTGGTGCTGCGGGAGAGGATCTTCAGCCTTGCCCTGAGCTCCGTCGAAGGGAGCGTGCTCTTCCCCGCGCCGTTGCGGCCAATAATGCCTACCACTTCGCCGCGCTGCACCTCGAAGGAGACGTCCTTCAAGGCCCATAGCGTCTCCTGCTCGGTGGGAGGGCGCAGCATGCGTTGGAGGTAACCGAACAGCGAGTTGAGCAAGCTACGGGCAGCCCCGCCCAGGCCCTCCGGCTGGCGTTCGGCAACCCCGATGCGGTACATCTTACTCAGGGCTTCGACGCGGATGGCGAGGTCGGTCATAGGGCTCCAGATTACAGGCGGGCTTGCGCCGGTCAGTCTTTTTATTCTATACCAGGCGCACGCCGGTTCGCCGGATCTCGCTGACTAAGGGATCATTGATGGTGAAATCATCCGGCCTGAAAAGACGGGGTTCAATCCGATCGTCAATCTGCGCCGCCAGACGCAACAAATCCACGCGCTCTTGAAAGAGGTCCGCGGCAAAGTCCGGCGACACAATCGCCAGATCAATGTCGCTCCAGTCGGTGGCCGTGCCCGTGATCTGGGAACCATACAGATAAACGGTTACGACTCGCCGCTGCCGTTGTACGTCCGCCAAAAACCGCGCAATGCTTTGTTCTACGACAGGCCGGATCGTAGCCATATGAACAGCTCCTTGATCGTCGCCATCTGGTGTGCGGTGTACTCCGCCGTGCATTTCTGGCGAAAGGACCGTTTGAAGTCGGGATACCTGGCCTCGATATTGAAAGCGGTAATCGTAAGCAGCGCCTCCGTTTGCGCCTCATTCGGTTCTAGCCCGGCGGCCTTGGCCAACCTGAGCAGATTGTGAATCGGAGGAGCATGTTCCCGAAGCCTGGCAGCACAGAGCGCCTTTAAGGCTTTTTCAATAGCCAAGTGCCCGAAGAAGAGCGCGTAGGAATAATCTCCCTTCTCGGCCAGATGCTCAGCGACCTGCAGCGACTCGTTTGCTTCGATTAGCCAATAGCTCGTCACTCGTTCAGCATCAAACGCTTCTGTTTCCATGTCAACTCCTCATCCACCAGGAATCCCGGCTCCAAACGGAAGATGCCGCTACGGCGAAGGCCAGGCGCACGTACATGCCGATAGCGTTGAACGTTGGAACGTTGGAACGTTGGAACGTTGGAACGTTCCAACCCCGGAACGACCCGCCGTCAGCTCGGTGATGCGGGAGAGGATCTTCAGCCTCGCCCCTTCACTACATTCAGGGCAAGCTCTGAGCTCCGTCGAAGGGAGCGTGCTCTTCCCCGCGCCGTTGCGACCGATGATGCCTACCACTTCGCCGCGTTGCACCTCGAAGGAGACATCGCGTAAGGCCCACAGCGTCTCTTCCTCGCTGGGCGGGCGTCCCATGCGCTGCAGGTACGCAAAAGGCGACGCAGCCAGTGAGCGGACGGCCTGCCAGGCGGTCTGCGGTTGGCGCTCGGCTGCGCCGATGCGGTAGAGTTTACTCAGGCGGTCGACGCGGATAGCAATGTCACTCACAAGCCTTGTGCTTCCTCACTCGTGATTCGTCCTTGGTCCTCGTCCCCACCGACCCGCTTCTATTGTTCTGACACTCGCCACATTCCCTCTGACGCCACGAACCAAGAGACCCACGCGGATACCAGCCCCACGGAACCATTCTTCCTGCTCCAGGGCCAATGCTTCAGCCGTCGGTGATGGTTCGTGCCTCAACAGAACAATCACTCCGTATTCGTAGGGGAGCTGGCTGACGTGCACACCGATGACTTCCTCTCTTCCCAAAGCGGCCACAAACGCCTCTTGAATCGCTCTTTCTAGCTCATCGCGATCCACACCCATTTCTACAGCCAGGGATGGGCGTTCTCTTGCCATCGTCATCATCATTCACCTCCGCTTGGATACAAAGACGCGACACGTGCTCAGAAACTCTCCGGCCCGGGTCAGAGCCGCTTCTGCCTCAACCCGCAGGTCTAGCCAGGGCAGGTACAGCTCGTATTCTACCTGATTGCGCAGCCGATGCAACTCCCGCACCACAGCGCTTGCCTCTGACCCCACGATTTGACCCGCTTCAGCAATCACCCCCTCGTGTGTCGTCACATCGCGTCGGTGCGCTTCATACGCTATCGCTCGACCGGCATGATGCGCAGCGTAGTAGGCGCGCGAGATAGCCTGCCGACATTCGGGGTCCCGGCGCAGATCACAGGCGGAAGCATGCTCCAAATAGGCTTCAGCGAGAGCCAACCGATCGTCTACGACCTGCTGCACCCATCGCAGCACCTGATCGCGCTCAATCACCCCCACCTCCGCCAGCGCCTCGAGCAAGCTGTACTCTCTTCCAGAGAGAGAAGAGAGCCTTTGCAGCAACTCATTCATACGCCAACTTCCTTCCTGCCCATAACCACCTCTCCACCGGCAAGTTGTTTCCCGCCCCGCATTGCCGTGAGTCCAGTCGAACGGGGCGCGGCCACCGCAAACGCCAGGCGCACGCGCCAGGGTGTGCCGCTGCTGTAGCGCTTCACCGGCGTGTCCAGGAAGCGCTCGATCTCCGCGAAGGCGACGATTTTCTCGAACTTAGCCTTAACCTCAGCCTTTTTCATGCCCAGGATGGCACCGTTCACGCGAAGCGGATGTTCTCGCGGCCGGTCAGCTCGGGGTCGCTCTGCGAGCCGGTGCCCACCTCCAGGAGGGAGCCCACCCGTCCGTGGATTTCGGCGCGGCCGTTGGTCGGCTCGGTGATGCGGGAGAGGATCTTCAGCAGTGTGGACTTCCCCGCGCCGTTGCGGCCGATGACGCCGACCACCTCGCCGCGCTGCACCTCGAAGGAGACATCGCGCAGCGCCCACAGCGTCTCCTGCTCGGTGGGCGGGCGCCCCATGCGCTGTAGATAGGCGAACAGCGAGCTGACCAGGCTGCGCACCGCGCCGGCCAGGTTCTGCGGCTGGCGCTCCTCGGCGCCGATGCGGTAGAGCTTGCTCAGATGATCGACGCGGATGGCGAGGTCGGACATGGCTGTGTTGGCTTGGCTGGGGGCAAAACAGGTCCTCAGCGGACCAACCCCAAACGCGCTTCACCTATCTGTTGCACCCGGCAACTGGACTCTTGGAAGTCGGGCTAGTGTATACGGCGTCTGAAGACTGGTTACCATTGCCAGCAAGTGATCTGCGATCAATGTCGCGTCACCGCGCCACTTCCTGAGCATCGCCCGATCCAGAGTTACGATGATATCCACGCCCAGGATTTTACCAGCAGCATCGGTTCCGAAGCTGCCCAAAGCCAGAACCTTGGCGTCCTCACGCGTGAACGTGCGCTGGCGCAATCGCCGCGCCCAACGCTTGAAATAACGCGCCGGATAGAGGATTTCGACACGCCGCAGGAACATCAGCGACTCACCCGGCGCCAACTCGTAGCTATGTGCCCTGAGCAAGTTGAACGCTTCTTGCGAGATGAACAAGCGGCCGTCCATCTGTGGCGCCAGATGAACGAGGATGACGGCTTGCTGCTGCTCCTCGGTCAGCACCTGATCCCGCGCCAGGGCAGATACGCCTTCGAAGTACCGTCGGATAACGCTCTTATCCAGCAACCAGCGCGTCCGGTCGGACATCGTGCTCCTCGACTGCCTCGATCTCAACATCGAACTCGGCGTAGAGCTTGTCCCACAGCACCCGTCGCTGCTCGTCCGTCAGGGCCTGGTAGGTTCCCCAGGTCATGCCTCCGAAGTACGGCTGGTCGCTCGGAGGTGGTTGGCCGCCGTAGAGTCCAAGCGCTTCTTGTCGTGCTTCCCTGAGCACTGTCTCGGCTTCCCCGGATGTGATACTGTGCGGGAGACGTCCTTCAAGCGCGATCTTCGCGGGCAGAACCCGGACCTGACCCTGCTCCACGATGATCTGAAAGCGTTCCCCCAGACCTGCGCGTTGCAGCAGTTGTTTGTCAATCCACAATCCCTTTTGGTCCGCCAGCATCACTACTTCGCCCATATGATCCCCCCTTCGATTTCAGCTCCAATTCCTGTCACCCCACACTTCGAATTTGAGGGCCGGCTTGTCTTCTCCGTGCATAGGCACATCACAATCATACCGCAGCGATCCGCTAACCACAAGTTGCTTTGCGGTGCGCGGCCACCGCGAAGGCCAGGCGCACGTACATCCCGCTGCTGTAGCGCTTCACAGGCATGTCCAGGAAGCGCTCGATCTCGGCGAAGGCTACGATCTCATCGAACTTGCGGTCGATCTCGGCCCGCTTCATGCCCAGGATGGCGCCGTTCACGCGAAGCGGATGTTCTCGCGGCCGGTCAGCTCGGGGTGAAAGCCGGTGCCCACCTCCAGCAGGGAACCCACCCGCCCGTGGATCTCAGCGCGGCCCTCGGTCGGCTCGGTGATGCGGGAGAGGATCTTCAGCAGCGTGCTCTTCCCCGCGCCGTTGCGGCCAATAATGCCCACCACCTCGCCGCGCTGGACTTCGAAGGAGACGTCGCGCAAGGCCCACAAGGTCTCCTGTTCGGTGGGGGGCCGTAACATGCGCCCCAGGTAGGCGAAAGGCGAGCTAAGCAGGCCGCGGGCGGCACCGGCCAGGTTCTGCGGCTGCCGCTCGGCAACCCCGATGCGGTAGAGTTTGCTCAGGTTTTCGACGCGGATGGCGATGTCGGGCATGGTTGGAACGTTAGAACGTGCAAACGTTGAAACGTGATCGGGTTTTCGACGCGGATGGCGATGTCGGGCATGGTTGGAACGCTAGAACGTGCAAACGTTGAAACGTGATCGGGTTCTCGACGCGGATGGCGATGTCAGTCATGATGAAATCAGAGAATTCGGATGAAACGCAAACGTGTTGCCTCACGCTAAAATCTTACTTTCGGGGTATCGTTGACTCATCACATGATCTTACCGTACAGCTCTGATACAGCTTGGTGCGCGCAATGAACGTTAAGGTGGCGTGTCCGCCGCAAGCCAGGCACAGGAAGGGTGCGGGGAACCTGGGTTCCCCGCACCTGGCGCGTCTGCATGTTACTCGGTTGCGGTCTTGCACGCCAATTTCCAGACGGCGGCTTGCTGGGTGCGGATGTGGCGCAGCAGCGCGGCCGGATTGAGCGTGGCAAACACCTGCCGGAGGCGGGTCTTGTCCGCCTCGGTCACCTCCGGATGCGCCAGGACGCGTTGATAGGGTGTCTGGGGCGCATCATACTGTTTGGTGACTTTGGCGCCCTCGCGCGTTTTGCGGACCAGCACCATGACCGGCTGGAAGAAGTTGTGGTACAGGTGGCGGGTAGCGTAGAGCGCATTCAAGGCGTCGCAGGCCGGTTGGCCCGCGTAGCGGTCATAGCCGACGATCTGGCGCACCGCCGGCCAGTTCTTTTGTTCGACGTGCGCCTGGTCGTTCTTGCGATACGGGCGCGCACGCGTGAACGTGAGTTGGTGCTGCTCACAGTAGCGCAGCAAGTTGGCGTTGATGAACTCGCCGCCGTTATCGGAATCCACCCCTAAGAGCGGGAAGGGCAAGCGCTGGCGAGCGGTGTCCAAGGCCACAGTCACGGCCGTCTGGCTGCGATTGGGCAGCGCCACTTGTTCGCTCCAGCGGGTGGTGATGTCCACGAGATCCAGGCTCTGCACGAACTCGCCGTGCGCGGAGTCCCCGCCGTGGGCGACCAAGTCGATTTCGGTGAAACCCGGCCGGGCGTCATCCCAGTCGGCAAAGGTGCGCACGCGAATCGCTTGCTTGAGCAGTGTGCCGGGCTTGGTCGTGCTGAGGCCGTACCGACACCCCAGCCGGCGCCGGGCGGGTTGTAACAGCCGATCGGCCGTGGCCGGGCTGATGCGCAACAGTAACTCGCGCGTCGGCCGTTCCAACCGCAGTTCATCATGGCGCTCGAGTGTTTCCAAGAGCGCCGGTAACGCCGCCACCAAGCGTTTGCCGCAGATATGGTCGGCCACCGCCCGCAACTGCTCCAGCGGCCCGATGATGGCAGCGTACGGCGCCACCGTGCGCCGCCGTTGCCGCACCCGCCGGCGCGACCAGTGTTTCAAGACCTGGATGGCGTACTTCCGGTGGTAACCGGTCGTCGCCACAAACTCGTCCAGGATCCGCTGCTTCTCACTACGGCCCGCTTGCTGATAGCGGGGCCGCAGCGTTTCGGCCAGTTCTTGGTTGCTCTTTGGGCTCATCATCCCTCACCTTCCCCAGGCCCCGGCGCGCACCGGCCGGCCCGGGTAAGATTGTCGCATGAGGCAACGAATCACCCAAAGTAAGATCTGACGTGAGTCAATTCGACATCTTGACAAGATACGTCCGGCGACTTATAATAAGCTCAAACTGAGTCCGTAAGTCCTGGATCAGCCGCTCCGATGTAAGTCGGTGCTACTCCGTCGTTGAACGGTGAGAATCGGCTCCCAGGGAGGGCCAGTTTTTTGTTTTCTCGACGACATCCTCTATCACGATATGGCTGCGCAGGATGTCATAGCACGTCTCATCGCCGCGCTCGTACTTCTGAAAAAGACTCCAGGCAACTGCATCGGCTACTTGCAACGCCTGTTCCTGGCGAGATTCGACCTGTTGTAAGACCAGGACAGCTTGCGGACCGATGCCGTCGGTGATCGCTTCGACCAGACGGTCGCGGAGCCGTGCGTCCGTATAGCGCTTGTCTAGTGTCAACGATAGCTGCGGATACCGTTTCAGGCAGTGTTCTACGGCCAGGCGACACACTTGCCGATAACTCTCTTCAGGATCGGTCGAGCTTGCAGAATTAGCCTTTCTCCACACAACGGCTACGATCTCGATATCTTGCTCAGCCACCTTGCGCAGCAAGCGTGCGATCACGTGCTCCGGTGTGTGATACGCTTTCAACTCCGGGAGCTGTTTCAATTTCTTGCCCAATCCCTGTCGAATACTCGCCACGATGCGGCGCAGTCGTTGTGGATCACGCGTCACCACAATTGCCACAACGAGATGGCGAGATGAACCCATCGTCCATCCGACATCGCCCGCTTCGTCGCCAAAGCCGTGCTTCAATTCCCGAATCCCCTCGCCGTTTCAGAGTTGGCGTTCCCATGAAGCGTCCAGGCTGCTGATGACGCGACCGCTGGTCGGCTCGGTAATGCGGGAGAGGATCTTCAGCCTTGTCCTGAGCTCAGTCGAAGGGAGGATGCTCTTCCCCGCGCCGTTGCGGCCGATGCCTGCCCTGAGCCGTGTCGAAGGGATGCCCACCACCTCGCCTTGCTTGACCTCGAAGAAGACGTCCTTCAATGCCCACAGCGTTTCCTGTTCGGTGGGAGGTCGGCCCATGCGGTGTAAGTAAGCAAACGGCGATACCGCCAATGTCTTTAGCGCCTGCCAGCCGTTGCGTGACGGCTTTTCGGCTGCGCCGATGCGGTACATCTTGCCTAAGTTATCAACTCGGATAGCGATGTCGGTCATCGTTAGCAGGTTCGAACGTTCGAACGTTCCAAATAAACCTGCTGTGTCAATACTCTCGCCGTCTGCCAGGCCTCGATCTCTTCAAAACGTGTAATCGTCCCCATAAGCCCCCAACGTTCCAACGTTTGAACGTTCTAACGTTCCAACGTTTACACCACATCCACAATCGTGCGTTCCGTGCGGCGGAAGTAGAACGCACCGGTGACCAGGAGCACAGTCACGAACCCTGCTGAGAAGACGAGGCTCCAGTCGGGCGGAGCAGCCGTGCCAAGCAAGGCCCAACGGAAGCCCTCGACCACCGCGTACAGGGGGTTCAGGCGATAGAGCCAGCGCCACGCCTCCGGCACCAGCGTGGCGGAATACGCGACCGGCGTCAGGTATTGCCAGATCGTGATTCCGAAGCCCACCGCGATGGAAACATCGTGATACTTGACGGCCAGGCTGGCCAGCCACAGGCCCACGGCCAGGGCGGTCGCGCCGGCCAGCAGGACGAAGAGCGGCAGCGTCAGCACGGCCCAGGTGGGTGTGATGCGATAGGCGACCATCATGCCGATCAGCACCACGAAGGAGGCCAGGAAGTCCACGAACGCGGACAGCACCGTCGAAAGCGGGATCACGAGCCGCGGGAAGTAGACCTTCGCGATCACGTGCTGCTGGCTCAGCAGGCTGGCAGCCGAATTGCGCGCACCATTGGCGAAGAACTGCCAGGGCAACAGCGCCACGTAGGTGAAGATCGGATAGGGCACCCCCTCCGAGGGCAGGCGAGCCAGTGTCCCGAAGACGAAGCTGAAGATCACCATCTGGATCAGCGGCGCGATGATGATCCACAGCGGGCCGAAGGCCATCTGGCGGTAGCGGCCTTTCGCCTCCCGCCAGAGCAGGAAGTAGAGCAGCTCGCGATACTCCCACACATCGCGCAAGCCCAGCGATGCCCAGCCGCGGGTGGGTTGAATGACTACGGTTGGCAGCGATTGGGGGGCGGTACTGACGCTCAAATGATGACGCCGGTTCTTGCGTGACGCACCGCATCACGACGGGCATCTCCTTGCCCGCTCGTCGGCTCCGTGATGCGGAAGAGGATCTTGAGCAGGGTGGTCTTGCCCGCGCCGTTGCGGCCGATGCCTGTCCTGAGCTCCGTCGCAGGAATGCCGACGACCTCCCCGCGCTGGGCCCTTCGATTGCACTCAGGGCAGGCCGCGAAGGAGACGTCGCGCAAGGCCCAGAGGTCGGTGTCGTCAGGGGCCAAGGGTCGGGGGTCAGGGGTCAGTGACGCCTGCCGCCTGAAAACTGCCGTCAGCGCGTCGCGCAGGCCTGTCCTGAGCCGTGTCGAAGTGGTGTCGTGGCGCTGCTGGCCGCGGCCGATGTGGTAGGGCTTGCTCAGTCCTTCGGCACGGCTTCGCGCAGCATCCCTGTGGGACAAGATGCAGTTCTCGACGCAGATGGCGAGGTCGGACATGGGTGATGTGGGATGTTGAATGTACAATGTTGAATTCGGGAGGCTCAGCTTGACTCCGGCGCGATCTGCTCCAAAAACGCGGCAAAGACAATCAACTCAGCGCGTAACCGATCCCACAAAGATGGCAATCGTTCCAACAGCCCTTGCATCTTGCTGGGTACGAGGTTGGTGGTATAGACATTCCGCACGAGATGCCGGAAGCGCCGGTATTCATCGAGGCCTGCCGCGACGTCTACGTTGATCATGGCCGGGCGAACATCTGCCATCTCCCGCGCCATTTGGCTGACCAAACCCTGATGCCAGGACTCGCCATTTGGCACAGCCCGGTCTATGTGGCGCGCCGTCAACTCGAACAAACGCTCGACTCCCGAATAGAAGCCGTGCAGGTTCAGGGCGACGGCATCCAGGTAGTAGTCCTGGTCAGCGGACACCTTGCCGCGTTCCCAGGCGGCCGATGCGCGCGCTACAGAACGATCCAGGTCCACGATTTCATCACGGATGCGCTCAGCCAAGGCCATCTCGGGACTCGTCATACCGGCACTCCGGTACGTTCGATGGCGCTCCGCAGCGATTCGCGTGCCGTTTCCACCTCAACCAGATCTACAGGCCGGTCGCCGATGATCTCCTCAACGGCGCGCCATGCTCGCCAGATGGTATCACCGGCAAGTCCTTCCACCGCCAGGTCCACATCCGAATCAGCGACATACCATGCCTCATGCGCCAGAGATCCAAACAGGATCACGCGTTTTGCGCCATAGCGCGTTCTCAGGGTCGCTGCTGCGCTGCGCACCCGTTTCAATAGGTCATCTCGGGCGGCAACATCTGCTGGCGTCAACATGCGAGACGCCGCGCGGCGCCGGGCCGCATCGCGGTATCGTTTCAAGTCCGCTAGGGTCAATTCAGACGCTACGCTCATCACAACGATTCCTTTTCAGAATGCTCTCCGATCACCCAGATCTGACATGCCTATTCTACGCCGTACATGTCCTGGCGTCAACTGACTGATGCAGGTCTCGGCGCGGCCGCTAGTCGGCTCGGTGATGCGGGAAAGGATCTTCAGCCTTGCCCTGAGCTTCGTCGAAGGGAGGGTGGTCTTGCCCGCGCCGTTGCGACCGATGACACCTGCACTTGTCACCGCAGGTGCAAGTGTGCCCACCACTTCGCCTTGTTGACCTGGAAGCTCACGTCGCGCAGCGCCCAGATGGTGGAGACGGAGGACCGGAGACGGAAGACGGATGACTGGCGACGGGGGACTGGTCGATCCTTCGCTCACGCTCAGGACAAGCCTTGCGGCAGAGGGTCAGGTCTGAAGTCGTTCTACCTCGATGATATACTCGCGACCCGCCGGATGACTGCTTCAACACGCTGCTGCCGCTCCACTTCTCCTACCGCACCATACCACCAGGCGCGTAACTGGAAGGCTTGCTGACCGGCCCCGCGCTGCCATTCCGGGCTGCCGACGGTAGCCCACAGCACGGCGGCCACGGCGGGCTGGCCGGCGATGGCGGCGCTCTCACCGAGCAGGAAGCGGTTGGCCTGCTGATCGGGCGCGGCGCGATAGGCGGCGGTCAGATGTATTGCGGCGGACTCATAGGCGCCCTGCGACAACTCGATCTGCCCCAGGCGGCGGTTGGCGACAACGTTGTTTGGATCGAGCGCCAGGGCAACCCGATAGCGGCCGATAGCTGAAGTCAGGTCCACGGGTGGCGGGCTGCCCGGCGTCTGCCGGCGCAACGCATCCTGAATCGGATAGGCCGGCCACTCATAGACACCCAGCTCCGCCTGCATCTGCGCCAACGCACCCAAGTTAGCCTGGAACGCCGCCCGCGTGCCGGGCAGCAGGGTCAGGGCTAAGACCAAGACCAAAATCAAGGCGCCAACTTGGACACCCCGCCCGCCCCACAATCTTTGGGGTGGACCGCCGGCCGCCGCCGAAATCTCCCCCAGGGCTGGGGGGCCAGGAGGACCACTCCCCTCTCCTGGCAGGAGGGGGGTTGAGGCCTGCCCTGAGCGGAGTCGAAGGGGTGAGGTCTGCGCCAGCAGCGCAAATGGCACAAATAGCAGCAGCACCCCGCGGCTGCCGTAAAACGCATCATCTACCAACCCGTGCAGCAGGATTACCCCCAGCGCCGCCAGCGCCGCGCCCCTGTCTCCTGACCCCTGACTCCTGACCCCTGCCCCAACCAACCACCCAAACGCCGCCAGCCCCAGCAACCCCTGCTCCAGCCAGATGTCCAACAGCAGGTTGTGGCTGTGGATCGTGTGGCCCACATGCAGCATCAGCACATAGCTGGAGTAGGCCATCTGGAAGCCGCCCAGCCCCAGACCGGTAAAGGGGGTGTCTCGCGCCAGATCCAGGCTGTTACGCCACAGATCCAGGCGACCACCGCCGACCAGAGCCAGGCCGAGCGCCAACACAATCACCGCCGCGGCGCCTCCCAGCAGCACGCTGGCTGCCGCCCCAGTCCAGCGCACGGCCCGCGACCAGCGGCAGATCCCCGCCTGCCAGGCGGCCCAGACCGCGCCGGCCCCTGCCAGGGCGATCCACGCTCCGCGCGACCCGGTCATTAGCAGGCAAAACGCCGACAGGCCGATCAGCAACCAGCCCCTCCTCAAGCGGCTGATGGCGGTGACTTGCAGCGGCAGCAGCGCCGCCATCAGTCCGCCGGCCACGTTGGGATGCAGCCGGTGCCCCGGCAGGTCGGGCTGCCATGTTGCCAGCCAGGCCATCGGCGGATCGAGCCACGGCAGCTTGCCCATCCAGCGCGACCAGTCGGTCGTCAGTAAGAAGTAGAGGGCGATGACCGCCGGCAGCAGGGCCAGGAGCAGCCGGCGTGGCGAGAAAGGCCGGCCGGCGATGCGCGCCGCTTCGGGGCCGCGCGCCAGGCTGTCGTAGAGCGCCAGCCCACCGACGATGACCCAGAACTTGGCCCAACCGACCGCCGGATCATAGGCCAACCAGGCCGAAACGCCTGCCGAGATCAGAAACGCGGCCAGCGGCAGGTCAAAAGCCGTGCGACGCCATACGCGGTGGGGAATTGTTAAGGTGCGGATCAGCCGCCCTATTGCGACCAGCGCCAGCGGCCACGGCCCCAGCGCAGGGCGCAGATACCAGAGCACGCAGGCCATGCCGGTAAGCGCGAGATCAAAAGCCGAGGTCAACTTCAACCTCGCGCTACCCGATCAAAACCTTCCCGGCAGTCTGCGCTCACCACTCGAAACTTTGCACGACGATCACACCGCGTTCCTCGGCCTCTTTCAGAAAGCCGGGTCGGGCGAAATGCGTCACCAGCAGCGGGACGATCGTCTCGCCAGGATGCTCGTGCTGCACAGCGGCGGCCTTGCGCGCCAGAATCTCCAGGATCTGTTCGGCGCCGCGGCCCGTGGCCCGGCGCTCATCCAGCCGCAGCTTGGTCTCGCCGATGACCAGGACCTGCTGGCTGTCGCGCCGGCCCCGGCCAAAGAAGTTGATCTCCTCGCCGCCGACTTCGACCCGCACCAGACGCTCGGTCAACTCCAGGCCGTGGCGCGCCTTCAGGAAGGCCGGCAAGGCGCGGTACGCCTCGTTCTCCAGGGCATAGCTCATGCTGCGCGACAGCCCGCCCACTTCGCTGCGTGTGTCGTGCAAGCCGCCCGTCAGACTGCGCGTTTCGATCGTCAAGAGACGGACTTCCTCTGTCAGCGAGCGGATACTGCCCGTCAGATCCTCTACACGGGCCTCGGTGCGCTTCTGCGCCTCGGTCAACTCGCCCACGCTTTGCCCCAGTGCGTCGACGCGGGCCTCGGTGCGCTTCTGCGCCTCGGTCAACTCGCCCACACTTTGCCCCAGCGCGTCGACGCGGGCCTCGGTGCGCTTCTGCGCCTCGGCCAGTTCGCCCATGCTTTGATCGGTGTGCTTCTGCGCCTCGGCCAGTTCGCCCATGCTTTGATCGGTGCGCTTCTGCGCCTCGGCCAACTCCCTGACGATCTCTTTCAACTCGTTGAAGTCGCCAGTCTTGACCAGATCGCTGTAAGCAATGGTGATTACTTCGGCCAGCACGTTGGCCTGCCGACGCTCGAAAACCGTTTCCAGTTTACGGGTCATCTGTGTGGTCGTTAGCATCTTATCTGTCCCCTGTCCAGTTCATTCTTTGTTCGATCGGTAGGTGATCTCATCCACGATTCTAGCCCCAAAACGCCTCGCCGTCAAATCACATCTGCGAACGTCCGTTCGGTGCGGATGAATTTAAGGGTCTGAAAGCCCACGCTGACCGCGCTCTTAAACCCCTCCCAGCTATTCATCCCCTTGATGAAGGTCCAAATCGGCCCCGGCCGCAGCGACCACTCGCGGGTGGCGCGACGCTGCCAGTATGCCAGCCGCTCGGCAGACAGGCCGGGGTAGTCGAGCACGGTGGACTGGTCCATGTCCACCTCTTCCCAATTCGTGCCGGGCCGGAACCAGCCGTTTTGCACCACTTCGTAGAAGAAAGGGGTGCCGGGATAGGGCGCGGCGATGTGAAACAGGGCGATGTCGAGCGGCAATTGCTTGGCGTAGGCGATCGTCTGCTGGATCGTCGCCTCGGTCTCGCCGGGCAACCCGATGATGAAAAAGCCCCAGTTGCGGATGCCGGCCGCTTTGGCCCACCGCAGCGCCTGGATCGCCTGTTCCTTGCGATAGCCTTTGCGCGCCCGGCGCAAGATCTCCTCGTTCGCGCTCTCGATGCCCCAGGAGATATACCAACAGCCCGCCTGGCCCATCAAGCCAAGCATCTCCTCGTCCACATAATCCACCCGGCTGTTGCACGTCCAGCGCACCCGCAGCCCGCTCTCGATGATGAGGCGGCACAGCTCGACCACCTGCTCACGGTTCACGGTGAAGAGATCGGCGTACATGTGGACGTGGCGCACCCCCAGCCCGGCCAGCAGCTTCAGCTCCTCCAGGATGAGCTGCGGTGACCGGAGGCGCACACCCGTCTGATACGACACGTGCTTGATGCAGAACTTGCACCCCGCCGGGCAGCCGCGGCTCGTCACGATGAAGGTGAACGGCCCGCGAATCATCGGCATGCGCTGCTTGTCGAGTGGCAGCAGGTGGTGCAGCGGCATCGGCAGGTCGTCCAGGTTGGCGATGAAGGGCCGGTCGGGATTGACGACGATCTCCGCGCCGTTGCGCCAGGCAAGGCCGCGGATAGTTTTCAGTTTGCAGTTGTCAGTTGTCAGTGTATGGTTGTCAGTTGTCAGTTCACAGTTTTCAGTTTCAGACCCAACCTCATCTAATAACTGACGACTGATAACTGACGACTGACCACTGATAATTGACGACTGACCACTGACAACTAACAGCTCCCGCAGCGTCAACTCCGGCTCGCCGCGCAGGATGAAGTCGAGGGCCGGGAAAGGGCGCATCGTCTCGCGCGTCCATGGGGTGACGTGTGTGCCGAAGGCGATGGTGTAGCTGCCGAGCGCCTTGGCCAGGAAGACGCCGCGCATGTCGTTGCGCAGGGTGGGGGCCGTCACCTGGGTCACATAGAAACGGGGCCGCTTCGCCTCTAGCAGCCGCTCGAATTCGGGCCAGCCCATGCGCGTGGCGATGCAATCCACGATCTCGACCGTGGTGTCGGGCACGAGCAGCGCGGCCATCTGCGCCAGATCCACCTGCGGCCAGATCATGTTCTCGCGCGAGCGCCGGCCCACGCGGTGCTGGCTACGGATCCAGATGCCGCCATCGGGCGCCGGCGGGTTGACGAGCAACACGTCCACCGCGCCGGAGGGCCGCCCGGCCTGGGCAATGGCCTGCACCGCCGCGCCGGCGTCCGGAAAGCGGGCCATGGGCAGGGGCGGGAGGCGGTGGGCGCCGAGATTCTGGGAGGGATCAGGCATCAGGCGTCAGGGAGCAGAAATCAGGAGTCAGAAGCCGGCTCCACGAGCTGCGTAGATCATCGAGCCAGCGGTCAATGTTTTCGCCGGTGCGCATCTCAGGGTGCTTCTCATCGGTCCAGGCGCCGGCGGTCTCGTCCAAAACGGCCACCTGCTCGGTCAAAGTCAATCTATCTTCATCCAATTCAGCACGTTGTTCAGCCATCGGCAATATCCAATACCTGATCCCCTACGTCCCATGCCCGCACATATCTCCCGCCACACGCGTTTCTCGTTGGCTCAGCTCTTCTAATACCCGCATGATAAACCAGCCGATAGTTAACTGTAAGCCGACGATGGCGCTCATCGCCGCGCCGAGCTGCCAGAACCAGAGACGATCGGCGGGCCAGCCGTTCAGGCTGAGGGCCAGGCTGGCGACCGCCAGGCCAGCGCCCCCCACCAGCGCCAGCAGCCCCAGCCACCAAAAATGCCGATCGAGCGACGGCCGGAAGATGGGCCGGCCGAAAAGTCCCTGCCGGATCGGCCGGCGGTGGAAGATCGCCACGAGATAGTTAAACATCACCCCCAGCAGGAAGAGGCTGACCCCGGCCACCCCCACCACCGCGGCGCTGAACAGGGCAAAGATGCCCCACGGCGACAGGGTCGTGATCCCCTGCACGCGCTGCGCCACGATCCAGAGCGCCACGGCCAGCGTGACCGCCAGACAGGCCAGCCCGACCAGCCCCAACAGCCGCACCGGGTTGTACGTCAGCGCGGTCCACACGATGGACTGGGCGAAGCGCATCCCGTCGCGCACCACGCTCAGCTTGGAGCGGCCGGCGCGCTCGCTGTAGGGGATCGGCGTCTCGATCATGCGTAGCCCCTCATGCAGCGCGCGTGTGCTCATCACCGGCGTCAGGTTCAGCCCGTCAGGCAGCGGGTAGATACGCGCCAGGATCTCCTTCTTGAAGACGCGCATCCCGCTGGCCGAGTCGCTGATGCGCTGGGCGCTGACCAGGCTCACCAGGTTGGCGAAGAGGAGGTTGCCCACCCGCCGCACGAACGGCATCCGGCTGGCCGCGCCGGTCATGCGCGAACCGATGACGATGTCGGCGTCTTGCGCCAGCGCCGCCCGGCACAGCTCCGGGAAGTGCTCCGGCGGATAGGTGCCGTCGGCGTCCAGGAAGCCGATCCATTCCCCGCGCGCGGCCGCAAAGCCGGTCTTGAGCGCCGCGCCATAGCCGCCGTTGGTCCGGTGGCGGATCAGTCGGGCGCCAGGGATCGCCTCGACCAGCTCGGCCGTCCGGTCGCGCGAGCCATCGTCCACCACGATCAGCTCCAGATCCAGGCCATCGGCGGCCAGCCGCGGCCCGGTGGCGAGGACGCGGCGCAGCACCGCCTGGATGCCGCGCTCCTCATTGTACGCGGGGATCACCACCGACAGGGTCGTCATGAGACAGCTCCCATCCCGCCGGACGCGGCCACCTCTTCGCTACGCACCGTCTGGATGAAGCGCAGGCGGCCTTTCAGCACCACCAGCCGCACCTCGCCATAGGGGCCGAGCCGACAAAGCGCCTCATCCACCCGGCGCACGGTCTGCCGGGTCAGGAAACCCAGTTCGTCTTCGAGGCGCGAACTCGCCACAGAAACTGGGGGTATGCGTTGATCTTCCATGTGGTCTGGCGTTCCTGGGGCGCAAAGAAGCGGCCTCCGGGTTCTTGCACCTCTGCCAAGGTCGCGCGGTCAAGTCATGGAATGAGTTTTGGAGAAGAAGACCAGCTTATGCGCGGCCGGCGACGCCCCCGGGGTGATCTCCCGCAGCACGCGGGCGGGGACGCCGCCGACCACCGTGTGCGGCGGCGCGTCCTGCGTCACGACCGCGCCGGCCGCCACCACCGCGCCGCGGCCCACCCGCACCCCGTCGGTGAGGATGGCGCCGGCGCCGATCCAGGCATCATCCTCGACCACGATCCCCTCGGCGGTGATCCCCTGGGCAACGATCGGCCGGGCCGGGTCAGCGAACACGTGGTTCACCGCCAACATCTGCACCAGCGGCGCGGTGTAGACCCGGTCGCCGACCGTGATGCCCCCCTGGCCCCGCAGCACGTTCAGCTCGCCGATCAGGCTGTCGCGGCCGATGTGGATGAAAGCGTGCGGCAGGTCGCGGAAGTTGTAGACATGCAGCACCGCGCCGTGCATCACGAAGGTGTTATCGCCGATGCGGATCCCCTGCGGGCAGGCGTGCAGATAAACCCCCTGATCGAGATACACGTTGCGGCCCAACTGGATGTTGCTGGCGAAGCGCAGCCGCACCCCATTCTCGATAGCCGCGAGGCCGTCCATGCGCAGGATCAGCCGATACAACGCGGCGCGCAGCGCGATGCCGGCGACCGTCGGCAGCCAGCCGGCCAGGGCGCAGCAGAACTGCTCCAACACATAGCGGGCCGGATTGGCAGCCTGGCGGCTGATGTAGAGGCGCAGACCGTGAGATGTAGAGAGATGCTCAGACATGGGAGTAGGTCAATCGCGTCCGAGACCAAGCGCCGCCCGCCGCCCCTTTTCGAGCAAAGGGACAGCCTGACGCGGCGATTTGGGACGGCGCCACGGAGCTGAACAGCTACAACGCCGGCGCGGTCATGGGATAGACCTGTGCGGCCCGGTCAACGCGTCGAGACCAACCCTCGACTGAAGGCGATCACGGCGGCCTCGGTGCGATTGCGCGCGTGCAATTTCTCGCAAGCCTCCGCCACAGCCTTTTCGACTGCAGCCGGGGTGGTGGACAGCTTACCGGCGATCTGACGTGTGGTCTGCCCACCCGCCAGCAGCCCCAGCACATCGCGCTCGAACGACGAAAGCGCCTCAGTTCCACCGGGATCGTGGCGATGGGTGAGCTGCTGAAAACGCCGCCAGATGATCGGCGTGACGAGCGGATCGAGCGCCGTGCCCCCCTGCGCCACCGTGCAGATCGCCTGTATCAGATCAGCGGTGTGCTGGCTCTTCGGCACATAACCCTGGACGCCCGCGGCCACGGCCGCCGCCACCGTCTCCTCGTCGGTCAGCGCGGTCAGGGCGATGATGCGGGCATCGCTCTGAGCCGCGAGCAGGCGCGCCACTACCGCGGCGCCGCGGGCATCCGGCAGATGCAAATCGGTGACAATGACATCGGGAGTCAACTTGGCCGCCAGGCGCGCCGCAGTCGTCGCGTCGCCCGCCTCGCCCACCACGACAAACGCATCTTGGGCGGCCAGCACGGCGCTGAGGCTCTCACGAAAGAGGGCCTGCCGATCAACGATGAGCACCCGAATCGAAGCCATACGCCGTTCCTCGATTACTTGAACGCGACGCAAACGCCAGCCGCCGCTCAAGGACAAAGCAACGAACGGACGGACGTTTGGGGGAGAACATCCGCAGGAAATTACCTTGTCTGACGGAGAAATACGCGCAGCCAAACGGGCGCCAAGCCGCGCTCGCGCTGCTGAATTATTGAAAAGTTACTATGCTATTGTACTGTGATTCTACGCCGCTTGGGAAGACCCAATGGTCATAGAGAATCCCAGAAATAGTACTTGCTTTATGATAGGTTAAGTACTACCAGGCGCAAGGTCCGTCGCTTTCTCCAGCAGCCCTTTGTCAAGCGCCGCCACCACCGCTTCGGTCCGGTTACTGACGGCCAACTTCTCGAAGAGCACGGACAGGATGTTCTTAATCGTCTGGGTCGAGAGGGCCAGGCGCGCCGCGATATCGCGATTGGTGGCGCCCGCGGCGATCAACCGCAGGATCTCCTGCTCGCGCGCCGACAGGCGAGACTCGGTCTCGGCGGTCTGCGCCAGCTGACGGTATTGCTGGAGCAGGTCGGGCAACACCTCGGGGCTGAGCGCCACGCCGGTCACCACGACCATCCGCACAGCGCGGATCAGCTCGGCCGAGCGGATGCCTTTCAGGATGTAGCCGTGCGCGCCGGCCTCGGCCATCGCGGCCAACATCGCCGGCTCGTCGTGCACCGTCAGGGCGATGACATGGATCTGGGGCTGCTGCGCGACGATCTGCCGCGTGGCCTCGACGCCGCCCCCGTCGGGCAGGCCCAAGTCCATCAGCACCACGTCGGGCCGCACATCCTGCGCCAGCCGCACGGCCGACGCGACGGTGTCCGCCTCACCGACCAGAGTGAAATCGCCCTGCTGTTGCAGCAGGACGCGCAAGCCATCCCGGAAAAGCGGATGGTCATCCACGATCATGACGCGAATTGGCATCTCTCACCTCGGCGACCGGCAGCGCCGCCCAAACGGTTGTACTGTGATCGGGGACCGAGTCCAGACCCAGGCAGCCGCCCAAGGCTTCCAGTTGCTCGCGCAATGACAGTAGCCCGAACCCGGCCCGACCGTCACCCCACAAGCCCATTACGGCGCCCCCACGACCGTTGTCGCGGACACTCAGGCGCACCGCGGCGCCATCCAGACATTCCAATCTCACCATCACCTCGCTGGCCTGGGCATGCTTGCATGTATTCGCCAGCGCCTCGCGCACAAAGCGCAATAAGACAGCCGCGCTTTGCGCTGACAGACAGCCCGCCGGGAGCGTCGCGACCTCCAGATGGATCCGCAGGCCCGTTTCGGCGGCCCGGCGCTCAATCAGCGCGCGGAGGGCGTCCGCCAGGCTGCGCCCGCCGCTCAGATTCGTATAGGGCATGCACCGTGGCGCGTATCTCCCGGATCAGGGTCTGGATATCGAGCGCAATCCCTTCCAGCCCTGCATACCAGGCCGGATGCGTATTACCCCAGGCAGCCTGGCAGGCATCCACTTTCAGGAGCAGCGCCGCCAGGCGTTGCTGTATCCCGTCATGCAACTCCTGCGCCAGGCGCCGGCGCTCGTTGCGCACCAGCAGCTCACGTTCCAACCGTCGGCCGGCCACCGCCTCCAGGACGGCGGCCGCCTGCTGCGCAAACAAGGTCAGTGTCTGCAGATCATCGTCCGAGAAGCGCCGCCCCTCGGTCTCCGAGGACACGCCGAGGACGCCGATGATGCCGCGCCGCCCCGCCAGCGGCATCGCCACCGTGGCGCGCATCCGTTCAGAGTGGACCGCGGCCACGCGGCCCGGCCAACGATGGTACTCATCCACGACCTGCGCCTGGCCCGATTGCAGCGCCAGGCCGGTCAGACCTTCACCGGGCTTCACGCGCAGCCCCACCTGCAGCGGCGGCGGGCCATCTTGCGCCACGGACACGCGCGCCACCAGGTCGCCAGCCACCGGATCGAACTCCATCAGTATGCCTTGCTGCGCCTGGAGCAGGCTCATGCTGTGCCGCACGATCTGGTGCAGGATGTCACCGCTGTACGCGTGCTGTGCGAACAGGATTGCTGTCTGATAGAGCGCCGACCACCGGCGATTTCTTTCAGCCAATTCGACTTTTAGCGCGGCAATTTCGCGTTGGCCGGCCGCAGTTTCGTCCGTGAGCGCGGCCGCCGTGCTCGCCTCTGGGCCAGCCCGATCAGGGTTGTGATACATGAGCTATCTCCTCTCGGCATCATAACACTAAGCGACCATCCTCCAGGTCGAGACAGGTTGTGCGCCAGCTCTGCATCGTGAGTTGATCCTGCAAGTACATCACAGCCATATTATAATCCTATTTTTCTTACAGTCAATATGGAATTTCATATCGCCGGACAGCCTGGTGCCACGGCCGGGCGATCCGCAGAGCCTGAACCGCTACAGCTATGCGTGCAACAACCCGCTGACCCTGACGGATCTCGTCCGACTCGTTTTGACGCGACCTATGTTCTGATGTATAAGGCGATGCGAAGCTTCAGCAAAACGAGGAGGAGATCCATGAAGATCCTGGTACTGGGAAGCGGTTTGATGGGCCCGGCGGCCGCGTTCAATGCGTTGACCGATCCACAGGTGACGCAAGTCTGTCTGGCCGACGTGAATCCGGCGCAATTGGCGCAGGCGCAGGCCAAGCTGGCCGACGGTTTAAACCGTCTGACGACCGCCGTGCTCGATCTGAACGACCGGGCCGCGGCCGTGGGGCTGCTGGCCGGGTGCGACGTGGCCCTGGCCGCGCTGCCGAAGCAGGCGATCCCGGCCGGCATCCGCGCCGCCATCGCCGCCAAGAAGCCGCTGGTGGATCTGAGCCAGCCGGTGGACGCGGACGCGCCGGGGCTGATCGCCGCGGTGCAGGCCGCGGGCGCGCTGGTCGTCCCTGGCTGCGGTGTCGAGCCGGGCCTGACGGAGATCATGGCGCGCTACCTGGCCGAGAAGCTGGATCGCGTGGACGAGCTGCACATCCAGTGCGGCGGCATCCCGGAGAAGCCCGCGCCGCCGCTGGGCTACAAGATCGTCTTCGGCGGCCGGAATATGCCGCTGCGCGATTTCGACGGCCACACGGTCGAGAACGGCATCTTGAAGAAAGTGGCGCGTTATTCCGGCGTCGAGCCGACGACCTATGCGGGGGTGGGCGACCTGGAAGCGTGGCACGAGAACTTCATGCCGTGGCTGCTCGATCTCGACGCGTTGAAATGGCTGAAGACCGGCACGCAAAAGACGGTTCGCTGGCCCGGCTACGCGGCGAAGGTGAGCGCGCTCAAGGAGCTGGGCCTGCTGAGCGACAAGCCGATTGACGTGGATGGCGTCTCCATCGCGCCGAAGAAGGTGTTGGACGCCGTGCTCTATCCGCACGTCCGGCTGGCGGAAGGGGAGCGCGACATCACCGTCTTCCGGGTCGAGGTGATCGGCGTGAAAGATGGCCGGCCGCGGCGCTACAAGATCGAGATGGTGGATCGCTACGACACGGTGAATGGCTTCACCTCGATGGCGCGCACCACCGCGTTCACCGGCGCCATCGTCGCCCGCATGGTCGCCCGCGGCGACCTGAAGGCGAGCGGCTGGATCACGCCGGAGCGCGTGATCACCGGGCCGCTTTTCGACCGGCTCGTGAAAGAGTTGGCGGCGGTGGGGGTTCTGTTCGAGATGACGACGGAGAAGACGGAAGCACTGACGGGGACGTGACAAAAGCACGTGCCAGGCACTTGCGGAAGTGCCTGGCACGTCGGTCGGGTCAGTGATGACCGTGCTGGCAGGCCTGCCCCGCCTCGATCAGCCCGATGATCGTGTCCACGTCGTACACCGCGCCGGCCCAGATGCCGCCGCTGGCGTTTTGGAGCGTCGCCCATAGCCGCGTGTCGTCCGGCAGCTCCGGGTCGGGGCCGAGGTTGGGATGGGGCGACCGGGCGGCCAGGACCGCCGCGCCCTGCTCCGGCGCGTAACGCTGCCCGTCGTGCCCCACCAAGTCAATCGTCCCCGATAGCTCCAGCCGGTTGATGATGATCTGGATCGCGTCTCCCTCGCGCACGCGGCCGAGCGGGCCGCCCGCCAGCGCCTCTGGCCCCACGTGGCCGATGCACGCGCCCGTGCTGACCCCGCTGAACCGCGCATCGGTGATCAGCGTCACGTCTTTGCCCCACGGCAGCCAACGCAGCGCCGCAGTGAGCTGATACACCTCTTCCATCCCCGTGCCCGACGGCCCGCGGCCCATCAGCGCCAGCACATCGCCCGCCACGATCGGCTTGTCGTTCAACCCCTTGACGGCCGCGATGGCGGACTTCTCGTCGGTGAAGACGCGCGCCGGGCCGATCTTGCGGTAGACGCCATCGGGATCCACGACCGACGGATCAATGGCCGTGCTCTTGACCACCGCGCCTTCCGGCGCCAGGTTGCCCGCCAGGAACGTCACGGTGCTGGTGACGCCCCGCTCGGCTGCCCGCGCTGGGGACATGATCACATCGTCGGGGTCCACCCCATCCAACTCGAACAGCCGCGCGCGCAGACGGGCGCGGCGCTCGCTGGTCGCCCACTCGTCCAACCGCTCGCCCAGGGTGATCCCGTCGGCGGTGAGCGCGTTCAGCCGCAGCAGGCCCAACTCACGCAGGTGCAGCATCACTTCGGGGACGCCGCCAGCCAGGAAGACCTGCACCGTGCCGTAGCCGGTCGGGCCGTTCGGCAGCACGTCCACCAGCCGCGGCACGCGGCGGTTGATCGCCGCCCAATCCGCCACGGTCGGCCGGCGCAGCTTCGCGGCATGGGCGATGGCGGGCACGTGCATGATGAGGTTGGTCGAACCGCCGAACGCCGCGTGCGTCACCATTGCGTTGTGCAGCGCGTCCTCGGTCAGGATGTCGGCGACCGTCAGCTTACGCGCGTCCAGCGCCATCAGCGCGCGAGCCGCGCGGCGGGCCATGTCGGCCCAGATCGGCTGGCCGGAGGGGGAGAGCGCGGCGTGCGTCACGGCCAGGCCGAGCGCCTCGGCGACGACCTGGCTGGTGGCGGCCGTGCCGAGGAACTGGCAGCCGCCGCCGGATGACCCGCACGCCCGGCAGCCCAGCTCGGCCGCCTCTTCCAGCGTCACCAGACCGTGGGTGAAGCGTGCGCCGAGAGACTGGATCCGGCCCAGGTCTTCCCCCTTGAACGGCAGCAGGGTGACGCCGCCGGGCACGATCACGCCGGGCAGCTTGCGTTGGCCGGCCAGCGCCATCATCATCGCTGGCAGGCCCTTGTCGCACGACGCCACACCCATCACTCCGCGGCGGGTCGGCAGCGAGCGGATCAGGCGGCGCAGGACGATCGCCGCGTCGTTACGATACGCCAGGCTGTCCATCATGCCGGGCGTGCCCTGGGTGCGGCCGTCGCACGGGTCGCTGACGTAACCCGCAAAGGGGACCGCCGCGTGACGGCTGAACTCCTCGGCCGCGGCCTTCATCAGCAGCCCGATCTCCCAGTGCCCCACGTGATAGCCGAGCGCGATCGGCGCGCCGTCCGGCCCGCGGATGCCGCCCATCGTCCCCAGGATCAGATACTCTTTGCCGCGCAATTTGGCCGGATCCCAGCCCATGCCCGCGTCCTGGGTCAGGCCGAACAGGTCGCCGGAGGGCGCGTTGCGCAGATATTCCTCGTCTAGCGGCAGCGCGCCGGCCGGCCCGGCCGCGTGGGTGGGGACGGCGTAAAGGGAGGGGTCGGAGGAGTCGAGGGAGGTGTTACAATCGTATCTGGATGACATTGATCCTGCCTTTCTAAATAACATGCCTTGATGCGACCATCACGCTGTTTGCAGCAGCGCCCCCTCAAACTCCAGGGTCAACTCACGGCCATCTTCCAACACCAGGGTGCGCGGTCCCCGCACTGTCAGTGGACATTCGGGCGGAGCTTCGAGGGAGATCCGATCTCCCACCAGGCGCACGCGCACCATGAGCGGTTGTTTGCGGCGTTCGATCTCGGCCCAGGTTTCCAGCATGGTGTCCAGGGGCAGCGTACCGTCCCACTGGGCGGACTGTTCAATGTACTGGTCAATCAAGTGGTCGAACTCTTCATTGGTCAAATCATCGAGCGTTTGAGACATCTTGCACCTTTCTTTGATGGATCCGCATCTTCTCTTTCCATATCTCGTAGTCCACCACGATCACCATTTGGGTCCTAATCTGTATCGAGCCAGCTCGGGGCAATACCCGTTCAAGAGTAGTCAGCGTGACCTGCTGCGTTTCTCCGTCTATTTTAAGCCACATGGCCGGTTTCAAGAAAACCACCAGGGTGCGCACCCGGCTTGTTGGCAGCCAGGCGCGGGTGATGTAGAAATCAATGATCGGATCAGGATGATATTGCTGAGCCAGAAAATAGGTGCTGGTCTTGATGTCGCCCCGGAAGGCCGAAACGACCAGATCAACAGGAGACAGACGTTCGGCTCGTACCCGAAGATCATGGGCTTTGAAGCTAATACGGGAGGCTGTCAGGTCGCGAAAGATCTCGATTTCAAACGCATAACCGCGCGCAAACTGTTGCCACCAGTAGAGCAGATAGCTCAACAGCAACCGACTGTCGGGAATGTCGGCCTCGTAAAATTCGGAGGCGCGCGCTTCCTGGCTGATACGGCGAGCGATGATTGCCCACAGAGAAGTGCTGATCCGGGCTGGATCCTCGCTATCCAGGAGGGTGGCAATATAGGCGTCGGCGTAACGCAGGTCCACCAGTGCGTGGTAAAGGCTGGCAAAGGTGCGCTGTTGCCCAGGACCCCGGTTGACTACCGCGATGCGCAGCAGATCCATCGCTTCGAAGAGAGTCGCCCAGACATGGGGAGACAAGCTCTCTGCGGCGAGATGGTACTGATAAACCGCCTGTCGGTGGGTTTCCGTGAAGCCTGGAGGAATGATGAAACGCAAGCTCATACCCGTTCTCCTGTTTTCCTCATGGCTACCTTTGGCTCCCTATCGGCATTGCTGAGGGCATGGCCACAGCGCCATCGGGTCGCACGCCGAAAAGCAACGTGCCGCCGTCCGCGTTCGCGAACGCGGCGACGGTGCGCACCCCGTCCTCCAGTTCGGCCAGGGAACGCTTGAATTCGAGATGGGGGCCTTCACCCTGGGCGATCAGGCGGAGCAGGTCGTCGCGGGTCATCTGCATTCAATCACCACAGGAACCTTTTGGGGAGATAATCGCGTCATTAATCGCGTCATTTTTGCCGTAATCGCGTCATTGCAGGGGCCTATGTACCGCTGGCTCGATATTCCAGGCTTCGCCCTTGTCCGATCTGTTGCACCCAACCAGTATGCACAAGTTTCTCTAAGTCTCTTTGGGCAGTGCTGACGGCCACCCTGAACAGATTGCGGTACTCTCGGTTCGTCAATCTCCTTCCTTCATTCACCATCAATGCCAAAGCCTCGATCTGCCGCTCGTTCAAGCCCAACGCGCGCAGATCAGTGATGCCTTCCTCTGGGATGAGATCCAGAATGTGCTCGCCAGGCCCCGGAAAGACCACGCGGAACCAGCCCGGCCCACCCTCGAAACGCGGCTCCGACAGGCCGTGAGCGCGCATGTCGCGACGCATCCGCTCAATGCCAGTCCCGAATTGCTCGATATACCCCATCCGATAGAGCAAAGCGGCCAGGTCGGGGTTGCGCCAAACCGGCGGCGTCTGGCCCAAGGTTTCCACTGTGATCGGCGGCAACAGCTCGCCGGGGCTTTCGACTTCGATCCGGTCTGAATACACCGCGACCTGCGGCCGGCTGCCGGTCTGCCAATAATCGCGGTGGATGACCGCGTTGGCGATGGCCTCGCGGACGGCGGGATACGGATACTCGGTGATCTCCATGCGCTGGGCGTGGTAGATCTTCGAGGCGATGCGCGTGTTGCGCCGAACGAACGCCTCCGCTCGATCAATGATCTCCGCCAGATTGCCGGTCACATCAGCCCGATCTACGATCTGAGTCGTGCCTTTGGTCGTGCCGGGGAAGCGGGCCAGCCCCACAGTGCTTTGGGGCGCGAACTGCTGCGGGTCGCGGGCAAACATGAGCACGGCTGCCATGGTCGGCGCCAGGCGGTCGTCCACCGCGCGCAGCGCGTTCAACCGACGCAGCGCCTCGATCACGGGCAGGTCGGCCGAGTCGGCGGACAGGCGGCCACGGCGAACCGCGATCTCCAGGAAGCGACGCACGCGACCGGCGTCTATGTCGTCCGGGGTGGCGGCCGCCGGCTGATCGTCGAAGCGGGGGCGATTCTCCAGCAGCAGCCGGCGTTGCTCATCGCGCGAGAGCTGCGCCTTGACCGCGCCCACGCGCCGGTAGGCGCGGCCGTAGGCCAGATGCGGACGGTCGGGGCCGGCCGCTACGGTCACGACGATGACGGTCCGGCCGTCCACTTCCGCGTAATCGACGCGTGGATAGAGCGGGGGGTCGGTGTTATCCACGATGGCATTCACCACCTGCTCGCGGGTGTTCGCACCCAACGTCACGCCGACCACCGCGCCATCTGGCCGCACGCCGAAGAGCAACGTGCCGCCGTCCGCGTTGGCGAACGCGGCGACGGTGCGCACCCCGTCCTCCAGTTCGGCCAGGGAACGCTTGAATTCGAGGCACGGCCCTTCGCCGTGGGCGATCAGGCGCAAGAGATCATCGCGATTCATCTCATCCTTCCAGCCAGGCTGCCATCGAAGCAGCCCGGCCCGTTGCAAGCGGTCACGCAGCGCCGGCCAGTTGGCGCAGCGTTCTTGCAGGTTCGCTACCTGCATCCGAAGATCGGTCGCGCGGCCCTGGTAGTCGGCCAGGTCGCGCAGTCGGACGAGCAATGCGACCGCCTTGTCGTAAGAGGCGGGCTTCTTCTCCTCGATGAGCGCCAAGACGTCGCGCCAGGCCTCGGCCTCGCGCGGCGCGAACGCCCGCAGCTCCGCGATGCGCTTAGCCTCGGCTGCTTCGGCCGCGCGGCGCTTCGCCTCACGCTGCAATCGCTCGGCGGTCGCCCGCAACTCGCCCCACGTGCGCCGGGGCGCGGCGACAGCCGGTTGGGGCGCGCCGGCCAGCTCTTGCAGTCGGCGATTGAGCGCCAGCGACAAATGTGCCTCTCCGCGCGCCAGCCGCACCAGGCCTGCCCTGAGTTCCATCGAAGGGAACGCGTCGCGCTCGGCCGGCGCCAGGCGAGTGATGGCCTCTTCCGGCGGGATGCCGGGCATCTGACCGCGCTGCGGGCTGGTCCCGGCCGCGGCCTGGAGGAGGTGCTCGTCCAGGCCGAAGAGCTCAACGAAACTCACCAGGGGCGGCGAAAGCTCACCCAGGCCGGACGTGACAGGTGGCTCGAGCTCGGCGTCGCCGGCGTCCTGGAGCTCGGCCGCGATCAGCCAGGCCAGGTAGAGCGCCCGATAGTCCCCTTCCAGCAGGTCATCGCGCAGCCGGCCCAGCGCGGAGAGCCAGCCGCCGCCCTCGATCCATTCCCCGCCCCCTTCCTCGTTCAGCGAGATGTCCAGGATCAGGCAGTCGCCGACCGGCTCCAGCTCGATGCAGTATTCCCACAGGTCAGGCGGCAACCGGCTCCAGGCAGACGACTACCCGCACGGCCGGCAGGTTGATTTCAAGCTCACGAACATTGGCGGGGAAAACCGCCCGGGAGGGAGCAGACAACACCAACCGATCACCGATCAGCGTGCTTTGCAGTTCCAAACCGGTTCGGACTTGTTCGGTTTTGTCCAACGCCGCGAAAACCAACTCGACAGGAATTTCGTCGTCCAGACTTGGCCGATCAATGTACGACTCCATCAAGCGTGTGAATTCTGCATCATCCATCTCACCGATCAACTTGTCAGACATCGCTTGCCTCCTTCGTTTGGCGGGCGATTACCCGCCGCTTCCATTCTTCGTAAAGCACAACGACGAACCTGTGCCCACGCAGCGTGATCTGGGCGGCGTGAGGTAGTACTTGCCAGATGATCTCATACGGCGTCGGGGTTGGCTCGCCGTTCAAAACACGCCAGAACCACAGCTTGACCCAAACGGCCCTATGCCAGCGGCGAGTGTCAGCGCGATACATACGGGTAATGTAGAAGTCGTGGGCCAACGCCTCGCTGCGCCGGACCAACATGAAATAGGTGCTGGTCTTTACATCGCCCTGAAAACCCATGACTTTCAGGTCATGGCCAGATAACCTTGCCTGCCGATTGCGCAGGTCATGGGCGATATGCACGATTCCATTCTCAGCTAGATCGCGATAGATCGCCACTTCGAAAGCATAGCCTCTGACAAACATCTGCCACCAATACAGGCAGAATGCAACCAGGAGTTGGGATAAAGGCGCATCGGTGCGCCATAACCCGGACGTACGCAGATCGGCCAGAACACGGCGGGAAGCGGCCGCCCGCAGAACTTCGCACGCGCTTTCGGGATCGGCCAGGCTGATGAGTTGTTGGATAAGTCCATCAGAGTATACAGCATCTACCAGCCGATCGTAAATGGCGGCGAATGTCTCGGCTTCAGCGTCTCGGACGACTTCGGCCCGCCGTAGTGCATCCATGGCTGCGATGAGCAAAGACCAATCATCGTCAGCCAATGGCTCCGCACCACGCATGTAACGTTCAATGACTTGCTGATGAGACCTCGTGAGACTTGCTGGCAGACGGATGTTGACCCGCGCCTCGTGCAGAGAAGCCGATCCGGTTTCAACCACGTGAAGCACTCCTTGAAAGGATCACACCGCCCTCCGCGTTGGCGAACGCGGCGATCGTGCGTACCGCGTCCTCCAGTTCGGCCAGGGAACGCTTGAGTTCGAGACGTGGCCCTTCACCCTGGGCGATCAGGCGCAGAAGGTCGTCGCGGGTCATATTGCGAATCCAAGCTTGGGACGTATGAGGGCACGAACTGTCCGCATCGCTTTGACAGCAGCTCGCGCTTCATCTTTCGTCGCCGATTCGCCAGGGTAGCGGACGTCCACAGCGTAGTCATTGAGCAGCAAAAAACGATCGCGAATGACCTCAAGATCGGGACTGATAGGGATAACCAGGCCGAGCAAGACTTCGAGATCGTGGATCAGACGAAATGGGATTTGATGATGCATCAACAGCGCCTTAAGGTATTTCTCGGCGCACTGCTGGGCGTGGAAACAGACTACGTTGTAGCTCGGGGCCTTGCGCACTCGTGCCTCTCGTTCGGCTGTCCGGTAGTCTTCTTCTGCCTTCTCGATCCATTCAGCTACGATCTCGTTCATACAGCACCTTGCCACGAGTTATGACCTCCTGGAGGAACAGATCGCCCATTGCGAGACGTTCTTCCAGTTCCTGCGGCGTGCGCACGATAATGTCGAGCGGGAACGGACGGGGCGATAGGGCACGGGATATTTCGAGCCGCTGCTGGCGTGAGCGCAACGGAGTGTTCATGACCACGAGCAAGTCTACATCGCTCGCCGGCCTGGGAGTACCGTAAGCGTAGGAACCGAAGAGCAGGACCTTTTCGGGCTGAAATCTCTCGGCGATTTGCTGCGCGACGGCACGGATGGCGCTGATAGGAATACGGAGATACATCTCGGTGCTTGTTGACTCGGTTGCTTCCATCTTCTTCCTCCAGACTGGTTCCCAATTTGCCTCGTCGTGCCATCGTCTCACACACTGAACAACGCCGCGCCGCCCTCCGCGTTGGCGACCGCGGCGACGGTGCGTACCCCCTCCTCCAGCTCCGGCCAGGGAACGCTTGAATTCGAGGCGTGGGCCTTCGCCCTGGGCGATCAGGCGAAGAAGGTCATCGCGGAGCATCTTACGGCCACCACCTTCCCACATCCTGGATGGCGCGGGCGGCTTCTTCTGCTGCTTCCGTTCCGCCCAGCGCAATAATGACCGGCACGAGGGCCTGGATGTCCGAAAGGAGGTCTTGTCGTGCGCGGCCGGCTAAAGATCGAAGAGTAGTGATCCAAAGGGGACGCAGGGTTTCTTGGGGTAGGGATGCCAACGGCTGTGCCAAGGCTGTCAGCGCCTTTGAACGATGACCTTGATAGCTGAGCGTCTGAGCAACGTCCAAAGCTATCGGCAGCAATAGCGCCGGCAGGCGCGGCGCCATTACTGCAATGGCCTCAACGAAGTAAGACTGATACCGGGCCTTTTGGAAAGCGAGCAGAGCCTCCCGCAACTGTGAGTCCGACAAACGTGATACATAGACCCGCATGACCTCGCGCAGCGATTCTCCAGAGAAGGTTTCGATAGCTGTTACAGCCTCCTCAAAAAGATCGGTCTGAGCGAGTATCGGTATCAGCCTCTCCAGCACCCTTTGGCTGTAGAGATAATCCTTGTACCCCAAAGCCATCTCAACGGCTTGTTTCAGCACAGACCGACCCTGTTCGGGTTGCCGGGCGTTGATCAGGTGAGGCGCAGTTTCCCATAGAGCCTGGCGGCGTTCCATCTCGCCTTCGATTGCTCGGACCAGTTCCAAAGCTTCTTCAACATAGCCTAGCCCAGCCAGGCCTCGCGCTATCGTACTGTACGCATGTTCTGGCACAATCCTGGCTACTGCTAAGACCTCTGTCACACGGTCAAGCTCCGCAAATTTAAGCGCCAATCTCTCCAACAACTCTGTACGCTGGGGTTGAAGTTCGATTGTCTGTGCGAGCTTGAAGGCATCCCCTACCTGCCCGAGTTCGGCCAGTCTATTCACCAATGCTATCAAGGCCCAATCAGGATGGTAAAGTTGCTTCCAAACCGTCTGTGCCGCTTCCACAGCCTGCTGCAACAGTGAGCCTGATAAGTAGGGCGCGAGTTGCTTCAACGCGAGATCACGGTCAACGTCATCTCCTACTGCTCGGGTTGCTTCCCAGGCCCTTTGCAGCACTTCTGTGCGCTCAGGTTCCGAGAAGTGTGGTACCAAAGCGACCAATGCTTCAACGCGCCTTTCCTCCACGCGAATTGCCAACGCAGTCGCCAGAGCCTGTTGCAGGATTTGCGCTTGTTCCGGCCATTCAAGGTGGGGGGCAAATTGCGTCAGTGCATAAGCGCGATCCTGTTCGTCTGGAATCGCCGCCGCTTCCTTGAGAGCCTGGCCCAACAACGGCTGACGTAGATATGGTGCCAATCCTGCCAAGGCATGGGCGCGATAGTTGGAACCTCTCAATGTACATGCCATTGCCAAGGCCTCTCGGTGGAGAGATTCTGGCAGGTATGGGGCCAATGCTGTCAATCCATCCGACTGCAAATCCTGATCTGGAAGCTCCCTCACCATAGCCAGGGCGTCTCGCAGCAGTGGCACAGGCAGATATGGAGCCAATCCCCCCAGTGCCACGACGCGATGTCGGGCAAATAGCCGTAATAGTTGTTCAGATAGAGGCTCTGAAGATGACTTGGTGGATTGCCGGTCAAAGTCAAACATCTTGACGGCGTCCAGAGCTTTGCGGAGTAGCGGTTCCCGGCCCCGCAGTGACGGCGCCAACATAGCGAGCGCCCTGGCACGGCCATCTGTATGCTCGATCGCAAACGTTGCCGCAAGAGCTTGAGCGAACAATGAATCGGGCAGTTGGGGCGAGAGAGATTGGAGAGCAATCATCGCCTCATCGCGCTTTGACCAATCACTAATCGTCTGTACAAGCGGTAGAGCCGCTTCCCAGCATCCCAGCCCGACTAACCGGGGTGTCAGTGCTGGCAGGACACGAGAACGTTGCCTTTCTCCCCCAATCGTCTGGATGGCTCTCAAAGCTTCTCGTGGCTGGCGAAGGTCAACCAATCTGTGCGCCAAGGTAGTCAGTACTTCGCCGCGATAATACTCGTTTTCGATGGCACGCACTACAATCAGAGCAGTCTCGGCCTGGCCTGCCTCAGCCAGCTTCAGCGCCAAGACTGATACCGTTTCTGCAAGACCGCTCTGTATCTTCTCCGCGATCGCCAGGCCATCTTCGAGTTGGCCCAGTTCGAGCATACGGATTGCCAAAGCTGTCAGAGTAACCGCACGCCCGCTAACAAAGTAAGGTATTGAACGCCACAGATCATCATGGCGCTGGCGCCACTGGCCATCTTGGTACAGATCCAGTGCCAATTCTTGCGCCCGTGGAAGCAATGCTTTGCTCAGATAGGGTGCCAGAGCTACCAATACCGCGACTTTGTTGCTCGACTCTCTGAATGTCCTGACCACCTCCAGGTCCGCCTGTAATATCCGCGATCGCTGTGGCTCTGACAGATGAGGTGACAGAGCAGCCAAGGTACGGATACGAGCCGCCGCATCATCCTCAATCTTCCCATTGGTTCTGTAGCGCAGTCTCAGCCAGGTCTCTGAATGCGATGTCTTCGGTTCCGCAGGCGCAGCCTCAGATTGATCGCCATCGCTGTTTTCGCCTCGATTGCCCACGCCTTCCTCGGTGTTGCTGTCATCCTCAACATCAACGTCATCTTCATCGCCGTTGTCGTCATCTGCTGGACTGACAACTGTATCAACGTAATCGTTGAACGTTGACATGATCAGAGCGTAGCGAATCTCCCTGCCGATCTGCAGACCGTCTCCTTGCGTCTGTTCCGTGAGCGCCCAGGCGCGCTGCACATCGGCGATGTAGCCCGCGATATCACCTGCCGCCTCTTTGGCCTCAAACCAGGCATTGCGGCCGTCAGGAGTTTCCTGGGCGAGCAACGCATGGAGTTCCTCTGCGGTCATCTGGTCGGTTGTCATGGCTCACCTCCTCGACATGAACTGGTCGTTTTTTGTTTCATGGATCGCACGCACGGTAAAGCTCAGCACGTCTGTGACACTTTTGCCGGTGACTTATCCATTCATCCGGCTACTTCTCAAAACGGCCCCAGCAGCGCCCCATACATCACCGCCTCCAGCGCCGCGCGGCGGGCGGGATCAGCCGCGCCACGCAGGATGAAGTCGCGGTGGTGGCGGAAATGGGCCGATTCAGTCCCACCACATCGTCACCAGGCGCAAATTATCGTCGCAGCCGCCCAGGTGATGGTTCGTGTCGCGCTGGTTGTAGACCTGTATGTTGTCCGCCAGCCACGGTTCGGCCAGGGCGGCCAGCCGGTGGGCAGCCGCTTCGTCTACCGCCAGGATGTAGAGCGTGTCCACGTTGTAGAAGTTGTTCGCCAGGTCGCGCAGCTTGATCAGGCCGCAGCCGCCCCCGGTCAGAGCGTTCGTGTCGAACAAGACGGCCTGCCAGTCGCCGCGGTGAGCCAGCAGGTCGGCGCACACTTGCTCGCCGTCGAAGTTGTTGTGCTGCGAGCGGCGGATCAACTCCAGGTGGATCTCCTGGACGCTCGCCGCGGCCAGTGAAATCGTCTCGAATTGAGCACGGATGTCGTCTGCCATAGTCGGTTTTCCTTCTCTGAGTGACACTTCTCTGCTAACGCTGCATCCTTCGGCTGCGCAGCGAAAAACACTGCTCCGCCTTCCACGGAATCGTCCGCTAATCGTCCGATAATCGTCCGTTATCGTCCGGATAGTTGCGGACGATACGATTCACGTCAAGGTGTAGTAAGTCTCCCGGCCAGCCCCATGACGGCTGATCAGGTCTTTGTCTACCAGATCACGCAGCTCACTACTTGCCACGGTATGATGCACACCGGTCAAGCGGCAGTATTCCTGACGCGCAATCCGACCATGCTCGCGCAAATAGGTCAGCGCCTGACGTTGCCGATCATTGATCTCCTGCTGCCTGACTAATGCGGCCGCCTTCTCCATGAACCTCTCGCCCGGCCCAATCAGAGTCAACCTAAACTCACCGCCCAGTTCCTCGAATCGCGGGATCGCCAGCCCATGTTCCTGCATTGCCCGCGCCATGCGCTGGATGCCAGTACCCATCTTCTCGATGAAGCCGCCCAGGTCGCGGAAGACCTCCACGATCACCGGGTTGCGCAGCTTCGACTGGCTCTCGAGCCGTTGCATCTTCTCTACAGTCACGCCGGGGAGCAGGTCGCCGGGGCTGTAGAACTCGATGCGATCGTCGAACATGAAGATGCGGATGCGGCCGCCGACGATGCTGTAGTCTCGATGGATGACGGCGTTGATCAAAGCCTCGCGCATAGCCTCCCGCGGGTACTCCCAGTAGTCAATCCCCTCGAACCCGATCACCTCGTGGCCGATGCGAATGTGGCGATAGAGGAACTGCTCGGCCTCCACCACCAGGTCGGGCAAAGGTCCGCGCAGATCGCGGCGGTCAATGATGCGCAGCATGTCGGCGCCTTTGAACTGCGCGCAGGTGATCTCGTTTTGACGCAAGAAGCGGTAGGGGTCTTCGCAGAAAAGCAATACGCCCGCGTTGGGGTAGTGTATCCCTTTCGGTTGAAATTCGCGGTGGGCTGGACATCTGGTAAGATAGAGGTATCATTCTTGTCCATGAAAGGAAACACGCGCCCATGCCAAACCTTCTCCTGCCCGAACGGCGCGCCG
>Ga0233425_10002609_pt1 | contig 34878 bp, 41 predicted proteins | sample Watercolumn_Towu_2_FD_181712 | JGI IMG/M metagenome (GOLD analysis project Ga0233425, IMG submission 181712) | Freshwater microbial communities from Lake Towuti, South Sulawesi, Indonesia - Watercolumn_Towuti2014_140_MG | ecosystem: Environmental > Aquatic > Freshwater > Lake | place...
TATTCTGACTGATGGTAGTTTTGTGCTTGCTGATGCATGAATAGCAGTATTCTCAGAAATTCGACCGAGCGTTAGCGAGCAATCCTCCAGTCTAGTGACTGGAGGTGTCGAATTTCTGTTGAAACCCGGTGCGTACGCGAGATAATTTCTGTTTTGTTAATATTTATATACTTCTTTATTTTTTTCTTGTGTTATGAAGTATTGGAATGATATTCAGGGAAGATGGGAGCCGTTTGATGTTGCTGTAACTCATCCTGGTCAGATTTGCACTTTTGACCTGCGGATGATGAATTATGTTGGTGATTCGGAAACTTATAAGCAAAGTTCTGCAGATGTAGCTCATAAAGAAGCGCTGGCAGGGAGAAAAGAGCCTGTTGATATGGGGCATAATGTTTTGCGCGGTGTGCTTGATTTATGTATGCTTCCGAATATTGAGAAGCGCCTGTAGATGCTTTTCAGAAGCGCATAAATAATCGCAACCTTTTTATAGTATTATTTCTGGGGTGCGGGTGAGGTGCTGTTATGCTTGATTTCCAGTGGTTTTCATTGATTGTGTTTTTTGTTCTTCTCACTTCTTTGGTAGTTTACAAGAGAAAAAGTATTGAGATTCAGAAGATGCTGTTTCCTGTTGTTTATGCCGGGCTTTACAGGAGCAATTTCGGGCTGAATTTTATTAATAAGTTTTCTGGGAAGTATAATGTGTGGGTTAAGCTGTTCGGCTATTGCAGTGTTGGTTTTGGTTTTGCCGGGTTGGTTGCAATGGTTTTTGGCATTATTTATTCTTTGTTTGTTGTTTTTACTGTGCCTTCTGCGCCGTCTTCTGTGGGCTTGCTTCTTCCGCAGACTAATATTCCCGGCTTGGGTTTTCTTCCTTTTTGGTATTGGATTATTGCTTTATTTGTTATTGTTTTGGTTCATGAGTTTTCTCACGGCATTGTTGCAAAGGCGCACGGGCTGAGTATAAAGAGTTCCGGGCTTGGTTTTTTTTCTTTTTTTCTGCCGGTTATTCCTGTTGCTTTTGTTGAGCCTGATGAAACGGGTATAGAAAAGGCGCCTGATATTGTTCAGTATTCTATTTTTTCTGCCGGGCCTTTCTCAAATATTTTGACCGCTCTTTTGGTGTTTATTGTTTTTTCTTTTGTTTTTTCGCCTGTTGACCGCATTGTTTCTGAGCCTGCCGGTTTTTCTTTCTCAAAGATTAATTCAAGTTATCCTGCTTTTTCTCTTCCTGGCGGGCTTGTTGTTTCAAGGTTTAATGGCCGAGTTGTTAATGACTTAAATGATTTTTATCTTGGCTTGTATTGTGTTGCTCCTGGAAGCTTGGTTAGCATAGGGAATTCAACGCATAATTTTTCAATAAGCACTGTAAGCGCGCCCGATAATGAGAAGATGGCTTTTATAGGCGTTAATAATCTGAAGAATGTGCGTTCTGTTAAGCCGGGTTTTTCTTTGTTTTATCCGTTTTATGTCTGGCTTCGTGGTCTTGTTAAGTGGATTGGCTGGCTTAGTTTGTTTGTTGGAACTGCAAATCTTCTTCCGATAGGGCCTATTGATGGGGGTAGGATGATAAAGGTTCTTTCTTCTAAAGTTATAAAAGACAGGGCTAAGGCAAAGCGCAGGTGGGTTTCGGTCTCTTTGCTTGTTATTGCGCTTATTTTGCTGAGTTTTTTGTGGCCTCTGGTTAAGAAGCTATTTTGATTGTTTGCTATGAATTAATTTTTTATTTGGCAAGGCTTATTGCCACATCGGTGTAGCATCCCTGCCGTTTATCTTGTCGCAGAGTGCTATGTCTTTTGAGGATAATGCCCTGTCCCTTATGCATTCTGATTTGTCCTTGAAATTGTCATCGCAGAAAGACAGGTCCTGCTTGAAGAATGTCAGGCAGTTCTTGTTGTTTTTGCAGATGGCTGGGTCTCTTGCTTTTAGTGCAGTGCATGTATCTCTGTCTGGCTGTCCTGCTGGAAGCTTGTTGCATTGTTCTGTTGTTATCTTGCCTGATTTGTTTTCCCAGTATAGGGCGTTTGCAAAGGAGAAATAGCACAATTCTCTTTCGGTTGTGTCGTAGTCTATTCCGTCGCAGAAGTTGATGTTTCCGCTTGTTTGGTGCACCCAATGGCTGAAAAGCACACTAAAATGATGATTAATATTGCTTTGTTCGGTTTCATAGTTCTATTTCCTCTTCCATTTTTGCGATGTGGCCTGAGCCGTATGCTTTTTTGAGCGCTTCAAGTGATTCGGGCTCGCCGTGGACAAAGAATACTTTCGGGTTTGTTTCAAATGCGCCGAGCCATTTTAGGAGCTGGGGCTGGTCTGCGTGGGAGGAGAAGCTTTCTGCGCTCATTATTTTTGCTTTTACAGGATAGTTTTCGCCGTATATCTTGACAACTTTTTCGCCGTCTTTTATTCTTCTTCCGAGTGTTCCTTCTGCCTGATAGCCGACAAAAAAGATTATTGTGTTCGGCTTGTGGATGTGGTTTTTGAGGTGGTGTTTTATTCTTCCTCCCGTGCACATTCCTGATGCGGAAATTATAACGCATGGCTTTTTATATTCATTGAGTTCTTTTGACTCCTCTGTTTTTTCAAGGTATTTTAGATTTTTGAATTCAAACGGGTTGTCTCCTGACGCTATTCTGTTCAGCGCGTCATCGTCATAGTTTTCCGTGTGTTTTTCAAATATTCTTGTTGCTTTCATTGCAAGGGGCGAGTCAACGAATATTGGTATGTCCGGAAGCTGTTTTTTTTCTGCAAGTTCGTTCAGCCCGTATATTAGCTCTTGTGTTTTTTCAATTGCGAATGCGGGGATTATCAGCTTGCCGTTGTTTTTCAGTGTTTCTTCCATTGCTTTTTTTATCAGGCTTATTCTTTCTTTTTTGTTTTCGTGCACTCTTCCGCCGTATGTTGATTCGCACAGCACATAGTCAGCTGTTTTTATTCTGAATGTGTCTTTTATTATGGGTGCGTTTTCCTGCCCGAGGTCTCCTGAAAAGACTATTTTTTTTGTTGTTTCTTCTGTGATGAACACTTCTATGATTGCGCTTCCGACAATGTGCCCCGCTTCTCTGAATGCGATTTCTATGTTGGGCATTATTTTTATCAGCTCGTCATAATTGAAGCTTTTGAATAACTGCATGCATTTTTGCGCTTCTTTTATTGTGTATAACGGCTTTCGGAGTGTTTTTCCTTCCCGCGCCAGCCTTTTGTTGTCCCATTTTGTTTCAAATTCCTGGAGGTGTGCTGAGTCTTCAAGCATTATTCTGCAGAGGTCTTTTGTTGCGTTTGTGCAGTAAACTTTTCCTCTGAATCCGTACTTGTATAATTTTGGTATGAGCCCTGAGTGGTCTATGTGGGCGTGCGTCAGGAGCACTGCATCTATTTTTTTCGGCTCAAATTTGAAGTTGTCATAGCTCATTTTTGATATTTTTTTTGTTCCCTGGAACATTCCGCAGTCAATGAGGATTTGTCTGTCGCCGGTTGTTATTCTGTAGCAGCTTCCTGTTACAATGCCTGCTGCGCCGTAGAATTTAAGCTTCATGAATATTTTTTTGTGCTTTGGACTATATAAATTTTTGCCAGTGTAGCCGTGGGGCAGGATGTTTTTGTATGCTCGCAAAGATATGTTTGTGATTTGGATGCTTCAGAACTATTTCATCTTTATGTTTCCCATTTTTTGCATCATTCTTTCCATCTTTTTTTCGCTTCCGCCGAGTGTTTTCACGAGTTTTTTGCTCATTTTGTATTGTTTTAACAGCTCTCTTACTTCTGTCACAGAAGTTCCTGAGCCTTTCGCTATTCTTTCTATTCTTTTTGAGTCTATCTTTTCAGGGTCTTCCAGCTCTTCTTTTGTGCACGAGTCCATTATGTGGCGCCATTTTTTCAGTTTTCCTTCCTGAACCTGAAGCGTCTCTTTGGGCATTTTTATCTGCGAGAATCCTGGTATCATTTCAACTATTTTTGAGAGCGGGCCCATTTTGTTCATTGCTTCCATCTGTTCGTAGAGGTCGACAAGGCTGAATTCTCCTTTTAATAGTTTTTTTTCAAGGTCTTTTGCGTCTTCTTCGCTTATGGCTTCTTTTGCTTTTTCAATTAGTGCTTCAATGTCGCCCATTCCAAGCATTCTTGAGACAAATCCTGCCGGGTTGAATTGTTCTATGTCGTCTGTTTTTTCTCCTGTTCCTATGAACTTTACCGGCGCGTTTGTTGCTGCGCATGCGCTCAGCGCGCCTCCTCCTTTTGCTGTTCCTTCCATTTTTGTTATTACTATCCCTGTTATTCCGCAGCTTTTGTGGAACTGTTCTGCCTGTTTCTGCGCCGCCTGCCCTATGTCTGCGGATATTACGAGAAGTTTTTCGTCAGGCTTTGTTATTCTTGTTATAAGCTCGATTTCTTCTATGAGTTCTTTTGACAATGCGTCTCTTCCTGCGGTGTCGATTATTATTATGTCGTATTGTTTTATTTTTTCTTCTGCACTGCGCCATATTTTTTCCGGATTTTTTTCTTTTTTGTCTGTGATGCAGTCAACCTGCGCTGTTTTTGCGACTTGCTCAAGTTGTTCCATTGCTGCGGGCCTCCACACATCAAGCCCGATGAGTATTGTTTTTTTTCCGCGCTTTTTGTAATATTTTCCGAGTTTTCCCGCGAGTGTTGTTTTTCCTGAGCCGAAAAGGCCTGTGAGCATTATTCTTGAGTTTTTTTTGGCTGTGTTTAGCTCGTTTTTTCCGCTTCCGAGGAATTTTACTGTTTCCTCGTAGATTGTTTTTGTGAGCTGTTCTTTTTTTGAGAGCCCCGGCGCGTCTTCTTTCAGCGCTCTTTCCTTTATTTTTTTTGTGAGCTCAAGCACGAGCTTTACATTTACATCTGACTGAAGCATTGCTCTTTGTATCTCTCTTATGATTTCATCTATCAGTTTTTCATCAACGAACATGGCTTTTGCTATCCTGTTCATTGCTTCTTTGAGCCCGGCTCCTAATTTTTCAAGCATGGAGATTGATATTTATATATTGTTTAAAAAGGTTGCGCCGTGCGCCGGAATTTTTTTATTCTTCGTTTGTTTCGTCAACGAATATGAGGTCGTCAGGCCAGTCTTTTTTTATCCTGCCGTTTTCCATGTTGTATGCTGGAAGATAATTGTGGTGGACTCTTATCAGCTTTGTTAATGTCACTGTTTTCACTTTTCTTATGCATCCTTTTCCGAGTTTGTTTGTCAGGTATGGCACAATTTTGTCGTTGAATTCCTCAACGAGGTCATTCTGCTCTACTGCATCGAGGCTGATTACGAGGGCAAGATGCCCTTCTTCTTCTCCAAGATATGTGAAGCTGATGTGCCTTGAGTTCAGCATTCTCCATTTCTGGTCTTTTTCAACTTGGGATATGTAGTCTGCTTTTCTTATTCCTATTTTGAATTGTATTATGAATAATTCTTTTGCGCGGAATATTTCCAGCCCGAATTCTCCTTTGTCAACGGATGTGTAATACCTGAGAAGCTTCTGTTCTTCTAACCGCCTTCTTCTTCTGTTTACGGTCATTACTGGTATGCCTGTCTTTTTTGAGATTTCGCTGTCTGAACTGCGGGCATCCTTTATAAGCTCTCTCACTATTTTTCTTTCTGTTTCGTCCAGTTTTACCATTTTATCTTATTCTATTGTTATTACTTACCATATATTTATGGCAAAATATATAAATCTTTTTCTTTTCCTGTTTTTTATGTTTCCGCAGGTTTACGAAGAAAGAGATGAGATTAATCTTGCCGGGCTGATTTCTCGTTTGAATGCAGAGTTTGCTGGCTCGTTCGTTCAGGTGCATCCTCATAAAAGGCCTATTGAGCTCGTTGAGCTGATTGATGACGAGATTGACCATTTTCATCATCTTGACGGGGTTGTGATAAGCGCTGATGTCGGCACAACAACACAGCTTGTTGAGGGTGATGATATTTTTTATGTTAGGCATTTTAGGCCTTATGCTCCTGATGCTGTCCTTAAAAGTGATGATGTCGGCGGTTTGGAGGAGAATGACCGTGTTGTTCCTGTTTTTCTTTTTTCAAAGGACCTTCGTCTTGATGATCTTGTGGTCGGAAGGTATGTTGTCGGAATGACTAAGCCAAATTCATGCGGCCATTGCAGCCTTTTTTATGAGCAGGTGCTTGTTTTGAGTTTTTGCGGCAATGGTGAGACAAGGGCCAACCTGACTTTCAGCGGAGAGCGGATTCCTTCAAATGGTTTCAGCCTGTGCGGTGATGACATTCTGCTTGTCCAGTCTGTTTTTTCTTTGCTGAAGCGGGCTTATGGAACTGATGGATTTGAGTTTCTTGGGCGCGAGGTGAACAGCAATAAGTATTATCTGGGCAGAAGTGCTGGTTTTGATGTTGGCTATGATGTCGCTTTCAATGATTATATTTTAAGGTTCGGCAATTATCTTCGGGAGCAGCTGGCGGTTCATAAGGAAAGGATAATTTCTGCCGCAGAGCATTGTTAATTGACTTTTATTTCAGAATTGTTTTTTAGCGCCCGCTCTATTCTTTCGCCGACTGCGCTGTTTTTGCTTATTCTCACTGTTGCTTTTTTTCCTGCTGTCGCCCTTGATATGGGCTCTCCGCCTGCGTAAATTGTTACATCCTTGTTTTTCATTTCTTTGTTAAGTATGAATGTGAACGAGTGTTTGTCTTCTTCTATTTCAGCATTCACACATCTTTCTTCTGTGTTGTTTCTTTTTTTTTCTTCCAGTTCCCTTATGTCGAGGCTTATTCCTATCTCTTTTTCTATTTCTTCTATGTGCTTTCCCTGTTTTCCGATTATTGATGCTATGTTGTTTTCAGGTACATAGACTATCGCCCGTTCAGGCGATGAGATTTCTACAACTGCTTTATCTGCATACTTTTCCATTTTTCTTTTTATGCTTTCTTTTGCAATTTTGTTGACTCCTCTTTCTTCTGTTTTTACATCAGATATGGGTATTAGGACTGTTTCTTCGCCGTAGCTGTATAATTCATACTCCGGCGTTCCTGTCTCAAAATCGCGGACAACCACGACAGGCCTTGCGAGGTCTGCTTCTGTCATTCCGGTGGGAACTTTTATTTCCATTTTAAGGGACAGGACTTTTGAGACTGCCCCGTTTTTGATGAATATCACTGTGTCTATTACCTGAGGTATGACTCCTAATTCTATTCTTCCGACAAACCTTTGTATTGCGTCAACAGGTGTTGTTCCGTGGACGACTCCTGCCAGGCCTATTCCTGCCAGCCTTAAATCTGCATACAGTGCAAAATCGTCTGTGTTTCTCATTTCATCAAACAGCGTGTAATCGGGTCGTGAAAGAAGCAGTATGTCGTGCACTTCCTGTGGTGTTCCGTGCGATATTGCTAATTGTGTTATTGAGTTTGGCAGCACAAGGTCTCTTGGCGCTTCTATTGTTTTTACTATTTTGCCTTGTTGTGAGTAGTATATTGTGAGCGCCGCTGCGAATGTTGATTTTCCCATTCCAGGAGCGCCTGCTATGAGTATTCCTTCTGCGTGTTCACATATTCTTTTGTAAAGTTTCTCTGACAGCTTGTATTCTTCAATGTGCATCTGTTTTACAGGTTTTACTGCTGTTATTTCCCAGCCGTCCGAGAATGGGGGCCTTGTGATTACTATTCTGTACATTCCGAGCTGTATTATTGTTGAGCCCGGCCGTTCTATTTCTATGAATCCCTCGCTGCTTATTCTTGCTTCTTCAAGAATTTCTCGCGATATCTCTTTTATCTCTTCCTGCACTAAATTGTCGTTTGTTAGCTTTACGAACTGCCAGTTTCCCGGCTGTCCTTTTTTTGCTGTTGGGGGCATTCCTTCTCTTAAGTGTACAGACATTGTTGTTGCGTCAAAATAGCTTTCAAGCTTTATTTTTCTTATCTCTTTTTCGTGGTGGATGAATATGCATTTCATCTCTTTTGCTTTTGCGATTTTGTACTGCACTTTGTCTGCTGTGATTAGTGTTGCATCTTCTTCATAGGCGAGCTGCCTTATTAGTGCGTCAATCTCTCCTAAAGAAGCGTATTTTATTTCGCTGTATTTCGGCCTTGCGCCTGCAAACCGTATTCTTTCTCCGAGAAAATGTTTTATTCTTTCTATTTCATCAAGCCCTATGTGGCCTATTGCCTTTCCTTCGTTTGCCTGGTGTTCAAGCTCTGCAAGAACTGCTTCGTGGATGATTATTTCTTTTATCTGGTATTCTCCTTTTTCTATTTTCTGGGAGATTACTCCTTCTATTATCACTGATGTGTCTGGCGCTAATTTTTCTATTGCTTCTTTTGCCATATGCCTTCACACTAAAGAAGAGTATTTAAAGGTATCTGAAGAATTAATGCTCAATCCTTATATGCATTTCAACTGCGCACAGGTACATTTCAAGACCGCCGGAGAGTGTTTTACTTTGTATTGCCCTTTCAAGAAGCCGGCTGCAGTCTCTTAAGTCTGATGCAAGGGTTCTTGCAGCGTGGTAATATTTTGCATTTTGCGGGTTTGATTTTTCGCTTCCAGCGCATGCTCTGCGAAGTTCTTCCCTGAATGTTATCAGTGCGCTGTTTGTAGATTCTCCTGTTCTGATTGCCTGCTTTACCTGTTCAAAGAAATTCTGGTCTGCTATTTCCTGGCTTGAGAATCGCAGAAGGCTTTTTATTGCGTCTTCACTGCTTTCACATACCGGTGCAGTGATGCCGTTTTCTTCAAGTGTTTTGGTTATCTTGCCGGCTGTGCATCTCAGGCTCAGCGCTATTTCTTCGAGTGTTGCCATATCTATTCAGTGTATGTTCGCTTATTTAAAGCTTTCATATATGGAAAGGCGGTCTGTGAAAGAAGCAGAATTTATTTTTTCTTTGAGTACTTGTTTTCGTCTCTGAGCACTGACTTTACGAGTTTTTCATAGTCTTTTGCGCCTTTTGAGCTTTTGTCGTATGTGAATATTGACATTTTTGCGAGGGGGCATTCTCTCAGCTTTGAGTTTGTTCCTATCGGGTCTGCCATGAGCTCGTAAAATTCGTTCTGCATTTCCTTGAGCATTTGGTGGGAGAGCTTGTTTCTCTTGTCAAACATTGTTGGTATTATTTTGGTTATTTTCAGGCTGTGGTCAAAATGTTTGTTGATTTCCCTTATTGCCTTTACCATTTTTTTGAGTGCGTCAAATCCGAGGTAGTCTGTTGATGCGGGGATTATTGCCTCGTCTGCGAAGAGCATTGCATTTTGGTTGAGGAGCCCGAGCGATGGCGGGCAGTCCACAAGGACATAGTCATACCCCGAGAGTGATTTCAGCTTGTTTCTTAATATGAATTCTTTTTCGTTTTCTTTTGAGAGGATGACTTCTGACTTTGTGAGCGTTTCTTTGCTTCTTATTATGTCAAGGTTTTTTCCTGCGCGCGCTATGCATTCGTTTAGCTCTGCATTTTCAAATAGGAATTCAAAGATGTCTTTGTAGCTTTCAAGGTTGAGCGAGGAGTTTATGTTTCCCTGTGCGTCAAGGTCTATTATTAGGACTTTTCTGTCGTTTCTTGAGAGCCCTGCGCCGAGGTTTATTGTGGTGGTTGTTTTTCCGACTCCTCCCTTCTGGTTTATTATGCAGATTCGCCTCATTGAAATTTGTGATTGGCGGGTGGTTTAAAAGCTTTTATGCTCAAAAAAAGATATGTTTAACTTAGATATATTTTGCCTGTTCTGCGACATCCAGCTTTACGAGCTTGAAGTGTTCGCAGTCTTTGTTTCCGCACGAGCAGTTTACTCCGAAGAACTTGTCAAACTTGTCAAGAGTGTCAACATAAAACTTCTTTTTTTCAGTATTTCCGCATTTGAGGCATACAACGCTTATTAGCACGCCAAGCATTCGTTTTCATTCCCCCGTAAAAATGTGTTTAGAGCCGGTGTATTAATAAATGTTTTGTGTCATAGCTGAGTGAAGAAAAATGAAAGAGGTGCAGGGTTTTGTGCCCTGTCCCCCTTCCAAACACCGAGTTTCGCCAAAAACCATGAGGTTTACTTTTTTGCCTGCTCAAATTCTATGAACCATTTGTTGCTTTTTGGGTCGAAGACAAATGCAACATCGTGCTTTTTTGTTTTGTCAAGTGCGAATAGAAGGGGCATTGGTATTGTTGTTTCAAATGAGCTTCCCCGTTTGTACAGTTTTCGTTTGATGCGTGTTGTCATCGTCGTGATTACTTACCTTTTTAATAATTAAATTACTGACTAATATATAAATCTTTTGATTTATCTTTATACTAAACTTATTATAATCTTTATTATAAATCTAATTACTTATTAAAATACTTACTTAAAAGCGGAATGTTTATATGCTAATCTCTTTTTCAGGCGCTGTGAAAGTCGCAGTTATTATTTCAAAATATGAAGCAGACCAGAATATAGCAGTTCATCTGCGCAGTTTGTTCGGCGGGGATTCTTTTAGGAACATTTCTGTTCATTCTGTTGATAAAGAGAGCCCTTTTTGTGATGATATTGACAAAGAAATTGATGCTGATTTGTTTGTTTTTGCCACAAAGCATCAGAGCGAATCCGGCAGGCCGTCTCTCACATGTCATGCGCCCGGCAATTGGAATAAGGCGGAGTTCGGCGGAAAGGAAAAAATGCTTTGTGTTGCGCCTGCTTTTTATCTGAAGAAATTTTTTCTTGAGCTGAAAAAGTATGAAGAAAAAGTAAATGCTGAAATTACTTTGGAAGCCACTCATCACGGCCCTCTCTTGGAAACGCCCTGCATGTTTGTTGAAATTGGAAGTTCTCTGAAGGAATGGGTTAATCCGGAATATGGGCGGATTATTGCTGAGTGCATAATGAATGTTTTCACAGAAGAGCAGGTGAATGTTAAGCCCTGTTTTTTTATCGGAGGCGGCCACTATAATCAGTCGGCTGATAAATCTATGGTTTCAGAGTATGCTGTCGGCCACATCTGCCCGAAGTATGCGCTTGAGCACCTCAATAAAGAAATGATTCTTCAGGCAGTGAATAAAACCCTTCCGAAAGCGCAGTTGGTTCTGCTTGACTGGAAGGGCATGGGAAAGGAAAAAGAACGAATAATCAAGCTTCTTGATGTGATGAAAATAAGGTATGAAAGGTCAAATCTAAAAAGTGTCCCAGCCAAAGCTTGACTATTCCGACGAAACGGCCATTATTATTGAGATTATTGTTGCCGTTGAGGCCGTTATAATTATTGTTGACGAAGAGCACACGGCCCCCAGAGTAGCCATTTCACTTTCCTGAAAGTTTCCATTAGGAAACTCCAAAAATCCACAGGATTTTTGTTAGCCACCACCACTTCAGACATTAGCTGTCGTGGTTGTATTTTATAACAGCTATGCTGTCATAGTGAAACGGCGTGTAGTTCCAAGCCACTCCATAACTTCATGGAAGTCCATGAAGTAACTGGGACAATTAACCAATATCAAAGAAGCAATATAAAAAAATATCGAAAATTTATTGTCTGTACAGCTGGATTACAGCCTTTATCATGCCTTCTCTGTTCAGATTAGGATTGTTGATAATGGCTAGTGTTTGCTCAAGTGTTGGCTGCGCAATTCCTGCAGGAGAGGCATTTTTTGCGCGCACTGCGCCTACCACGACGAAACGCCCGCCATAGTCGACGTCGTAGCCACCGAGGCCACCATAATCGTCGCCGAGACACGTCAGGCGCCCCTTAGCTTGCTTGTCAAAATCAACTATGTTGATTCTGTGATAGCTGCCAATAGTGCTCCAGCCTTCTTCGCCATCTTCTTTCTTGCCAAAGAGCATTTTAGCCAATGCTTCTCTGCTTTCAGGGCTTCCTGTAATCATTAAGATTCTGTCGTCCTGCATGAAAGTATCATAATTAAGCTGGCCTCTGGCATTGATTGTAGGTTTATCCTTGTCTAATCTGACAAAGATGGTGTAAGGAGTTCCTGGTGCGGGAACCTTGCTTTTTCTTGCGTCTTCAAGATGAACTCTTGCAATAGTCTGGCCATTGTAATTGCCGTTTCCAACAGCCGTCCATTCATCATCAGAAATAGGCATAAAGGTGTAATTACCAACTTGCTTGAATAGTTGTTCTAAGCCTTTTGCAGTAGCCAAAGTGCCTGCTGAATGCCATGTTTCATAAGAACGATTTCCATCTCTTTGTCCATGGTATTCTCCAGTAATTGTATCAATCCAGTATGGTCTAATAGCTTCACGAACTTCTGGATGTGTTGTCATGGCATGGATTACCATAGGCATATCTGCTACAATCAAGCCATGTTCTTGAGAAAGCTTTTCAGCTTGATTTCTTGCCTTAACATATTCTATCGGGTCTGTCAGCGCAAATGGTTTTATTTGCACGATTTTTGACATTTTGAGCGACCTCCATTAAATATACTGTATTTTTGGGTAAACTCAGGTAGTATTTAAAGGTTTCGGCAGTGTAATTACTGCGAAGTGGCGTTGCTTATAAAAACTGTAGAGGCAGTCATTCTTCTTTTAGGGCGAGCTTTTGAAAGAAACCTCTGGGCTTTAGCCCGCAGTAGTTTAGAAAATCTAAAAGACCTGCAAAATATCAGAACAATTACTTTTTCTGCGCTGCTGCCTGTCCTGCCGGAGCGCTTCCTGCTGTTCCTTCCGGCGCTGCCTCTTTCGGCAGTAAGTCGCGGTATATTTCTTCAGGTATTTTTAATTCTATGAGTTTTTTCTTTATTTCTGATGTTGTTTTTCCTGCCATTTCTGCTATTGTTCTCTTTGCTGTCGCCTCGAATTCTGCTCTTCTTGCTTTTATTTCTTCCTGCAGTTTGATTCTCTCTGCTTCAAGTTCTTTGAGCTCTTCTGCTGTGAGTTCTGTTTTTTCTGCTTTTATTTCCTTGTCAAATTTTCCTTCATTGACAAGCTTTACTGTCTCTTTCGCTTCTACTCCTTCAACCATGACTCCCATTGAGACGCAGGTTCCTATTATTTCTTTTACTCTTTCTTTGAGTGTTCTTCCAAGCAAATTCCCTTCCTTCATTTTTGCGATTTTTATTATCTGCTCTATCCTGATGTCTGCAACTTTTTCCATTTTCGGGGAGCCTGATGCCTTTTCTATTTTTGCTTCTGCTTTTATCAGCGCTGCTGCCGGAGGTGTTCCAACCTCGATTTCAAATTGTTTTGTAGAAGTATCAACTATGACTTTTATCGGAACCTGCATTCCTTTGAATGCCGCCGTTTTCTCGTTGATTTTTGCAACGACCTGCCCTATATTTACGCCAATTGGGCCGAGTGCTGGCCCGAGTGGAGGTGCTGCTGTGGCTTTTCCTCCTTCAACAAGCTGCTCTATTTTCTCTGTTGCCATTGCTTCCGAGAATTTGGAGATAATTTATAAAGTTTATTGTTTGGCGCATATTGCCGGCAAAAACCCCAAACATTTATATAATCTGCCGTTTTTTTCTTTTCTTATATGGCAACAAAGCAGGAATTAAAGAAATTGCTGGAGGACTTGAACAGGAAGATTGCTGTTCTTGAGTGGGATAAGATGAGAGACCAGATTAACCCGAGCAAGCTTGCTTATCTTGAGGAGCTGAGGAAACAGCGTGATAAAACGGCGAAAGATTTTATTACAGCTGTTGATGAGGAGGATGTTAAGAAAGAAACTCCTACTGAAGCTCCTGCTAAAACCGCTGATGAGGGTGCGGATGCTATAGAGATTGAAGAAGTCGGTGATAAGGAAGCCGAATGATTATTCTTGGTTGTTTTTTTCATTTGCGGTTATGCCTTCAGCCATGAAGCTGTATTTGTATTCTTTGAATGCGAATAGTATTTCATAATATTTGATGTAATTGCTGTATTGTTTTTTTAGCTCTTCTATGAATTCGTGGATTTCATCTGAGCTTTTGTTGATTACATAAATTATGTACTGCCATTCACCTAGTGTCTCGCTGCACCATAGTATTTTCTCATTGCGATTAATAAACTTATTGAATGTGTTTTCTGAGTTTTTGTCTCCTTTGTTTGTTTTTATCAGCAGTGTTCTTATTGACATGTTAAGCATGTCAAAATTGACCGCTGGCCTGAAATGCAGTATGTATTCTGCTCTTATCAGTTTTCCTATCCTCAGTCTTACTGCATCGTCGCTTAGGCCTGCATTTTTTCCGAGTGTTGAAAGGGATATTTTCGCATTATCTGCCAGCATATGCATTATTTTTAGGTCTTTTTCATCGGGTGCGTATTCCTGTTTTTTCAGCTCAAACTGCTTTGCAAATGACGGGTCGTTTTTTAAGTGCTTCAGCTCAGGTTTTTCCTCGTTTATATAACCTGGAAGCACACTGCTTCTCAGGGTTGATAAAAGTATGCACAGTGAGGGCTCTCCCGAGTTGAGGTTTTCAATTATTTTTCCGAACTCCTTGTCTGCCTGCTCCGGGCTTTTCGCCATTATCGATAATTCAAAATTGAATTTTCCGCTGTAGCTTATCAGGGCATTGACAAATTTGTTCTGCAGGCATCTTTCTGTCAGCTTTTTTTCGTCCTGTTCTGAGTTTATTGTGGCAAAAAAGTGGTATGAACAGAACCCGAGTTTTTTTATGTTGATTACAGTTCTTGTTCCTGTTATGAGATGTTTCTGTTCCATGATTTTTATTCGGTAGTCAACAGAGTTTCTTGATAGTCCCACTAATGTCGCTATTTTGTTTAATGGAAGCCTGACATTAAAGCAGAGCAGTGAGAGTATTTTGATATCTTTTTTGTCAATCAAAACTCTTGTTTTTTCAACCTTATCTGTAAATAAGACTCTCATAATAGTAATAATACTAATCTTATATAAAAATATTATCTTATTAACCAAAAAATTGGCGACTTATTTTATATATTCCATTAACTATTCTGTGTTTTGTAGGTGAGCTGGAGGAAAAATGAAATTAACTGCAATGGGAACGCGCGGTTCGATACCTGCCCCTTCAAGAAGGTATCCTGAAGAATTTATGACTTTGGAGTTCGGCGGAAACACAACGTGTTATGTTGTTGAGACTGCAGACAAAAGAAAGCATGTTATCGATGGAGGTTCGGGTCTGAGAGAATATGGCATGGCGCTTAATGGTGAAGGGGATGTTATCAATCTTTATTTTACTCACACACACTGGGATCACATACAAGGTGTTCCTTTTTTTAGGGCGGCGTACAACCCTAAATATTTTATTGATGTTTATGGCGAGGCAAAGGTTGAGGGAGAGCTTGTCAAGGCGATAATGGATTCTGATGCTAAGAGGATTGCCGACTCGCTTAAGGTGTTGCAGGTTGAGGGTAACGGGATCAGAGATGTTTTGAATGTTCAGCAAAACTTCAGGAATTTTCCTGCTCCGCTTTCACTTTTGAAGGGCATAAGGAAGTTTTATGATTTTATTCCCGGAGGAAGAATCTATGAAGATGACTGCACTGTTGTCGAAACTGCCCGCATAAACCATCCGGGCGGCTGTGTTTCATATAAGTTTAGAGAGAAGTCTGGAAAAGTTGTTGTCATAGCAACTGATTTTGAGCCTGACTGCGGTGTTGAAGATGAACAACTTGTCAGTTGGTTGGCGGGCGCTGATGTTGTTGTTGCTGATGCCCAGTACGAAGCCGGCTCTGTTGTAAATCCTTTTATTAAGGGTTGGGGGCATTCGGACTTTAAGAGCAATGTTGAGCTTACATGCAGAGCGGGTGTGAAACGCCTTATTTTGACGCATCATGAGCCGAGGATGAATGATGCTTATCATGCATCTCTTGAAGAAAGGGCGAAGGGTTATGCCTTGGCGCATGGAATTAATGCCGAGCTTGCGAGAGAAGGTGCAACTTATGAAATATGAGTGTCTCATCTACAATCCGCCGATGATGCAGAAATATTTTTCTGCGAGGCGGTTTTTTTTTGACAACCTTTAAATATTGCTTTGAATCCTGCTTGTGTTATGAATTATGCTGAGCTTGGCTTTAAGGCGGGTCTTGAGATACATCAGCAGCTTGAGGGATTAAAGCTGTTTTGTAATTGCCCTGCTTTGAATAGTGATGAGATTGCTGACCTAAAAGCTGAGAGGATGCTTCGTGCTGTTGTGGGTGAGAGTGGTGTTGTGGATAAGGCTGCTTCTCATGAATCCGGCAGAGGAAGAAGATTTATTTATGTTTCAAGCTCTAAAGATACTTGTTCTGTGGATTATGATGAGGAGCCTCCGAGGGGCGTTAATCTTCATCATTTTCATACTGCTTTGATAGTCTGCAGGCTGTTGAATGCCGATATTGTTGATGAAGTGCAGGTCATGAGAAAGATTGTTGTTGACGGCTCTAATGTCTCCGGCTTTCAGAGGACTATGCTTGTCGGAAGAAACGGCTGGGTTGATACTGCTTCCGGCAGGGTTGGGATTCCGGCTGTTTTTTTGGAGGAGGAGGCGGCCCAGAAGCTTGAGGAGAAAGATGGTTGTGTTGTTTATCGGCTTGACCGCCTGGGCATGGCTTTGCTTGAGATTTCAACTGATGCTTCTTTAAAGGATGCTGAGCATGTTAAAGAGGTTGCTTCTTTTATCGGAATGATTTTGAGGAGCACTGAGCGGGTTAAGAGGGGCATTGGCACTATAAGGCAGGATGTCAACATTTCAATAAAGGGAGGTGCAAGAACAGAAATAAAGGGCTTTCAGGATTTGAAAAGTATTCCTAAAGTTATTCAGAAAGAGATTGAACGCCAGCTTGAGTCAATCAAAAAAGGTGAGCGGGTTGAGGAAGCTGTGAGGAAGGCGAATCCTGATTTTACCACAGCTTATATGCGCCCGATGCCGGGTGGAGACCGGCTTTATCCTGAAACAGATGTTCTGCCTATTCGAATAACTAAAGAAATGCTGAATGAAATAAAAATTCCTGAGCTTATCACAGAAAAAACAGCCAAGCTTGAGGAATTGTTTGGTATTTCTGATGTTCTTGCGAGAGAATTGGTTAAAGAAAAAATTGATTTGGAGAAGTATGCCAAGAAGTTCGCCAGTATTAAGCCTGAGCAGATTGCGCACATTTTAGTTGACATTCCAAAAGACATCAAAACGAGATTGAAGTTAGACAGTGATAAACTAAATGAATCTGGCTTCAATGATGTTTTAGATAAACTAAACAAAGAGGAGATTTCAAAGGATGCTGTTACAGATATTCTCGCAATGAAGTGCAAAGGAGAAAAAATAGACTATTCTAAATTCAGGAAAGCCGGCGCCGGTGAGATAGAAAAGGAAATTGAGCAGATTGTCAAAGAAAAGCCAGGCCTGAACATCAGTGCATACATGGGGTTGGTGATGGCAAAGCTGAAAGGCAAAGTTGATGGAAAAACTGTGATGGGCATTTTAAAGAAGGTTGTGAAGTGAAAATGGCAGTTAAAATAACTTATTTTGTTCACGGCACAACAATTGATAATGAAGATGGAGTTTCTTCGGGATGGAATGACATTGGGCTGTCTGAAAAAGGAATAAAACAATCTGTTGAGCTAATCGGCCAGATAAAAGATAAGCATTTTGATGTTGTTTTCTGCTCGGATTTAAAGCGGGCTGTGGATTCTGCAAAATTGGCATTTGAAGGCAGAGTAAAAATAGTAAAAGATAAAAGGTTAAGAGAATGCAATTATGGCAGATTTAACGGCGCTCTTTCTGAAATTGTTGAGCCTATGCAGGAGGAGAATATAACAAAGAAATTCCCGGATGGAGAAAGCTATGAAGATGTCAAAAAAAGAATTGAAAATTTTCTTGATTTCTTGAAGAAGAATTATGACTGGAGGTCGGTTGCAATTGTCGCTCATAAAGCACCGCAATTGGCGTTTGATGTCATTCTAAAACACAAAACCTGGAAGCAGGCTTTTGCTGAAGATTGGAGAAAAAAGAAAGCATGGCGGCCGGGTTGGGAGTATGAGCTTCACTGATATTTTGCAAATTCTTCTTCATCTATTTTTGCCAGCTCAAGAACGCCTTTAAGTGTGCCTATTTTTAATTCATCGTGGTTTGGCACAACTGTTCCGACTTTTCCAGAGGGTGTTTCCTTGGCGAGAATCATGTGGCTTCCTCGCTGTCTCACTATTTTGAAACCAAGCTTATTGCAAAGAAGTTTAACGCACTCCATTCCTGAAATTTTTTTTAAGCTTTGGCAACTTCGCCAACCTCAAAAGTAGTCAAAAAAGAATTCTTTTTGCCTTTGGCTGGAAACTCTTCAAGATAAAGTTCAGTTGCTTCCTTAAGATTAGCGAGCGCTTCTTCAATAGTTTTACCCTGGCTGACCGTACCAATTTCACTGCATCTTGCAACATACATGTCTTCTTCCTGATTTATTATCGCAGTAAATGTTTTCATATTTGTGGAAATGTTTATGAACTATATAAAATATTTGGTTTTGTTCATAAAAGTTCAAATACCTTCATACATTGAGCCCAAGGTTAATAGAACAACAAAAATTATGATTACTGCAAGAATCACCTGAATAAAATAAAGGATGCGGTACACAGCTATTTTTTTGTTTAGCTCGTTATCTTTAAATTCATATTTCTTGGTAAAAAGCAGTTTGAATATTCCGAATGACGGCAGTAATAATGAGGGTCTTCCTAATCCAGCATACTCTTTGGCGTGTCTTTCTTTTAGGATTTGACAGATGTCTTTGAGCTACTTTGTTGAGAAAAGCACGATAGGTATCAAAACAATTAAAATAATTGGCATTGCCGTGTTTATTAAATCCATGGTTATGCTGAAATTATTGCCTCTATATAAAACTTTTGTTTTTTAAAACCGCGCCTGACGAGATTTTCGTAAAATCGAAGATTTTGCGAAACCAAAAATCTTTGATTTTTGCATTCGAACTCGCGGCCTACAACTTAGGAGGCTGTCGCTCTATCCAGGCTGAGCTACAGGCGCAGTGAATGGAAAAAAGAAAGGTGCTTATTTTATAATGTTTTCTAATTCTCCTGCTTTCTTTATGTCGTAATCGCCTTTCACGCCAGGCAATTAATCATTTTTTGATTGTTTTAATCAATTCTTTTGCATCAACGATTTTTGTTTCTGGCATTTCTGTGTAATGTTTTTTGTTGTTTGTGAGAAGAAAATCTGCCTTGAGGAATATTGCCGTTGATGCGATTATTTCATCTTGGTATTCAATCAGCAGTTCGTTTTTCATCCGGCGGGCTATTCTTTCCCCTGCGATTTCCGCTATCTGGGGGTCAAGCGCGGTGTATTTGAATTGTGATAATAGCTCTCTGCCGTTTATTATCTGCGATTTTTTTGTCTGCTCCTGTATGAATATGCCTGTCAGGAATTCTGATATTGTTATTGTTGATATGAACATGTCTGCGCCTTTTTCTGTAAGCGCTTCCATTAGTTCAATTGCTTCCGGCTCTCCCCGGTCTATGTCAATCAGTATGTTTGTGTCTATTAGAATTCTCATTTTTGAAGCATTTTTTTGTACCTGTTTGTTGAGTCGGCGCGTATTTTTTTTAGTGTCTCTTTAAAATTTGCGGGCAGTGCGCTTTTTCTGTTTCTCCAGAAATTTGCGCTCTTTTTTGTTATTATTATCATCTCTCCCCATTTGTTCATCTCAAGAGGTGTTCCTGTTTCTATTCCTAATTCTCTTCTTATGCCTGAATCAATTGTTATCTGGCCGTTTCTTGTCACGATTGTGGTCATGTATTTACTAATTTTATTAGTAAATATAAAGCTTTTGTTTTTTCTGGGCTGGAAAAACTTTTAAGTATCGCTGTTTTTTTGCTGTTTTATGGAGCTGAAGAGGATTCCTGAGGATTTTGTTGTTCGGGAGAAAAGCACTGCTGTTGTTAAAGGCGCGGGAGAGTATGTTTATTTTTTGCTTAGGAAGCGCGGTTATAATACTCTTGATGCTGTTGAGGCTGTGGCTAATGCGCTTCATGTTCCTGCCGGCTGGATTGGTTTTGCAGGGAATAAGGATAAGCAGGCGGTTACAGAGCAGGTCTGCAGTATTAATAATGTCAGTGCTGAAAGGCTGAAAGAAGTTTTAATCAATGACATTGAGATAATTGTTCTCGGCAGAGGTGAAAAGCCCATTTCGTTAGGTGACTTAGACGGCAATTATTTTGAGATTACTATCCGGGATGCTCCTGCGCCTGAAAAAAGAGCGCGGTTTGTGAACTATTTTGGGGAGCAGAGGTTTGGCGAGAATAATGCTGATGTCGGGAAGGCGATTGTGAAAAAGGATTTTAAGCAGGCGGCTTATCTTCTTGGATTTAATCCCTTGAATCCTGTGAGCGAGCTTGTCAGGCTTAACAAAAAGCTTCTTGGCATTTATGTTAATGCTTTTCAGTCTAAGATTTGGAATGAGTCTGTGAGAAAGATTATTGAGCTCGGCATTTCTGCTGATGATGTTCCTGTTGTTGGGTTCGGCACCGAGTTCATTATTCCTGAGGTTGAGAAGGTTGTTTCAGGCATTCTTGCTGTTGAGGGTGTTTCTTTGAGGGATTTTATTATCAAGCAGATTCCTGAGCTGAGTGCTGAGGGCGCTGTCAGGAAGGTTTACTGCGAGGCGCAGGATTTGGCTGTTGAGAAAAAAGATAATGATGTTCTGCTGAAGTTTTTTCTGCCCAAGGGCTGTTATGCAACTGTTTTTGTTGAACAGCTGTTTAAGGCTGAGTAAAGTTTTTTCATTATTTTCTGCACATCCGGCGAGTTTGCGTCAATTGTTGTCAGCATTCCTTTTTTTTCGTAATATTTTATGAGCGGTGCAGTCTGGTTTTCATATACTTTGAGCCGTTCTTTTATTGCTTCTTGTTTGTCGTCGTCCCTTTGGTATAGTTCGCCGCCGCATTTGTCGCAGATTCCGTCTTTTTTCGGGGGGATGTTTGTAACATGGTATACTGCCCCGCATTTTCTGCATATTCTTCTTCCGCTGAGGCGCTGAAGTATTGTTTTTTCTTCTGCTGTGAAGTTTATTACTGTATCTATTTCTGTTATTTTTGAGAGCGCTTCTGCCTGCGGTATTGTGCGCGGGAATCCGTCAAGTATGAACCCTTTTTTTTCATCTGCCAGCCGTTCTTTCACCATGTTTATTGTGATTTCGTCGGGCACGAGTTTTCCTGCGTCAATGTATTTTTTTGCTTTTTTTCCGAGTTCTGTGTTGTTTTTGATGTTTTCCCTGAATATGTCGCCTGTTGAGATGTGCGCTAAATTGTTTTTTTCCACCAGCTCTTTGGTGTATGTGCCTTTGCCCACTCCCGGGCTTCCAAGAAATATTAGTCTCATTTTTTTAACCCATATATCTCAGGTCGCTTTCGCTTTCTGTTTCATTTGCCCAGCTGTTTTTAAGTTTTTCTGCTGTTGACGATGTATTTTCCTTTATTTCATTCCATTCTTTGAGCGCTTCGAGTATGAATTTTGCATCTTCTTCGTCGCTGCATTTAAGCCCGGCTTCTGCTGATTCTCTGATAAGCTTCATTATTTTTCTGTATGTGCGCATTACTTTTGTTTTTTCGCTTTCGTCAAAATATGCTGTTTCATACATCTGGGGGAAGCTGTTTGTGTCAGGCTGGAGTATTCCTTCGATTATTTCTGCGCACGCGCCGAGTTTTTCATGTATTTTGCGCCTTATCTCTCTGAGAATGAATTTTGCGTTCCTGTCAATTTCAAATTCAAAATCAATGATTTCGATGTCTGGAAGCCGGTGTTTCTGCTTCAGCGCGTCATAGTCCATTGAGGAGCGCTTTTAGTGAGGTGGTATAAAAAGTTTTCTTAATGCTGTTAATGCATTCAAGCCAAACGCAATGAATAAATAAATATATAAATGGGCTGGTTATTGGTAAGTGTATGAAGCTTACTATTTCGGGCACTCCTGGTAGCGGGAAGTCAACTGTTGCACGGCTTCTTGCTGAACGGCTGAAGTATAATTATTATGATGTCGGGCTTATCCGGCGTGAGGTTGCCCGTCGCCACGGCCTGACTCTTGAACAGCTTAACCGCATTGGCGAGAAGGAAGATTGGACTGATAAGGAGGCCGATGCTATAACAACTGATATTGGAAAAAAGCAGGATGATTTTATTTTTGTCGGCCGGCTGGCTTATCATTTTATTCCTGATTCTGTGAAGATTTTTCTTGAGTGTGATATTGAGAAGGGTGCTGAGAGAATTCAGAAGGACAGCCATGTGTCAAGGAGTGTTGAAAAATATTTTGATTTGAAGCACGCTGTTAAGAAGCTGAAGGAGCGCATTGAGTCTGATGCTTTGCGTTATAAAAAATATTATAATCTTGACCCGATGGACAGGTCGCAGTATGACCTGATTATTGACACGACAGATATTTCAATAGAGCAGGTTATGAAAAAAATATTGGATTTTGTGGAGTAGCTCAATCGCAATCTTTATAAATTGCCTGCGTAATTCTTGTTTTTTATGGCGGAAAAAAATTATAGTTTTGTTGAGGTGGAGTATACTGGCCGGCTTGCTGACGGCTCGGTTTTTGACACGACTGATGAGAAGATTGCAAAGGATAGTGGTTTGTTCAGGGAGAAGTCAAAATATGGCCCGGTTGTTGTTTGTCTTGGTGCGGGCCATCTTGTTAAGGGGCTTGAGGATGAGTTAAAAGGAAAGGGCGCAGGCACTTTTGTCGTTAGTCTTTCTGCTGATAAGGCGTTTGGCAGAAAGGATGTCCGGCTTGTTCAGCTTGTTCCTATGAAAAAGCTTGCTGACAGCAATATCAGGCCTTTTCCGGGGCTTCAGCTTAATATTGACGGGGCTCTTGCGACTGTTAAGGCTGTTTCGGGCGGTCGGGTTATGGTTGATTTCAATCATCCTCTTGCGGGCAGGGATGTTGTTTATGAAGTAAAAATTATTCGCGGTGTTTCTGATGATGCTGAAAAGGCAAAGGCTGTTTTTGAGCTTGAGGCGGGGATGAGTGTTAAAGTTGAGAAAAAAGGCGGCGGCCTTATTGTTAAGGGTGTGAAAAAGGAGTTTTGGGATGTTGTGAAGAAGCGCCTTTCTGAATTTATAGACACAAACATAGTTTTTGAAGAAGATAAAAGCTCTTAAATGGTGTTTTCTGTTGTTGCGGAAGAGGGCTTTTAAATGGAAGAAGAAAAAGATATTCCTGAGCAGAGGGTTGAGGATTTTAAGGATGTTGCAGAGCATTATTCTGCAAATCAGCTTGATGAGGAGCTTGAGAAGCTTCTTGCTGCGCACAAGGCGACTATTAAAGTTATCGGCGCCGGCGGCGGGGGCAATAATACTATCAATCGTCTTACTGAAATAGGGATTGAGGGTTGTGAGACTATTGCGGTTAATACTGATGCGCAGGATTTGCTTTATACGACTGCTGACAAAAAGATTCTTATCGGCCGTGAGACGACAAAAGGGCTTGGCGCCGGCTCAATGCCTAAGCTCGGCGAGGAGTCTGCGAAGGAGTCTGAGCATGATATAAGGAAGTCTCTTGAGGGCGCTGATTTGATTTTTATTACTTGCGGAATGGGTGGCGGTACAGGCACCGGTTCTGTTCCTGTTATTTCTGAGATTGCGAAGAAGCTCGGCGCTCTTACTGTTGCGATTGTGACTATGCCTTTTACTATGGAGGGAAATAAGCGTTATGAGAATGCTGTCACTGGGCTTGAGAAGCTCGAGAGTTCTGTTGATACTTTGATTGTTATTCCTAATGACAAGCTTCTTGAGCTTGCTCCTGACCTGCCTCTTCAGACTGCGTTTAAGGTTGCTGATGAGATTTTGACTAATGCTGTTAAGGGCATTGCAGAGCTCGTGACAAAGGCAGGCCTTGTTAATCTTGATTTTGCTGACATAAGGACTGTTATGGGTGACGGCGGTGTTGCTCTTATTGGTGTCGGCGAGTCTGATTCTGACAATCGCGCTCAGGAGGCTGTTGAGAAGGCTTTAAATAATCCTTTGCTTGATGTGGAGGTTTCCGGCGCCACCGGCGCGTTGATTAATGTTTCTGGAGGTCCTTCCATGACTCTTGATGAGGCAAGGAAAGTTATTTCTGCTGTTTCTGAGAAAGTTGACCCTGATGCGAGGATAATTTGGGGCGCCCAGATTTCTGAGGATTTGAAAGGCACAATTCGGGTTTTGCTTATAATTACCGGCGTAAAGTCTGCTCAGATTTTTGGTTCTGCGAGGACTCTTTCTCAGAAGAGAAAGGAGGAGGCTGGCGGCGATTTGGGGATAGACTTTTTGTAGACTTTTTTTTTGCGGGGCTGAAATGGAGCGTGGGAAATTTATTGTTTTGGAGGGGATTAACGGTTGCGGAAAAGGTGCGCAGTTGTTTGCTCTTGCAAGTTTTTTGTATGGCCTGAGCAGGGCTTCCTTGGTGTTTGTTACAAGGGAGCCGAATGAGCTTGATGAAAGCGGGCGGAATGCGAGAAAGATGCTTGCTTCCGGTAGTAGTCCATACGAGAACAAATTGGCGGCTGTTGAGTTTTTTGCAAAAAACAGGGCAGTTCATAATGGGTTGGTTGGTCGGCTGGTTGAAACTGGTGTTTATGTTGTTTCAGATAGGTATTGGCATAGTAATTTTGCATTTCAGCATGCGCAGGGTGTGCCGTATGAATATATAGCTGAACAGAACAAAAGATTCAGGGTTCCTGACTTGACTCTGATTCTGGATGTGCCTGTTGATACTGCCTTTGCAAGGCTGGATAAGCGGGATGGTGCTAAAAGGCGGAAGTTTGATTCTCAAAAAGATTTTGTGGAGAAGGTGAGGCTGAATTATCTTGAGCTTTCTAAAATTCTGCCGGGTTTGGTCGGGGACAGGAGCATTGCTGTTGTTGACGGAACTGCTTCGATAGGTGATGTCAGCGCCAAAATTATTTATGAATGCAGAAGAAAATTCTGGGGGGTTTAAACCATAAAGTCTCGTTGAGCCCATAAAATCAAAACCTTTTTAAAGAGGTGCCGGCTGATAAGTTGTGTTTTCCTGAATGTTAATGATAAAATAGATGGAAATAGGTTGAAAATGGAAGATGTTAAGAAAGAGGATGTGCAGAATTTGGGTGCTGAACAGTTCGTGCCTCGGCCTGTTGAAGCAGATGTTTTTCAGTCTGTTGAAGATGATTCTCAGCCTGAAAAGCAGAGGGCGCCTCCTGTGTGGTGGGTTAAGTTTAAGAGTTTTTTGCTGGAGTGCAGAAGAGTGCTTAAGATAACAAAAAAGCCTTCAAAAGAAGAGTTTAAGACAATAGTTAAGGTGTCCGGGCTGGGCATTATCATTATTGGTCTTGTTGGTTTTATAATCAATGTGGTTGCAACATTCATGCAGGGAGCATAAGATGAGCGGAATAAAAACTAAGATATTTGCGTTAAGGACAACAGCGAGCAGGGAAGATCAGGTGCTTGATTTTGTTTCTGCAAAAGCCGAGAAAAGTAATTTGAAGGTTTTTTCATTAATCCGCCCTCATGGAATGAAGGGCTATGTTTTTATTGAGTCTGCTGAGAGGCAGGATGCAGAGCAGGTTTGCTTTAATGTTAGTTATGCCAAAGGTATTCTTCCTAATGAGGTTGATTATTCTGAGATAGAGCATATGCTTGAGCAGGTTAAGCGTGATTATAATGTTAGGCAGGGTGATATCTGCGAGATTGTTTCAGGGCCTTTTAAGCGGGAGCAGGCAAAAGTTACTCGTATTGATGCTGTAAAGGAGGAGGTTGTGGTTGAGCTTCTTGAGTCTGCTGTTCCTATTCCGATTACTGTTAAGATTGATGCGGTTAAGGTTGTTAGGAGGGATGTGAGAGAAGAGTAGGTGTTTTTTGCTTTTTTGTTGCGTACCGTCTTGCTTTTTGCAAGATGGTACTCGATGTTGCCCGTCAACCGGCGTAACGGTTGTGGTTGAGCTTCTTGAGTCTGCTGTTCCTATTCCGATTACTGTTAAGATTGATGCGGTTAAGGTTGTTAGGAGGGATGTGAGGGATGAGGTGTTTTTCACAAAGCTTATAAGACAGTGCTGTTTTTTTGGTGTTATGTTGTTTTCATTTGCTGAACTCATCGACCTCGTGATTATGGCTGTTGCAGTTGGCTTTATTTTCTCAAAGTTTTTTCCGCGGAGGGAGGTGCATCAGGTTGGGTGTGAGGCATATGACCCTTTAAGGTGTTATGCAAAAAGCGGTTTTTGGGGTGATTTAAAATATGGAATAATTATTGCTGTTCCTTCTGTTGTTCTGCATGAGCTTGCGCACAAGTTTACTGCGGTGGGTTTTGGTGTTCAGGCGGTTTTGTCTGCGCCGGTTTTTCTTTACCTTATTGCTATTGCGCTTATTTTTGCGAAGTTTCCTGTTGTTTTTCTTGTCGGCGGATATGTGAGTATTATCGGCTCTCTCACGCCGTGGCAGTCTGCGCTTGTTTCTGTTTCAGGTCCTTTTGTTAACCTGCTTATCTGGGGTGTTGCGCTGTTTATGTCAAGAAATCATTTTTACAGAAAGTATGCGCGTGAAATTGTTTTAATCGGCCGTCTGAATATGTTTTTGTTTGTTTTTAATCTTCTGCCGATTCCGGGGTTTGATGGATTTGGGTTTTTTTCTGGTTTGATAAAATCAGTTGTTTAAACCTTTCCATTAACAGAAAGGTTTTTATGGCAAAGCTTTCCATGAACAGAAAGATTTAAATACTTGATTATTTTTCATGAAACTATGATAAGCAAAGATGCATTATTCAGGATATTTTCTGAAGGCGATGAAAAGTTTAAAGTCAAGCTTATTGAAAGATACTGCCAGGAAAAAGCTGTTGAGTATTTAAGCTATAAAGAAGTGCTCGCTATAACCGGCGTCAGAAGATGCGGCAAAACATATCTTATGTATTCACTTATACAGCGCCTTATTCAAAAAGGTGTTTCTGCAAATAACATTGCATACATAAACTTTGAAGATGAACGGCTTGCATTTATTGAGCCAAATGACTTGGAAGCTGTTTATGAAGCATTTGTTGAGTTTTCACGCCCAAATGGAAAAATATATTTTTTCCTTGATGAGATTCAAAATGTTCCGCTGTGGGAAAAATGGATTTCGAGAATGTACGAAAAAGTCAAGTTTGTGATTTCGGGTTCAAGTTCGGCTCTTCTTTCATCTGAGCTTGCTACAGCAATAACCGGCAGAGTTATAGAATTAAGTTTGTATCCATTCTCATTCAAAGAATATATTTCTTACAAAAATCCGGCGCTTCTGGAAACAAGAAAGAAGTATTCTGCAGAATCAAAGGCGCAGATTGCCTCTTTTCTTAAAGAGTATCTCAATAAGGGAGGGTTTCCCGAGCCGCTTTTGTTTGGAAAATCGGATTTATTGCAAGAGTATTACAAGGCGATTGTACTAAGGGATATAATAAGCAGGTATAATATAAAGCACAAGGATTATGTTGAGAAGATTTCATTGTATCTGCTGAGCAACATTGGAAAGCATATTAGTCTTTATGCTCTTACGGCTGAAAATCCAATAGGGATTAACACAATAAAAAATTATCTGAATTATATGGAAAAATGCCATCTTTTATTATTTATGAAAAAGTTTGATTATTCCATTAAAAAGCAGAATGCAAATCCGCGGAAAGTTTATGCTGTTGATACTGCTTTGGCAGAAAGTGTTAGTTTTAAGTTCACAGAAGACAAAGGTCGAATAATTGAAAATGCTGTATTTTTAGAGCTTTTAAGAAGAAAAAAAAGTGTTTATTATCATAAAGGAAGCTATGAATGTGACTTTCTTGTAAAAGAGCGCCTTAAAATAGAAAGCGCTCTGCAGGTATGTTTGGAGCTGAATGAAGAAGCCAAAAAGCGGGAGATTAACGGGCTTATTGAGGCTATGAAAAAATACGGGCTAAAGGAAGGAAGCATAATTAGTTATGAACAGGAAGATACATTAACGGTTGAAAAGAGAAAGATAAGGATAGTTCCGTTGTGGAAGTGGCTTTTGGAATATTAACCCGTCTTCTTTATTTTTGCTATAAAGAATCCTTCTGTGTCATTGTCTTGGGGCCATAGCCGTATTGTTTTTCTGATTTCAGAATTATATTTTGCCCCTTCAAACTCTTCAACAGGGGGCGTGCTTTTGAGCCCGCTTATTTTTATTTCTTCCAGTTTTGCGTTCGGGTTTTTTTCAATCAGCCATGAAACGACGCTTTCGTTTTCTTCCGGCTCAAGCGAGCATGTTGAGTAGACAACTGTTCCATTTGGTTTAACGCAGTTGAATGCTGTCTGCAATAATTCTTTCTGTACATTTGATATGTTTTTCAGGACTTTCGGGTTCCAGATTTTTATTGTTTTTACTGATTTTCTTATTGTTCCTGTGCCTGAGCACGGCGCGTCTATGAGCGCTTTGTCAAATAGTTCATTGAACTTTGCGAACTGCTGTCCGTGCATTATTGTTGTTATTGTGTTTGTTATTCCCATCCGTGTTATGTTTGTTGACAGCGGTATCATTCTTGCTCCGCTTATGTCGTTTGCGATTATGAGCCCTGTGTTTTTCATCATCTGCGCGATTTGTGTTGTTTTTGAGCCTGGTGATGCTGCGAGGTCAAGTATTGTTTCGTTTTCTTTTGGTCCAAGTGCTATTGGGGGTATCATTGACGCCGCTTCCTGTATGTAGAAGTAGCCGAGCTGGTGCTCTATTGTGTTTCCTGCGTCTCGTCTTCCTTCTTTGTGTTCTATGAAGAATCCTTCTTTGCACCACGGCACCGGCTCAAGAGTGTATCCTTGTTCTTCAAGCCTTTTTTTTACTTCGCTGATTGTTGACTTGAGTGTGTTCACTCTTATTGACCTGCGGAGGAATGAGAGGCAGTATTTTTTGAATGTCTCCCAGTCTGTCAGTTTTGTGTAGTGCTCTATGAAAGCCGGCTTGAATGTTATTTCGTCTTTGTTGGGGAATTGTTTTAGGTTGTGCATTTTAAATCCTCTTTGTCATATACGCCCCTTCTTTTTTGTAGCCGAGTTTTTTGTAATATTCGCGGGCGCCTATTCCTGATATGACTGCTATTTTTTTTTTGTAATACATTTTTGAAACATCTTCTGCCGCATTCATTAAGTTTCTGCCTATTCCTTTGTGCTGTGTTTTTTTCTTGTTTTTTTCGCCTATTCCCGCCGCCTCTCCGAATACATGGAGCTCTCTTATTAGTGCGGTGTTTTGATTTATTTCTTTTCTGAATGGCTTTGGCGGGAATCTGAGCCGGCAGAATCCGAGGAGCGCATCTTTTATTTCTGCTGAGATGAAGAATTCTGTTCCGTCTGATGCGTTGTAATGCATTAGGTTGTATTCAATCTTTCCGCTGGCATTCTGCCGCCCTATTTCTCTGCATCTTATGCATCTGCATTTTATTCCTCGTTTTTTCATTATTTCGCTGATATGTTGCCTGAGGTTTGTCATTCCAGCTCCTGCTTCTGTGGCTGCTGTTGGTATGTCTCTTTGCACTCTCATTATTCTCACATATTTTGGGACGATTTTTTTGAGCTTTATTATCAGCTCTGCTGCTTCTTCTGTTTTTAGCGGGGTGTATTTTTTTTCTTTGAATAGCTTGTGGAGTTTTGTTCCTTTTATTACCATGCACGGGTATATTTTGAGCATGTCCGGCTTGAAGTCTTGGTTTGAGAATAGTGTTTTGAACATTTTGGCGTCTTTTTCTGCATCCGATCCGGGAAGGCCGGGCATCAGGTGGTAGTTGATTTTGAATCCTGTGTCTTTTAGGAGTTTTGTTGCGTTTATTGAATCCTTCACTGTGTGGCCTCTTTCTGATTTTTTTAGTATGCTGTCGTAGATGGTTTGTATTCCGAGCTCGGCTCTTGTGCACCCTAATTTGAGCATTTGGTTTATCTCTTTTTTTCCGCACCAGTCGGGCCGTGTTTCTATTGTCAGTGATACGCACCTTATTTTTGCTGTTTCATTTTTTTTCTGCTCTTCCTGCAGGTTTTTTCCGCCTTTTGCTTTTTCGGCGAGTATTCTTCGGTGTATTCTTTTTGTTCTTTTTTCGTCGTTGAGGTTTTCTTTTATTTCAAAGAATTCGCCGAATTTTTTGTGGTTCAGCTCTTTTTTTTTGTAGAACAGCTTTGAGAAGTCGTTCAATGCTTTGAATGTATGCATTACGAATTTGTCCTGATATTTTATCGGTAGTGACGGGAATGTTCCGCCCATTATTATTATTTCTGCTTTGTCCGGTGTTTTGTTCATTACTGCGTACTGCTCAAGCCTGTTGAATGCCTGCATGTATGGGTCAAACTTGTTTCTTATCGCCCGCCTGGTTGCCGGCTCTTTTCCGGTGTATGACTGCGGGACATCTCCGAAAGCTGAGCCGACTCCTCCCGGGCAGTATATGCATTTGCCGTGCGGGCATTTGTGGGGCTTTGTCATTATTGCTATCGGTGCAACTCCTGAGATTGTCCTGACCGGCTTGATTGTGAGGAGGTTTTTCCATTTTTTTCTTTCGTCTGCTCCTGCGTAGTTTGACAGCTCTATATTTGTGGGTATTTTTTTGAGGCGGTATTTTCTTGCGATTTTGAGCTTTATTTTGTTGAGCTGCATTTGGTTTTCTGCGCCTGTTTTTTCAAGTTCTTTTAGAATTTCTCGTGATGTTTTTGCTGTTTCGTTCATCTGGCTGTTGTTTGCGCCCGAGTATATAAATCTTGTTTTGTCTTTTTGTCTGTTGTGAGTATGTTTCTTAGTGATTTTGCGCTTTCAATTGTTATTGCTGTTGCTGTTCCGCAGAGTGTGCTGATGAGTGTGGTGTATAGTGTTGTTATTGCGATTGTTCCTGTTATGTCTGGCTGGCCTGTTGCACTGCTTATTTCTTTGCTTCCGCGGATTCCTGCGTATATTCCAATTGCACATCCTATGATGAATGATGTTGTTGTTATTTTGTATTCAAGTGCGCTTTCTGTTTCTTTCATCGGTGCTTGGAGGATGGGAATTTTTATAAAGCTATCTCTTTTATTCATGTATTGCGTATCTAAGTATCGCCGCCACTTTTCCTATGTCTCTTAGTTGGACTCCCTCTCTTGTTTCTGTTGACACTATTCTTACTGTTGTGCTTGTTTTCTGGGCTTCATTGTCGTAGAATTCTATTTTTTCGTCTTCAAGGTCTTCTGAGATTAGTATTGTGTCGACTGCTCCGTTCTGCAGTTTTTCTGTTACTTCTTTTTCGCCGTATGCTGTTTTTTCCGGCTCTTTTGCGAGCATTTCAAAGAATTTTTGGACCATTTTTTTTTCTTCTGCAACTTCTTCTTCAGACAGGACATCTTCTGATTTTTCAAGGAGCTCCTGTAGCCCGAATTCGTCTGTGTAGCTTAAGTCTTTTATCGCGATTATTTTTTTCTTCAGCTCGTTTGTGATGAAGTTTCCGTCTACAAAGTCGTATTTTGTCGGGCCTGGCCCTCCGACGAGTATTCCTTTTAGTCCTTCCATTGTGAAAAACTGGTCTTTTAGGTAGTCTCCGACTTTTTTGTAATGTTCTTTTGCCGCGATTTCTCTGAGGCGCGCGAATCTGAGTGCTGACTGCCCTCCTGTTTTGAATTTTCCGGGGACTTCTGAGTGTGTTTTTAGTAGGGGGATTATTGTTTTTCCTTTTAGTATTGCGATTGTTGCGTCGCGCCGGTCCATTACGATTAAGCCGTATATTTCTTTTGCTTCAAGCATTTCTCTCAGCGGTTCTATGACAAATTCTTTGTCGCACCGGTATATTCTTGTTTTTAATGGTATCGGCGGTTCTATTCCCCACACTTTTATGTCCTGTGTCCCTTCTTTGTCTGATATGTTTCCTGAGAATGCTGCCAGCCCGTGTTCGGGTGTTCTTTTGTATAGCCTTAAGTGCTGTATCATTCTTTCAAGGGCGTCTGTTACATTGTTTCTTGTTGCTGCGGATTTTATGTTTGACGCTGTTCCTTGTTCTTGGAATATGTGGTTTATTATTTTGTTCAAGTCATAGCCTGCTGGTATGTATACGCTTACCAGTTCTGTATGCCTGCCTCTATATTGTTCAAGTTCTTTGATTATTTTTTTCAGTTTTTGCCTTTGTTGCGAGGATATTGCCACACTTGCTGGTGCGGGAAGTTAGTTTATAAACATTGCGGTGGCATTGCGGTAAATTTATAAATCTGCCAGTTTTGTTTTTGTTTTATGGTTAAAATAACTTATCCTGACGGGAGTTTTGGAGAGTTTGATTCGGGTGTCTGCGGGATTGGCATAGCGAAGAAAATAGGTGAGAAGCTTGCGAGGGATGCTGTTGCTGTAAAGGTTAATGGTGTTGCTGTTGACTTGTTTGCTCCGATAACTGTTGATGCAAAGATTCAGATTTTGACTTTTAGGGATAAGGAGGGCAAGGAGATTTTCTGGCATTCTTCTGCGCATGTGCTTGCGATGGCTGTGAGGGAGTTGTGGCCTGATGTGAAGCTTGCTGTTGGGCCGTCTATAGAGAATGGTTTTTATTATGATTTTGAGAAAAAGGCGCCGTTTGTTCCTGAAGACCTTGAGAAAATAGAGGCGAAAATTTCGGAGATAGTTAAGAAAGATCTTCCCTTTGTTAGAAAGGAGGTTTCTCTTGAAGAGGCTGAGGGGTTGTTTAAGGATAATAAGTTTAAGCTTGAGCTGGCTGGGGAGCTGAAGGAAGGCATTTCGGTTTATTCTGTTGGCGGTTTTGTTGACTTATGCAGGGGTCCTCATGTTGTTTCAACTGGAAAAATCAAAGCTGTTAAGCTGACAAAAGTTTCATCGTCTTATTGGCGTGGTGATTCTTCAAAAGAGTCTTTGCAGAGAGTTTATGGAATTAGTTTTCCTGACAGGAAGGAGCTTAAGGATTATTTTAAGCTGATTGAGGAGGCTGAGAAGCGCGATCACAAAAGGATTGGTCGGGAGCTCGAGATTTTTATGTTGCATGAGTTCGCTCTTCCTGGAAGCCCGTTTTTTCTTCCGAAGGGCGCTGCGGTTTATAATGAGCTTTTGAAGTTTGTCAGGGCGGAGTATGCTAAGTCCGGCTATCAGGAGGTGATTACTCCGCTGATTTATAAGAAGAAGCTTTGGGAGACGAGCGGCCATTGGGAGCATTATAAGGATAATATGTTCTGCATGAAAATCGGAGATGAGGAGTATTCTCTTAAGCCGATGAACTGCCCGAGCCATTGCCTGGTTTATCAGAACAAGGTTCATAGTTATAAAGAACTGCCGTTGAGGATTGCTGATTTTGCTTGTCTTCACAGGAATGAGCTTGGCGGTGTTCTTGGGGGCATTACGCGCGTTACGAAGTTCAGCCAGGATGACGCCCATATTTTTTTGGCTGAGGAGCAGATTCCTGATGAGATTGCGCGCCTGCTTAAGATGGTTAATGATTTTTATAAGGTGTTTAATTTTGAGTATAGCGCTAAGGTTAGCACCCGGCCTGAGAAATTTATGGGTGACATTGCTGTCTGGAATCGTGCTGAGGAGTCTTTGAAGAATGCGCTTGAGCAGAATGGTGTTAAGTTTACGATTTCTGATGGTGAAGGCGCTTTTTACGGTCCGAAGATTGATTTTGATATTAAGGATGCGCTTGGCAGGCCGTGGCAGTGTGCGACTATTCAGCTTGACTTTCAGCTTCCTTTGAGGTTTGGGCTGTCTTATGAAGGCAGGGATGGAAGAAAGCATACTCCTGTTATGATTCATCGGGCGATTTTCGGCAGTTTGGAGCGTTTTATGGGTGTGATAACTGAGTATTATGCGGGCAGGTTTCCTTTGTGGCTTAATCCGAATCAGGTTGTTATTCTTCCTGTTGCCGACAGGTTTTCGGATTATGCGGATGAGGTTGCGAAGGCGCTTTCTGGAAGGGGCATCCGTGTTGATGTTGACGGTAGGACTGAGACAATTGCAAGAAAGGTGAGGGATGCCGAGCTTCAGAAGTATAATTACATTCTTGTTGTTGGGGAGCAGGAGATAGGCGATAAAACTGTCACTGTGCGGACAAGGGATAATAAGATTGAGGGTGAAATAAAATACGCTGATTTCGCGGAGAGAGTTGTTAAGGAAATTGAGTCAAAGCTCGGGTGATTTTGTGGTGCGGAAAAAGCTTTTTGTGGTCTTTTTGTTTTTGCTGTTTTTAGTGGCCTCATTTTTTCTTCTTCCTTTTGAGAAGAGCGGTTCAGAGCGCATTAGGGGTTTTGTTTCGGGCTGGGGTGTTTTTGCTCCTGTTGTTTTTGTTGCTGTTCAGATTTTTCAGGTTTTGTTTTTTTTTGTTCCGGGGCAGGTTACAGGGTTTGCGGGCGGCTATCTTTTTGGGGCTGTTAAAGGCACTGTTTATACGATGATTGGAATTCTTATCGGCTCTTGGATTGCTTTTTCTGTTTCAAGAAAGCTCGGCAGGCCTTTTGTTGAGAAAAAGGTGAGCCCTGCTCTTATTGCGCGGTTTGATTTTTTTTCAGAAAGGCGGGGTGAGGTTTCTTTGTTTCTTGTTTATCTTTTTCCTGCGCTTCCGGATAATGCTGCTTCTTTTGTTGCCGGGCTTACGGGTATTCCTCTCGGCCGTTTTCTTTTCATCTCTTTTTTGGGCCGTCTTCCCGGGCTTTTTATGCTTAATCTTGTCGGAAGCGGTTTTGCCGGCGGGAGCTGGCTTTATTCTGCTGTTCTTTTTTCTGGGCTTGCTGTTGTTTCATTTGTTTTTTATCTGGCGAGGGATGGAATTGAGCGTTTTGTCAGAAGAGTTTCAGGAAGGGAATAAAAAAATAAATACTGCTATTCCATCAGTCTATTCTGGCTGGGGGTGTCAGATTTCTGTTGAATACTTGCTATTCCATCAGTCTATTCTGACTGATGGTAGTTTTGTGCTTGCTGATGCATGAATAGCAGTATTCTCAGAAATTCGACCGAGCGTTAGCGAGCAATCCTCCAGTCTAGTGACTGGAGGTGTCGAATTTCTGTTGAATACTTGCTATTCCATCAGTCTATTCTGACTGATGGTAGTTTTGTGCTTGCTGATGCATGAATAGCAGTATTCTCAGAAATTCGACCGAGCGTTAGCGAGCAATCCTCCAGTC